>WNFY01005335.1_pt1 | contig 11639 bp, 9 predicted proteins | sample 5400091 | NCBI WGS metagenome assembly WNFY01 (sample SAMN13153364, study PRJNA577476) | soil metagenome | isolation source: 60 cm soil or saprolite under grassland replicate 1 | place: USA:California | collected 2016-06-15
CGTGGCATCGTCTTCTGCTGGGCTCAGTCTCTCAAGCAGTGGTTTCACATGCCAAGTGTTCGGTTCAGGTAGCCCGACACCACCCTGAAAATGGCTCAAAGGCAGCGTAATGGCGAGAGTTTTGGTTGTTAGGAGGTCAAGGGGGCCTGGCTAGCGGGGTACTAGCCCCCGACCGTGAAGGAGGGCTCAATCATTCAGAGAGAACTCACGATCTTGTCCTAATAACACGTACTCCACTGCCTTCTCCACATCTTGTTCTTTCCAAAGATAGATTGTACTGCCGTGCCGCGCCCACGGCTGGTATGAGCAGGCAGAAGACCCGCACGTCGTAATGCCCTGGTCGCATAAGATTTGAAGGCATCAAGTATTGGCTCTGGTTCGCGCAGCGCGGAAACAATTGCATGAATATGATTGCTCCGCACATTGATCGCGCGCAGACGGTAGTTACGATGAAGACAAACTTCACGAACCGCCTTGTCTACAACTGCCCGCGTCCATCCGCGACTTCGACGATAACGAGTTCCCCTCGCGTATCTGATCACCTTCCGGTGTTACGGAACGTGGTCACATGCTATGCGGCTTTGCCGCCGCCCAGTGCGGAAAACCTCTGGCTTTCCGACGGATGTGCCAAGAAACACGTCGCTGGAGGCTGAGCCTCCAGCGATGAAAGAGAGAGAAATTACATGCGGAAAGGCAAAGCCTTTCCGCACTGGGTTGCGGCGAAGCCGCAAACAAGGAGCCCTTCCTGGCGACCACCCAACGCGGGCTACCCGCGCGGGGACCACGGTTGGTCGGGCTAATGCCCCGCTGTGCACAATTGACGTTGCCATTCTAAATTGTCGCTATTGGAGACGAAGAAGGAATGTCGCAGCTTTGCCAGGTTCGGTTCGTCGCCATAGCGGCGCCTGGCGCGATAAAAGAAATAAGGGATTTACGTGAGAGTCTGGAAGAGAAGCAAGTGGTGGATTCAAGTTTGAAGTGCAACTTTGAGGAATGCGAACCTCAAGCGCCAAAGGCGCAAAATATGTTAGCCAGGGGCAAGTGCGAGCGAAGCGAAGCACGACGCCCCTGGATCGATGCGTCAAAGGCCGCAAGCACTGAAAGTGCGAAATAGAAATCCTCTGAACACGCGCGCTATGTCGCTCCTTCAGAGCCCCGTTCAATTTGGTGCGGCTCCCAGGGGCGGCGCGCTTCGCTAGCGCTCAGCACTTCCACCCCAGCGCGGCTGCCGCGCCGGGGACCCCGGCTTGCCCCTGGCTACCTTATTCCGCGCCGTTGGCGCTAAATCCAAAGCCCGCTGCATTAATGCGCCTTGCACTTCCAAATTGAATTCGCAAGTGATAAATGGAAAGTTATAATCGATATTTTGAATCCAGTCCTGCCTGAATGATTCCGCAAATCGAATTTGCCAGGGAAGCTTGTGCGAGTTATTGAGCCATGCAGTGCCATCATTCACCTCGAGACGATCACCGTGTTGTTGAGCGTCTAAACTGTTTATACCGTGTTAGTTAAGAATCGCAGGCGTCACGGTCAAATGTCTTGAAGCGAAATCATAGTTCGTGTTAGGCTCTCCGAAATTTCGGGATCTGGCCTGCGTTTTGGGCTTTAACATACGTCGCATTTTCAGGACGTTTCGGGCAGTGGGAGAAACGCTCTTCGTTGGGCTGTCTTACCTCGAAGGGAGGTTCGTCTTAGGTTAACAGCCCACAGCACCTTCGTCAAAGCATTCCAGTTCTTGCCCCAAACCCCAAACCCAGATCGAAAGAAAATTTCATAACCGTTAGTAGAACTGTCTGCGCCCCTCGGCTGGTTCTGTCTCTAAAGGTCAGTGGGCTTGGCGCTTTTGCTAAGGCATTCGTTAGCATCGTGGGCCAAATTGTCAAAACTGTACGGACGTAAAGAAGAATGCAAGCATTCGGCGTTTATGAATGGTTCAGCGCAAATGAAGCTGATCGCATGGGCAAGTTTTTGGAAGATATACCGACCAAACCATGTATAGATAAATAGAGTGTTGATGTTTCTGGGAGTGCCCACCCGGTCAAATGCGGCGCGTCCCTGAATGCTGCCTCGCGAGAGAGGTTTCCCTCGGGTCCCGCATGAACCTACGGTTAACAACCAGGTACGCATGCTGAGGTGGAACCGCGCTTGGGACTGTTAAAGAACGGATGCTCTCTAGTGGAGCGATAAAAAAAAGGGAAGGATGAAAAAGGCGTGACGAAGTTGCATCAAGACGCTTTTCGGCGAGCGAATACATTTGCCGACTTAAACGCAACGCGGTGGTCAACGCGCAGCATGGTGGACGCGACATACAGCGTGTTGGCGACAGGATATCTCGCTGCTCTGTTGCTGGTGTTGTTTGTTCAAGTGGGAATCGCGCAACAACCCGCTGTCGCTTCGGCGGTTCCTATAAACGCGGAAGCTGCTTCGAAACCACAAGTTGACAGTACTTCCCCAGGAAAGGCTCTTGCGAATGTCGTCGATTCGCGTTACCGGATTGGGCCGGGCGATGTGCTCGACGTGCGAGTGACGAGGGCACCCGAGCTCTCACGTGATTCGGTGCGCGTCGACCAGGGAGGCATGATCCGCATGCCGATGCTGACCGAGGATATTCCGGCTGCGTGTTTGACAGAAGGCGAGTTGGCCCAGAACATCGCCAGGCTTTACCGAAAGTATAAGAACGACCCACACGTTGACGTCTTCGTCAGAGAATTTCAGTCGCAGCCCGTGGCTGTTATTGGCGCGGTGCATAATGCCTCGCAGTTCAAGTTGCAACGTCCGGTGAGATTGTCAGAGTTGCTCAGCTTTGCCGGCGGCCCCACGGACAGCGCCGGCCAGACGGTGCAGGTGATTCATACCGGCGGCCCGTCTTTATGCGATAAGGGCTCCAGCACCAATAGAGAAGAAGACACTTCGGGATTCGTTTCATATAACTTGAGCGATACCCTGCATGCGGTGCCCGAAGCGAACCCGCTTGTGCGATCTGGAGATCTGATTCAAGTTCCGCTGGCCGACCAGATATTCGTGCTCGGTAACGTGCTTAAGCCGTCCGCGATTCCAATGAAGGAGCCGCTTACTATTTCGCGGGCGATTGCCATTGCCGGTGGCACGGGCCAGAGCAGTAAGCGAGACAAGGTACGAATCATTCGCCAGCTTCCAGGGACCACCGCAAAGAAAGAGATCTATGTTGACTTGTCGGCGATTGAAAAGAACAAAGCTGAAGACGTCGCCTTAATGCCGAACGATGTGATTGACGTGCCGACTTCTGGAACCAAGAGCATTCTGCGCAGCTTGTTGGGAGCTGTTGTACCCAGCGTGGGACAACTGCCCGTACGCGTTATTCCATGATTACGAAACGAACTGTATCCACTCAAGGAGATTAAGATGGACCCGAAGGACATCGCAAAGGATTCGTCGGAAATTACCAGAGCTTTGCAAGTGATTTCTAACGCGAGGGCGCTTCCTGCATCGCCGTCACCATACGACAATTCGAGATATCCGGGCTACGGCCCGGCTAATCGCGTCGAGGAAGGGGTGCGCTTGCGAGATGTGTGGACGGCGATTAGCAAGCGTCGCTGGCTAATCGTCTCTATCGTCTTGCTGGTAACTGCAACTACCGCGGTGATGCTGGCGCGCAAGCCTGATATCTACCTGGCGGAGACATCAGTGCAAGTCGATACGGAAAGCCCCGCCTCCGGCATCATGTCGGGAAAGGGGAATCCCATCATCTTTGATACCGGAACGGATCCTTCCTACTTCAATACGCAACTACAGATTATTACGAAACCGGGCTTGCTTCGTCGCGTCGTGAAGACACTTGACCTCGAGCACAATCCCGATTTCCTCCGAGCGCAAGCTCCGGATACGACCTGGCAAAGACTTTTGCGCACATTTGGCGGGAGAACCAAGTCGGTCGAGCAGACGCCCGGCCAGAAAGCCGAGAACAGCAAGCTCTTGATCGGCAAAGATGTGGCCTCTGCCACTTCTATTGATGATCTGACGGAAGCCGTCAGACTCGACCCTTATGTGAACTCGATCCAATCAGGGCTAAAGGCCGACCCCGTGAAAGAAGAGCGCCTGCAGTACACCGAAACGCGCTTAATTAGCATTAAGTTCACGCATGCTAGTCCCATAGTTGCGGCGAAAGTTGCGAACGCAATCGCTGATACCTTCGTACTCTCGAATCTCGAGCAGAAGACAAAATCAACCAGCACGACCGGTGACTTCCTGCAACGCCGGGTCGCTGAGCTGCAACAGCAAATTCGCACCGACGAAGAGCGTCTGATCAATTACGCGAAAGGCCACGAGATACTTTCGCTTGACGCCGCGCAGAACACCGTCGTGGATCGCCTAGTGGGACTGAACAAGCAACTCCTCGAAGCTGAAAACGACCGCAAGATGGCTGAGGCGGCCTATCGCGTCGGCAAAGAAGTCGGCACGCCTGATGTTCTGGCTTCGTCCAGCACCAAGGATTTGGAAGGGCAGCTTACCCTTTTGAAACAAAAACGGGCGCAACTGCTGGTTGACAACACTGAGGAGTGGCCTGAAGTCAAAGAAGTCGAGAAACAGATTGCCCTGCTCGAAAAGGAGATTCAGGACACGCATTCGAAGGCCACCTCGAACGAATCAAAAACGCTTGAGGCGAAATACCGCGAAGCGCTCCAGCGTGAGCAGGCTTTGCGCGCCTCTTTCGAAGAGCAGCGCGGCGCCACGCGGACCCAGAACGAAGCGGCGATTAATTACCACATCATTCAACAGGAAATAGAAACAAATAAAGGTTTGCTGGACGGATTGCTGCAACGCGCCAAAGAGAATGACGTGATTCTCGCCGACACGCCAAATAATCTGCATGTCACTGATTATGCGATACCTCCACGGGCGCCAATCGGTCCCAATCGTCTTCAGGGCGTACTGCTTGCTTTTGTCTTCTCGCTTGGGTTTGGCGTCTGTCTGGCAACGTTGCTCGAATATCTTGATGACAGTGTGCGCTCAATTGAAGACGTCGGCAGGCTGCTGCGCTTACCGACGCTGGCCACGATTCCGCAACTCAAGAATGGCCATCGCCAGCGGCGTCTGGCTTCGTCGAACGGCGGAAAGTTCTTGCAGCTGAAAAACGGCAATGGCAATGGCAATGGCAATGGGAAACTTAATCCGGCATTGCTGCTGGATCTCGACAAACGCTCGCCGCTGGCGGAAGCATTTCGCCACTTGCGGACTTCTGTGTTGTTGTCGTCCGCAGGACATGCTCCAAAAATCCTGGTAGTTACTTCGTGCGTGCCTTCCGAAGGAAAGACGACCACGACACTTAACCTGGCCGTGAGCCTGGCGCAAACCGGCGCTCGCGTTTTGGTTATCGACGCCGACATGCGGCGGCCACGGATCCATGCGGCCTTTGGCCTCGAAAACATTCGCGGACTTTGCAATATTCTGGCTAACGAAACTTCTGAAACCGAAACGCTTGCTCTGTTGCAACATGAGAAAGACAGCGGGCTTTACATATTGCCGGCTGGACCTATACCGCCTAATCCGGCAGAGCTGATCGGATCCGAACAGATGCGCAAGCTTGTTGCTGAACTGAGCTCGACATTCGATCACATTGTGATTGACTCGCCGCCTATCGCTTCGTTCACTGATGGCGTGCTGCTGTCAGCGATATCGGATGGCGTTCTCCTGGTGATTAGTGCCAACGAATCCTCTCGCAAAGTCGTCCTGCGCGCACAACAAGCGCTTCAAGAGGTCGGCGCCAAGGTGCTTGGCGTAGTCTTGAACCGCGTGGATCTGCGCTCGCCGGATTATTACTACGGTTACCGGTACTACAATTACAAGCCCGATGAGTCGGAGTACGGCGCCAAGCAACACGCACCGACGGCGTAGTACGGCGAAGGGCCAAGGGCAGAGGGCAAAAAGCAAAGAGTCTGGGTCAAAAGTAGGGATGCATGACTGCCAAAAGCCGATTTCTACCGCAGAGGTCGGAGAGTTTTTCGCAAGGGACGCCAAGAAGGGCTGTCCTTTGCGTGCCTCTGCGAGTACCTCAGCGTCCTCTGCGTTTAGGAAAATACCTTCGTTAAGCTCATGTCTGAAGCCAAAGGGCAAAGCGCAAAGCGGTAAGGCTCTTAACTCTTAGCTCTTGCCTCTTAGCTCTTAGCCCCTTTAGCATCAAGTGGATAATCCAATGTTAACATCGCCTTCATCGGAGTTCATCGTTTTCGGTTCGCCGAAGATTGAACGAGAAGAGATCGACGAAGTCGTCCGCTGTCTCGAATCCGGCTGGATTGGTACGGGGCCTCGCGTCGCCGAGTTCGAACGCGAGTTTGCTGCGTACAAACAATCTCGCTATGCGGCAGCCGTGGCATCTTGCACTGCGGCGATGCACCTGAGCGTATTGGCGGCCGGCATCGGTCCGGGCGACGAGGTGATTACCACGCCATTGACCTTCTGCGCGACGGCCAACGCGATCATTCACGCGGGCGCTACGCCGGTGCTTGCCGACATCGATCCGCGCACGATGAATATCGACCCGGCGAAAGTTGAAGCTGCAATTACCTCAAAAACAAAAGCTATTCTGCCGGTCCATTTTGCCGGACGGGCTTGCGAGATGGGCGCGCTTTCAGCCATCGCGAACCGACATGAACTGAAACTGATCGAAGATTGCGCGCATGCTATCGAAACGAAGTATCGCGGTCGCGCGGCCGGCACCTTCGGCGATTTTGGCTGTTTCAGTTTTTATGCCACGAAGAATGTGACTACCGGCGAGGGCGGCATGGTTCTTACCAGCAACGAAGAAGATCTCGCGCGAATAAAGATGCTGGCGCTGCACGGAATGAGCAAGGACGCCTGGAAACGTTTCAGTGACGAAGGCTACAAACACTACTTCGTGATCGACACCGGGTTCAAATACAACATGATGGATTTGCAAGCGGCGCTTGGCATCCATCAGTTGCGGCGCGTGGAATCAAATTGGAAACGCCGCGAAGAAATCTGGAACGCATATAATGAGGCGTTTGCCGAGCTGCCGCTGACCTTGCCGGCGGCGCCGGAGCCGGACACGCGTCACGCCTATCATCTCTATACGATTCTGATCGACGAAGCACAGACAGGAATCACCCGGGACGCTTTTCTTGACGCCATGACCGAGCGCAACATTGGTGTAGGTGTACACTACCTCAGTCTTCCAGAGCACCCTATCTATCAGGAGAAATTCGGGTGGCGTCCGGAAGATTATCCCAGCGCCATGCGCATTGGCCGTCAAACCGTGAGCCTGCCGTTGTCAGCTAAGCTTAGTGACGAAGAGGTGGAGCGGGTGATTGAAGCGGTTAGATCAGAGATCAGAAGTCAGAGTACGGAGGTCAGAGAACAGAGACCAGAGGTCAGAAGTCAGAGATCGGAGATCAGAAATCCGAGGTCGGACAATGCAAATCAATTCAGCGAAAGATTTGGAAGTTTACAGGAAGTCGTATGAACTAGCGATGAAAGTGTTTGAGTTAAGTAAGGCCTTTCCGGTCGAAGAAAGATTTGCACTGACCAGTCAAGTTCGTCGGTCGTCGCGCTCTGTCTGCCTCAATCTCCGTGAAGCCTGGGCTAAGCGAAGATATGAAGCTCACTTCATTAGTAAGCTCACCGACTGTGACGGTGAAAACAGTGAAACTGATTCGTCATTAGATTTTGCTAGAGATTGTCGTTACATCACTTCGGAACAACATGTCGAGCTTACCGCGTTAAGCGGGGAAGTCGGCAGGATGCTTGGAAGCATGATTAAGAATCCAAGAGGATTTCTTGTCTGACCTCTGATCTCTGACCTCTGATCTCTGACTAATGAGTTCTCAAATCACCACTAGCACCTTGCGAACCCCGACGCTGCGCATCGCCCCATCCCGCGGATGGGTTTCGCTCAAGCTCAACGAGCTCTGGGAGTATCGCGAGCTCCTTTATTTCCTTATCTGGCGAGACATCAAAGTTCGATATAAGCAGACCGCGCTGGGCGCTACCTGGGCCATCATTCAACCTTTCTTCACGATGATCGTCTTCAGTTTGTTCTTCGGTCACCTCGCCAAAATGCCTTCCGACGGCATTCCCTATCCCATCTTCAGCTTTGCCGCGCTGGTGCCCTGGGCGTTTTTTGCAAATGGATTGAGCCAGTCGTCAAACAGTCTGGTAGGCAGCTCGAACCTGATCACCAAGGTTTATTTTCCGCGGTTAATAATCCCGCTGGCGTCGGCATTTTCAGGCGTGGTCGATTTTCTAATCGCCTTCGCGGTGCTGATCGTAATGATGCTCTACTACGGTCTGTTGCCGACGCTCAATGTTCTCTGGCTGCCTCTCTTTGTCTTGTTGGCCCTGGTAACTTCGCTGGGGGTTGGACTTTGGTTCTCTGCTCTTAATGTTGAGTATCGTGATGTCCGTTACGTCGTTCCATTCATTACGCAGTTTTGGTTGTTCGTAACTCCAATTGCCTATCCGAGCAGTTTGCTTCATGAGCCCTGGCGCACGATCTACGGCTTGAACCCGATGGTCGGCGTGGTCGAGGGCTTTCGCTGGGCTTTGCTGCGCACAAACACCGCGCCGGGGCCGATCATAGCGGTTTCATCCGCAGCCGCGCTGGTAATTCTGATTACCGGCGCCTTCTACTTCCGGCGCATGGAAAAGACTTTCGCCGATATAGTTTAGTTTCGTTGTATATAGATCATATGTGTGAGATCAGAACCACGAGTCAGCTTCAGCACCAGATCCCGATGCTTTACTGATTTCTGACTTCTGATCTCTCCCATGTGATCTTCTGACATCTGATCTCCGACCTCTGATCTCTGACCTCTGATTTCTGTTCGTATGTCTGAAATCGCTATTAAAGTTGAAGGTCTGGGCAAGCGCTACCGTATTGGTGCCAACCAGCAAGCGTATAAGACGCTAAAGGAGAAGCTTAACGCGAAGGCAACTGCTCCATTTCGAGCGCTGAAATCTCTGGCCGGCCGTAATGGCCATCATTCCAATGGTCGTAAAACCAAAGGAGAAATGATCTGGGCCTTGAAGGATGTTTCCTTCGAAGTTAAACGCGGTGAAGTTGTCGGCATCATCGGCCGGAACGGGGCGGGGAAGAGCACTCTACTCAAGATTCTTTCGCGCATCACCGAACCGACGGAGGGCTACGTTGACCTCCATGGACGCGTCGCATCGTTGCTCGAGGTAGGCACCGGCTTTCAGCCTGAGCTGACCGGTCGCGAAAACATTTTGCTGAATGGCTCGATCCTCGGCATGAAGCACGCCGAGATTCGCAAGAAGTTCGACGAGATTGTCGCTTTCGCGGAAGTCGAAAAGTTCATTGACACACCCGTCAAGCACTACTCCAGCGGCATGTACGTGCGCCTGGCCTTTGCGGTTGCTGCGCATCTTGAGCCCGAGATTCTCCTGGTGGATGAAGTATTGGCCGTGGGTGACGCCGCGTTTCAGAAAAAATGTTTGGGGAAAATGGGCGATGTGGCGAAAGAAGGGCGCACAGTGTTGTTTGTGAGTCACAACATGGCTGCCGTTGAAAATCTTTGCGGGCGTGCAGTTCTGCTGGATCAGGGTCGTGTTGTCTACGCTGGAAGCGTGGAAGACACCATTGCCGCCTATATGGCTTCTGGAATCATTTCGCATGCGGGAGATGTGGATCTCAGTACTCATCCGACACGCCGTACAGGAGCTGTGCCCCTATTGCGGAGGGTACGATTGCTGGACTCTGACGACAGCGTGAAGGATCGATTCGTTTGCGGAGAGCCAATGAAAATTGAGTTTACTCTCGATCCGGTCGTTCAGCTCAAGGCTCCACAAGTCGGCATTGGAGTAGATGACTGGATGGGCAGCAGAGTGTTCAGTCTTACAACCTATTTTTCCGACTCTCACCTGCCCCCTCTTAAAAAGTCGAGTCGAATTGTTTGTCATGTTGATGAATTACCTCTCGCTCCAGGTCGCTATTCTTTATCGTTGAGCGCCGGTACACCAGACAATCTCTTGGTTGACGCTCTGGATAATGCAATGTGCTTTGACGTAGAGCCTGTCGACTATTACGGCAACGGACGGAATCCTGAAGCCGCTTTCGGCCGCATTTTAATCCGGTCCCGATGGGAGAGCAGTGAGCGTCACGAGGCTTAGACATGAAGTCTTTAAACATTTTATTTGACGACGTTGAAGAGCAATCGAATTCGCTAGCTGCGATCGGCCCCCGCCTTCAACCCGTGAAGAGTTTCAGCGTATTTGATCATCCAATCTGTCTTGCTCACCCGTTGCGCCTCACTGCGTCAACCTGGCTGACACATATTCCCTTCGGAATGGCCTTGATAGACATTTTGCAACCTGGAGTCCTGGTCGAGCTAGGAACATTTTCCGGAGTTTCATACAGCGCTTTTTGTCAGGCAGTTAAAGAGCTCCGTTTGGGCACTCGTTGTTATGCGATCGATACGTGGGAGGGTGATGCCCACGGAGGCTACTACGGGTCCGAGGTACTCGCAGATTTAAGACAGCACCACGATCTTTTATATGGAGATTTCTCGGAACTGATTCAGAGTAGCTTTAACGATGCCTTAAATCGTTTTGAGAACGGTTCGATCGATTTACTCCATATAGATGGATTACATACTTATGCGGCAGTGAAACAAGACTTCGAGAATTGGCTGCCAAAGATGAGCCAAAGAGGAGTTATCCTGTTCCACGATATTTGTGTCAAAGAAGCTGATTTTGGCGTATGGAGACTTTGGGGAGAACTGAAGGCACAATACGCCAACTTTGAAATGACACACGGCTATGGTTTGGGGTTGCTTGCTGTGGGAAGCATGCTGCCTGAGCAATTAAAAGCATTCGTTTCGACCAATGGTGATTTGGAAGCCATACGTCAACAGTTTTATCAACTGGGAATGCGCGTCGAGGAGCAATTAACCAGGGAACAGACCATCGCAACTCAACAGAACGCAATCAAAGAGTTGGAAAATACCGTCGCAAAATTCCGTAACAACCCTCTTTTTCGAACTTACCACTGGCTCAAATATCTAGGCAGAAGATAAAAAGGCGTGAAAGAGCGAGCACCAAAAGTCAGCGTCTGTATTCCCGTCTATAACGGCGCCAAGTATCTTGGTGAAGCCATTAATAGCACTTTGAATCAGACCTTTTCGGATTTTGAATTGATTATTGTTGATGATTGCTCAACTGATGGCAGCGACCTGATCGTTAGTACATTCAGTGACAATCGCCTGAGATTCTTTAAGAATCCTACGCGCCTGGGATTAGCTCAGAACTGGAACCGATGCCTGGAGGTTTCTCGCGGCGAGTACGTCTACATTTTCCACCAGGACGATGTGATGCTTTCCCAGAACCTCGAGAAGAAAGTCCGCGTTTTGGATCAGAATCCTTCTGTAGGCCTGGTCTTCTCGCAAGCTCAAGTTGTCGATAGTCAAAGGGATCCGATCCGTAAGTATTCGGAGAATGGTGTCCGTGATGGCGTGCTGCCAGGCTTGCGGTTTTTCGAGCAGTTCTTTTTGCAGCCGAACGTCATATGCTGTCCCAGTGTTCTTGTGAGGAAGTCGTGTTACGAGAAGTTAGGTGGATTTGATAAGAGACTATCATTTGCTTGCGATTGCGAAATGTGGATGCGCATTTCTTTGTTTTTCGATATCGCG
>WNFY01007730.1_pt1 | contig 11639 bp, 6 predicted proteins | sample 5400091 | NCBI WGS metagenome assembly WNFY01 (sample SAMN13153364, study PRJNA577476) | soil metagenome | isolation source: 60 cm soil or saprolite under grassland replicate 1 | place: USA:California | collected 2016-06-15
TGAAACTGAATTTTCTTGGGCCCGGATTGTACTGTCCGGCCGGAGCGCCGATGCTCGCAACATAGCCATTAACCGCACGTCTCACGTTCACAGTCGTGCTCCGAAAAGCTCCATCCTTATAAGCGGGACTTGCTCCATCGTCTTCGTAAAGCGTTGTTGATGCTAAACCGCTCTCCTCCGGATAAACCGCAAAAGTGATCGGATTAAAAGGCTTCTCGCCGACATAATTCATTTCGGGACCCAGGGGAATGATCGCGCCGCCGCGCACAAACATCGGCACGGTTTCAAGCGGCGCGTCGACTCGGATCATTGTTCCGCCTGAATACTTTTTATTACTCCAGTAGTCGTACCAGACGCCTTTCGGCAAATAGACAAGCCGGCTGATCACATCCGGTTTGAGTATTGGAGCGACCAACAAGTCTGCTCCGATCATAAACTCGTCATCAAGATTGTATGTATTCGGATCGTCCTGATAGTTCAGCATCAGGGGCCGAAACAGCGGCACCCCCGTGCGGTGCGCTTCTTCCAGCGTCGTATAGAGAAACGGCAGCAACTGATATCTCAGCTTCAAATATCTCCGAATGATATCTTCATAATACTTGCCAAAGCGCCACGGTTCCTGGTCATACCCATCGATAACTTTGTGGTTGCGACAGAAGGGCGCGAGAAAACTGATCTGATAAGCGCGTACCAGTAGTTCGCCATTGCCGCGGCCGATAAATCCGCCCACATCGCTGCCGACAAACGGTTCGCCCGAAAGACCGAGGGTCGTAAACATCGGCACGTTAAGGGCCAGCGCTTCCCAGGTGCTGTTAGTATCGCCCGTCCACATTGTCGAATAGCGCTGAATGCCGGCATATCCAGCACGGGTGATTACGTACGGCCTTCTGTTGGGCTGCAATCGCTGGAGTCCTTCGTATGTTGCACGCGCTTCGAGGAGCGCAAAGACATTTCGATTTTTTGCATGACTGGAATTCTCGCCTTCATCATAACTAAGCACATCCATCTGGTTCTTGCCGGTCTGATCGACAAAGTCGGAAGGCTCGTTCATGTCGTTCCAAATCCCGGCGATGCCATTGTCGAGATAGGCCCGATGCAAATCGCCCCACCAGCGTCGCGCTTCGGGCAGCGTGTAATCGACGAACACGCTCTCGCCGGGCCAGACTTTGGGAATGAATAACCCGCCATTTTTTCGACGTTGGAAATAATTCTTCTCCATTCCTTGATCGAAAACGTAATAGCGCGAGACCTGGGGTTCCAATTCCGGCTTCGCCGATTTGAGCGGAGAAACATTCGCGGCGGGAATCTGATATTTCACACCAGGATCTACGATGGCGACTATCTTCACCCCCTGCCGAGCGAGTTTGTCGGCCAAACTCTTCGGATTAGGAAATCGCTTAGCGTCAAAAGTAAAAACGCGATAGCCCTGCATATAATCGATGTCGAGGTGAATTACATCCAGTGGCAGATCCCGCTCCCGGTATTGCCGGACCACTTCTTCGACCATCGTGTCCGGGTAGTAGCTCCAGCGGCTCTGTTGATTACCCAGCGCCCACATCGGCGGCATAGACATGTGGCCGGTAAGATCGGCGTAGCGGCCGAGAATCTTTTTGATTGAAGGCCTGTAGAAAAAGTAATAGTTCATCTCTCCGCCTTCAGCGCCAAACCAGATACGCTGCTGCGATGAACGCCCGAAATCGAAGTAGCTGCGATAGCTATTGTCAAAGAAGATTCCGTACGCCACGCCGCGTTGCAGGCCGATATAGAAAGGAATTGTTTGATAGATTGGATCTTTCCCTTCGGTATAACCGGGGGTGTCTGAATTCCAATTGACAAAGAAGCCACGCCGCTTATCAAGGCGTGCAGCCTTTTCGCCCAGTCCGTAGAAGTGCTCGTCAAACCCGAGCTTCTTCGACGCAGCAATGAACATTCCGGCTTTCGCGTCGAACATCATTCCTGTCAACAACCCTTTCGCGTCATAAGCCATGGGTTGCTCGTCGCCGTTAAGCAGCGCATGCGTGCGGGCGTCGCGAAAATCGATCAGCAAAGGTGCGCGATGAATGATGACTTCAACTTCGTCTGTAGTGATAGTAATCGCCTCCGCAGTCTCACTGAGGCTCCAGCGCGGCGTTTCCCACTTGTCTTTGGCGATCGCCCAGGAATGATCTCTCGGTGGAATTGGTTTCGCGAAAGAGGCACGCACTCGAATCAGATCAGGAGCGAGGACCGTTAATTGCACCTGCGACTTGTCCTGACAGCTGAGCGTGACGCTATTACCACTTTTCGTGAAACCGACAACCGGGCCGATCTTTTCAAGTGAAGTAATATCCTGCGCCCGGCATGACAGACCCAAAGCGAATAGCCAAAGAACAATTACTGGAACCTTGTTCATATCCTCTCCCTTTGGGAGAGGGTTGGGGAGAGGGCGTTAAGCTGATACTAAGTCCCTCTTCCCTGGCCCTTCTCCCAAACGCAGAAGGGAGAAGAAAGAAAGGGCTAAGAACAACTGATCACTAACACGTGATCGATGACTACTTCAGAGTTTCCTGGACTCTGTTTTTAAACTCCGGACTTTTCGGCGCCCAACCAGACGGCGGACAAGTCCGCCATCCAAACGAAATACGGCTAAGTCTCATTCGACTATGCTCTGCGTGATGACGCGACGTGCCGCGGCGGTCTAAAGAGATTCATGACTTGTGCTGAACGCCAGGTACGCCGCTCCCAACAATCCCGCATCGTCGCCGCATTCGGCCGGCACAATCTTTACTTCCGCTGCCGGTAGCGGAAACGCCCGTTCGGCGACCTCATGAGTCATGTGCTTCTCGAACAAATTCCAACCATTCACGACTCCGCCCCCGATAACAATCATTTCCGGATTAAGAATATTGATTAGATTCGCGAGACCAATGCCCAGATAGACGCCCATGCGTCGAAAGACTTCGATCGCTAATTCATCGCCCTCGACGCCCGCGCGATGGATTTTCTCCGCAGTAAGATCTCCATTCGTGTGCAAGACAGAATCCGGATAACGAGTCCGAGCTTCACGAGTCATGCGCACGATGGCCGTGGCCGAGGCGTAAACTTCCAGACAACCGCGACTGCCGCAAGTGCAGGCGACGCCTCCGAACGGATCAACGCACATGTGACCGATTTCGGCTGCAGAGTCATTTACTCCGCGCCACAATTTGCCATCGAGAATTATGCCGCCCCCGACTCCTGTCCCCAGCGTCACACACACGATAGTGCATCGGCCGCGCCCGGCTCCCTGCCACATCTCGCCAACGGCGGCAGCGTTTGCATCATTCTCCAGAATCGCGGGCCGTTTTAGCTCGCTTGCCAAAGCAGCAGTCAGTTGAAACCCATCCAGGCAAGGCAGGTTTGGCGCTTTCACAATCATACCTGCCTTAACATTTACTGAGCCCGGAACCACGACCGACACGGCGCGGACGCCGCCGCCTGCTGCGCCGCTTTGTTTTTCGCACTCGCGCGCTGCCAGCACCAGCGCTCGCACAATCTCTTCAGGTGTTTCGGCCTGGGGCGTATTCTGCTTTAATTGGAAATGGACGCGTCCATTTTCATCAATCACAGCAGCGCGGAGATACGTGCCACCGAGATCGGCGGCGAATACCAACCCGGCATTAGTCCGTCCACCTGTGAAGGTGCGATTTGCTTCGGTCATCTTGTTCTTCGCGAATCTTTGAGATAGCGACCCGACACAATACGCGGTGTTTCGAGATTTCGTCCGCCCTTGAGATTCATTGCCAGTCGAATGAATTGGGCCATCGACCAGGCGAGTGGCGTGGCTGAACCTGTTCCTCCGCCAAATCGAAATGGTGAATCGCGGTCCCAGACTTGTTCCGGGATCATCATTCCACCATTTGCGAATCTCATCAGCGTGTCCAGATGTTGGCGCGCCTGTGCTTTCTCACCTCGAGCTAATTCATACTCGCCTCTCTCGCCGGTAAGCAGAGTCCATAGCCGCCCCTTCCCGGTCCGGCCATCGTAGGGCTCACCGTCGGGCTTTTCACCGTAGGCGTCATGGTCGTAACGGTACCAGGCGGAACCAGCAGGCGTCTCCACTCTGATTAGTCTGTCAACTACGGCCAGCGACTTCACGATGAAAGGATCATCCGCGGCCTTGATGCCGAGTCGAACTAACTCCAGAAATCCTGCATCAACAATCTCGCGCTCGTCATAGCTTCCTCCACCGCTATTAATCTCGATCTTTGCTCCGTCATTCGGATCATTGTTTTCAGTAATCCGCAGGTAGTAATTCCCCTCTCCAAATCGACCATTGGTCGTTGCGGTCCAGCGTTCGACATTGTCTGTCCATTCATCAGCCCTTTGCAGATATGCGCGGGTGGATAGCATGTCGCCTTGCACGCGGGCGATGTGTGCGGCGCAAACCAGTCCGTCGATCTCCGCGGCAATCGTAGCCGGCGAATAGCCCGGCTTTTCTTCCCAACGATCCTGACCGGTCGCTGGTCCGTTACGAACTATGAAGTCCGCGGCGGGCTTGATGTGCTGCAACCAGGTATTTCGATCGGTTCGGCCAAACTGATATGCGAGAACAAGCGGAAACGCGATCTCATCCATCTGCAAGCCGCCACCGATTGGGCGTCCATCGACCCATGAATTCTGCGGTAAGCTTCCATCTGACTTTTGCTGGATATTGAAAAGATAATCCAGCGCTCGATTCGCAGCGGCGCGATCTCCCATCGCATGCAGCGCTGTAGCCACTTGATAAAGATCGCGCGACCAGACTGCATGATAGCCGCTAATGGTCGGTTCATTCGCGTTTGGGCCACCGCCCCAGGGAATCGATGGCGAGGCAATGGTCGCACCGCGAAATGTCTTGTCCTCCAACGCGTGCAACACCATGGCCGCCATGTTGAACTGCCTTTGATATTTCGATTCGACAATAGGCAGCGTTGCCACGTATGCATGCCAGCCTGCTTCGTACTCCGCGCGCGCCCTCTCGAAACCTTTCACGACCGAAGCTTGCCCGTTGTGAATGGCCTCGTCAGAGTCACGGCCAAAAGCAAGCACCAGAGTAAATCGTTGCGTGGAACGCGCCGTTCCGGGGGGCACACGCACCCGCGCCACCTGCACGACATTTCCGTTGTCCGCGCGCAGGTAATGGCTAATGCGGCCCGAGCGCCGAAACTCTGTCAGCCCATCACTGATACCAAAATATCCGTTGCTCTCTTCGTCAAATCCACGGTCAATGACGGTTAGCGCCGAAGATTTGTCAGTATCTGAAGCGACCAACCAGGCCCCATCCACCCAGGCTGTGTCGTGCATCCCGCTGTTGTTCAGCGATGGGTCATAGTAGACATATAGCGAACACCGGCATGGTAACTTCTCATGCCAGCGAAAATTGACGTCAATGTATAGGGAACTGCGTTCACGATCAGTGACATAGAACTTCGTAATTGTGTAAAGACCGCTCTTCGCCTGGTTCTCCTGTTTAAAGCTAAGCGACTGAGCACGGTCTAATACCTCAATCGAATGGTCTGTATCGTCGCTCTCGGTCTCGACTTTTCCTTCTGGTCCCACCATGACCAATTGCAGCATCTGCACATTTGGAACATCGAGCGTCGGATAGTAAACCTCGGTCATGACGCCATCAGCCAGGGTGAACCAGACTTTCGAACGAATAGTGTTTGCCGTGCCGAATCCATCTTTTGCTGCGCTCGGCCAGTGTGCGTCGTGACCAGGCGCACCGGGTGCTTCGCGGTTCGTTGTCTGGGCGAACAAAGCCACCAAGTTGAAAGCGATCATTACTGAAATGGAAAGAACTCTTTGCATTATTCTTGAGTACTACTTTGAAGGTCGACGAAAAATTCGATAGCCCCAGGATCTCAGTGATAAGACAGGCAGCGCATTTGTACGCGCGCTGGCATTTCCCTCAGGGGCCGGAGCATCCGGTGGTAACGGCCCGCCAACATCCGGCGTCACGTCACTAAAGCCCTGGCCGTTTGTTACTTCGACCGATCCAAAGAATGGGCGATTCGAAAAGTTGATCGCAATTAGCATTTCCTCGTCAGGGCTCCGTCGCAGGTAGGTAATAACTCGTGACTCGTCGGAATTGTGCAGCCAATCGAGGGAACCCCGGCGCAGAGCACTGCTCGCTCGGCGTAAAGCGATCATTCCTTTGTAAAAGCGTGGGAACTCCGGCCGTCGTTCGGCAATCGGCCAGAAGATTGGTAACTTTTCAAATAATGCCGGCGCGCCGGATTCGGTCGTGTCGCCAACTTCCATTCCGTTGTAGATCAAGGGCACGCCATCGAGCGTGAAGATTAATGCAGAAGCTGCGAGGGCAGCCGGCTCGCCAAAGCGCGCAATCGCGCGCCGCTCATCATGATTGTCCGAGAAGCGCATGTGCAATGCGCCGTGCGGCCAGTCTTTGAATTCCTTCTCCCAGGCTGCGCGCAAGTCAGAAGCGCGACCACGTCCCTGCAAGACATCCGTTAAAGTACTGTGCAGTGGCCACGAGTAATCGAGTTCGAACGCCTTGACCTCCAGGTCCGCTTTATGCGCTTCGGCTAACATGAAAATGTCCGGCTTGATTTTGTCGAGTTCGGCACGCGCGTGTTCCCAGAAATCCGTTGGCACATCTTCGGCAACATCGCAGCGAAAACCGTCCATGTCGAATTCGCGAATCCAGTACTTGAGCATATCATTCATGTATGCACGCAACTTCGGATTGCCATAGTTCAACTTGGCCACGTCGTACCAATCGTGCGGGTAAGTGATCTTTCCGCTGGCGTCACGATCGTAAAAATCCGGCCACTTCATCATCACGCTGTCCCATGAAGTGTGATTGGCCACGACGTCAATGATTACTTTCATGCCACGTCGATGGGCTTCCGCGATCAATCGCTTGAGATCTTCTTTTGTGCCATAGGCGGGATTGATCGCATAGTAATCACGCACGGCGTAGGGACTGCCGATAGTTCCCTTTTTCTTTTCCTGGCCGATTGGATGGATTGGCATCAACCAAAGAATCGAGACCCCGAGATCCTTCAAACGATCGAGTTGAGCCGTGATGCCGTTAAAGTTTCCTTCTTGCGAAAAATCACGTGGGTAGATTTCGTAGATCACGCCGTCACGCACCCAGTTGCGGACCGGGCGAGCAGATACTTGCGAGAAATTTTGCGCCGGCTGCTGGGCTAAGCTTTCCTGACAGCAAGGAACGAATAGCAGCGAGAGGAGGAGGAGAGCAATCCTCGATGATTGAACTAACCGCTGCGGTGTTCGCATGAAATCTCCTTGCGTGCCCACTCCCTCGCGGCTTTGCCGCCCGATATACGGATAGGCTAGGCCTCTCCGACATGCATCCTTACGAAAGGCCCAGCCTTTCCGCACATCAGTTCATCGGCAAGGCCGTAATTAACGTATGCCTCTGAACCTACTCGTCATCAATCAAACCCGTGCTCGGTACAGGTTGGGCTGATTCCTGAACCAGGATTGGCTCAGCCTCATCGCCGCGAATCACGTCCGCTTCGGGCACAGCTCGATCGGCAATGTCCCGCACGCGCACCACCAGAAGCGCCGCTATTAGCATGAATATACCTCCGATCATCACCATGTACAGCGGTGCGTTGTGATTGTCTGCCCCCCAGAGCGCGCGAATGATCGGACCGAACGTGAGCGCTTGGGTAATTTCAGGAATGACTATGAAGAAATTAAAGACACCCATGTAGATACCGATGCGTGCAGGCGGCAGTGCACCCGAAAGAATTGCATAAGGCATCGAAAGAATCGATGCCCAGGCTATACCGACTCCCACCATCGTCAAAAGCAACATCCACTTATCGTGAATTAGATAGACGGAGAGCAAGCCTACCCCGCCGCAGATAAGGGAAATAGCATGAACAGTCTTACGGCTGGTTGCCGCAGCTATCTTCGCCAGCGCGAATGCAACCACAAACGTCACAATGGAATAAACGGCGAAACATATACCGCCCCATTCACCACCCAGGGGAAAGCGTGCGTCCGCCGGACTGGTCGCGCCAAAGATGTGATACGAAGTCATCAGCCCGAAGAACAGCCACATGCAAAACAGGCCCAACCAGGTGAATAATTGCACGACGGCGAGTTGCCTCATGGTTGCTGGCATTTGGCCAATAGCGGAAAAAATTTCTGTGACGAGTGCTTTGAGCACGACAACGATTCCTTTGTGCTCGCTGCGCCGTCGCTCAAACTCTGCCATGTCTTCTGGCGGATACTCTTTCGTAGTAAGCACCGTCCACAGGACGGCCAGCAGAAACGCCAGAGCGCCGATCTTGAACGAGTACTGAACGGTCAAAGGGATGCCGCTTGGGGTCCTGCCCGTAACGCCTAAGTATCTAAAGATGTATGGCAGTACATTCGCCAGCGAAGCTCCGATGCCGATAAAGAAGCTTTGCATCACAAAACCAACCGTGCGTTGGTCGGGATTTAATTTGTCTGCGACGAAAGCGCGAAATGGTTCCATGCTGACGTTAATACTGGCATCCAGCACCCACAGCAGGCTGGCCGCCATTCGCACACCGGTCGAATCAGGCATGACGAACAGTGCGAGGCTTGAAAGAATTGCGCCCACCAGAAAGTATGGACGGCGACGACCCAGCCAGTTCCAGGTGCGATCGCTCATGGCCCCGATGATTGGCTGGACAATCAAACCAGTGACCGGTCCGGCCAGCCAGAGAAGAGGAATGTCGGATTCCTTCGCGCCCAGATAACTGTAGATCGCGCTCATATTGGCGAGCTGCAAGCCCCAGCCAAACTGGATCCCGAGAAAGCCGAAACTCATGTTTGAGATCTGCCAGAAACTCAAGCGTGGTTTCTTCATTCGCTAGTCCTCCAACTGTGGACCATCAATTGCCGCCCTGAGTCATCCAAGCGAGGTTGCATTGCGGGGGCGGTAGCCCGACCGTAAGGGAGGGCGTAAGGCGATCGTCCTCGATAAGAATGACGCCCTTGCTAACGCGCGGGCTACTGCCCCGCATCGGACGGCAGAGCCGCATCTCTGGTTCCTACCTCGCATAAATATTGACATCTTCCAGCACGACATTTCGATCGAGTGACAACGCATACATCAGTGTGCGCGCCATGTTCGAGACGTGAATGAAACCTGACCGCGCTTTGGCATCAGGCGCTGAGTTTTCGACATCAACAAGACCCGGGCAAAAGTTGAAGATGCGAATGTTCGCGCCCGTTTTGCGCACATGATCGCGCAGCGCTTCAGCGTATCCGAGCAGACCAAACTTTGAAGCACAGTAAGATGGCACATCGGCATAGCCATGCTTGCCGGCCTGCGATGAAACGTTAACGATGTCGCCAAAATCATTCCTGATCATGTGCGGCAGTGTGGCGCGCACCAGTTGCATGACGCCACGGAGGTTCGTTTCCATTACTTTGTCCCAACCGTCTTCAGTGATTTGATCCACGGTCTCTGGAACCGCTAAGCCTGAATTGTTAATGACAACGTCAAGCGATCGCCATCGTTCGACGACAGAGTGAACCAACGAATCAATCTGCGAACGATCACGAATGTCAAAGGGGTACGGGAATACGCGCTTAGCACCAACTTTCAAATTAAGTTCTTCAGCGGTTCGACTTAGAAAGTCTCCTCGTCGTGAAGCAATGGCCACGTGCGCGCCCGCACTTGCCAGGGCTTCGGTAAAGGCGCGGCCGATACCTGTGCCGCCGCCGGTAACAAGGGCTATTTGATCCGAAAAAGGCTTAGTCTTCATCTGTTGCGAGTCGTTCTATTTCAAGACCCGAAAACTCCTTCCTGTCTGCGGCTTCGCCGCCGCACAGGGCGGAAAGGCTTTGCCTTTCCGGACACTGACTAACCCGAACTCCGCGCGAGGCTAAGCCTCGCGCGAGAATTCGAAGCGAAGCTTCAAACTAAGAAAACAACTCTGTCGGAAAGGCGGAGCCTTTCCGCACTGTGCTGCGGCAGAGCCGCGACGTCGGCTAAGCCCTCACCCCAACCCTCACCCATCGGGAGAGGGAGTTAAGCGACAAAGTCCCGATCCAGGCGAATGCGTCCGTACGTATCGGTCATTTCGTTGAGTCGCTCGCTGTGGGTATCTGTCAAAGCATCGGCCGCAAATCGCCAGGCCCAGTTTCCCTGAGTGCTGTTGGGCAGATTCATGCGCGTCTCAGTTCCCAGTCCGAGCAAATCCTGCAAGGGCACCAGGGCTGTATTGGCAACTGAGGAGAGCACCGCGCGAATAAAGTCCCAATGGATCTCTTCGCCATTCGTATTCAGGTATTTCAAGCAGAAGGCTCGCTCTCTCGTGATCTGCTCCGCTGTGCGCGTGGAGCCTGCGCCAGCCACACTATTGAACCAACCTACGGTAGTGTCGTTGTCGTGCGTCCCGGTATAGACCACGACGTTGCGGTGATAGTTATGCGGTAGATCGACGTTCTTCGTGTCACTGCTAAAACCAAACTGCAGGATGCGCATGCCGGGAAACCCAAACTGATCGCGCAACTTCTCGACATCAGGCGTAATCACGCCAAGGTCTTCAGCAATGATCGGTAGATCACCCAACGCGTTTCGAATCGCAGTGAACAGTTCTTTTCCCGGTGCTTCGACCCAGCGGCCACGCTCGGCTGTTTTGTCGCCGCCGGGAATTTCCCAACAAGCTGCAAATCCGCGAAAGTGATCCACCCGGGCGATGTCCACGGTTTGCAGCGTGGCCCGCACGCGTTCAATCCACCATTTGAAACCATCCGCCAACATCCGGTCCCAGTTGTAAACCGGATTACCCCAGAATTGTCCTGTCGCGCTGAAATAGTCAGGCGGCACCCCAGCCACGACCGTCGGAATCCCATCGCGGTCCAGCTTGAATTGTTCAGGGTTAGTCCACACATCCGCCGAATCCTGGGCCACAAAGATCGGGATATCGCCGATGAAGCTGATGTTACGCTCGTTGCAATATGCCTTCAGCGCAAACCACTGTTTGAAAAAGAGAAACTGAAAGAATTTGTGCGCTTCAATTTGCTCGTGGAGTTCCTGCCGAGCACGAGCCAGCGCAACAGTTTCGCGCCGAACCAACGGGGGTTCCCATTCGTGCCATGCTGCACCATCGTGCGCGCTCTTGAGGGCGCGAAAGAGTGCGTAATCGTCCAGCCATGAAGCGTTCTGTTCAGCGAATGTTTCGAACGCGCTCCGCAGTTCCGTATCCGTTGTGCGCTGATAGCGGGCAAACGCTTTGTCGAGTATATGGCGCTTAACTTCATGAACGCGCGCAAAATCGACTTGTTCAGACGGTTGCGAAGGGATTTCGTCCAGGTCGGCCTTTGTGAGCCATCCTTCCTCGAAAAGTTTTTCGGGGCTAATTAGCAAAGTGTTACCCGCAAACGCGGAATAGCAGGCGTAAGGCGAGTCACCATAGCCGGTTGGTCCGAGCGGCAAAACCTGCCAAAGGCTTTGTCCGCTCGCGACAAGAAAATCGGCGAAGTCATACGCTCCATCCCCCAGATCGCCGATGCCGAACCGTCCGGGTAACGATGTCGGATGAAGCAAAATGCCGCTGGCTCTGGGAAAGGTCACCCCTTTTTCTCTATCCTCCGTTTAGACAGCGGACTTGTCCGCCCACCTTTGCATTCAACTCTTCTTCAGTCCAAAGCCATCG
>WNFY01015647.1_pt1 | contig 11639 bp, 9 predicted proteins | sample 5400091 | NCBI WGS metagenome assembly WNFY01 (sample SAMN13153364, study PRJNA577476) | soil metagenome | isolation source: 60 cm soil or saprolite under grassland replicate 1 | place: USA:California | collected 2016-06-15
CTGTGACACTCCAACCGCCCCGCAGACGGCACCTCCGGCTTGCTCCGCGCCGGGAGCCGATAATTCACCGAGGAACATTCGGGATGTCGTCGTTACCCTGATCGTTGCCGCTCCGCTTCCGGATGCCACTTCAGGCCAGCCGCGCCTGGTACAATTGAGCGGCCGCGGTCGGCGCGTCAATCCCAATCAGTGAGGCCTGGCCAGGTTCCGTGAGCGCACGAAACTCAATTCGCAGGGACCCCCGGGAAGCAGGAATCGCCCTGCTGATTTCCATTTTCATCTTGTTGCTGATCAGCGTCGTGGCCATTTCGCTGCTCGTCTCTTCCGGCACGGAATCCGCCATTGCCGGCAACTACCGCGCAGCTACGGCCGTGTACTACGCGGCGCTCGCGGGCCTCGAAGAGGGCCGTGGGCGACTTTCGCCGAAGGATCCCAACTCGTTCAAGAGCACTGCGCCGCCGGGCTTCCTGCCGGCGCCTGGCGCACCGTTTGCCGTCGGCAGCCCCGTCTACATCATCAATCCTGCGGGCGGGGAAAACGTGGCGCCTTGGGATTCCACCACCACCTCCACTTATCCCGATAGTGAATTTAAATTTGAGTTTCCTTCTGCAATCATGCCCAATCCTGCTCCCAACGTCACTTCCGTCTCCAACGCTGGCGGTATTCAGGGTCCCTCTTACAAATGGGTGCGCATCAACGGCGTCTCGGAGCAGTCCCTCAACATCAACTTTGACGGCAATCCGAACTCGGCTACCCCCGTCTACTACGACGGCACGCGCTTTACCAACGATCAATCCAGCGGCAGTCAGGTGCTGGAGATCACCTCGCTTGCAGTCCTGCCCAACGGCAGCCAGAAGATGGTTCAGTACCTCGTTGCTTCGGTACCAATCACGCTGCCTCCTTTCCTCGCGGCCCTCACGCTCTCTGGCAGCCCAGGTAGTGACCCAGCCTTTCGAGCTCCAGCCGAAAACAATGGGTACGCGGTGAAGGGGGATGACCAGGATTGCAACGGCAATCCTATCCTCGGGTCGGCATTTAGGGCGATCGGTATTTACGGCGACTACTCGGGTGGCAGTTCCAACTCGGCCGTAAACGGCATAAGAAGCGGTATTCCGACTAATGTTAGCGGAACTAATCCCCAGCTGAACTATACGCCCTCGAATCCGTCGCTGACTCCACCACTACCGGATGTTGAGTACCTGAATGCGTCCCACACGCCAACTCAACTCAACAAGATTGTTCAGACCATTATTCAATCGGCGGATGTCGTCGTCCCAGCGGGTTCCGCGGCAACCCAGACCGCCTATTTGAATTCCCTGAACATGTCTCCATCCAACATGCTGACTGTGGTTGCGAACGGTGATCTGGATTTGACGCACTGGGGCAACACGGGATATGGGCTTCTCCTCGTGACCGGCACTTTCACCATGGACCCAGACAACGGTTGGCATGGCATTATTCTAGTCATTGGGCAGGGTCAGATTAACAATACAGATGATAATGGAAACCGTGAGATTGACGGCGCGGTCTTCGTTGCCAAAACGAATGACCCATCAGGAGTTGCGTTACCCGATCCAAATCTGGGCGGCGCATCCGTACTGTTCCACGACGATATGGGAGGTGACGGCATCAGGTACAGCAACTGTTGGATCCAGAAGGCGCAGCCAACGAGCAGCTACAAAATCCTCTCCTTCCACGAAATTCCCCAGTAAAGGATTCCACGACGTGTCTTAGATCCTGATTTCCTGGCTGCTCCCGCGGTACCCCATGGCATTGACGATGCCGTACATGACCCGGGCCAGAGTCCTCCCCAACTTGTTACGTTTCTACCCAAGCTACCCATTTGCCGCAGAAAGTGCTCTCTTCTATTTTCCCTAAGACACTGTATTAACACGACTTATTCAGTTCTTAGCGTTGGCTCTTGAAATGCCACTCCCCTCTCAGTCAGGAGAGGGACAAGCATGCAAGCCAAACCAAAAATGCAGAGCCCCAAACAGAACGGCTTCACCATGATCGAGACGCTGATCGTCCTTCTGATTGTGATGGTCATCGGGGCGATGGCGATCCCCGGCTACCAGGCCACCGTGCGTTACCTGCGGATGTCGGGAGACGGCCGCGACATCAACGGCTTGATCGCAGGGGCAAAGATGCAGGCGGCAGCAGACTTTTCCCATGTCCGAGCATATGCCGATCTTGCTGCCATCCCCAACACCTTCCACATGGAAACGTGGAGTAAGACAGCTGGTTGCTGGCAAACGATTGGCGATGCGGATGCCGCTGGCAATCCCCGCTGCACCATAGACGGCACAAGCCCGGTTCAACCTCTATCGCAGGGTGTCACGTTTGGATTTGCCGGCTTGGGGGCTCCTCCTCCGAACACACAGGCAGTCATAGGGCAGTCACCTCTCTGCACGATTGGCGACGGCAACGGCGGGACGAAACCCAATACGGCGTGCCTGGTTTTCAATTCACGAGGCATTCCTATCGCCGGTTTTCCGCCGACGCCGAACGGAAATGGTGCGCTCTATATTACGGACAACAATACCGTTTATGGCGTGACAGCGAACGCTTCGGGCTCAATCCAAGTCTGGGCTGCGAGCGCAAATGCCCCAACTGGAAACAACCCTTGGTATCACAAGTGAGGAAGAACTCATGGAAATTCACCGCGCAAAGGGAAATGGCAAGAGTATGAAAAAAGCTCAAGCAGGCATGAGCCTCATCGAGGTAATCGTGGCGCTGGGGGTGCTGCTTATCGTAGCGGCCGGGGTAATGGGCCTGGCGGTGGTTGCGATGTCCACGACGGAAAACCAGGGGCACCTGGCGGCGCGCACGGCGGAATACGCACAGGATAAGATGGAGCAACTGCTCGCCCTGGACACTTGCGATGGCACACCGCCGGGCAAGGGCACGGATACGACGGTCTTCCCGGCTGTGTCGGGCGGAGGAATGGGGCTGGCGGGCTGCAACAACGCGACAACCCCACCGACTCCATTGACGGGCGGCAGCTTGAGCACCACGGCCCCGGCAGCAGGCTATGTGGATTACCTGGACGCGAGTGGGAATCTTCTCGGCGGCGCCGGCGGGGCATGGCAATACATCCGCGTCTGGCAAATCTCCGTGGGGCCTCCGGGAACCACAGCCATGAAGCAGATTTCAGTCAGGGTTCAGGCGCGCGCGGCGGTGGGGCAACAAGTTCTTGTGCCCCAGTCTACGGTCACCGCGTTGAAGACCTGGCCGTTCTAAGGAGGGCATGTGTCGAAGGCTAAGAGAAAGTGGGATGCTGCAACGCCGGGACAGCAGAGCGGATTTACGCTGCTGGAAACCCTCGTATCGCTGATCATTCTGCTGGCGGTATCGGGGATCGTGATGACTGGGATGATGCAACTGATGCAAACCCAAGGCACTATCGCAAACCGCACCGAGATGCACACCAGCGTGCGCAGCGCGACGGAATTGCTGCAGCAGGAAATCGGCCAGGCAGGAATGGTCTCGCTGCCGATAAATCCGGCCACAGGATTAACGATTCCTCTCTATATGACAACAGCCGTGGCCCTTCCTGTGCCCGATGTTCCGTGGACGCCGCCGGCGGGTGTCTTTTTGAGCTCCGCTGCGGGCATTCCCACGACGAACGGAATTTTCAACGGCGAACAGCTCGTCGTGGATACGGGCGACAACCAAGAGACCATCACGGTGGTTTGTGGTAACCCGTGTAGCAATCCCATTGGCGCCACTTTTAACTATAACCACACGGGGGGGGCACCGGGCAACCCCGTTACCGCGCAGGGCGCATTTGCTACGGGGATCGTGCCACCTACGGTCGTGAATGGCTCTACTGGCACGGTCCTGAAGCTCTACGGAGACATCAACGGCGACGGCAATATGCTCTACGTCGAATATACTTGTGATTGGCAAAACAACAATGGCTTCGGCCCGGTTCTTTTCAGAAATGAAATGCCGTACGATACGCCGCTAAAGGCTGCGTTTCCGTTGAATGCCGGGAAGATCCTGCTGTCCAACCTTGACCCCTTGGGCAACCCAAACGATCAGAACGGCAATCCCGTGCCCTGCTTCACCTACCAGACGCAAATCGTCCTGACGAAAACCGGCCCCGATACCTTCGTGACTGATGTGGCCGTGACTTTGACCGAACAAACCCAAAATCTCGACCCACAGACGCACCAGTTTCAAAAAGAGACGAAAGCGCTCTTGAACGTTTCCCCGAGAAACGTCTTCAACGCCTGGGAATTGGCTAACGCTGAATTGACGGACCGCGTCCAGCCCATGCCTCCGTCCGTGACAGGTCTAATAGGACAATAAGGAACCGAAAGAGGGAACAACGATATGAAAACCAAACGACGCAACCAAGAGGGAACCGCGCTCATCTTCGCTCTGATCTTTCTGCTGATTCTGTCGGTGATGGCTGCCTCGCTGATGTTTCTTGCGCAGTCCGAGACGTGGTCCAGCAGCAACTACCGGTTGATGACCCAGGGACGGTACGGCGCGGAAGCCGGACTCAACTCAGCCGCCAACTACTTGATGTTTACGTACGCGCCGCCAGGTGGCGCGGGCGACCCCCTCGCCAACTACGACATGACCCAATCCCCGGTCAAGTACCTCGGCGCGGATGTGGTGTTGTCCACCACGGGGAATTCAAATTATCCGAACGCTGCGGTGGCGGGCGATTTTGCCGCCAAGGTGCCGGGCACGCTGACAGCGGGCTTTGGCGCGGTGAGTTATACGGCCTCCGCCAGGCTGCTTTCCATGCGGCAGGTGACAATCGCGGGACTGAGCGGCCCAGCCGCGAATAAGATCATCCAGACCTGGCAGATTACCGCGGACGGCAACATCAGGACCGTCCGGAATGCGCAGGTGGAAGTTTCAGCAGTCCTGGAACAGCAGGGTACGCCGCTCTTTATGTATGCGGCGTTCGCGACCAACAATGACTGCGGTGCGCTCGACTTCTCGGGCGGCGCGACAACCAACAGTTACGATTCGGCCGGACTGAATCCAGTCACTGGCCAGCCGGTGATCATGGATGCGTACGGCAATGTCGGCTCGAACGGAAACCTAAACGAGGATGGAAGCGGTACCACGATCTACGGCAGCATGTCCACGCCCCGTACGGGAGTGGGCAAATGCGCGCAGGGCGGCATGACTGCCTGGACGGACAACGGAAACGCTACCGTGACTGGGGGCTTGAAGTGGCTGCCGCAGCCGGTGGTGTATTCCACGCCAATCATACCCCCTCCGAACAGCAACAATATCAGCGGTACGCAGACGCTCGGTCCGTGCGTTGCAAGTCCGTGCACCTACGGAGATATCAACATAAACGGAGGCGGAACGATCACGCTCTACCCTGGGACTTACAATATCAATAGCTTGTCCGAGCAAGGGAACGGCACGATTGTGATTGCTCCTGACCCCATAACCCACCAATACGGCCAGGTCATTCTAAACGTAACCGGGAATGGTCAATCGACCGCGGTGGATTTAACGGGAGGCGGCACGACAAACCCGAGCTACGATCCGTCGCTTTTGCAAATCAATTATGCGGGAACTGGAAAGATCAGCCTGAAGGGAGGCGCGAATTCCTCAGCAGTCGTCAACGCCCCTAACGCCACAATCTCATTTAACAGCGCGGGAGGGGAGTGGTTCGGAGCCGTGATTGGCGCTTATATCAAGGATGCGGGCGGCATCACGCTCTCCTATGACCGCCACTTGCAGAAGAAACTTTACAACGTGAGCAACTACATGCTCGATTCCTTCACCTGGAGCAAGTACTGAGGCCCAATTGGGCCGACGTTCGAATCGCTCCTTTTTGGTGTTCTTCTTCTGAAACGAGGCCGGACCAATATCCGGCCTCGTTTTATTTCTTGTTCGCGTTCCTCTCCGCGGCAGAAGTGTAAAGCACTGCTTCTCGCCGCATCTCCCTCTCTCTCCTCCGCAACTTGACATGTCGGCATTCGCATTGTTAACTCCTCGCGCGAGGAGGTCCTTCCGTATGACACCCAAAGCGCGCATTGCCGTTGCTCTTCTGGCCGTAACAGTGGCATTTGGCTCAAGCCCTCTCCTCTGGGCACAAGATGCTTCTCACAAACTGTCCGCCATGGATGAATTCCAAATTCAACTCCCGACGGACCCGCAGATTTCCCCCGACGGAAAGAAAATCGTTTACGTGCGCCGCTTCGCCGATCCCATGACCGACAAGCGCTACTCGAATCTCTGGATCATCAACGCGGACGGAACGGATCATCGCCCGCCGCATCACCAATCTCGAGCAAGCGCCCGATGCCATCAACTGGTCTCCCGATGGGAAAATGCTCTCCTTCTCAGCTCTTGTTTCTGGCAAAGGCCCGCACCTCGCCGACCTGCCCGCTCCGCCCTCCGGGGCGAAGTGGGCCGATCCTCCCGCCGCCTACAACCGCCTGGTCTACCGCTTTAATGGCACGGGCTATCTGAAGCCCGGCTACATGCAAATCTTCGTTGTTGACGGCGAAGGCGGAGCCCCGCGTCAGGTCACCAACGGCAACTTCCCGAACGGTGGCAACGAGTTCGGTCCGTCCCGCGCTACCTGGACGCCCGACGGCAAATATCTGATCGTCTCGGTCAACCGTCATCCCGAATCCGATCACGAATATCTTGATACCGAAGTCTACGAGTTCAGCGTCGCTGACGGTTCCCTTCGCGCGCTCACCAATCGCAAGGGCCCCGACAATTCTCCCGTCGTCTCGCCCAATGGGAAATTCATCGCCTACACGGGCTACGACGATCGTTACCAGGGCCACCAAACCACAAAACTGTACCTGATGAATCGCGATGGCGCGGGTTCCCATTCCATCTCCGACAAGCTCGACCGTGATGTCCAGGAGCCGCAGTGGGCGCCGGACAACAGCGGCGTCTATTTCCGCTACGACGATCAAGGTGATACAAAAATCGGCTTTTCCTCACTGGACGGCGCTTTCAAGAAAATTGCCGACCACCTCGCTTCCACGACCAGCGCCTACGGCGGCGGCTCTTTTTCGGTGGCGCGGAACGGTCTGATCGCTCTCAATTATGGCCGTCCCGACAATCCCGGCGACATTGCCATCAGCAACATGGGGGCAATGAAGGTGCTCACTTCTTTCAATCAAGAATTGCTCGAACAGAAGAAGCCCGGCCACGTCGAGGAAATCTGGTATGAATCGTCCAAAGACAAGCGCAAGATTCAGGGCTGGATCATCCATCCCCCGGATTTCGATCCTTCCAAGAAGTACCCTCTTGTTCTTGAAATTCACGGCGGCCCCTTCGCCGATTACGGCGGCCGTTTCGACTTCGAAAAGCAAGTCTGGGCTTCGATGGGTTACGTCGTCCTGTACACCAATCCGCGGGGCAGCACGAGCTACGGCGAAGAATTCGCCAACTTAATCCATCACGCCTATCCCGGCGATGACTTCGACGATCTCAATAGCGGCGTCGACGCGGTCATCGCCAAGGGCTACATCGACACCAACAATCTCTTCGTCACCGGCGGCAGCGGCGGCGGCGTCCTTACCTGCTGGACCATCGAGCACACCGACCGTTTCCGCGCGGCCGCTTCGCTCTATCCAGTCATTAATTGGTACAGCTTCGCTCTCACCTCCGACATCCCCTTCATCACCAAATACTGGTTCCCCGGCAATCCTTGGGACAACACCGACAATTACATGCAGCGCTCGCTCACCAATCTCGTCGCCAAAGTGAAGACTCCCACGATGGTTATGACCGGCGAAGCCGACTATCGCACGCCCATTTCCGAAGCCGAGCAGTTCTACGAAGCCCTCAAACTTTTGAATGTTGATGCGGTCCTCGTGCGCGTCCCGGAGGAGCCCCATGGCATTGGCCGCCGCCCCAGCCACCACATCGCCAAAATGCTGTATATTGCTGGCTGGTTCGACCAGCACAAATCGAAGAACTAGTGCCGTTCCAACACGTTCGAGCAAATCCCTTCGAAAATGCTTTCTTATTCGTGTGTCGTTATGATTCCGTGCGCCGAGCCAGGGGGCAGGTCACTGGCAGCCGAGGTTTTACGATTTCAACGTGTACAGTCACAAGAAGAAAAAAGAAAAACTGGAGTACATGCACGCGAATCCGGTGGTGCGAGGGCTCGTGAGGCACCCGAAGGACTGGCCGTGGAGCAGTTTCTCTTTTTACGCGAAAAACGAAGCAGGATTGGCGGGGATCGATGCAGTGGATTTGTAGAGACGCCGAATCAAGCCGAACCGATGAAAAAGCCCCGCCCTCCAAAACCGAGGACGGGACACCCAAAATCGTCTAACGATTTACGTCCGGGCCACCCGCCAACTATTCCTTTTGAATCAGGAACCGAGAGAGATACGCAGACAGAAGGAAGTATTCGAGTGGTGTGATTGCCACGAAAGGGAAAAGGGAGATCACGGTTGTCCTTAGCAACAGGCCTAGCCCCAAGACAACATGTATCACTGCAAAAAGAGCGATGAGTCTCCAAAATCTGGCGTTCGTCCAGAACGGTCGATACGTGCGAATCGCCCACGAGAAGACCAGCAAGGTCATAACCGCGAAGCCAATCCACTTGAGCAAAACTTCTGGCTTCTGCCCAGTTTTGGCTTGATGCACTCCAAGTATAATCGCCAAAACGGCGAGCGACGTACCTACGGCAATGTAGAGCAAGAAATCCCTTAAACCGTGAGAGTGCTCTTGACGTCTTTCCATGAGAGTTGGTTTGTATGCCTGGGATTTAGTGACAATTGCCATTGTAAGCCGCTTCCGCTTCGGCCAGCAGTCCCTGAAAAAGTGCTCCGTCGACGTAACCTAATCCGCCCTCGGCCAGACTGGTGACAGTGCTACCCTCTAGGATGTTATTGTATGGTATGGACTTCTGGGGGAATATGAGGCCTTGTCCCCCAAGAACGTTTGTTCGTGAAGCCGCATACGCTTGTGCAGCGTTATATCTCATGGCGGCAGAGACTGCCATTGTCCCGGCTCCTGCCGTGGTTGAGACGCTAGGTAGGGGTGTGGGGATTAGAGCGTTACCCGTCGCATGAACGAACGTATTTAGGCACCCACCTTGCTTGAGCTCTTGCTTGTAAAATTGTGGAGAGACAAAGTTTGAGAAAAAAGTCTTGGTGAATGTCCATGCCCAACTACTATTGCCGCTTTGGCTCGCGGTGACGGTGACCGAAGATGGGTCGAAGAGCGAATTGGCGAATGCGTCGAGGCTGCCCTGGTCGCAGTTGGCTCCGCCGCAGGAGAACTGGGAATTACCTGCCGCGCCTTCTGCGAAGACGTAATCGCTGTTCGGGTCAAACTGGAGTGAGTTCGGGTCGATGGTGCCCGCAAAGTAGACACCGCCTTGATCTCCGCAAGCGCTGGCGTCGAGTTCGGGAGCGATTTCCTCGATTCCGTCTCCAGCGTCGTTCAGGAAGACGCAGTCGAGTCCGAGGGGGTCGATTGCGCGTAGTGGATTGTTGAGGACATAACCGTAGCGGTTCCAGGATTGGGGGTTGACAGGATTCACGGCGGCAAGGCCCGCGGGATCGGGAGAAGGCCAGCGGCCTTGCATGGAGTATTCGCGGAAAAGGAAATCGTAGTCGCCGGAGACGGTGTCCGAGTTTTGACCGGTGAAGGAAAGATCGGCAGAGCCGGACTGAGCATAGGTTTCGCCGAAAGGCGCATAGGCGACGCTGGCGAGGTAAGCCTGCGAAGGCGAGGAAGTCAGCCGAGCGCTGCCGAGCCAGTCGGAATGGCGATAGTGATCGAGGCCGCTGCCGGTGTAGACGGCAGTGGCCTGTCCGGGGAGCGGGATGAATGCCTTGACTAAGGATTGGCCGCTCATCAGCGCTAGCTTACCACCGGTAGGGGCGTAAACAATCTGCGTGTAGCTGCCGGAGCGGTTCTGCTCGACCATGCGGTCCAGGGCGTCGTAGGTCAGCGCGACGCCGTCCACGGTGACGGAGTTGCCGTCAGCGTCCCAAGTGTAGGCGTGGGAGTTGTCGTTCAAGAGGTTGCCGTTGGCATCGTAGGTGGGAGTGAAACCGGGCAGCGAAGTCATGCGGTTGGTGGAGGGCGAGTAGGTGGGCTGGAAGCTATAGGGGCTGCCGGACTTGTTGATGTTGCCGAAGGGATCGTAAGAGAACGTTTGTGCGGCTGCAGCGCCACAGTTGGCGCCGGCGATTCGCGTGAGGTCGTCGTGGGCGTAAGTGCAGGATTGGCGGGGATCGCTGCAGTGGATTTGTAGAGACGCCGAATCAAGCGACATCTTCATCATTTGCATATTGTCGGTGCTGATGTGCTCTTGTCTTCGCTCTGTTTCTGCTTCCGACGTCGCCACAAGGCGAACCACACCAGGAATGCTGCCCAAACTATTACGGAAGCCCACAGACCCAGTTCTGGCAGCTTGAAGATACCAAATAAGGAGATAAGATAGCCCATTCCGAGAGAGAAAACCGACATATGGCGAAAAACTACCCTCGCTACGGGCGAGAGAGAACGCCCCCCAGAGACACCGCGCGCTACCGAATACGCAACACCGTAGACGACAAGCGCCCCAATCGGGGGGAAAAAAATACCAAAAACAATGTCCACCGAGTCGATATTTGCTATTTGCATCTAAAAACTCCTCCGTATGCGAAGACCGCCAAATCACCCACGACTTTCACCCCAGCAACAACACCGGCAACAGTGCCAGCAGCGGTTTCTGAAAGGCCACCGATGGCGGTGGCGACTTTACCCGAAGCGTTGACACCTAGCTCCAAGGTTTGAGTGCCGGCACCGACAACGGCGTTGTAGCCGGCGGTGGCAGCCGCGCCAACAATGGCGTCTTGGGCGACGCCAATCGGTCCTTTGCCGATGTTTCCTCCACCGGGGAGACCCTGATGCGTACCAGCGAGGACGGCAACACCAATATCCTTGGCGTTTGCTTCACTAGGTCCACCTGTGAATAGCAGTCCTACTTGGGTTATTCCCGAGAACGTATTTCCAAGAAACGCCTTCCCTAGGAAACTATTTTGCGTTCCAGTTGCAGCTGCCAGACTGTGTGCATCCCCGAACTGCGCAGCGCATGCCAAGCGTTTTCCCAACCTACTAAAGAAGCCACCGCCGCCACCGCCGCTGACGTCTGGGGTGTCCAGGAGCGGTTGCCGAATCGGGCCACCGGCACCGACTCCGAAAAAGAAGGTCCCTGGCCAGTACGGTGCCCAAACGTCTATGTAAATCACGGTGTCGAGGCCCAGCGGATCCATTAAGTCGATTGGGTCGGCTTGTGCGTATGAGTAGCGATTAAGTGACTGAGGGTTGAGGAGCGAGCCCGCGAGGGGGTCAGGGGAGGAAAAGCGACCCAATCGATTCACATATGCGCGGGCCATGGCGTAGTCGTTGCCGGATTCGGAGTCGCGTTCGTAGGAGGCGAATTTCCATTTCGAGGCAGTGCCCGTTTCGTACCAGAGTTCGCCGAAAGGAAAATGGCCGAACGTGCGTGCTGTATTGCCGTTGGAATCGGTTGAAACGCGGGCCGAAAGATGATCCGGATGATGGTACGTGCTGACTCCTCCTGCAATTGTGGCGAGGAGCTCTGCGCCTGAGTAGATGTATTCGCGCGAGGGGGAGGCGACTCCAGCGCCGTTGTCGTATTCAGCGATCACCTTGGA
>WNFY01010297.1_pt1 | contig 11636 bp, 12 predicted proteins | sample 5400091 | NCBI WGS metagenome assembly WNFY01 (sample SAMN13153364, study PRJNA577476) | soil metagenome | isolation source: 60 cm soil or saprolite under grassland replicate 1 | place: USA:California | collected 2016-06-15
GCCCAGGCGGGAAACGCTTTCTGCGCCGCCACGACTGCCGCTTCTACCTCCGCAGGACCACCAGCTGCGACAGAGCCCATCAAGGTCTCATCAATGGGACTAATATCCTCAAATGTAGCACTTGAAGTGATACGCTCTCCTCCGATATAGTGGTCAGGGGAGACACACACGCCTTCCACAAGGATATGATCCATAGAAACTCCTCATCCTTTCTCAACTACTGCTTCAGGCATGTTTGGCTGCCTCATCTTCTTCCCTCAGCAGGGCTACGTGGCCGTTCTCAGATGCAACATGCTCAAAGACCAGGCGAATTTGCTCACGTCTGACCTTGAGTACATCTTGTATAATTGCCACGGCTTCACGAGTAAAAGCCCGTTTTTGCTCGTGCTGAAAAGGTTCCTCTCTCACGTAGAGCACTTCAAACATTGGCATGAGTCATTTCTCCTTCGTAATGGGTGTTCATCGACGACCTGTCCGAGTTTAATGGCTCCGTGCGTCGTTCCGTCGAGCGGCAACTGAGCGACCGCCGATTCCCCATTCATACTCTCCAATTTCGTAGATCGCCACTCGTACCTCCTCAAGCGGCCAATCCAAGTGTTTGGCCGCTGCTTGCGAAAGCTGCGCGATGAGCGCTTCCTTTTGTTCAGGCGTGCGACCTCGCATCATTGTTATTTTCAAGACAAGCATCGATCCACCTCCTTCTTGAGCGTTGCTTTCTGTCCCTCTGGAATGAGAGATATCCCCAAGGTCAAGTATGTCTTCATCGGGCCATCCAAAACGCTCCAGCAGTTCCATAACCTGCCTCTTCGCCTCCGCCTCGCATAAAAATATCCTTCCTATTACTTACTTACTCCTTGACTCGTGCAGTCAATACACTCTCCTGAGGACCACGAAGTTCGAGTGTACCTGGCTTGGCAGGTACAGCAGCGGCTGGCGAACCCAGAAAGATCACCTGCCCTGCTTGCAACCCACCGACCTCTCCGGACAACCAGCTGAGTCTTTCCCCCATATCTCCCAAAGACTCTACCGGACCCTCGGTGAGCAACTCCCCATCCATAGAAAGACGAAGCTGCCCAGTTACAGGTTCTCGGAACCGTTGCTCACCTAGCAGAAAACCACCACCAGACGTATTATCAGCTACAACGTCGGCAATACTGAAGCGATATCCTTCCCAGATGCTGTCCAAAAAGTCTACTCCTAAAAAGATACCCCCCACTGTCAATCGTGCCGCTTCTGGCGACACGTGTGCGGGTAAATCATCACGCATCACCACTGCCAGCTCCGGCTCCATCCTCGGTTGGATGAACTGGCTCAAATGTACTGGACTGTTCAGGAGCATCTCGGCATAGACGCGACCATAGGTGGGCGACTTAATGCCCATCTGGGCCTGTTTGGCGGGACTGGTGACGCCTAATTTATACCCTCGTAGTTCCCGCTTCTCTCCTAGTAGAGCTTGTATGCGATAAGCGCCGTCGAGGTCTACCCCCAGTGCCTCCGCCTGCGGCAATATTTTTTGTCGGCCCCTTCGCGCCTCCTGTACATATATGAGCAAGCGCTGTTCAGATTGACTCAGCTTCATCTGGCTTTCCTTTTTTGCGCTAACTCCACCGCCACATCAAGCAGCCAATCCTCCTGCCCGGCAATCGCCTGTCGCTGCCCCATCTCAATCAGGATTTCTCGTGGGTCGAGTCCGAACTTTTCGGCGGCATGACGTGCATGCAGCAGGAAGCTGGAATAGACCCCAGCGTATCCGAGGACAAGCGAATCGCGGTCAATAATCATCTGGGAGGGCCTCAGTGGAGCCACCACCTCCTCGGCCAGGTCTGCGAGTTGGAAGAGGTCGTAATCAGGCGCCAATCCGAGCTTTTTCAGTGCAGCCACGAGCACTTCCGTTGGAGCATTGCCCGCCCCGGCACCCAGGGAGCGCAGTGTTCCGTCTATCTGGCTTGCGCCAGCCTCAATAGCCGCCAGCGTATTGCCGACCGCGACGCCCAGGTTGTTATGTGCGTGAAAGCCGACCGGGATAGAAATTGCCTCGCATAGAGCTTTGACTCGTGCCGCTGCTTCGTGCGGCAACATGGCTCCGGCTGAATCGACCACATACACACTAACTGCCCCGTAGGATTCCATCAATTTAGCCTGCTCAGCTAAGACGACTGGAGGCTGGCTGTGCGCCATCATCAAGAACCCGACGGCTTCCAACCCTACCTTCTTCGCACTCTCGAAGTGTTGTTGTGAGATGTCTGCCTCGGTACAGTGGACGGCGATACGCACAATATGCAAGCCCATAGCGGCAGCACGCAGCAACTCTTTGGTGGTACCAATGCCGGGTACCAGGAGTACAGCAATTTTCGCTCGTTTCGCAGTATGCAGTGCCTCTGCAAGCAAATCGAACTCAGGGATCGTCGAAAACCCCTGCTGGATAGTAGAGCCTGCCAGCCCGGCACCATGGCTCGCCTCGATTACCGGAATACCCGCCTCGTCCAGTCCGTTGACAATCGTATGGACCTGCTCAATAGTATAACTGTAGTGGATAGCATGTGAGCCATCGCGTAGTGTGGTATCCGTCAGGCGGAGTGGTTGAGTCATCTTCCTCTCCTTTCTACAGCCTGTAACTGGTGCTGTGCGTATAGTTGTCCGACTCGCCACGCCGAGGCGGTCATGATATCCAGGTTGCCCGCGTACTTAGGCAGATAATCTCCCGCACCTTCTACCTGGTTCAGGACGATCACCATCGGCAAGTGTCCCCAGGGTGTATCGCGCTCGTCAAGAAATGGCTCGGCCTTCAGACGATAGCCAGGTACATAGCGCTGCACTTCTGCGACCATGCTCTTGACGGAGTTGAACACCGCGGCTGCATCAAATCCTTCCTCCATCACCGCGTAGACCGTATTCGACATGATAAGTGGTGGATCAGCCGGATTGATCACGGGGAGTGCTCGCGCCTGCCTCGCGCCACCCACTGCTTCGATAGCGCGTGCTGTGGTGTAGGTGAACTCGTCGATGTTGTGGCGCGTTCCCGGGCCTACGGAGCGGCTAGCGGTTGTACTTATGAGTTCTGCATAGACAACTGGCGCGACGCTACTGATGGCGTGGATGAGAGGAATGGATGCCTGCCCACCACACGAGATCATATTGACGTTGGGAGCATCCAGCTGCTCGCCCAGATTCACCGGCGGGACCACGAAGGGACCAACAGCAGCAGGGGTAAGATCGATGGCGATGCGATGAGTTACCTTGAGCTGTTTTGCATGTTCGACGTGGGCCTTCGCGCTTGTTGCATCGAAGACGATGCGAATATCAGGATCGTCTAGAATCGCCTGAATGCCGTGGTGACTGGTCGGTACACCTTCAGAACGCGCACGTGCCAGCCCGTCAGACTCTGGGATAATGCCTGAGACCAGTGCCAACTCCATGTGTTCTGGTCGCTTAAGTATTTTATACATCAGGTCAGTCGCAATGTTGCCTGACCCAAGAATTGCCACTTTGACTTTGCTCACCAGGGAAACCTCCATACGTACTCTTCTCATTCAGACCACCAACGCACCAGCGATACTGTCGCTCTAGCTTCGCTCAGGTGGTCTGTCATGAAGTATCTTTTCTTCTATTCGTTTATTCGTTGAGAACGAATTCTACTGCTCCAAGGCCGTCGCTGAAGCGTGCGCGAAAGCGACCAGGGGTCGCCTCCGCAAGCGCAGCAAGTGAGCCGGTGAGGAGCAGGTCTCCAGCATGGAGCGTCTCATTGTAGGCTCCTAAAGTGTTGACCAACCAGACCGCACTTGTAAGCGGGTGCCCCAGAACGGCAGCCCCTACTCCTGTGCGAATGATCTCACCATCTTGCTCCAGTACCATGCCTACCGTCGAAAGATCTACTCCCAAAGGTAGGATGGCCTGCTTGCCGAGTACGATGCCCCAGCTCGAAGAGTTGTCGGCAATGGTATCGGCGATCTTGATCTTCCAATCTCGAATGCGACTATCGACAATCTCGAAGACAGGAAAGACCGCGTCAATGCATGCCAACAACTGCACCGAGGTCACACCCGGACCTTTTATATCTTTCTTCAAGACGAAACCGAGCTCAGCTTCAACACGTGGGCTAATCATGCGCTGAGTGCTACGTGAGATAGAGGTCCTGTCTTCAAAGGTGAAGGCATCAAACAACACACCATAATCTGGTTGATCCACACCAACCCAACGCTGGACCTCTTTGCTCGTCGCTCCTATCTTTCTGCCCACTACCCTGCGACCCTTCGCAAGGTAGTGGGTCAGCAGGACCCGTTGGATGGCATAGGCTTCTTCTATCGTCAGTGTTGGGTATGCCTCGGTGATGGGAGCGATGGCGCTCCCACTCTCAAAACAGGTGAAGAGTTGCTCGGCAAGTTCCTGAACAATCTGTTCAGAGATCATGACACGGTTCCTCCCTCGATACACATCAAACAATGGTTTGCCATCGGCGTCTTATGCTTCCACAGGTGCAGCAACCTCAACAGGAGGAGTGCCATATGTAAAGAAGGTTTCGGGCAACGACTCGCCCCACCATGACCCCGCATAGCGGAATTCTGATAGGTGCCAGATGACAGGCTTCCAGTCGGGCGTATGCTGGAGGTACCCTCCGGAGAAGAGCTCCACACGATTACCACCAGGCTCATACGTATACATAAAGAAGGCATCGCTAATCCCGTGACGGGCCGGGCCAGCCTCGATAGTGATATCAGCGTCGCGTAGAATATCGGCAGTTCGCATCACTTCGTCCCAGGTGTCTTGCCAGAAGGCCACATGGTGAAGACGCCCACGCATGCCTGGGATAGCATCACCAGTATAGGCAATATCATGCATCTGACCCGTGACAGCAAGCCAACTCCCTAGCTCACGCTCAGTCCCATCCTCCGCGAGTGCTTCATTATACTTAAAGCCGAGTGTCTCAATGAAGAACTTTGAGCATGTTGCAGTGTCGCTGGCTAGCAAGTTGAGATGGTCTAGTCTCCTCACCGCGGCTCCACGCCCAACATACTTTTGTGGGCGAGCCCGATGATGGCTGCGCAGATGTTCCGGTACCTGATAGCGTTCAACCTCCCAGAACACCTCCATCGGGTGGCCGTCAGGATCGGTAAACTGGTATGCCTTGCCATGTCCGCGATCCCCTTCGATCCAGCCTTTACCCAGTCCCAGAGCTTCGATATCCCTGGTCACAAGTTCCAGCGCTTCCGCGCTTTCTGCACGCCAGCTGGCATGACCCATGCCAGCTTGCGGGGCTTCAGTGACCTTGAGCGTATGGTGGAACCATTCTCCCCAGCCCCGCAAGTAGACAGATTGGCCTTGTCGCTCCGTCTCCTCCAGACCTAAAAGGTCCTTAAAATACCACAACGTCTCGTTCGGTCTTGGGGTGAGGATTTCTACATGAGCGAGTTGGGAAATCAGATGTTTCATTGGTTCGTGTTCCTTTCGTGTGAGACTAACTGAAAACAACTGTAAGTAAGTAGTGTTTGGACAACTTCAGTGTGAACTACGTTATCTTCTCTTCCCTGCTTAAACCTGCCCCTGAGACAGCTCAATCATGTGCAGATAAGCACGCTTCGCTCGCTCGTTGTGCCCACCAATCACCGTCCTGGCGTATTGCGTATCTCCATTCTCGTAGGCTTCCACGAGGCGGCGATGATCGGTCACTATTGCCTCGTCCGCATACTCGAACCTGTTGAGCATACGTTGCATGATACGCCAGGTAATTCCCCCCACACTGAGCCGACGGTAGGCTGCAAGCAACGCATTGTTCTTCGTGAGACCAACCATGTAATCGTGGAAGGCCCTGTTCGCCTCAATATAGCGCTCGAAGTCCACGAAACGATGATTCACGACCATTGGGAGCGTCACCTCCATACGCCTGCGCAATTCCGCGAGATCATCAGGCGAAATACGACCGACGGTCTGTTCTGCGACACCAATCTCGATGGTGCAACGCGCTTCAAAGGCTTCCTGTAGTGCTTTCGCATCAATCGGGGTGACAACATACCCTTTGGTGAGATCGCGAGAGATCAGCCCGTCGGCAACAAGTTTGGTCAGCGCGTAATAGGTACTGGATTGCGTGGTCTCAAACTTATCAGCAAGTTCAAACGGGTCAAGTGCTTCGCCCAGAGCGAGGTCGCGGTCCAACACGTGCTGACGCATCTCTCGGTAGATGGCTTCGTCTTGTGTCTGCCCAAAGCGTCCAAACTTGCCCTGAAAATAGGTTAAGGGTGAGCCAACATATGCCCTTGCCCGCTCAACCTCAGCTAGAAAGACGCGATGCGTTCCCGCTTCCACATCGGCAGCGACACAACATTCGATATGCGCCAAGGCCCCAGCCAACAGCGGTTCACCAAACTCACCATAGGTAAATTCGACGCCTTGAAACTTATCGGTCTTCGGTTTGGCAAACTGATAGGCCAGATCGGCCTGACTTTCGTCTAAAATGTTGACTGCAAAGAAGCGAGTCCGGCTAATGGCGGCTTGCGTCCCAGTGTTCTTATTGATACAGACCAGCAACATCGGTGGTTCGAGCGTGAGTGAGGAAACAGCACTGGCGGTCAGGCCGTAGTTGATACCTTGCTCACGGGTCGTGATCACCGTAACGCCACTCGCGAAGTGACCAATCACCTGGCGAAACACGTGTGCTTCCACATCATGCTCCTTTCGTTATTCTTCCTGCCACTACTCACCGACCGGCGGATAGTAGCCCTACCTGGACTTCTTCATAAAGAGATTCACGTCGTCTGGATTGATGAGGTCCGGTGCTGTCCAGCCATCCAGGTCATACTCGGCCATACACTGCTCGGCGAAGCCCTTGTACTTCTCGACCTGACCGAAGGCCGTAGCTACGTCAAGAACCTCGAGTCGAATACCCTCATGGTTCCCCGCGTAGTTGCGTTCGTATAGTTCATGCCTGCTGCCAAATTCTGTCCCCATTGCATCCCAGAGCAACTTCAGGAGCTTGACTCGATCGACCGCCGTGTAGCCATTGGAGCCGCGCACGTACTTATCGAGATAAGGGCGAATCGCTGGCGATTTGAAATCCACCGCGTTTGAGTTTAAGTAGATCAACCCACTGGCAAGATCGTTTTCGATGATCTCCTTGATGCGTGGGTACGCGACAGTGGCGAAGACGCGATAGGCCATGCCGTAGTCGAGATTGGGGAGGACTGCCCCATTCTCCCAGGGCATAGGCGTGCGCGCCATGGCATCAGTGATGGCCCAGAACAGGTTGCGCCAGGCCAGTACTTCCCCGATGCGCACCTGCACACCACGGAAATCCTTAGCTCCTGTCGCCTCCACCGCCTTGAGGAAGAGTCCGGCGATGAAGTCCAGCTTCACTGCAAGTCGCACACATCCATGCAAGGTGAAGCGTGGAATGAATCCAGACATCGGGACGAAGGTGTTGACCTTGTCTACGTTCCCGTACACGAAGATGTTCTCCCAGGGAATGAGTACCTTGTCAAAAACGAACACGGCGTCGTTCTCATCTAGGCGGCTGGAGAGTGGGTAATCAAAGGGGCTGCCCATGACCGCTGAGGTCATCTCATAGGACGTGCGCGAGATCAGCTTCACACCAGGCGCATCCATGGGGACGGCACAGATGATGGCAAACTCCTTCTTCTTGATCGGCAAACCATAATGGGCGATGAAATTGTAGTGGGTTAAGGCTGACCCGGTTGCGACGACTTTCGCCCCACTTGCCACTATACCCGCGTCTGTTTCCTTCTCGACATGCATGTACACATCGCCTACCTGATCGGGTGCGAGGTTGCGGTCGACCGGGGGATTGACGATGGCATGGTTGAAGTAGAGCACTTTCTCCTGGGCTTCCTTGTACCAGCGACGAGAATTCGCCTGATAAGGGGCATAAAACTCGGCATTCGCGTCCAGGGTGGCAAGAAAGCTGCCCTTGTAATCAGGGGCACGCCCCATCCAACCGTAAGTCATGCGTGCCCACTCAGCAAGGTGCGGAAGAACTTGTGGGTGAAGCCTCCACTACCAGTATCTGTCTCGGTTGTGAGCACATCCTTCTTTGCCGGGTCATGAAGCGCGTCATACAAGCGGGCGATCATGCGTGCACTATTGCGGAAAGCCGGGTGAGTCGTGATGTCTTTCACCCGCTCACCGTAAATGTAGACCTCGCGCCCATCGCGCAAGCTCTCTAAATACTCTGCTCCTGTGAAAGGGCGAGTTGCCGTCTTCTCTCCCGTGAGAGCACTTTCTTGGGATATTGTCATGTGCTTGTTTCCTTTCATTGTTATGTAAGATGCACTTACGTCATGATGTACGGACGTTATGCAATCAGAACGAACCTCGCCAAGACCTGGGTCATCTCAGTGTGCAGTTTTCATTTGCTTAAGGCAAATGTTCGAGATTTTTTGCAATAGAATCGTTTTTTGGGTTAGCGATTCTTATACAAAATCGGCTGGACCATCAGGTCCCCACATGTTCACCCATCGTTCTTGCGAATTCCAGACTCTGGGTACATAGGTCGCATCATCCCAGATTTGCTGGAGATCACACATGAATTCAATCAAGTTCCCCTCGGGATCCCTGAAGTATTCAAAATGATTCTGGCCGGGGCCATGTCGTCCGGGTCCATAGAGCAGCACATAGCCATTCTGCATAAGATGTTCGGCCTGTCGTGCCAGGTAGGAGAAGTCCACCACCTCGAAAGCAAAATGATGCATCTTCACGAAACCTGTCTTCGCGAATGCCAGTCCATGATGATCAGGGTTGCAACGCATCCAGAGGAAGATGTCGTCTACCCAGTCAGAAATGCGGAAACCGAGTACCTCGCTGTAGAACTCGGCACTGCGCTTGCAATCATCCACGAGTAGTGTAACGTGACCGAGCTTACGGGGCTGAACCGCACGCGGGCCATAGGTGGGAGCAACCTGCGTCATACCTCCGATTAATTCTACGGCATAGCCATCGGGATCGCGCAAGCGTAAGGATAACTCTTGTCCCAGTTCACCCCGTTTCTCCGTCTCGTAAGAAATACCTGCCCGGCTCAGTACCGCCGCCGCTGCTTCCAGTTCTGCCGGACCACCGACATCCAGTGCATAGTGGTCAATCCCCATTTCGGAGGAGGGATAGAGCACAACCGCGTGGTGGTTAGCATTGCAGCGTAGATAAACGCGACCTGCGCTATCACGCTCCGTCTCGCCTAATCCCACTATGTTTGTGTAGAAGTTTGTTTGTTGTTCCACATTGTGCGTATTCAAAGCAATGTGTGAAATGCGTTTGGCAGTGACAATAGACATACCTGCCTCCTTCTCTCATGCTAGTGAGCGTTGACGCTCAACCGGAATATTCACAATCCCATCCATCCCAGCGTCTCAGCCGGGTGCTCGTTGGTCATCTGGCCATAGGAGCCTGCGTAGAACAGCAATGGGCTGCCATGACGACCTTTGACCTCAGTGTGGAATATCTGCAACCGAGGCGGCAGCATGACTTCGTCACATCACTGGCAACACCCAAAAGGCGAGTGCTGCACGCGTGAAGCTTCAAGAAAAAGCTTGCACATGGCGTTAGCTGATCCCAGGCAAGAGACAATCTAGCATCTCTTGTCGGAGAAAATTACTTATTCAACTGGGCTAGCAAGTAGCTCACATCGGTATTGTTGATCAGGTCAGGAGCAGTCCAGCCATTGAGGTCATACTCCGCCATGCACGTATCGGCAAAAGCCTTCATGCGGTCGCTTAAACCTGATGCGGCTGCACTGTTCAGCGCGATGAGGCGGTTCTCATCGGTCGAACCGGCATAATTGATCTCATAGAGTTCGTGGCGGCTGCCGAATTCAGAACCGATGGCATCCCACAGCAGCTTCATCAGCTTGACGCGGTCTTCGGAGTTGTAGCCGTTCGAGCCGCGCACATACTTCTCCAGGTAGGAACGCAGTTCCGGGTTCTTAAAATCTACAGAACTGGAGTTGAGGTAAATCAGTCCGCTCGCCAGTGTCTGCTCAATAAGGTTCTTGATCACCGGGTAGAAGGTCGATCCAAACACCTGATAGGCTGAAGCTGCTTCCATATTGGGCAGGACGGCACCATTTGTCCAGGGGGTGGCATTGCGCGCCATCGCCTCCGACAGGCTCCAGAACAGATTACGATAGGAAATGACCTCCCCAACACGCGTCTGCACACCACGGTAATCCTTTGTCCCGGTGGCTTCAACGGCTTTGAGCATGAGTCCAGCGATGAATTCAAGCTTGACGGACAGCCGCGTGCAGCCCTGAAGCAGCGCTCGGGGCAGAAAGCCAGTCTGGGGGAAGAAGTTGTTGGCCCTGTCGATATCGCCGGCGACGAAGACATCCTCCCAAGGGATGAAGGCATGATCGAGTACAAAAATGGCATCGTTCTCGTCGAGTCTGCTCGAAAGGGGGTAGTCGAACGGCGTGCCCATCACAGCCGCCGCGTTCTCGTAGGAAGCGCGCGAAATCAATTTGACGCCCGGCGTATTCATCGGTACCATAAAGACGACGGCATAGTTCCTGTCCTGTACAGGAATCAGCCCGTGATGGGCGACAAACGTAGCATGCGTGAGCGCCGAACCGGTGGCGACAACCTTGGCACCGCTGACGTACATGCCGGCGTCTGTCTCTTTCTCGATGTGGACGCACACCTCGGCTCGTTCGTGGATTCCGCGATCACGATCAACAGGTGGGTGGATGATAGCGTGGTTGAGATACATCACCCGCTCCTGCGCTTTTTTGTACCAGGCCCGTGCATTCGCTTCGAAGGGCCGGTAAAACTCAGAGTTCGCGCCCAGTGTGCCGAGGAAAGATGCCTTGTAATCCGGAGAGCGGCCCAGCCAGCCATATGTCAGGCGACTCCAGGCAGCAATGGCATCACGCGCAGCAAGCTGCTCTTCGCCGCTCTTTGGGGCTTTGAAATATTTGTGTGTGCGGCTGCCGGAACCGGTGTCCGTCTCCGTAGTCAGGACATCCTGTAACGCCGGGTCGTGCAGGGCGTCGTACAGGCGAGCGATCATGCGGGCTGTGTTGCGGAAGGCCGGATGCGTGGTTACATCTTTGACGCGCTCCCCGTAGATCCAGATCTCACGTCCATCACGCAGGCTTTCCAGGTACTCTTCTCCGGTAAAGGGCCGTACGTCAACTGTATCGCTCTCCATTGAGGAGGATGTATCGCTGGTCGTAGACATGAGTGCATCCCTTTCTTGTTGTGCATCCAACATGACAGTATGGTCTAACTATGCAAGATATGCTAAAGAACAAGCGCCAGGAAGAAGTGCGTATGGCCTGTCAGTAGTTTTTTCACGAAAAGATACCACAAAGTTCTCTCAGGCAGCTTGTGGAGCGCATTGATAGTGCATGGCAGAAATGAGGTGTGCAGGCGAAAAGCACTTTTTCTGCCTTCTCTCAAACGGCTTATAGAGCGCCCTCACAGCAATGTTGTATCCTCTCGTGAAAAAACTACTGACAGGCCTGTTCGCTTTCATTGAATGCATCCAGTTGAGGACGCGCTGGTGGCTCAGGACTGCTTGTGAGCCTCGACCGCGAGCTCGATCTTGATGATGTCGCCTACCAGCAAGCCCCCGGTCTCCAGAGCCACATTCCAGGTCAGGCCAAAGTCTTTGCGGTTGATCTGCGTCCTGGCCTCGAAGCC
>WNFY01006640.1_pt1 | contig 11635 bp, 9 predicted proteins | sample 5400091 | NCBI WGS metagenome assembly WNFY01 (sample SAMN13153364, study PRJNA577476) | soil metagenome | isolation source: 60 cm soil or saprolite under grassland replicate 1 | place: USA:California | collected 2016-06-15
CTGCAGAAAATTGTTGACGCAGCAGAGATCGAAGGCAGCGACCAGCTATTAGAGCTTGGCGCGGGCACCGGGGTGTTGACACGCGAGTTAGCGAGGCATGCCAGGCGAGTGGTGGCAGTCGAACTTGAGCGAGATATGCTAACCTTGCTGGCGAAGACAACGCGCAATTACCCAAATGTGGAATTGATTGTGCGTAACCTGTTATTTCTCGACCCAACAGAAGTTTTCGGGGAAGAGCCCTATAAGCTCGTGGCCAATTTGCCGTATTATATCACGGCTCCCACGTTTCGCCATTTCCTGGAAAGTGCCAATGCGCCGCGTCTCATCGTGGTGATGGTCCAGCAAGAGGTGGCCCAACGCATCGTTGCAGCCCCGGGTGATCTCAGTTTGTTGGCGGTAAGTATCCAGTTTTATGGACGTCCGCAGATTGTTGCGCACGTTCCTGCGGGAGCATTTTATCCTGCCCCGAAAGTAGACTCCGCTATCCTGCGTATCGAGGTCCATGACCAGGTCCCACTTTCACTGGAAGAGCGGAATAGTTTCTTTCGCATCGTGCAGGCAGGCTTCTCTGCACGGCGCAAGCAACTGCACAATGCGCTTACTTCCGGGCTGCATCACAAAAACGAAGATGTACGAGCATGGCTCGCTGCTGCCCATATTGACCCAACTCGCCGGGCCGAAACGCTAAGCATTGAAGAGTGGATACAACTCTGGAGAGAAATAGAAAAGTGATCTGGTTACCTCTCCCCCAGACAGGATGCTACATTTCTTTTTAAGAGCAAAGTGTAATGGGATGTGGGTACCGCTACAATGATGTGTTATGATATGTAGGGTGCAAGAATCAATATCAACATCGGAAGCAGACATTTTGTATGACAACAGAGGAGCAATTTTGTGAAAAATGCGGGCTAGCAAATCCGCCAAAGGCGCGATTCTGCCAGTATTGCGCCGCACCGCTGCCTGTCACACATATTACCGGTTCTCTCCCAGAACAAACGTTACTTGGTGATCGCTATCAATTACTGAGCCGGATTGGCCAGGGAGGCATGGGAGCCGTCTACAAAGCCACCGATACACGACTGGCTGACCGCGTTGTTGCCATCAAGGAGATGAGCAAGGCAGGATTACCTGCCGCGCTCATGGCAGAAGCCGAGGCTTCTTTTGAACGCGAAGCAACGTTGCTGGCCAAACTCAGCCATCCCAATTTGCCTGGCATCTATGACCACTTTACGGAAAATGAGCGCACCTACCTGGTCATGCAATTTATCGAAGGTGAGACACTGGAAGAATTCCTGGAACATACCGGAGGTGACCCACTATCGGTAGAGCAGGTTTTCGATTGGGCCGAGCAACTATGCGACGTACTGAGTTATCTACACAGCCAGCAGCCGCCAATCGTCTTTCGTGACCTCAAACCCGCCAACGTCATGGTGAAGAAGAATGGGCAGCTTTTTCTGATTGATTTCGGCATTGCCCGTATTTTCAAACCAGGCCAGTCGCATGATACAGTGGCGCTTGGCTCGCCTGGCTATGCCGCGCCCGAACAATATGGCAAAGCACAAAGTACACCGCGTTCCGACCTCTACAGCCTGGGGGCTCTGCTCCACAGTTTACTGACGGGCCTTGATCCCAGCGAACGTCCTTTTTTCTTCAGGCCTGCCTCGCAGATTAATCCCAGCGTTCCTTCCAGGCTTGAGGCCTTGCTGCAACAGATGCTGGAGATGGACGCAGAAAGACGACCGCGCTCTGCCCAGGATATTTTGCAGGTTCTGCGCTCTATTGATACGAAGCAGCAGCCAAAGGATGCTCGCACAGTCGGGCCCAATACATCAGGCTCCTACAATATATCGTCTCGTGCCGATTTTCTACTAGAAGAGGCGCACACTTTATATACACAGAAACGCCTGAAAGAGGCAGAGCAGGTCTATACCCAGGCTTTGCAGATCAATAACGCCAACCCACTTGGCTGGCAGGGACGTGGTTTAACCCAGGGCTTGCTTGCCCGGCATACGGAGGCCTTGAACTCATTTGACCGAGCCTTGCAACTGGATCAATCGCTGGTCATATCATGGAACGGCAAAGGGACGGCTCTCAGCACACTTCAGCGTCACCAGGATGCCCTCGCGGCCTTTGAGCAAGCCTTGCAACTGGATTCGAACAACGCCTCATCATGGAACGGCAAAGGAGCTGTTCTCAGTGCCCTTGGTCGCCCCAACGAGGCTCTTCATGCCTTTGATATGGCCCTGCGCTTCGATCCGCACATGGCGCAAGCCTGGAACAATAAAGGCCTGGTGCTCAGGCAGCAAAAACGCTATCAAGAGGCTCTGGCGGCCTTTGACCAGGCACTTACCTATGATCGTACTATCGCTACCTCCTGGAGCGGTAAGGGAAGTGTGCTGCATGAGATAGGCCGCTTACAGCAGGCGCTTGACGCCTATGAACAAGCCTGTACCTCTAATCCCAAACTCGTCTCGGCATGGAACGGCAAAGGATCAGTCCTGTATGAGATGGGACGCTATAAGCAAGCACTACAGGCTTTTCAAGAGGCCCTGAGGCTGGATAAAAATTATGCACCTGCCAGTTATGGTATGGGAAATGTCTATTACGCTCAGCAAAAACTGAAGTCATCGCTGGATATGTTTGATAGAGCAATCCGTAGTGACCGCAACTATGCCAAAGCATGGAACAGGCGGGGGAACGTGCTCAACGATCTGGGTAATCGCGTAGAGGCACTCAACTCCTACGAACAGGCCATCCTTATAGACAAGCGCTATCTATCCGCCTGGAACGGTAAAGCAAGCGTGCTTTCTCAACTTGAGCGCTATAGCGAAGCTCTAAGCGCATACGATTATGTGCTGAACCTCAATCCGAGCTTTGCCCAGGCCTGGAATGGCAAGGGCAATGTGTACTACCACCTGGGCAACTATTCACAGGCCCTGGCTGCATATGATAGTGCGTCGAAACTCAACCCGCAAATGGCTTCCGTCTGGCACAACACCTCCCTGGTGCTCAAACAATTGCGCCGCTACCAGGAGGCCCTCAACTCTGCCGAACAAGCTATTCGCCTGTCTCCTAACGACCCCGACAACTGGCAACGTAAAGCCGAGGCTCTCAAGGGTTTGCGCCGTCGCAAAGATCAACGCGATGCCGAGGCGCAAGCTCTGCGCCTGCGGGAGACACGTTAGGCAGACATACTCGTTCAGATAGAGCTAAGTAAAAAGAATGGCTCTAAAGTTGCCAATGTGGATAAGTATGTAGACAAATGTTCTAATTTGTGGATAACTTCAAAGAGGTTCTCTCATTCATCTATCAGCACAAAAATAACCGTTTCCTCAGAATAGACGAGCCTCAGAAGTCTTGACAGCTTCCCTTCTCATGTTATACTCTATTCTCAGAAAGATGAGAATGATTATCATTATTAGGATACTCTAACATATGAAAGAAACACTGAACACAAATGCACGCGCCATCCTGGACGTGCTGCGCGCTTCTGAGAAGCATCCCACGGCTTTGGAGGTGTATGAAGAGGTGCGACGTGTCCGGCCGCGTATTGGCCTGGCTACCGTCTACCGTCTCTTACATCAGCTCACAGAGCAGGGACTTATTAAAGAATTGGGGCGAAATGACGAGTGCTGCCGCTATGATGGACGTACCAACCGTCACGATCACGCCATCTGTACAGTATGTGGCACATTGCTCGATATACCAGTGGAGATTCGCTTGCCAAATGAAGTGCTGCAGGCTGCCGCACAGGGGGCGGGCATCAGCCTGGGGACCCACGAGGTGAGGATTTATGGGCAATGTACGATGTGTCAAGCAAAGGAGCAAGTAATACCGTGAGCACAGATAGAAAACAGGAACAGCAGGCTGCGCAGGATAAGGCCACACCAGGTAGTGGTACTAACGAGCCGCTGACAGATACAACAAAACGCGAACTCATTGCTGCACTCAAACAAAACTGGCAGCGCGAGGTGGAAGGAGTACGTACCTATAGTGATCTGGCACGCAATGAGCGAGATGCCCCGCGGCGAGCCGTGCTGGTAAAAATGGCCGAAGCCGAAGCCCGTCACGCCCAGAAATGGGAGCAGAAGCTGGCAGAGCTGGGCGCAGAACCGCCAAAAGAAGAGCGAACTTTGAAGATGCGCTTGCAGGGTTGGCTGCGTCGGCAGCTTGGCACCGAAGCGGCACTGCGCCAGCTTGAGGGCGAGGAAGATAAAGATATTGCCCGCTACGAGGCCCAGGCGCGCAACATCAACGATACCGAGGCTCAGAGCATGTTGCGCGAGGTGAGGCGCGAGGAAGAGAGCCATGGGCGCGTGATACGTGAGATGAGCAGCCTTCAAAGCCGTTTGAAAATGTGCAAAAAATGGAAGGGGGCTAAGAAGCTGCCGCCTCCTTCCATTGATCCAGTTCAGTTGTAGAGCAGTCATGCAAGGAGAAGGAGGAAATCTCGTTTAGAGTTTCCACGCCCTCGCGTTGCTGGCAATTACATCGGTTGGACCATTGCCACCGAAGGAGAGAACGCCAATTTGCCCCTGGCTAAAGGTCTTATCATGCACCGAATCAATGATCTGGTTATTCACATAGATGGTAATGAGGTCGCCGTTTGCTACGACCGCAACAAGGTTCGACTGATTCAGACCTTTATTGATGACTGAATTAGAACCCTCGCTCAGGGTGGTGTATTTACCTGTATAGACCTTGAGCGTATATGATCCACCAGTTGTGATGTCGAAATCATAGAACGTTTTGTTAACCTGGTTAATACGGAAGCCAATACCACCGTCATCTCCCTTGACAATCTTGATGTTCGCCTCAAAAGCAAAATTGTTCAACACGAGATCCTTTGCTTCAGGGATACAGATAAGTCCTGTTTTCTCCACAATGTGATAAGCTCCATTTGTAAACCCACAAGAATCAGTACCAGAAAAGCTAGATTCGTCCCATTTATAACCTCTGCTATTATCGGTGAGCGGATCGTTGAGCACAAGGGTTCCAGTATTGGGTGGGTAGGGGTTCTGTGCACTGTTAGCAGTTGCTGTGGCCTGGGGTGTCGTATGCACCACAGGTGTAGGCGTAGAGTTCACCGAAGGATTATTGGAGCGCGAGAGAGCGAAAAGGCCAGCGCCAATCAGGATCAATATAAGCAGTCCTACACCGGCGATGATAGCAATTCTTTTGCCTTGAGATGGGCCTGGAGAAGGTGGCGGCGGCTGCGGAAAGGTATACTGAGGAGGCGGAGGCACTTCATATTGAGGTGGTGGCGGCGGCGCACCATATTGCTGTGAACCATATGCCGTCGATGGAGGTGCGCTGTAAGGATTTGCTGGAATTGTAGGGTCGTAGGTCGGCGGTGGAGGCGTAGCAGCTGATGGTGTATTGGGTGTATTATAGGATGACGCAACTGTAGGATCATATGGTGTTGCCCCGGAGCCAAAACTATACGATGTAGGCGTACCACACATTGGACAAGCCGCCGCTCCTGGCGGCAACTGGGCTCCACAATTACTACAATTCATGATGGGTTCTCCTGGGAAGAATACAATTTTAGACGAGGCCAGTATAGCATAGCCATTTTTGAGAGACAAGCACCGTCACTTGAACTTGACAGCAATCCGCTCAAAGCGTACTCTACGTATTAAGCCCAACATCTAGTCTGTGAAGGAACAAGAGGCAGAATGCAATGAGGCTAGAGATCACAAGGAAGCCTGGAATAGCGCTGTCAAAGTTCGTTACGTTAGTATCTTGCTTCCTGTTGATACTCAGCAGCTGTTCATTGCTGCCCGAAAACTCAAATGGCCCGTATCTCTCCCCCATTGCGAGTGCTTCACCAACCGGCTCTCATATCATAAATCTCTCACCACTTCCGACAAGAGGTTCATTAACCGATAGCGACCTGGCCATGAAAATTGTGCAGAACATGAGTCTGGATCAAAAGTTGGGGCAGATGGTCATAGTCGAATTCTACGGTTCTACAGTTAATACAGATCTCAATCAGATGATCCAAAGCACCCGGGTCAGCGGAGTATTGATCGAAAATAAGAACGGCAATACCCAGACGCGCAGCCAGCTTATCGCGCTCAATCAAGCCATGCAGAAAGCGGCAGCTATCCCGCTCTTCATCTCTACCGACTTTGAGGGCGGCTATGTCAATGAGCTGCGTCTCATTACGGGCGAACGTTCCTCAGAACAAACCATCGGAGCGACAGGTGATCCGAAAGTTGCCTATAATGCGGGTCATAGCGCGGCTGCCGACCTGGCTGCTCTAGGGCTAGACGTCAACTTTATGCCTATCGTCGATGTTTTGACCAACCCCAACAATCCTGGTCTGCCCATGCGCACCTTTGGCTCCGACCCAACGCTTGTCACCAACATGGGCCGTGCCTACCTCAAAGGATTGACCGATGGCGGTATCATTGGGTGTCTCAAACACTTTCCCGGGCTGGGCAGCGCCAGTATCGACCCGCATCAATCGCTGCCCTACATGAGCCGCAGCCTGGCTACCTTAAATGCCGTCGACCTGGTACCCTACCGTACGCTCATCGATGAAGGTATCGTCCCCATGGTGATGGTAACGCATATCCTCAATCCACAGCTTGACCCCAATCTGCCGACCTCGCTATCAGCAAATGTCGTGACGGGCATTCTGCGTAAACAACTCAACTTCAATGGTGTCATTATCAGTGACACGCTCTGGATGGGCGGGATTAGTAACAAATACAGCCTGGCCCAGGCAGCTGTCCTGGCAGTGAAGGCCGGAACAGACCTTTTACTTGGTCCTCGCGGCCTGGCCGATACGCAGAACATGATCTATGGCCTCCACCAAGCCGTGATGAACGGTCAGATCTCCCAAACGCAGATCGATGCTTCCGTGGCGCGTATCCTGGAAATGAAGCTGCACTACAAAATTCTTTCACACGACAAGGCTAAGCAACTGGCCGGAAATGCTTTAGGCGGTCAGGCGGGTACTACTATAACATGTCCCTGTGCTAATGGTGTGGGTGATGGGGATGAGAGTAAGTTAAGGTTTTTGCCTATAGCGATTGGATGAAGTCGGTGATGATGGCCTGTACTTCCTCGAGGCGGCCCTGGAAGAAATGATCTGCTCCCTGTACCGCTACCAGCCTTTTAGGCGCCGGCACCTGTTCAAACCATTTCACTGTGAGGTCATAAGGGGCAAGTTCATCCTCAGTTCCATGAATAAAGAGTTTTGGTTTATGGCAGCCTTGAAGTGTGTCGCCATTAAATGTGCGGGCGGGTACGCCAAGACCTATCATAGCCTGGACACGGTCATCAACAGCGCCGACACGCAATCCTACGTATGAGCCAAATGAGAAACCTGCCAGTATCACGGGCAAGCCAGGGTAGCGACGACTCAAGAACTCCAAGGCAGAACGCACATCATCCATCTCGCCCCGTCCCTCGTCATATGTGCCTGCGCTATGTCCTACCCCCCGAAAGTTGAAGCGCAGCGCGGGTATACCGTGGGCTTGCAATGTCTGTGCCACTTTGAAGACTACTTTGTTATGCATGGTGCCGCCACCCAGTGGATGTGGATGGCAGACGATTGCAACGTATTCAGGAATTACACCTTGTTCTTCTGGCTTAAGAATTCCCTCCAGGTGGCCAATTGGAGTAGGTATATTGATGTGCAATATCTGACTGATGACGCGCCTTTCCTTTCTTTCCTGAAGCCGAGAGGTAAATTGTGATATTCTATGTGACGATAGTATATCACGAATCTGACTTTGGAGGCTATTTTATGCAAACTCATCAAATTTATGCCCTTGACAATGACCGGTTGTTTCCCTGATAATCGATGTTATATCTTTCCTAATATCATTCCCGTAGCGGCGAAGAGGAAGACTTACCTATTACTATGGAAACCTATGGACTACACCGGTATCCTGGACGGCTCTTTATTGTAGAAGGGGTCGATGGTTCCGGGAAAAGCACACAAATTGCACTACTGCGGCAGTGGCTCATCAGTGAAGGATACGCTGTTTTCTTCAGTGAATGGAACTCGTCCGCGCTCGTCAAAAAGACGACCAGTCGAGGGAAGAAAAAACAGTTACTGACACCAACCACCTTTAGCCTGATTCACGCTACAGATTTTGCTGATCGCACAGAGCATGATATCATTCCTCCACTCAAAGCTGGCGCGATTGTCCTGGCAGATCGCTATATCTATACCGCGTTTGCCCGTGATGTTGCTCGCAAAGTGGATCGTCAATGGGTGCGCGAACTGTACCAGCTTGCAGTCAAACCGACGGTGGCGTTCTATTATCGTGTGCCGTTGGAGGTATCGCTAAGCCGTATTCTCACAGGCCGTACCGAACTCAAATACTATGAATCTGGGATGGACCTGGGATTGAGCAACGATCCTCAGGAGAGCTTCAAAATGTTTCAAGAGCGCATCGTCAACGAGTATGAAGCCATGGTGGATGAGTTTGGGCTGACGGTGATGGATGCGACGCTTCCTATTCCAGAGCAGCAGCGGCGCATGAGGAAGATTATCCGGCCTTATTTACAGGGTGTACGTCGTATACGTTCGTCCGCGCAAGAATCAGCCTGGGCTGGACTGGCGCGGGAGATGCGCCCATCACATCCGGATATCCACGTGAGAGGCAAATGAGCATTCTAGCTGAACGGCGACAAAAAGGACTTCTTAAAGCAAAAACTACCATGGTGGCAGAAAGGATTCTATGACGAGGCTTGCTTTTTACGGTATTGATGCTATCCACCTGGAAGAGCGAGACGAATTGTTACCAGGTCGCCTGATCGTTATTGAAGGTACCGATGGTGTTGGTCGCTCAACACAACTGCGCCTGTTACGTCCCTGGCTGGAGAGCAGCGGCTATGCAGTAGTTGACACGGAAATGACGCGCTCAAAATTGGTGGGCGCGGGACTCAAGCAGGCAAAAGAGGGGCACACGCTGGGTCCAATTACGCTCAACCTTTTCTACGCCACCGACTTTGTAGACCGCTTTGAGAGTCAGATTCTCCCAGCCTTACGGGCAGGCTTTATCGTACTCACCGACCGCTATATTTATTCCCTCATGGCGCGGGCTCTTGTGCGTGGTGCTGATCCTCATTGGATTCGTTCTATTTATGGACTGGCACTCAAACCTGATGCTATCTTCTACCTGCGCATAGGTGTCGAGGACCTCATACCCCGTGTATTGCAACGGGGCGGCTTTGACCACTGGGAATCTGGCATGGATATGCGCCTGGGCGCAGACCTCTTTGAGAGTTTTGTGAATTATCAGACGAGCCTGCTTGCACAGTTTGACGCCATGATCGAGGAATACGGCTTTGAGGTGATCGATGCAAGCCAGCCAGTTGCGAGCATTGCGGAACAACTGAAAGAGCGAGTCCTGCCGCTCTTGCCGCAGGGATAAGTATCATAAGGAGCAATGATGCAGGTTGTCTTTTTAGGTGGGGCCAGTGGCGTTGGAGCGAGTTGTCTTGCCATCCAGCTTGCCGATCAGTGGATAGTTGTCGATGCAGGTGTGCGGGTTGACCGCAAATCAGATCCCTTGCCCGATCTCGCCCTGCTTGAGGGGAAAGATGTTCGCGCCATTTTCGTCACTCATGCCCACGCGGACCACATTGGAGCGTTACCCCTCGTCCACCAGGCGTTTCCCACCATCCCCATTTTCGCTTCGCGTGCGACCGGCCTACTTATGGAAGTCATGCTCAGCGATGCGCTCAAAATTATGAATCGCCGAGCGATGGAGGAGATGGAACTGCCGCTTTATCCAGAAGCGCTGGTCGCGGGAATGCTGAATCGGGTACGTCCCCTCCCGGTTGGAGAGAACCTGACCTTCCCAGAACTCCCCGGAATAACTGTTCACGCGAGTCGTGCGGGACATATAGCGGGTGCGGTGAGCCTGGGCTTTACGGCTGCCGATGGCTCGCTGGTAGTTTCTGGTGATGTGAGTATCACACCGCAGCGTACGGTACCTGGCGCTCTTCCGCCACCTTTGACCGAGCCAGACCTGCTGATCCTGGAGAGTACTTATGGCACACGACTGCATCCAAACCGACAGGCTGAAGAACTCCGCCTGGCACAGGCGGTCGCTGAAGGCATCGCTCGCGGCGGACATACGCTGATTCCCTGCTTTGCACTTGGCAGAGGACAAGAACTCCTGCTCCTGTTACAGGCAGCCCAGGAGAAGGGACAGGTTCCCGCTTTTCCCATTTACGTCGATGGCCTTGTGCGCCGCGTCTGCTCGACGTATCTGCTCCTTCCTGAAGCCCTCACTCCTGTCTTGCAGCGGCAGAAGCAGCGGAATGCTCACAGGTGGGCCAAGTGCCTGGTATGCAGCGCGACTTGCCCCGCAGGAAGATGCATCCATCCTGATTACGGGTTACCAGGATGAAGAATCTCCTGGCAGGCGCCTCTTAGACCTGGCTGAACAGAAGAAGAGCACCCTGGATATCGGAGGGCAACAGGTGCAGGTCCGCTGTCATGTTGCCAAGTACAACCTGAGCGCACACGCCGATGGTGGAGAACTGGCTGCCTATGCAACTGCTCTCAAGCCAAAGAGGGTAGCCCTCGTACATGGCGACGAGGAGGCGCGGACTGCACTGCGCAAGCGCCTGGCCGAACTGGACGTGCTGCTGCCCAGCGAAGGCATGACTGTCGAAAAACAGGAAAGAAGGCGCAGTAGATCCACTCCTGGCGACCGCGAGGGTATACCTGTCCCCCAGACAGGGTCCCACTACATTTCCAGTAGATCAGAGAACGTTCTTGATACGCTGCCAATGGGCATTGGTGGCGGAGTACCATTCGATTCCACCCATGTCGAGCAGGTGTGGCAGGCCATCTCACGTCTTCCCACGCTGCGTATCGTCACCGCACGGGAACTGGCTCTTGTCTGGTATGGAGAGGCGACGGAGGAAAGAACGCAGCGCGTGCTGGACATCCTTGCCGATGACTATGAGCAACGGTACTTCGTCCGACAACACGCCCTGGAAGAAGCCTACCGCGTGCGTGGACAGTCCGAGGAAGCACCAGGTGACTTTCTCAGTGACCTGGTGGGCCATATACTCTTGTTGATGGTCAGTCCTGGCAGCGCTAAACCTGTCCTCTGCCGTTCCATTGAGCCAGCGGCCACGGTACGCGTGCAATTTCCCAAGAGCATCTCCTATGAGCGTACACGCTTTCCTTTCTCTGCCATTCTCGATCTCATTGGCCCTGCTCCGCTGGATAGGCCTGATGATAGCCAGGCACCACCCATCTCCGTCTACCTGGCGGATTTAGTGCGCAATGCGCGACGCATCCGCAGAACGCTCTCCGCCTATGATCTGGCCTGGCAATGCCAGGAAGAGGCGACATACACCCTGGGAAACATGTGTGCGCTGGCAGGCGTCTCGGCCCAATCTCTGGAGGACCGGCTGGCAGTGGCAAAACTCTTGCACAAGCATCCTGCTCTCTTTATGCAAAGCCGCACCTTTCTTGAAGGAGAGGGCCTTGTCCTGTACAGCCAGGCACCTTCATGGCGTGAGGCACTTGAAGAACCTGAAGAGCTACCCCGGCCCGATCAGAACTGGATTCTCAACGTCCTTGAGCGGCATCTTGGTACACCGGCGGACCTCTACCGGCGCAGCATCGATCCCGACACGGGTG
>WNFY01033778.1_pt1 | contig 11633 bp, 11 predicted proteins | sample 5400091 | NCBI WGS metagenome assembly WNFY01 (sample SAMN13153364, study PRJNA577476) | soil metagenome | isolation source: 60 cm soil or saprolite under grassland replicate 1 | place: USA:California | collected 2016-06-15
AAGCCTGCCAGCGTTATTCAGGAATAAGCATTTCAAATATTAGTATTGACAAATCACCATTGTGGATGCAGCAGCGCCTGAAGGCAATTGGTGTTCGGCCCATCAATAATATTGTTGACATTACGAATTATATTCAGCATGAAACCGGTCAGCCGCTTCATGCTTTTGATGTGGATGAATTGAAAGGAAGGGAGATCATTGTAAAAAATTTACCGGAAGGAACAGAATTCATCACACTGGATGAAAAGAAAAGAAAGCTGAGTGCAGAAGACCTGATGATCTGTGATGCCAAAGAAGGAGTTTGTATTGCCGGCGTATTTGGCGGTTTACATAGCGGCGTGACTGATAAAACAAAAAATATTTTTTTGGAAAGCGCCTGGTTCAATCCCGTTGATATTCGCAAAACCTCTTTTCGTCATGGCCTACGCACGGATGCTGCCAGCCGGTTTGAAAAAGGAACTGATATTGCCAATACGGTAAATGTTTTGAAACGTGCTGCTAATATGATCAAAGAAATTTGCGGTGGCGAAATTGCAAGTGATATCGTGGACGTATATCCCGAGCCAAAGGAAAAACTCAGGGTAATAGTGAAACATCATTATCTTAAAAAGCTTTCCGGGAAAAATTATCATCCTGATACCGTGAAGGAAATTCTTCATGCCCTCGGCTTTGAAATTATTAAAGAAGGTATCGATGAAGTCATAGTTTCAGTACCGCTTCATAAACCTGATATTTCCCTGCCTGCCGATATAGTGGAAGAAATTGTTCGCATTGATGGCCTTGATAATATTGAAATCCCTGCTTCTATCACGATGACTCCTTCAGTAGAAGAAAATCATATGGCAGAAGCTTTTCGTGAAAAACTGGCTAACTATTTAGTGGGTCTTGGCTTTAATGAGATCATGACCAACTCAATTACCAATAAAGTTTATTTTGATGAAATAGAACTGCAGGAGTCGGTGAAGATGCTGAACAGCCTGAGCGCCGAGCTTAATATGATGCGACCATCTATGCTGGAGACAGGGTTGGAATCAATTGCGTATAACCTGAACAGGAAAAATAATAACCTGAAGTTTTTTGATTTTGGAAAAACGTATCGCACAACCGGTTCGGGTAAATATCATGAAACGGAACACTTATGCCTTTACATGACAGGAAATGTACAGGAAGATAGCTGGCGAAATAAAAGCGGTACGTCTGATTTTTATTTTTTGAAAGGAACAGTGGTGGCCTTACTGAAATTACTGGGTTTTGAAGCTGGTAGTTTTGAAATTAAAATAGAAGAGATACCAAAATTTCCTGTAGTATATCGTGATCTTGCGATCATTGTTCCAAACCAATTGAATTATGAAGAAGCAGAACAAACAGTACGAAAATTAAAATTGAAACAGCTGCAAAATATTCAGTTATTTGATGTTTTTGAAAGTGATAAATTGGGAGAAGGAAAAAAATCAATGGCAATCAGTTTTACGTTCCTGGATAAAGAGAAAACGCTAACCGATAAAGAAATTGATGGGATGATGAATACAATTATGATTGCATTGGAGAAAGAACTTCATGCGGAGATCAGGAAATAAAATATCCAATAGTAATATTAATAATCATGTCTGAGCTTGAAGTACATATAAAACGAATACAGCAAAAACTTCAACGGTTGCTGAAACAATATGGTGAATTACAGAAAGAAAACAGCGAGCTAAAAAAGGAATTGGAGAAATCCTCGAAACAGTCTTCTCAACATCTGCAAACCATTGAGACTTTGAAACAGCAAGTGGAGGTATTGAAGATCAGTTCAGGCAATTGGGATGTAAATGATAAAAAAGAATTTGAGAAACGAATTAACCACTACATAAAAGAAATTGATAAATGCATTGCCTTGCTTAGCGAATAGATCATATTCTTTTTACTAATCTCATTTTCATTTCATCATCACCTCGTGTTAACTCCAATGTGTACACACCGTAAGGTAAGTTATTCAATCCCCTCCATACAAGTTCATTATTTCTTACGGGCATAGATGCTTCAAGAGTGCTGCATACACATCCCCGGTCGTCTCGTAGAATTGCTTTTAATGAATTGTGTCCCTGGGCCATTAACTCAAATTTGAGCGAGTCAATAAAGACTGTTGGCTTAACTTTGGCAAACATGTTTTTAGTTTTAGTTGGTGCTTCCTGGGGGCAGGGATAGTTCTGAGATGATCTTCAAAGTTTAGCGAAGTCTTGCAACGGGAGGCTCAAGTTAACTACTCAATTTGTAAAATGCAAGTTATGAGCGAATTAATTCCAGTAACAATTCTGATTGCCGACCGGACTTACCGCCTTCGCATCCATCCAAAAGATGAAGAAGTGCTACGTAAAACGGCAAAAACAATCAGTGAAAAGATCATTGAATATAAAACCCAGTTTGCGGGTAAGGATATGCAGGACTATGTAGCGATGGTGCTCATCTGGTTTGCTACAGAGCAAAATGCAGCTACTACCCAGCAACTGGAAAAAGATAATTTATCCGGCCAATTGGAAACGATAGAACGAATGCTCGAGAACAATCTAAACAACAATTAGATATTCTTCCGCACGGAACCAGGTCAACTCCAATAAATTTCAATCAACTCCGTTTTGTATCTTCGCCAGATAGCTATTCTCCCTGTTGCGAATAGTTATTTAGGAATATGAGAGGAAAAGAAAAAAATAGCATTTTGGAACAAATTAAAAAATCGATTCATGGACCAAAACATTATATACATTATAGTTGGTGTATCTGCACTAATCATTGGTATCATAGCGGGTAAATTCATTTTTGCAAAAAACACCCGTAATCAAATTGAAGAAGCCGAAATACAAGCACAAGCCACGGTAAAAGAAGCCGAGATCAGGGCTGAAACCATTCGAAAGGAAAAAGAATTGGAGGCTAAGGAAAAGTTTGTGCAAATGAAAGCTGAGCATGATAAAGAAGTCCTGGAACGGAACAGGAGGATGGGTGAAGGAGAAAATCGAGTACGCCAAAAGGAACAAAGCATCAACCAGAAGGAAAATAATCTCGATAAACAAATAAAGGAGAACGAAGCGATTAAAGAAAATCTGAATCGGCAGATAGAATTAGTGAATATCAAGCGTACTGAACTTGAAAAACACCAGGAAGAACATATCCGCCGTCTTGAAAAAATTGCGGGTCTTACCGCCGAAGAAGCCAGGACCCAATTGGTGGAAAGCCTTAAACAAGAAGCTCAGTCCCACGCTCTTGGAATACAGCAGGAGATCATTGATGACGCTAAACAAAAAGCAAATAAGGAAGCCCGTAAAATTATCATTCAAACGATTCAGCGCACTGCAGCAGAACAGGCGATCGAAAATGCGATCACTGTTTTCAATCTGGAAAGTGATGAGATCAAAGGGCAGATCATTGGACGTGAAGGACGAAACATTCGGGCTATCGAAGCCGCTACAGGCGTTGATTTAATTGTTGATGATACGCCTGAGGCGATCATACTTTCATCCTTTGATCCGCTTCGTCGGGAAATTGCCCGCTTAAGTCTGCAAAGGCTTGTTGCAGATGGTCGCATTCACCCTGCAAGAATTGAAGAAATAGTTGATAAGACCCGCAAGCAACTAGAAGAGCAGATAGCAGAAATTGGAGAACGCACAATAATTGAATTAGGTATTCATGGTTTACATAAAGACCTGGTTCGTATCGTGGGCAAAATGCGTTTCCGTTCTTCGTATGGGCAAAACCTTTTAATGCACAGTCGCGAGGTGGCAAACCTTTGTGGGGTAATGGCTGCAGAGTTGGGCCTCAATCCAAAACTGGCTAAACGGGCCGGTTTATTACACGATATTGGAAAAGTTCCTGATGAAGAAACGGAATTAAGCCATGCCCTTTTAGGTGCCAAGCTGGCTGAAAAATATGGTGAAAATCCAGCCATTGTGAATGCCATTGGTGCGCACCATGATGAAATGGAAATGCAATATGTCATTTCACCTATTGTGCAGGCTTGCGATGCGATCAGCGGTGCAAGGCCAGGTGCCCGCAGAGAAATTATGCAGCAATACCTGCAGCGCATTAAAGACTTAGAAAATCTGGCGCTTGCTTATCCCGGTGTTGAAAAAGCCTATGCCATACAGGCGGGCCGTGAGTTAAGAGTTATCGTTGAAGCAGAAAAAGTAACAGATGCAGATTCAGACCGTTTGTCTTTTGAAATTGCACAGAAAATTCAAAATGAAATGACGTTTCCAGGGCAGATAAAAGTAACAGTGATCAGGGAAAAGAGGGCCGTGAACGTTGCCAGATAACAATTCTGGTTTAGAATTGAGAATAAATTGAAATCAGTTCGTTTAGTAGTTTTCAGAAAACCTTAATTACTAATTCCCAATTTCCTTCATTTCTGCTATCTTTGCGACCCGTTTAAAAATTTACGATTATGAACGCTTTAGCATATGTTCACGAGCAGCTCACGGAAAAAAAAGAGTTTCCGGATTTTAAGCCAGGCGATAATATTACGGTAAACTATAAGATCATTGAAGGAAATAAAGAAAGGATTCAATCCTTTAAAGGTGATGTGATTAAACGCCAGGGAACAGGTGGTACGGCTACTTTCACTGTTCGCAAAATAAGTGACGGGGTTGGTGTTGAAAGGTTATTTCCTTTTTTCTCTCCTAATATTGAATCAATAGTGGTGAATAAAACAGGCCGTGTTCGTCGTTCTAAACTCTATTATCAACGTGTGCGTAGCGGCAAGAGTGCGAGAATCAAGGAAAAACGTCTGGCCACTGAAGGGGCAGCAGCCACTGAATAATATCTTAAAATCCCGCAGGTAAACATTTTATTTATCGTTGTAATTTGGTTAATAACCGATTATTAGTATTTTGTCTTAAAGTCCTTAGTATCTTTGATCTCTAATTTTTAAACTATGATTCAAACTAATTTGTTAGGTGTGTTAGGTACGCAGGAGATTATAATAATCCTTGTGATCGTTTTGTTGTTGTTTGGAGGCCGGAAAATTCCTGAACTGATGAGGGGTCTGGGACGTGGTGTTCGTGAATTCAATGATGCAAAAAATAATGTGAGAAAAGAAATTGAAGATAATGTGAATAGTGTGAATAGTGTAAATGAAACAAAGACTCCTTCCTGATCACAACGAATAACAACGCTCCTAATAATGGCAGGCGAACCAATGGGTTCATTGCATGGTGTAGTGATTGGCTTAAAAGATATCATTGCCTATAAAAATCATCATTTAACCGGCGCATCAAAAATCCTAAAAGATTTTACATCAATTTATTCAGCTACCGCAACCGAAAGATTGTTACAGGAAGAAGCCATTATTATTGGTGATTGTAATTGTGATGAATTTGCCATGGGATCTACAAATGAAAATTCTGCTTATGGAAAAGTATTGAATGGATTGGATGAAACAAGAGTTCCCGGTGGCTCATCAGGTGGTTCAGCTGTGGCGGTGCAGGAAGGCTTATGTATGATTTCTCTGGGCAGTGATACCGGCGGTTCAGTTCGGCAACCGGCGGATTTTTGTGGCATTATTGGATTGAAACCTACCTATGGTCGCATATCCCGGTACGGTTTGATCGCTTATGCATCTTCATTTGACCAGATTGGAATTTTTGGAAATAATATTCCTGATGTAGCTAAAGTGCTTGAAATAATCTCAGGAACTGATGAATATGATTCTACAGTTTCCCAAGAAAAAGTTGATAATTATGGTTCGTATTTATCAAAAGATCAGGATAAAAAATACCGGTTTGCTTACTTTACCGAAGCACTCGATCATTCAAGCCTTGATAAAGAGATGGCAAATTCAATGAAAAAAACAATTGAGGAATTAAGAGAAAATGGCCACGGTGTCGAACCGGTTCAATTTGACTATCTCGAATACATTGTTCCTGCCTATTATGTTTTAACAACAGCCGAGGCATCGTCCAATCTCTCCCGTTTTGACGGAATGAGATATGGATATAGAACAAGAGAAGCTGTTTCCGATCTTACTGAATTTTATAAACTCACCCGGTCTGAAGGGTTTGGAAGAGAAGTAAAACGTAGAATTATGCTCGGGACTTTTGTTTTAAGTACTGGTTATTACGATGCTTATTTTACAAAAGCCCAGCAGGTCAGGCAATTGCTCGTAAAAAAAACAAACGAAATTTTTTCTGATTATGATTTTATTTTGATGCCTACTTCTCCTACCCCCGCTTTTAGGATCGGTGAAAAAATGGATGATCCCATTACAATGTACCTCGCTGATATTTTTACGGTTATGGCGAACCTCGTAGGTTGTCCAGCCATTTCACTTCCGCTTTACAAACATAGCATTGGCATGCCTTATGGCCTGCAGATAATGGCTAAACATTTTAATGAACTATCTTTGCTGCAGGTCTCTCATCAATTAATGAAGACCCCATATACAAAGGGAAATTAAATCTGCTACATCGGAGTTACTGTAGCCGAACGAAGCATCGCAGGAACGATCAATGGGAAAAAAGCTTGCCAATAAAATAAATTTTAATGCAGTTTGTAAAAAGAATATTACTAATTATTTTTTTTGTTTTTCTGGGCTGCTTTCTAAAAGCTGCTGATTCGCAACAAGCTTATTCGCCTCGATTTGCATCTTCCGATACGACCATTCTCGATGATTCTGTTAAAAACAACGCGGCACTGAATGATCCCCGAAGAGTTTTCAAAGACCTCTTCATTGCCAATTCTGATAAAACAGAAAATTATTCGGTTCAGTTAAATCCGAGGGCCATCAGTTTTGTACAGGATTATATGGACAAACATACAAAACAGTTGGAGCAGATGAAGGACTGGGCTAAACCCTATTTTGATATGATGGATGGAATTCTCACAGCGCACGGGCTTCCCGGAGAATTAAAGTATTTGGCTGTTATTGAATCGAATTTAAAATCAGATGCCTTGTCCTGGGCCGGCGCGGTTGGGCCCTGGCAATTTATGCCAGGCACGGCAAGAATCATGGGACTTAAGGTAAATATTTACCTTGACGAAAGGACAGATTACTACAAAAGCACCCGTGCTGCTGCAAAATACCTGGCAGATCTTTTTTCAATTTATAACGATTGGCTGCTTGTGATTGCAGCGTATAATGGTGGTGTCGGCAATGTGAACTATGCGATCAGGAAAAGTGGCAGCCGGAATTTCTGGGATCTTCAATATTACTTGCCCGAAGAGAGCCGCAATCATGTAAAAAAATTTATTGCTACACATTATATTATGGAAGATAATGGAGGCATTACTACAGTTACAATGGATGAGGCAAAAGACCTGGCACTTTCACAGACAAAGAATCATTTAAGCGATGAAGAATTGAACAATTCTAAAACACAAACTATCAGCGGCAAATACAATTCTCTTATCATTACTAAAAATATCCTGATGGATATTGCCGGTTTTAATCGTTATAACCCTGACTTTGATAAACGGATCGGCGTGAATGGAAGTTTTGAACTTCGGCTGCCCGCTGATAAGATGGAAATCTTCAATGCGAAAAAATATCAGATATTGGAAGAATCAATGAAATTGTTACTGGCTTTCAGTAAACATTCTTCCCACTCCTTTTCAGGGTCACTATAATATGTAATGCCTGAACCGGTTTGAAATGCAAGATATTGATTGGTCTCGTTGTACATAATACTTCGGATCACAACATTAAAATCAAAATTTCCTTTAGGATCTATATAACCCACAGCGCCTGAAAAAATTCCACGCTTTGTTTTTTCATATTGTTCGATCAGTTCCAGCACTTTTTTCTTTGGCGTACCGGTCATTGAGCCCATGGGAAAGGTCGCTCTAATGATTTTCGAAAAAGAAATATTTTCTTCTAATTCACCACTTATCGTAGAAATCATTTGGTGTACCTGGGGAAAAGAATATATTCCCCCTGCTTTTTTAAAAACCGTTCAGGGCTGGCACAGATTAAATATTTATCATCCAGTTTGTACAAAGCTGAAAAAGGATTAGGTGAAATTTTTGATAAGTTCTTGTACACAGTCAATAGATCAATCCTGGCGTTATTAGCAAAAAATTCCTGGCAAAAATTTATTTCATAGCAATCACCTCTTAAAATATGTTCTTTGAGTTTTTGAATGATCGAAATGTATTCTTCTTTGTCAATCTTATTTTGAATGGTTACCGGAGTTGATATGATCTGTTTTGAATCTTCCATCGAAAAAATTTCATGAAATATCTTTTCCGCATCGTCCGTTTTGCTTTCAATGATCAATTTTCTTTTATCGAATCGTATTACAACTTGCGGCTTAAAGAAAAAAAGATCCGGAAATTGAATAAGATCGTTATGTGAAGAATAAACATCCTCAATCTCATTTTTCAAATCGTATCCCAAATGACCAAACAACCACGCGGTTTCAATGTTTTGGATTGATGAACTTTCAATAAATTGTTCTAATAATCCTAAAGCATTTCCAGCACCGGATTTTACAAAATCAATGACGCCGGCAGCCAATATACATTCAACAGAATGTGATTGTGTTTGATATAGATGGTTATCCAAAAAACAAAAAGTGCTAAACCGGTTTGCCCAGTTCAGCACCTTGTCTTTTACTTGCGTAAAATTTGTAACTGAAAAAATGCAGTTGGTGCTGGTTGCCTGATTCAACTTTTATATAAAGAAAGATTAGAAATCGTCTTCTTCGTCATCAAAACCACTTTCATTAAACATGTCCATGTCTTTAAACTCTTCATCAAGTTTAAAATCATCTTCTTCTTCTGCTCCTTTTTTGCCCGCAGTTTTTTTGGCCTTTGATTTAGGCACGTCAAACTCCTCGAAATCCGGATCCCAATTTTCCTCCTCTTCCACTTTATCCCAATCATCTACCTGATCTTCTTCCACATCATCGTCGTCATCGTCGTCATCCGCTTTCTTTTTTGAAGAGGATGCCACAACTTTGCCTTTTTGTGCAGCCGGGGTTACGGTTTCAGCATCTTCATCAGGATCATCGTCTTCTTCTTCCATTTGCTTTTTGGATTTCGAAGAAGGTTTTTTTACTGATTCATCAGATTCACTCTTAGTTTTCCCTACGGGTTTTTTTCCCTTTTCAGATTTACTCGCCATAGTCAAAGGATTAGTAGGTGTAAAATTTCAGCGAAGTTTTTGAATCGCCAAATTTTTTAAAATTATTTTTTATAATTTTTACTTATCAAATAAAGCGACTATTTGTTCTCTTCCCGGTCCATTGGAAATATATTGAATACTCACGCCCAGCTCTTTATTGATAAACCCTACGTAGTGCTTCATGGCCTCAGGCAATTCAGAGGGTGATTTCGCTGCACTGGTATTAATATTCCAACCGCTAAAATCTCTATATTTTGGGTTTATATGGATTCTCATCATCTGGAAAGGTATCTCAGAGCACTCTTTTCCATTTATTTCATATGCGGTACAAACGGACAGTTGTTTAAACCCATCCAGCACATCAGCCTTTGTCATCACTAATTTTGTCACTCCATTGATCATGCAGGCAAAACGAAGAGCGACAAGATCTATCCAGCCACAACGCCTCGGGCGGCCCGTTGTCGCTCCAAATTCATTACCTGTTTGCCGCAATTGTTCCCCGGTTTCATTATTTAATTCCGTAGGGAATGGACCACTCCCTACTCTGGTACAATACGCCTTGGTAACTCCAATTACGTCCCTGATCTTTTGGGGAGCTATCCCCAGGCCAGAACAAACACCTGCAGTAATTGTACTTGAAGAGGTAACGAAAGGAAAAGTTCCGAAATCAATATCAAGCATACTGCCTTGTGCCCCTTCTGCCAAAACTTTTTTTCCCTCTTGCAATTTATTATTAATAAAATATTCTCCGTTCACGATATTCAGCCGCTTTAAAAATTCCAAGGCTCCAAAAAATTCTTCTTCCCAATTCGAAATATCTTCATTGAAAGAAAAATTATCCAGTAGTTTTTGATGTTTGAGCCGCAATTTTATATATGAAGTAGTAAAATTTTTATCCAAAAGATCACCTACCCTTAAACCATTACGACCTGTTTTATCCATATAAGCAGGACTAATCCCTTTTAACGTCGATCCTATTTTATCATTTCCCTTTGAAAGTTCAGCTGCCTTATCAAGTGCACGATGTGTCGGGAGGATCAGGTGAGTACGTTCGGCGATAAAAAGGTTTTTTTTCAGATCAATGCCAAATGATGAAACTGTATCGCATTCCCTTTTCAATGTTACGGGATCAAGAACAACCCCATTTCCAATCAGATTTGTGACTCCTTCACGAAAAACCCCAGAGGGTATCTGATGTAAGACAATTTTTTTATCCTCTACATACAACGTGTGTCCGGCATTAGGTCCTCCCTGAAACCTGGCTATTATATCGTAATCTTTTGCAAAAAAATCAACAATTTTCCCTTTTCCCTCATCGCCCCATTGCAGGCCCAGAATTGCATCAACCATTAATATTGAATTTTAAAATTTAATCCCGATAGCTATCGGGAGAATATTTTCCCGTTTCTTTAACGCCGGCAAAAATAATTATTGGATAATAGCTTTTTTGAAATATTCTGAAATGTGAATAAGAAATTTGCTTCTTTCATGCTATTTGAACTAATGCAAGTAACCCGAAACGCAAGATTATACCGTTTCTGTATCAAACCGGTCAACAGAGTGTATGCCTGGGAGGCTCTTCAACTTGCTAACCAGTTCCTCCAGCTCTTCCTTATCATGAACATATACTTTCATGTTTCCTTCAAACAAACCTTCTTTGGCCTCAATGGTGATAGCTGCAATATTAATTTTTAATTCCCCTGAAATAAGATTCGTGATCTTATTTACTACACCTACATCATCAAGACCGATAATACGTAAGCCGGTGAGGAATGATATTTCTTTATTCTTGGCCCATTTTGTTTTTACCACCCTGTGCCCGTAATTCGACAATAATTTTGCGGCATTTGGACAATTAGTACGGTGAATGGTCAAGCCTTTTCCTGTAGTTACAAAGCCAAAGACATCATCACCAGGAATCGGTTTACAGCAATTGGCAAGATTGTAAACGATCTTATCGCTACTCTCGCCAAAAATAATCAGCTCAGTGTCTTTTTTAGCTAAAGTGGGAACAGTCTCTGGTTTTAATTCTGTCAATTTAACAGGCTTCGGAGCCTCCAGTTTATCGCCATGTACTACTTTGAATTCTTTCAGATCTTTCAGATCAATATTTTTAACAGCGATCTGGTAGAAAAGATCAAGAGGCGAACTTAACTTATACCAGTTCATTAATTCTTCAATATTGTGCTGGGCAAAAGCCGCACCCATTCCTTCCAGTTTTTTCTGTAAAGCATATTTTCCATCTTCGGCTACTTTTCTTTTTTCTTCTTTTAATGCATCTTTTATTTTAGTTTTTGCCTTTGCCGTTACCACGAAGGTTAACCAGTCTTCTGATGGTTTTTGTTTATTGCTTGTAATAATTTCTACCTGGTCGCCACTGCGTAATTTATGACTGATGGGCACCAATTTGTGATTTACTTTAGCACCAATGCATTTTCCACCAATTGCACTATGAATCGTAAAGGCGAAATCCAGCGCAGTTGAACCAACCGGTAACATTTTCACGTCGCCTTTTGGCGTGTATACATAAATTTCTTCTGCA
>WNFY01005339.1_pt1 | contig 11631 bp, 9 predicted proteins | sample 5400091 | NCBI WGS metagenome assembly WNFY01 (sample SAMN13153364, study PRJNA577476) | soil metagenome | isolation source: 60 cm soil or saprolite under grassland replicate 1 | place: USA:California | collected 2016-06-15
GTCGCCTGACCCATGGCTGCTCCTTATGCCGATGTCATCATACCATTATGCCGCAGAAGCGCGTCCAGTTGGGGAGCCCGGCCGCGAAAGGCCACAAACGACTCCATGGCGGCCCGGCTGCCCCCCCGTGCCAGCACCTCGTCCCGGAACCGGGCCCCGGCGGCTGGCGAGAGCACCCCGGCCTCCTCGAACAGGCTGTAGGCGTCCGCCGAGAGCACTTCCGCCCATTTGTAGCTGTAATACCCCGCGGCGTAGCCCCCGGCAAAGACGTGGCCGAACGACTGGATGAAGCGGTCGTAGGCGGGACGGCGGATGACGGCGACCTCGGCGCGGACCGCGTCCAGGACCGACTGTGGCGATGGCCCGACTGCCGGGTCGAGCGGGCAGTGGACGAGCATGTCGAAGAGCGCGAATTCGAGGTGCCGGACCATCGCCATGCCGCTCTGGAAATTCTTTGCGGCGCGCATCTTGTCGAACAGCGTGCGCGGCAGCGGTTCGCCGGTGTCGACGTGCGCCGTCATCTGCGACACCACATCCCACTCCCAGCAGAAATTCTCCATGAACTGGCTCGGCAGCTCGACCGCATCCCACTCGACGCCCTGGATTCCCGACACGCCGGCGACGTCCACCCGCGTCAGGAGCTGGTGCAGCCCGTGGCCGAACTCGTGGAAGAGCGTGATGACTTCGTCGTGCGTGAACGTCGCGGGCTTGCCTTCGACCGGCGCCGAAAGATTGCACGTCAGATAAGCGACCGGATGCTGGACATGCGCGCCGGTGCGGCGGCGGTTGATCGCGTCGTCCATCCACGCGCCACCCTGCTTGCCCGGGCGGGCGTAGGAATCGAGATAGAACTGGCCGAGAAGCGCACCGGAGCGATCGGTGACGTCGAAAAAGCGCACGTCCCGATGCCAGACCGGCGCGCGCCCTTCGTGTATCCCGATGCCGTAGAGCGTCTCCACCACGCGGAAAAGTCCCGCCAGCACCTTGTCCTCGGGGAAATACGCGCGAACGTCCTGTTCCGAGAACGCGTGGCGCCGCGCCTTCAACTGCTCGGAGGCGTAGGCCAGATCCCACGCTTCGAGCGCCGGAAGACCGAGCTCGATGCGAGCGAATTCCTGCAATTCGGCGTAATCGCGCTCGGCGAACGGCTTTGCCCGGCGGGCGAGGTCGCGGAGAAACTCCAGCACTTCGCTCGCATCCTGCGCCATCTTCGGTACCAGCGACAGCTCCGCGAAGTTCGCATAGCCGAGGAGCGTCGCCGCGTCGCGCCGCAGCGCAAGAATGCGCGTGACGATCGGCGTGTTGTCCCACTCCGGATTCGCGCCGAGGTCGGAGGCGCGCGTCGAGTACGCACGATGCAGCGTGGCGCGAAGCGAGCGATTGTCGGCGTACATCATCACGGGCAAGTAGCACGGCATCCGCAGCGTCAGCTTGAAACCGCTCCGGCCATCGGCTTGCGCCTGCGTCCTCGCTTCGGAGCGCACCTCGTGCGGGACGCCGGCAAGCTCGGCCTCGTCTTCGACGAAAAGCGCCCACGCATTGGTCGCGTCGAGCACGTTGTCGTCGAACTGCGCCGACAGATTCGCGAGCTCCTCCTGGACGTTCTTCAACCGCGCTTTCTTCTCCGCCGGCAGCAGGGCGCCGCCCAGGCGAAAGTCGCGCAGCTCGTTGTCGATCAGCTTCCTTTTCGCCGCATCCAGCGTCGCGAATGCGGGAGACACGGCCAGCGCGCGATACCGATCGTACAGCCGCAGGTCCTGCGCGAGCTCCATGTGGAATGCGGTGACTTTCTGGAGGTTGCCGTTGTACGCGTCGCGCAATTCCGGTGTGCTGACCACGGCATTGAGATGACTGACCGCCCCCCAGACGCGATCGAGCCGGTCGAGCGCGTCGGCGAGCGGTTCGACGATGTTGTCCCACGTCGCGAGCCGTGGTTCCGACGCGACCCGGTCGACGACCGCGCGTGCCTCGCTCAACAGCGTGTCGATGGCGGGCGCGATGTGCGCGGCGCGGATCAGGTCGAAATGCGGCAGGCCCGAAAAATCGAGCAGCGGATTGGCGTTACGAATGGCATTCATCGCAGTTTCGCTTTCGTCATGATCCGGATCGTGTCCGGAGGACGGCGTCCAGCGCGGCCAGGTCGTCGGGGGTGCCGACGTTGGCCCACGGTCCGTTGTAGAGCTCGCCGCTCACGATCCCGCGACCGATCCAGTCGCGATAGAGCGGGAGCAATTGGAGCTTCTTCCCGCGGGGAAGTTCGCGGAAGAGCGCCGTGTCGTAGACGCCGATGTTGCCGTACGTCGAGCGGGGCGCACCGTCGAGCGCGAGGCGGCTTCCCAGGAGCGCGAAATCGCCCTCGGGGTGGAACGCTGGATTGGGCACCATCACCAGATGCACGCGCGGAGGGCGCGGATCGCGCGTCATCGCGTTCAGGCGCGGCAGCAGCGTCGCGTAGTCGAAAGCGGTCCAGATGTCGCCACTCGCGATCAGCACGGGGCCGCGCGGCAGCAGCGGCAGCGCGGTCGCGATACCGCCGGCGGTCTCCAATGCTTCGGGCTCGAGCGACCAGCGCACCTTGACACCGAAGGCAGCGCCGTCGCCTACCGCGGTGACGAGCCGTTCGGCGAGGTGCGAGCCGTTGATGACGATATCGCGAAACCCGGCGCGCGCGAGCGCTTCGATCTGCCACGCGAGCAGCGGCTTCCCGCCCACTTCGAGCAGCGGCTTCGGCGTCGTATCCGAGAGAGGTCGCATCCGCTCGCCGCGGCCGGCCGCGAGGATCATGGCGCCGATCGTCACGATGGCTTCAGAACGAATATCCGACTGCGGGCCGGCGCGCTTCGAGCGTGTCGAGCACCTGCAGCAGCGGTTCCAGTGCGCGGTACCTTGCACAGGCGGCACGGAGATAAGCCATCACGCGCGGCATTTCGCTCACGTAGGCCGCCTTGCCGTCGCGATGCTGGAGGCGGGCGAAGATGCCGAGCACTTTCAGCTGACGCTGCACGCCCATCCATTCGAAGTCGCGCCAGAAAACGCTGAAGTCGTCGCCGACCGGAAGCTGTGCCTTGCGCGCCCGCTCCCAGTATCGCACGGCCCAGTCGATCTGCAATTCCTCGTCCCAGGCGATGTACGCATCGCGCAGCAGCGACACGAGATCGTAGGTGATCGGACCGACGACCGCATCCTGGAAATCGAGGACGCCCGGGTTCGGCGTCGCGACCATCAGGTTGCGCGAATGATAGTCGCGGTGGACGTACACCCGCGGCTCCCGGAGATTGTTCTCGAGAATTTGCCGGAACGCCGCGGCAAGTGTTTGAGCTTGCGCGGGCGAAAGCGCGATACCCAGATGCTTCCCGACGTACCAGTCCGGGAACAGGTTGAGCTCGCGCGTGAGCAGCGTCTCGTCGTAGCTCGGTAATTCGCCATCGCGCGTCGCGCGCTGCCAGCGGATCAACGCATCAATCGCGTCGGAGTAAAGGCCCGCAGCCGACGCCGGATCGAGTGCGGCGAGATAGGTGCGCTCGCCGAGATCGGTCAGAAGGAGGAGCCCGCGATCGAGATCTTGCTCGAGCACCTGCGGCGGGTGAAGGCCGGCCGCGGCAAGAAGTCGCGCGACGTGGACGAACGGTCGGCAGTCTTCCATCGGCGGCGGTGCGTCCATTGCAATCAGCGTCGTCTGACCGCGCCACGGCGCCTCGGGCGTCACGCGGAAATAGCGGCGGAAGCTTGCATCCGCAGACGCCGGCGCAACGGCGAACGCAGGCGTGCCGAAGATCGATTCGACCCACGTGCGCACGAGGTCGAGGCGAACATCGTGGGAAGCGCTGGTGTCGAAGGCGGCAGTTGGCATCGTGACGCTGGGTGAATGCGGGGACGACAAGCCCGCCGCCGTCATCGAGTTTCGGCACGCGATCGGCAGGCGGGTGTCAAGTCCGGAAGTCCTGAACACTGACGCGCTCCACGCGATCGAGCGGACTTGCAACGTAGTGAACTAGAATGACGCATTTTAACATTTGTGACTCGGCACCTTTCTTCGATCCGGCGCATGCATTTCCGCTTGAATCCATTGGCCGTCGCGCTCGTGCTCGCTGCATTGCCCGGCATCGCCATCGCGGAGGACGAGGTGCCCGAGCCGCCGCCGACGGTGCTCAAGCCCGCGGAACAATTGACGCCGCCGCCGCTGCGGCCCGCACCGGGTACGCCACCCGGCAGCGCAGCGAAAACGCCCGGCGCGACGCCCGCTCCGGGACCGCGTCCTCCGTTCGCGCCCGACGGCGGCGCGATCTTCTTTCGCGCGGAGACCGTCGACGGCGTGTTCAACAAGGAGGCCACCGCGACCGGCAAGGTCGAGTTGCGCACGCGGCGCGAAACGGTACTGGCGGACTGGCTCCATTACGATTTCGTGAACGACGAAATCTGGGCGAAGGGCGACGTGCTGCTGCGGCAGGGCATCGACTGGGTCGCCGGTCCCGAGCTCAAGTTCAAGCGCGACGCCGAGACCGGTTTCTTCACCTCGCCGCGCTATTACATCGGCGAGAACGGCGGGCGGGGATCCGCCGCCGAAATCCGCTTCACGGGACCGGAGCATTACGAAGCGACCGACGCGCGCTATACGACCTGCGTCGCGCCCCGCGAGGACTGGTACATCCGGATGGACGAGCTCGAAGTCGACCGGTCGCGGATGGTCGGCACCGGACACGATGCGACGTTGAACTTCCTAGGGGCGTCGGTTGCCTATTTGCCGTGGATCGAGTTTCCGCTTTCGAGCGAGCGCAAGTCGGGCTTCCTCACGCCGGTCATGGGCTCATCGGGCACGCGCGGCTTCGACGCCTCGATCCCGTATTACCTGAATCTCGCGCCCAACTACGACGCGACGATCACGCCGCGGATCATGACCAAGCGCGGGCTGCAGGTCGGCGCCCAGTTTCGCTATCTCTTCGGCCCCGGGCAGGGCGGCATGGAGGCCGAGGATCTTCCGCACGACCACATCACGGGCACCGACCGCTATTTGCTGGCGTGGAAGCACAACCAGAGCTTCGAGGCGATCGTCAAGGGATTGACCGGCTACCTGAATCTCAACAAGGTGTCGGACGACACGTATTTCTCCGATCTTTCGGATCGCGTGTCTTTCACGTCGTTGACGACGTTGCCGCGCGAAGGCGGTCTCAACTATGTCAACGGCCCCTGGACCGCAGTGCTGCGCGCGCAGGCGTTCCAGACGCTGCAGGATCCGACCGCGCCGCAAACCCCGCCGTACAACCGGGTGCCGCAGCTGCTCTTGTCGTTGCAGGACACCGATTGGCTGGGGCTGACCTTTGCCGGGACCGGCGAATACGCGTATTTCCGCCAGCCGACGCTGACGACAGGACAGCGCATTTACGTGTGGCCGACCCTCGCGTGGTCGCGCCAGGGCGCCGCGTGGTCGTTCACTGCCCGCACGGGCGTGCACGCACGCGAGTACGACTTGAACGAGGTACAGCCCAACGTTTCGAGCACGCAAAGCTATGTGATTCCGATCACGTCGGTCGAGGGGGGCCTCGTGTTCGAGCGCGACTGGAACCTTTACGGCCACAATTTCGTGCACACGCTCGAGCCGCGCGCGTTCTACGTCTACGTTCCCCACCACGACCAGAGCAACGCGCCGGTCTTCGACAGCGCGATCGACGATTTCAACTTCGGCCAGCTGTTCAGCGTGAACCGCTATCTCGGCAACGACCGGATCGGCGACGCCAACCAGCTGACGCTCGCGGTGTCCTCGCGCCTCCTCGAGGCCGAAACGGGTGCCGAGCGGCTGCGCGTCTCCGTGGGCGAACGCTTCTACTTCCAGGACCAGCGTGTCGTGCTGAACGAGGCGCCCCGCTCGGCCGCGACATCCGACGTCCTGTTCGGCTTCGAAGGTCGGCTCACCGAAGCGTGGGCGCTGATCGGACTGTGGCAATACAACTTCGACGCCTCGGAGACCGAGCGCGTCAACGCCGGGGTCCGCTATACACCGGCGCCGGGCAAGGTACTCTCGGCAAGCTACCGCTACTCGCGCCAGAACTTCGATCCGCTCGCGGGTCCGATCGGCACCCAGTCGCAGCTGAACCAATGGGATCTGGCGGGCGAGTGGCCCGTCACCGAGAACTGGACGCTGCTCGGCCGCTGGAACTACTCGATCCTCGGGAGCAAGACGCTGGAGGCAGTGGCCGGCGTCGAGTACAATGCCGGCTGCTGGGTGCTGCGGCTCGTCGGCCAGCGGTTGACGACGACCACGCAGACGGCGACGAATTCGGTCTACCTGCAGATCGAGTTCAACGGCCTCGCGCGCTTCGGTACGAGTCCCCTCGACCTGCTGCGCCGCAGTGTCCCGGGGTATCTCAAGACGAACGATCCGACCGTGTCGCCGCGCGATCGCAGCGGCGATTACTTCCCCGAGTTCTAGACAGACAGATCATGATGCTCTCCCGCTTTTTCGTCCTCCTCGTCGGCCTGGCAGCGATGGTGACCGCACTCGTCGCCGCCGCGCAATCCCCCAGCCCGTCCGCAGCGCCGGCCGCGGCGAGCCCGACGACGCAGCGCAGCGTTCCGCTCGATCGCGTGGTGGCGATCGTCAACGACGAGGCGCTCACCCAATACGAGATCAACGAGCAGAAGCGCGCCGTCCTCGCGCAGATGAAATCGCAGAACGTCGCGCCGCCTCCCGCCGACGTGCTCGAAAAGCAGTTGCTCGAACGGCTCATCACCGAGCGGGCGGTGCTGCAGTTCGCGAAGGAATCGGGCGTGCGTGTCGACGACACGCAGGTGGAGCGGACGATTGCCCGCATTGCGCAGGACAACAAGCTTTCGGCCGACGAGTTCCGCAAGGCACTCGCGCAGGAAGGCATCGCCTACGCGCAATACCGCGAGGACATCCGCAACGAGATCCTGATCCAGCGGCTGCGCGAACGAGAGGTCGACGCGCGCCTTGCGGTGAGCGACGCCGAGGTCGACGCCTTCCTCGCCTCGCAGAAAGTGCAAAGCGGCGGCGACGTCGAATACCGGCTTGCCCACATCCTCGTCATCGTGCCCGACCAGGCTTCGCCCGAGCAGATCGAGGCCAAGCGCCGGCGCGCCGACGAAGCGCTGAAGCAGATCCGCGGAGGCGCCGAGTTCGCTCAGGTCGCCGCCGGCTATTCGGATGCGCAGGATGCGTTGCAGGGCGGATCGCTCGGCTGGCGCGCGCCGGGCCGGCTGCCGACGGTGTTCGCGGAAAAGGTCGCCGCGATGAAGCCGGGCGACGTCTCGGACGTGCTCCGCTCGGCGACCGGATTTCACATCGTCAAGCTGCAGGAAACCCGCAATCGCAATGCGCCCACCGTGGTCGAGCAGACGCGCGCGCGCCACATTCTCATCAAGGTGAACGAGGTCGTGTCGGAGTCGGAGGCCAAGGCGCGGATCGAACGCATCCGCGACCGCATCGATACCGGCGCGAAATTCGAAGAGCAGGCGAAGCTCAACTCCGAGGATGCGAGCTCGGTGAAGGGCGGCGATCTGGGCTGGCTTTCACCCGGCGACACGGTGCCCGATTTCGAGGCCGTGATGACCAAGCTCAAGATCGGCGAGATTTCGCAACCGGTGCGCACGCAGTTCGGCTGGCACGTCATCCAGGTCAGCGAGCGGAGAACTCAGGACATCACCGCCGAGCGTCAGCGCGACCAGGCGCGGACCGCGCTGCGCCAGCGCAAATCCGACGAGGCGTTTCAGGAGTGGCTGCGGCAGACGCGCGATCGCGCGTACGTCGAAATCAAGTCCGACGATCGGTAGCCGGCTCGTCGTCGGCTGCGAGCGGCGCCCGCCGGCGCTCCATCAGCACCTCCGGTACGCCGTCCGCGGTGCGGATCGTGCGCACCAGCGCGAATCCCGCTTTTCCGAAGGCGCGCAACGACGCCGTGTTGTCCGCGCGCGGCGTCGCGATGCAACGCGCCGCCGCAAACGAGGGCCAGACGATCTCCGCGACGGCCGCCGCGATCACGCGCGGACCCAGACCACGCCGCGTGTACTCGACTTCGCCGATCAGCACGTCGATCGCCACTGCATCGTCGAAATCCGCGACCATCGCCGCATAGTCGGGAAAATCAGCGACGCGATAGACCTGTACGTAGCCGATCGGGTGATCGACCACGGAGGCGACGAATCCGCGCACCGGGACTTCGCCGGTGATCTTCGGTGCGTACTTCGCGGCGACGTCTTCGCGTGTAGTCGATACGCGCGAGTAGCCGGCGACGACATGCGGCGCATTGAGCCAGCCGTGGAGCAGCGGCAGGTCCGGTTCGCCCAGCGGCGCGAACGTCACGTGGGCGAGATTGGCGGACGGGGAGAGCACTGCGGGCATTGTGCGCGGCGGCGTCCGCGGACACCGGCGTTGGCGACGGGCTAGGTCTGATAGACGTAGGCAGGCTGCGGAACGCGACCCTCGTCCAGCTTCTTTTCCTGGGCGAGCTCGCGCGGCGGCTTGTCCCACCAGATCGCGCGGCCGGCGATCTGCTGCTCGACGATTTCCGGCCTTTTCGCGAGCAGCTCGCGAATGAATTTCGTGTGCTCGGACTCGTAGTGGCGGGACGGGAGGAACATGATGGGTCGAGGCTCAAGGTCGGCAACCGCGGGAGCGCAATTCTATCACTGCGCGGCGCCGGGCTTAAGCGGAGCGGATTCGCACCGGCCGCCCCGCGACGATCTCGAACCGGAACAAGCGGCACTCGATGTTGCCGTTGTAGAGCGGCGTCTTGCGCGACGGCTTGAGGCCGATCAGATTGGCAAGCCGCAAATCGCCGGTGAGCAGGCACGCGGTCCAGCCGGTGAAGTTCCGTTTCAGCGCATCGCCAAGCCGCGGATAGAACGCGGCGAGCTTCGCTGCATCGTCAAGGCGCAAGCCATAGGGCGGATTCGCGATCAGCATGCCCGAGGCGGCGGGCGCTGCGCGCTGCAGGACATCCTGTTGCTGGAGGTCGATCCAATCGGCGACACCGGCAGCTGCGCCGTTGGCGCGACACTGCGCGAGCGCGCGCGGGTCGATGTCGCTCGCAAAGACCGCCGGCGCGGCCGGAGCCGGACGTTCGCGATCGTGCGCGCGCTGCCGGATCCGCTGCCACGCCGGACCGTCGTACCAGGCAAGCTTCTGAAAGCCGAAGGTGCGCGTGAGCCCCGGCGCGCGATCGGCAGCGATCATCGCCGCCTCGATCGCGATGGTGCCGCTGCCGCACAGCGGATCGAGAAACGGCGTGCCCGGCGTCCAGCCCGCGAGCGCGATCAGGCCGGCGGCGAGGTTCTCGCGTAACGGCGCGGTCTCGACATCGCGCCGATACCCGCGCTTGAAAAGCGCTTCACCCGACGTATCGAGATAAAGCGTCGCTTCGCGCTCGGTCAAATAGGCATGGACGCGGACATCGGGCCGCTCCTTGGAAATCGACGGCCGCCTGGCCGTTGTCTCGCGGCAACGGTCGCATACGGCGTCCTTGATCCTGAGCGTCGCGAACTCGAGACTCGTCAGGGGCGAGCGCGTTGCGGCCACGTCGACGCGCAGCGTGCGCTCGACCTTGAAATGCGTCGTCCAATCGACGCCGTGGGCGAGGCGGTAGAGGTCGTCCTCGTTGCGGTACCGGCCATGCGCGACCTGCCAGAGGATCCGGCTCGCGAGTCTCGATTCGAGATTGGCGCGGTACGCGAGCTCGCGCGGTCCCGCAAAGGCGACGCCACCATCGGCCGTGACGACGAATTCTCCGCCGAGCGCCGAGAGCTCCGCCGCAAGCGCGGTTTCGAGCCCCCGCGGGCACGGCGCGAAAAAGCGGTCGGTCATCGTTGCCCGCGGGTCGCGGCTCGCCCCTAGCGCAGCAATCGCCGCCGGGTGAGCAACAGCGCGACGAAATACGCAGCCACCGCATAGACGAGGAGGACGGCGATATGCAAGACGATGTCGCCCGGCACGTTGCCCATCAGCAGCGGCCGCGCAAGATCGATCGCGTGCTTGAGCGGCAGGAACGCCGCGACGTCCTGCAGCGCCGCCGGCATCTGGTCGACTGGAAAGAACACGCCGGACAGCAGCAGCATTGGCGTCAGCACCAGCGTGAAGAAATAGGTGAAGAAATCGTAGCTGGGTGCGAGCGAATTCATCACCAGGCCGAACGCGCCGAACGTGAGCCCCACGAGAAAGCCGAGCGGAATGATCCACAGCACGTGCCACGAGTGGCCAAAACCCAGCGCCATGATGACGGCGAGGATGGCCGCCGTCGACACGACGGCTTTCGACGCCGCCCATATCCATTCGGCGAACACGACGTCGTCGAGCGACAACGGCGCATTGATGATCGCTTCCCAGGTCCGCTGCACGTGCATGCGGGAGAACGCCGAATACATCGCTTCGAAGCTCGACGTGAACATCGCGCTCTGGCACACCATGCCCGTACCGATGAACGCAATGTACTTCATCCCGCCGACCTCGGGCACGAAGGCGCCGATGCCGTAGCCCAGCGCCAGCATGTAGAGCAACGGGTCGGCGATGTTGCCGAGGACGCTCGCCAGTGCGAGCTTCTTCCAGACGAGCAGATTGCGCTGCCAGACGGTGGTGAAGCGCAGCGAGAGCTCGGGCAACTTCCAGAGTCGCGTGGCAATCGTTGTCATGTCGCTTTAGTCCCGAAGTTCGCGGCCGGTGAGCTTGATGAAGAGATCCTCGAGGTTCGCCGGCCGGTGCAGATAGCGGACGCCGGCGATTCCGGCGAGCGCAGCCAGGAGGGGTGCCGGATCGGCCGCGTAGCAGAACGCCGTTTCTCCGGCGAGCTCCACGCGCGAGGCGAGCTTTCTGCCGTGCGCTTCCGCCCAGGCTCTCGCCTCGTCGCCGAAGACCTCGACCACTTCGCGCTCGACGTGCGCTTGAATCAGCGCGCGCGGCGTGTCGCACGCGATCATCGTCCCGCGATCGATGACGGCGAGACGCGTGGCGAGGCGCTCGGCCTCGTCCATGAAATGCGTGGTGAGCAGAATCGTCTTGCCCTGCGACAGGAGCCCTCGCAGCCCGTCCCAGATCAGGTGGCGCGCCTGCGGATCGAGGCCCGTCGTCGGCTCGTCGAGAATCAGGAGCTCGGGATCGTTGACGAGCGCGCGGGCCAGCGTGAGTCGCCGCTTCATGCCGCCGGAGAGCGTCCGGATGCCGGCATCGCCTTTCCCGGCGAGGCCCGCGAACTCGAGCAGCCGCGGAATGCGCGCCGCGAGCGTCGAGCGGTCGATGCCGAAATAACGGCCGTAGATGCGCAGGTTCTCGGTCACCGTGAAGTCGGGATCGAGGTTGTCGACCTGTGGCACGACACCGACGCGCAAACGCGCCTCGCGCGCCGCCTGCGGCACCGGCATGCCGACCATCCGGATCGTTCCTCCATCGGGGTCGACGAGGCCGAGACAGCAGCGCAGCGTCGTCGTCTTGCCCGCGCCGTTCGGTCCGAGGAGGCCGAAGCACTCGCCGCGGCGGATCTCGAAATCGAGGCCGCGGACAACCTCGTTCGTGCCGTAGAACTTGCGCAATCCCGCGACGCGAAGGACGAAATCGCCGACGGCATCTGCGCGCGGCCAACGATCGGCTCGCTCGTGCGATACCGACGCGATCGGGACTCGGGAATGCTTGGC
>WNFY01005340.1_pt1 | contig 11630 bp, 12 predicted proteins | sample 5400091 | NCBI WGS metagenome assembly WNFY01 (sample SAMN13153364, study PRJNA577476) | soil metagenome | isolation source: 60 cm soil or saprolite under grassland replicate 1 | place: USA:California | collected 2016-06-15
ATTTGCGGCTGCCTTTGCACTTGGCTATAAATTCTTTGTAAAAAGAGATCCCGCATATTCTTTCAAATTGCATGAAAAGGCTCTCACCGCATACCAATTTGGTAAACAAAAAATCGGATTCTGTCAAACCGCCTCTGTGCGATCACCTTATATTTATGCCGAAGAAAATTGGTCTGATGATATGGAGTTAGCGGCAATTAGTCTTTATTCAATAACAAAAACAAGAAGTTTACTGGGAGAGGCCTTGCAGTTTGCAGAGCAAGAAAAAATAACCCCCTGGTTGGGTGCAGACACCGCAAAACATTATCAATGGTATCCCTTTATTAATATAGGCCATCATGAGCTTGCAGCCGAGTTTGATAATAAAGAAAAAGATAAAATCATCAACTATTATGCACAAGGGATTAAACTTGTTTGGAACAAAGCAAAACAAAATGCCTTCTATCACGGCATACCATTTATATGGTGCAGCAACAATCTCACTACTTCTTTCGCTATTCAATGTTACTGGTATCGGCAATTAACAGGCGATAAAACTTTTTCAGAATTGGAACAGGCGAGTGTAGACTGGCTTTTTGGATGCAATCCCTGGGGAACAAGCTTCGTGTACGGCCTGCCATCCTATGGCGATACACCAACTGATCCTCATTCTTCTTTTACTCACTTGAAAAATTATCCTATTGACGGAGGATTAGTGGATGGGCCGGTTTACGGAAGCATTTACAAAAACCTTATCGGCATTACGCTGTATCAACCGGATCAATATGCAGAATTCCAAAGTGACCTCGCTGTTTACCATGATGATTATGGAGATTACAGTACAAATGAACCAACTATGGATGGTACAGCATCGCTGATTTATTTATTGGCGGCAAAGGAAGCAGAGGTAGCTCCATCTAAATCTTTCCCGAAGGGGAAGACTTTTGAAGAAACTTTTAAAAACAAATTTTCTTACAGTCATGGCGCAATCATTCGTGGTGACTCGACAAAAAAACAAATCGGATTAGTTTTTACAGGCGATGAATTTGCGGACGGTGGAAATTTTATTGCGCAAACACTCGAACAAAAAAAAATAAAAGCCTCTTTCTTTTTGACCGGCAGATTTTATGATAATCCAACTTTCAAACAAATAATTCAACGACTAAAAAATGATGGTCATTATTTAGGGGCTCATTCCAACAAACACCTTTTGTATTGCGACTGGAGCAATCGTGATAGTTTGTTGGTAACAAAAAAAGATTTTATAAGTGATCTTTCAGCAAATCTTGATATCATGAATGGTAAAGGTCTTAAGGCTCTCGAAGCAAAATATTTTCTGCCGCCCTATGAATGGTATAATGACTCGATTGCAGCATGGACAAAAGACATGGGCCTTCAATTAATTAATTATACGCCCGGTACATTTAGCCATGCGGATTACACAACGCCAGCCGATAAAAATTACCGAAGCAGCGAAAAAATTTATGAGTCAATAACTGATTTTGAAAAAAAATCAACATCAGGATTGAATGGGTTTATTCTTTTGATGCATATTGGCTCCGACCAAAAAAGGTCAGATAAATTTTATAGAAAATTGACTATGCTCATTGATTATTTAAAACGCAAGGGGTACCAGTTCAAAACTGTAGATGGGCTCTTGCAAAAGTATTAATCCTGTTTTTCAGGCAAGGTTAAAAACTATTTTCAATCTATCTTTGTGCCAGTAAAAAGGTTGGAATATGCATTTTGATAAGATACACAACAAAGGACAGGCCCGTTTATTCAAAAGCCAGTGGCTTGAAATATTTACCAAAACACATCCGCTTGTTATTTGGGGCATTTACTTGCCAATAATCGGAGGACTTTTATATTATAGTACTGCCACATTGGGGTTTGCAACTGGCCGCGTAATCATCACATTTATCGGCGGTATGGTTTTCTGGACTTTTTTCGAGTATCTCATGCACCGTTTCGTTTTTCATTTTGTTGCCGAAAACCCAACTGCGCAAAAAATTATTTATGTGCTGCATGGCAATCATCATGAATACCCGAGAGACAGGGAACGATTGTTCATGCCTCCTGTTCCAAGCCTAATCCTCGCCTCTGCAATCTTTGCAATTATGTACCTGCTCATGGGCTGGAATGTGGCCATGTTTTTCCCCGGATTTGTCTTTGGCTACCTTATGTATGGGACGATGCATTATGCCATTCATGCCTGGAATCCACCGTATAAATGGATGAAACCTTTATGGCGCAATCATCATCTGCACCATTACAAAAATGATCATAGGGGCTTTGGCGTCAGCATTACTTTGTGGGATCATGTGTTTAGAACTATGTTCGATCTTAAAAATGAAAAGGAAGATAAAGAAAAAGTGAGTCAGCTGATGTTTGCGCGCAAAAATCCTAAAGGGGGTTCATGAATAGAACCTCACAAGCATTACCATTTTTCATTTTCCGGAATATCATTATCGGTTTTGAATTGCTCTCTTGTTTTTATTTTTTGAAGTTGTCTTTCAATAATCATTTCTGCTATCACAGTCGCTGCATCTTGCGGATGCTCCTGAAGGCTCATTTTCAATAATTTTTCCGACACATCTACCTTGTAAAGCACGCTTAGCAGTTTATTAAAATCATTAGCAATGAGATAGTTTATGTGGCCAGACAGCATCATCTTTAATTCCGCAATTGATATTTTTACAGGCAATTGGATTTCCAGGCTCTGTGACAATTGCGAAATTATTTCTGAATTCGGCTCCTTCATTGATCAGAATTTTTCCATGGCGCCCAGACCAAATAATGCAAAATCATATTTCACGGGGTCATTCACATCCAGTTCTCTTAAGTTATCGGTTAGTTCAATAGCAGCGAGCCAATCCGTTTGTTTTCTTTTTAAAAGATCAAGTCGCCTGGCTACTCTTGCCACATGAAGATCTATGGGACAAATTAACTGAGAAGGAGAAATGTTTTTCCAGATGCCAAAATCCACTCCCTCACTGTCATTTCGTACCATCCATCGCAAAAACATATTGAGCCGCTTACAAGTACTTTTTTGCAGGGGCGAAGTAATGTGTTTTTCGGTTCTCTTCAAATGTTCAAAAGAAAAAAAGTATTTTCTAAAACCATTTAATGCTTTTTCTGTGCTTTGGTCCTTAGCGCCTGTCCAATTAGTGAAAGCAGTCTCCAACGAATCCGATATACTATAATGTTGATGAAGAAATTCAACAAAATAAGAAAGATCATCCTCATTAAAAGTTCTGTGTTTAAATCCCTTTAATTTTTTTAGTCTCTTCGAATCATTGCTTAGACAAAATTCATACGGCGACATATTCATCCGCTCCATTAGTTCTTTGCTTTTTTTGATAATTGTGGTGCGATTTCCCCATGAAAAAATCGCCGCGAAAAAACCAGCTATTTCTACATCCTGTTTTTTGGAGAATAAATGCGGAATCGAAATGGGATCATCGTTAATAAAAGAAGGTTGATTGTATTCATCAACCTTCTTTTTTAAATATTGCTTTAAATTACCTGCTGTCATTTACAGGTAAAAGTAATTTAACCAGCCTAAAAAAATTTAAACCGGTCTGCTTCCGCCGATAATTCTGATTAGAATGGCTATAACAGCTAATACCAACAATACGTGTATGATACCACCTGCGGAAAAAACAAAAAAGCCCAGTATCCATCCTATGATCAGCAGAACTGCGATAAGATATAATAAGCTACTCATAAAAATTGTTTTAATTACAGGTAGTAAAACAATAGCCATACCAAAAAGCTGTCGGATTATGAAAAAAACCTATACAGAAATGGTGAAAAAATCTTGGGAAGATTAGCTACTTGAAGACTATTTGCTGAAAGAATTTAATCAATAGCTTGTTCAAGATCCGCAATCAGGTCTTCTGCATCCTCAATGCCAACACTTAAACGGATAAGTGAATCAGTTAACCCATTCTTTATTCGCTCTTCTCTTGGAATAGAAGCATGTGTCATGGTAGCCGGATGGTTGATGAGTGATTCAATTCCACCAAGGCTTTCTGCCAATGAAAAAAGTTTTGTAGAGGACATTAATTTCCTGGCTGCCTGTTCACTCTCATCTTTTAATGTAAAACTTATCATGCCACCAAAACCACTCATTTGTTTTTTGGCAATACAATAGCCGGCATGATCTTCAAAACCACACCAGTATACCTTGCCAACCTTTGAATGCTTGCGCAGGTAATGCGCGATTTTTTCTCCATTTTCACAATGGCGTTGCATGCGTACATGCAAAGTTTTAATTCCTCGTAATACAAGAAAGCAATCCATTGGGCCGGGAACAGCTCCGCAACTTTTTTGAATGAAATATAATTTCTCCCTCAAGTCAGCATTATTCATTGCCAATGCACCCTGAATCACGTCACTATGACCCCCAAGATATTTTGTAGATGAATGCATCACGATATCGGCGCCGAGATCAAGAGGAGTTTGTAAATAGGGTGTCGCAAATGTGTTATCAACACAAAGAAGCAGGTCGTGTTTTTTGGCAATAGTGGCCATAGCTGCTATGTCAGTGATATTGATTAGTGGATTGGTAGGTGTTTCAACCCAGAGAAGTTTCGTATTCTTATTGACGTATGAACGCACATTGTTTACGTCGGTCATGTCCACATAATGAAACTTGAGACCAAATTTTGCAAATACCTTGTTGAAGAGGCGATAAGTGCCTCCATACATATCATTACCCGCAATTATTTCATCCCCAGGCTGCAAAAGTTTAACAACTGCATCTGTTGCCGCTACTCCGCTGCTGAATGCCAAACCGAATTTTCCGTTTTCAATAATCGCTAATGCGTCTTCTAAAGCCTTTCTTGTAGGATTTTGTGAACGGGCATATTCATATCCTTTATGTTGACCGGGGGCTGATTGAACATAAGTTGATGTTTGAAATATCGGCGTCATGATGGCTCCCGTGGAAGGGTCAGGCTCGGCACCGGCATGTATAAATTTTGTTCCAGGCTTCATATATTATTAGTTATGTCTGCAAAGATGTGAAATCTCATCTAATAGATTTGTTAACTAAAGGACATCTATAAAAATTGCGCGGATACAAGATATTTCCAGTCGTAATTGTTTTTTTCATAAGCCGAAGTCGGCCTTATCTTTTTGTTGAGTACTTCAGGCTTTAGAATTTTCTCATCTACCATCTTCCTTTTTGCCTCATTGATCATATCCCGCAGTGAAGATAATTGCATCCAGGCTAATTGCGGCGGTTCAAGGCCTATTTTATCCGCCCTCCATGTTATTGATGCTGGCAACGTTTCTTCCATTGCTTTTCTTAAAAGCCATTTTGTCCAGCCTTGCCTGATTTTAAAATGCGAGGGTAGCAAAAAAAGAAATTCAACCAACTGGTGATTTAAAAAAGGCAACCGTACTTCACGGCCATGTGCCATACTGTTTCGATCTGCATATCGAAGCAATTCTTCGAGCCCATGCATGCAGGTATTGAAGTATAAAACACCATTCAGAGAAAAAATTGCAGGCGTTGTGTAGTAAGCTTCTTTGCTTTGTAAATGAATAAAATCCCTTGTAAGATCTTCGTGCCTGAGTGCATGAAGTAGATATTGCTTTTCCAAAATCGTTGAAGCAAAATCAGGAAATAGGGCTGCAATAATATTTTTGATTCCGAATTTTTCATTCACTCCCCGTTCCTTCGCTTTTTTTAATTCTTCACTTGTAATCAGTTTTCTTTTTATGAAAAGCTCCTGCCAATACCACTTATAATATTTGTGGTAGCCGGCTAATATTTCATCGGCACCTTGCCCGTCCAGTAATACTTTTACGTTGTTTTGCTTTGCAAGCTCAAATACCTTGTATTGTGGTAAAGCACTCGCACTATCAAATGGCTCATCCTGCTGTTTAATCACTTTCTCAAAAAGTCGGGGAATTTCACTGTCGCTAATTATGGTTTTAAAGGATTGAAGAGGAAAATTGATTGCTACCCCATCAATATATTTCTCCTCGTTCTTTTCAAAGCCAGGAAAAATGGCTGAAAAAGTTTGCAGCCTGCCTGCCGGCAAGGCGGGTTTATAATTTTCTGTTAGAAGTTGAGAGATCGTCCCTGCTATGGAGGAACTATCCAGCCCGCCACTCAGACTAGTTCCCAATGGCACATCACTTCTTAGTCTCCTTGTAACCGATGTGGTAAAGATTTCTCTGAATTCTTCAATAGCGTTTTCATCGGAAATAGATTCATTTTGATTTTCCACGTCAATATCCCAGTAGCATTCTATTTCAATAGAAATCGTGCTGTGAAGTTTAAGCCTTATAAAATTCGCCGCGGGTAGTCTTCTTATATTTTCATAAAAAGTTTCGTCTGGCTGATTTGGATTGTCGGTATAACCGATCGTAAGGAAATTGAAAAGCATTTTTTTATTGAACAATTTGCCGATTCCCAATGACCAAAATGCCTTTATTTCTGACGCAAATAAAAATGTTTTGTTGTCCTCATTATAAATATAATGAAAGGGTTTTTCGCCGAAACGATCTCTTGCCGCAAAAAGTTCTTTTTCCTTTTCATCCCAGATAGTAAAAGCAAACATTCCATCAAAATGTTGCAAGCAATTCTCTTTCCAGCAATCATAGGCTGCAGCAAGAACTTCAGTATCAGTCTGAGTTCGGAAACTATATCCTTTTTTTTTCAGCTCATCTCTTAGTTCAATATAGTTATAGATTTCACCATTGTGGAGAATTGTGTATCGGTCAATGTAATGAAACGGCTGTGCTGCCGCTTCGGTCAAATCAAGAATGGATAACCGCCTGTGGCCAAACAAAACATTCGCCGAATCATTTTGCCAATAGCCCTCACCATCTGGTCCGCGATGCGAAAGGGCATCTGTCATTTTTTTCAAATGCTCCTTATTGTATTCAGTTGGATTCGTCTGTATGATACCGGCAATGCCACACATCGGTTAAAGTTCAAAATTTAAATTCAGGCCCTATCACTTCCGCCTGCAGCGGAAGAATCCCATTCACACACCTGAAGATCGGAATTGTTTTATAGATAATATGGAATTGAAGCTTGGTGTTGTGCTGCAGCATTGATCCCTCTCTTTTGAAGGGGCATTGAGAACGGAGACCTAAAAATTGATTGGGAGTCTCGCTTCAGTATCATCCCAGGCCATTACAAGGTCAGCTCCATTTGTAATAGGTTGAAATACCATGGTGAAGTATTCAAAATTTACCGCGGCTTTTTTTATCGGAATGTCAAATCGCATCAAGTCTTTCGTGGAATCAATTTTTAAACCCCAGGTATAAATGTCATTATTTAAAATAATAGTCCACTTATTTTCGTAAGGAATGCAATAAATGATATAACGACCGGCATTTATTTTTTTATTCTGTATGGTTACGTTCTGAAAAAATTCTATCTCCGTTGCTTCATTGGCGCCGAGTCGCCAGGGTTCACCATATTTTTGCAGGCTTCCGAAAATTACCCGTCCCTGTTTGTGAGGCCGGCTGTATATCACTCTCATCACAGGAGGTGTGCTGATGTCATGCGTCATTTTTCTTTTTGGATAATCGACCGGAAAGTAATTCATGTCCATTGGCGAAATATCAACAATTGCATACGGGTTGGGAGTAGGCGAATTGACAATTGCAGAATCTGGTTTTTTTGTTCGTCCATCTGGAGAGTTTGTTTTGTCGCTTTTTTCTTCGCAAGAAAGGACAAAAAGCACTGGAACTAGTAAAATATAAACAGACTTAGTCATGAACTGTTATTTTATTTCAATAGGCAATTTTGATTTTATGTTGTCCCAGGCAACTACAAGATTACATCCACTATCTGTTTTTTCAAAGGTTATCGCTAATGCTTCCACCGATTCATTTAATTTTTCAATCGGGGCAGTAATTCTTAAAACATCCTTTTGAGAATCATATTTAAATGCGCCCCAGGTATCAAGGTCTTTATTTAAAATGAATGTCCAGTTATCCGTGTTTGGGATTGCGTATAATGTGTACCGCCCCTTGCCTATTTTTTTTCCGCTGATTTTTGCATTTTTATAGAATTCAATTTCGGTCGCTTCATTGGCACCAAGACGCCAAACTTTACCATATTCCACCAGGTCACCAAAAATAATGCGACCATTTTTTTGCGGACGACTGTATATCACTCTTACCAGAACGGGGTCAGTTACTTTATCCTGGATTTTTAATACAGGATAATTGTTTGGATAATAGCTCATATCCATAGGGGACTTGTCAAGCGCAGGCAGATTATTAGTTTGCCCATTGCAAAATGAAACAGACAGGAGCAAAAAAAATAGAGCGACAAAAGTTTTCATACAGTTCTTAATTTTTTTAAAGAGCAAAAATAGCGGTTTGAGGTTGCATGCTGAAAACCACTCACGAAAAACAAATGCTAAAATCGGTTTTTAGAGTTTTATAATATCCAGGTAAATAGAATGCGCAAATGATTTTAAATCCGGGAAGAAGGACAGATAACAATGCTGGAGCTCTTTATAATGCCGTTCAAATAATGAAGCGGCCGTTTCACTTTCTGAAAGATATCGGGCCCTGCTCACTACTCCACCGAAGCTTGACTCAGTCCCCCATATTGTTCGATAATTAAATAACCAGTTCTGCATTTTCATGTAAGGAAACATGCGGGCAAACCGTTCTGGCAAATAGTTTCCGTACTGATCCAGGACATGGTAAACTTTTTCTGCGAAGGTTTTTAGTCCATGTTCAGTAAACTCGGCCGGATCTGTGGCAAGGAAATGATCATAGACCACATCGATAAAAGCACCGCTGTATAAACGATAGGTCGGCCTGAAAATATTTTTTGCAATTTTTGTTATTTCATGTGCATCTGTAAATCCATCAATAGCCCGGTGCAATGCAATTCCTTTTTGGACACCTTCTGGATAGTTAAATTTTTTTTTGCCTTTTACAAAGTCACTGATGAGATTGCCTACTAAAATTTCTTCATTGTTAAAAGAAAGATATGCGTGGGCGAGATAATTCAAGATTTATGTCCTTTCGTTTATTGTTCTCGTGGTAACTAAAAATAACGATAAACCATAAACCCGAAGCAATAAACCTATTGGCTTAGTGATTTTTGCTTTTTGTACAAACGGTATGAATATACAAATGGAACGATTATCATAATGAGAAGAAGTGCAAAGGTTATAATCAATCCTATGGTAGTTGAACTGAATAACCAAATGATTCCAATAACCAAACCGCCGGCAAACCATAGTCTTCCTCCCACCAAATGTGTCTTTCTCCAGTTTTCTTCGTTTTCCAGTGTCCATGGCAAACGAAAGCCTGCAAAATAATTCGGTTTTATATTGTGCATGTAATTTCCGAGTATCGCCCATAAAAATCCCATGGTAGCAAAAACAAAATGAATGTTAAATCGTAGCCCCCCTTCAACAGATGCGTGAACCATGGTAATTGAAATAACAGACATAAATAACACGATAGTAAATCCAATACGCAACAAGCGATCTTTATTTTCAGCAGCATGTTTTTTGGGATCTATCTTATAAACCTGTGTCAGAAGAAGAAAGATCAATGCGCCAATGATTGCAATGGCTCCGATCCCTATCCATAGTTGATTCTTATTTCCAAACTCATTCGGATTGCCGTGTATATCAAAATGTGTAGCAATTTTTTCCGGTATCTTTTTCCAAACCATAGTAAGATAAAGCAGAGGGGCAATAATAATCACCCATACGATTCGGTTTAAAAATGTATTCATAATTATTTCTTTTTTGATTTGAATTGTACAAACCATTTTAGAATTTCATCGACAACAGTTGTATTAAGCGAGTAATAAACAAACTGCCCTTCTTTTTCTGCCACAACCAGCTTTGCCTGCTTCAGAACGTCCAGATGGTGCGATATGCTGGGAAAGGAGATGTGGAATTTGTTGGCAATTTCACCCGCCGTCATATCTTTTAACTGCAGCAATTCCAGGATAGCTCTTCTGGTCGGATCGTTCAATGCCTTAAAAACTGCGTTCACTAATTCAATATTTGTATATTTAGACAAATATCTAAATAATATTAATCATATCCAAATTTTTTTCAAAAAAATTTTTCGTCCATAACCGGACAACACCAACATGAATGGTGATTATTACTGTTTAGCGGTTGTATTTGATAACTTATGTTAACAGCAGTTAACACTCACCACCGTTAATCACAAATCAATTGCAAACAGGTGTAACCTGTCATAGCTTTGGTGCGTCAAACATTACGAACAAACAATAACGACATAAAACCAAAAAAAATTAATAGTCATGAAAAAGATTATGATGACGCTGGCTCTGGCACTCACACTTACTACAATGTATGCCTTTACAGGTGAGGAAGCAGTTAATAAACAAGCTTTAGATGCCTTTAAAACGGAATTTGCCGGCGCAACCAACGCAGCCTGGACAGTAAGTAATGATTACTACAAAGTATCATTTACAATGAATGAGCAAACACTATTTGCTTTTTACAGTATGACAGGGGAATTTATCGCAGCTACTCGTTACATTTCCTCTTTTCAATTGCCGCTTAATTTGCAGAGCAGCTTGAGAAAATCATACAACAAATACTGGATCACCGACCTGTTTGAAATGGCCAATCACGATGGAACCGCCTATTATGTTACTCTTGAAACGGCAGACTCAAAAATAGTTTTGAAATCAATAGATGGCAGCGACTGGTCTGTATTTCAAAAAAGCAAGAAAGCATAGCAAGTTAGTTTTGGTGTGTGGTAAAACAGCCCCGCTTTCCGTCAATCGGAAGCGGGGTTTCTCTTTTTAAAACAGCAAATTGTTAAGAAGGATAAATCTTGAAGCAGAACATTCGTTCGTTATACTGCGTTAGCAAGTTTCTTTCAGACAATTTTCTTTTCTATACTCATTATTCCACCATTCGTACTACAATAACTGCAATTAGCCGGAAAGTCCTTGATAGAGGCTGTAACCCAACATAGCTTTGTTACGTCAAACATTACGAACAAACAATAACGACATAAAGCCAAAAAAATTAATAGTTATGAAAAAGATTATGATGACCCTGGCATTGGCACTTACACTCAGTACAATGTATGCCTTCACAGGTGAGGAAGCAATTAATAAACAAGCGCTACATGCTTTTAAAACCGAATTCATCGGCGCAACCGACATAGCCTGGACGGCAAGTGGCGATTATTACAAGGTAACCTTTACTATGAGTGAGCAAAAATTATTTGCTTATTATGACAAGTCAGGAGAGTTTATGGGTGCTACCCGTTACATTTCTTCTTTTCAATTGCCTCTTAACTTACAAAGCAGTTTAAAAAAATCCTACGGCAATTACTGGATCAGTGACTTGTTTGAATTAGCGAATCATGATGGTACTGGTTACTATGTCACTCTTGAGACAGCAGATCTAAAAATTATTTTGAAATCAACTGATGGCAGCAACTGGTCTTTATTTGAAAAAATTCAAAAAGCGTAGCAGGTAGTTAGGTAACCAACAATGCCGCTCTCGTATTGAAGCGGGGTTCTTTTTCAAAAAAAAATGAACATAGTTAATGAATGTTAAGTCAAAAGCTTTATTCGTTAATTGTATTAACAACAGACTCCATCAATCCCATTTTACTTGGCGCAGACTGTAACCTGAAATAAT
>WNFY01020070.1_pt1 | contig 11630 bp, 11 predicted proteins | sample 5400091 | NCBI WGS metagenome assembly WNFY01 (sample SAMN13153364, study PRJNA577476) | soil metagenome | isolation source: 60 cm soil or saprolite under grassland replicate 1 | place: USA:California | collected 2016-06-15
CAAGCCGGTGGCGGGCGTGATGTACCCGTTTTCGGTCGCGACCGGGTCGAAGAGCAATCCCGGAGCCCAGACTTTCACGGTGCAGAAGATTGAAGTCAACGTGCCCGTCGACAACGCCGATTTTGCGCTTCCAGCTTCCCTGAAGCAGGCGCCCAAGCCCGAAGCGAAGAACTAAGAAGGGTTCCCGGTCTGTGAAATTAGGCAAACGAAATCTTGTGCTTCGAATGAGGACCTCCAAAAATGAATGCACATTTCCGATTCCTGCCCAAGTTGAGCTTGTGGGTTGGTTTGACACTGCAGCTTTCCGGGGGGCTGGCCTCCGCGCAGAGCGCCTACCGGTTCGATGCCGCGACCGTGTCTGGGCTGCCGGCGCGAAACATCGGCTCCGCCACCATGAGCGGGCGCATCGCGGCGCTCGACGCCGTCGAACAAGACGGACGCATCACCGTGTTTGTTGGGGCGGCCAGCGGCGGAGTCTGGAAGTCGGTGAACGGCGGCACCACCTACAAATCGGTTTTCGATCGGGAAGACGTGCAGTCGATCGGCGCGGTGGCCATCGATCCTTCCAATCCCAAGACGGTTTGGGTGGGCAGTGGTGAAGCCTGGATGCGAAACAGCGTCTCGGTGGGCGACGGCGTGTACAAATCCACCGACGGTGGCGAGAACTGGACCAACGTGGGCCTGAAGGACTCCGAGCATATAGCGAAGATCCTGGTGGATCCGGACAACGGCAACCATGTTGGCGTGCGCGACCGGTCACCTGTGGAACGACAACGACGAGCGCGGCGTTTTCCAGACGATGGATGGCGGTAAGACGTGGAAGAAAGTGTTGGCCGGCGCCAACGGTTCCAGCGGTTGCGCCATGCTGGCGATGAGCAGGCAACAGCCAAAAACCGTCTATGCAACGATGTGGGATTTCCGGCGGCAGGGCTGGACGTTCCGCTCCGGTGGCCCGGGCAGCGGGCTCTACAAGTCCACCGACGGCGGCGATCACTGGACCGAAATCGACGACAGCAATGCGAAAGGCCTTCCGGCGAAGCCCTGGGGACGCGTGGCGGTGGCGGTGGCGCCGTCGAAGCCGCAAGTCATCTACGCCAACATCGAAGCGGATAAACGCGGCCTCTACCGTTCCGATGACGGGGGCGCGTCCTGGACCAAGCTCGATGCCAGCAATTACATGGTGTGGCGCCCGTTTTATTTCGCCAACCTGATCGTCGATCCCAAGGATGAGAGCAAGATTTTCAAACCCGATCTCGTTCTGATGCTGAGCACGGACGGCGGGAAGAGCTTCAACGTGGTTTCCGGCGGAGCCCACGGCGACTTCCACGACGTCTGGATCAATCCCAAGAACCCGAGCATCGTGATTTCCGGAGACGATGGCGGCCTGTGGGTCTATGCCGAAGCTCAGGGCGGCGAAATCGGGCGCGTGAACCGCTACACGCATGAGGCGCGAAGAATCCAACCGCTGCCCGACTACGGCGAAAAGAAACTGCGCTTCAACTGGAACGCCCCCATCCACATGAGCCCGAATGAAAAGGGCGCGATTTACATTGGAGCGCAATTCTTGTTCCGGTCGCGCGATCACGGCCAGTCGTGGGAGCGCATTTCGCCGGACTTGACTACGAATGATCCTGAAAAGCAGAAGCAGGAAGAGTCGGGCGGCGTCACCATCGACAATTCCTCGGCCGAGATGCACACCACGATTTATTCCGTCTCCGAGTCGCCGAAGAACGGACAGATCATCTGGGTCGGCACCGACGACGGCAATCTGCAGATTACCCGCGATGGCGCCAAAACCTGGACCAACGTCATGGGCAATATCAGCGGCCTGGGCAAGAGCTCGTGGGTCTCGACGGTTGAGGCCAGCCGCTTCGACGAAGCCACGGCTTACGCAACTTTCGATCGCCACACGTTCGGCGACATGAAGCCCTACGCCTACAAGACCACCGACTACGGCAAGACCTGGATGGCGCTTCCAGTGCAAGAAAGCGGCGCGCGTGGTTATGCCCACGTCATCAAAGAAGATACGGTCGACCCCAACCTGCTCTTCCTGGGCACGGAATTCGGGCTCTGGATTTCCGTGGACGGGGGCCAGCACTGGGCGCAGTACAAGGGCACGGAGTTCCCGGCGGCGGCGGCCCGCGACATCGTGGTGCAGGCGCGCGAAGGAGATCTTGTGCTGGCCACGCACGGGCGCGGCATCTGGATCATTGACGACATTTCGCCCTTGCGCGCGCTCACTCCCGACCTGATGTCGAAAGAAGCGGCCCTGATTCTCGGGCGGCCCGCCGTGCAGTATTTCACGGCTCGGGGAGGCTGGCCTCAGGGGGACGAGGCGTTCGAGGGCCGAAGCCGGCCGGGCGACGCACAGATCACTTACTACCAGAAGGGGCGACACATCTTCGGCGATCTGAAGATCGAGATCTTCGATCCGGAAGGAAAGCTGCTGGATACGGTGGCAGGTAGCAAGCATCGCGGGCTGAACCGCGCCAGCTGGTCGATGCGGTTGAAACCGCCGGCGGTTCCGCCCGCTGCATCCGTGATGTTTGAGGTGTCGCGGGGCCCGCGCCTCTTACCCGGAACGTACACGGTGAAGATGACCAAAGGAGACCAGGTCTACACCGAACCGTTGAAGGTCGTGCTCGATCCGCGGGCGAAGTTCTCGCTCGAGGATCGCAAGGCGCAGTTCGACCTCTCGATGAAGCTTTACCACCTTCTTGAGCACATGACCTATTCGGTCGCCGCGATCGAGGGAGTGCGCAATGGAGCCACCGATCGGGCCGCGAAATTGCCGGAAAAAGATTCGCTGCGGAAACAGCTCCAGCAGCTTGCCGAGGAATGCGGAAACCTGCGTTCTAGAATCGTGGCCACCAAAGAAGGCGGCATGATCACGGGCGAAGAGCGCATCCGCGAACACGTGGGACAACTCTATGGAGCGGTGAATGGCTATGAAGGCCGGCCGACCGCTTATCAGGCGGCTCGCACCGATTCTCTGGGCCGTGAACTGGAAGACGTGAACGGAGACTTCCACAAGTTGGTCCAAAAGGAGCTCGCGGGCGTCAACGCAGGGTTGGCAAAGAAAAAGCTGCCGGCCATCTCCGTGCTCACCGAATCCGACTGGCAACAAAAACACGAGGCGCAATCGGGGACGGGCGCTGGCGCGGCTATGATGGAGGCTGACAGCGCAATGCGCGAAATGGACTGAAGGCGCGGCTGGCTACCCGCCCATCTCTCCCAGGCTACGGGGGAACTTGCGAAAGCGTCGCCTTGCTATCTGCGGCAGACGCGGCGCTAGGCGCGGGTTCATGCAGTTCTCTCGCCTCGGAAATCACATAGACCGCCAAAATCAGCATCACCGGTTCAATGGGATGCCGGTAGCGGAGCTGTGAGTAGGTGATGTAGTAAATTGCCGGATAGACCATCAGGAGCGTACCAAAAAGGAAGGCCGCCGGTTTGCGGAGCCGGATCATTCGTCCCACGCCCCACCACGCCAGCACCGCCCACGCCAGGACGATCGAATTCTTCCCTTGTACCAGCAGCCAGTTCGCGGACGGGTTGGGAACCCCCGCCCAAAAGTAGATTGCCTTCTTCAGCGAGAGCACGGCGCTGCGACCTGGATGCGCGTGCATCCAACCGACCGCTTCCTGCCGGCGCATCTTTACATACGCAACTTCGCCCATCTCCCGATACGCCTGGAGCTGCAGAACGTTCCGCGTCGGGTGCAGTTCCAGCATCCAGAGCCCCACCGCACCCGGGCCGTTGCCCAGGCGCAGTTCCGCGCCGCCATTTCCGCGAATCGGGATGAATTGATGAAACAAGCGGTAGTTGCGCACTTCCCAGGGTGTAATCACAGCGAAAAACAACAATGCTGCGGCCGCGGCCATGAGGAACCACGGCCGGCCTTGCCGCCACAGTCGATAACATGCCCACCCGCCTGCGAATGGCAGAAAGGTCAGGCAAGATGGATTGGTCAACGCGGTTACACCCCAGAGCAGTCCGAAACCGGCCCACAGCATCTTCAGCCGCCGGCCGTGCGCCTCGCCGATCTCCAACCCGAGCCAGAAAACTGTGGTCAGCAGAAAGGCAGTCAGGCTGGTCTCCCACATCCAGCGTACGGCCCAGTTCATGGCGTAGGGAAGGAGCGCCCACATCCACGCCGCCCAGCGTGCGACTCGCGGCCCGAACACCTTCTCTGCGATCAGGTACACCGGGACGACGGTGAGTGCGGAAAAGAAACTGTTGAAGGTTAACAGCAGCGCCGCCGACAGCCGGGTGTAGATACCGGCGAGGCGAAACGCTCCCGCGACAACGTAGCAATAGAGGGGAGCTTCCCATGCCGTCGGCCCGGTAATGCCGTGAAACGGACTGCTGAAGCCCTGCCCCATCGCGATCGAGCGCGCAATCCGCCCGGTCTCAAACCCGAATCCGAAGTTGTCTTCCGAAGTCCGAATCCTGTAGGTGTGCATCAGGAAGATGGCGGCGACACGCACCGCAAAGCCCCAAAGGGCAATCCCGGCAACGCCGGTTCGGGCTATGCGCTCTCGCCACGTAGCGTTCGGCGCCGCCACTTGACTGGGACTCAACACGATCCTCTCTTGTTCTCCAGCGGCCGCTTCCCGGTCCGTGTCCACTCTGCTTCCGAAACCAGGAATACGGCGAGGATCAGCAATTCCGGTTCGATCACGTGGCGGTACCGGGCGTGCGGAAAGACAAAGTAGTAAACGGCAGGATAAGACAGCAGAAGCCAGGCAAAAAGCCACGCCCCGGATTTTCGTTTGCGCAGAGCCCGGCCCACCCCCCCGAGCGCCAGCACCGACGAAGCCAGGAATAGCGAACTGCGAAGCGCGGTGAGCGCCGGTCCTTCGTTCGGCTTGGGCGCTCCCGCCCAGTAATACACAAAGCGTTTGAGGCTAATCAGGGCGAAGCGGCCCGGATGATCGCGGATAAAGTCGAAAGCCTGGCGCTTACACTCTTCCGCATATCGCAGCTCACCCAACTGGCGGAATCTCTCCATTTCGTACACATTCAGGTTGGGCTGCAGGTAAGCCATGAGCAGGCCGTCGGCGTACGGACCATTCCCCAACCGCAGCTGCAGGCCGAAGTCGTCGCGAACGAAAACAAACCGGCCGAATGTGGTGAAGTTCCGCACCAGCCAAGGGCTCAGGCAAACCGCCATCACCACGAGTGCCAGGACCATGCCGAATATCGAGCCGCGCCCTAGGGAGGAGCGGCGGGACCAGACCCACAACACACAGACGGGCAGAAACGACAGGCAAGCGGGATTGGCCAGCGTCGTCAGCCCCCAGAGTATCCCGAACGAAATCCACAATTGTCGGCTGGCTCGCGACTCTCCGAGTTGGAGAGCTGCCAGGAAAATCAGGCTGAGCAGCAGGGGTGAAAGGGTTGTGTCCCAAACCCAGTGGACGGACCAATATATGACGTAGGGGAGCAGGGCCCAGGTCCATGCCGACCAGACCGCCACTTTTTCACCCATGGTTTGTCTTGCGATCAGAAAAATCGCGATGCAGGTGAGCGCTGAAAACAGGCTGTTGATCGTCAGCAGCGCAATTGCGGATGTGTTGGAATAAATGCCGAAGAGCTGGAACACGCCGCCAATCAGATAAGGATAGATCGGCGGTTCCCACGCTGTTGGGCCGGTCTGTGCTCCATACGGATTGCTGAAGCCCTTGCCCTCCGCGATCGCCTGCCCTACCCTGCCCATTTCCCATCCGAAGCCGAAATGGTTTTCGGCCGGGTGGAACTTGTAAGTGTGAAACACCGCGATCACGGCAACCTGCAAAAGGAAAGATACCAGCACCATCGCTCGGAGCGAGGTGGAGCGTTGGCGGAAATCGCATGTCATCGGACGAGTGCCGACTTCGAGACGCTCATATTTCCGTCAGCCGGTCTGGATTCGGCTGCCAGTTGGACGAACGACACCGGAAACGGCGGCCCGCTCCGGGCGGCAGGGGCAAGGATGCGGGATCGGCGGGCAAAGCGCAGGCGAAGGAGCGTCCAGATGGCGATCCAGCCGTCCGAACTCCGGATTTTCTTGCCCGCATCCTTCATCCGGGGCTGGTATGAAATCGGGATTTCCACGATCTTCTCCCCCGCCCGGCTGAGCATGCCGGTCACCTCGGGACAGAACTCGAAGCGGCGGCAGGTCAACTCCAGGCGCGACAGGGTAGTCCGGCGGAAGACCTTGTAGCAGGTGGCTTCGTCGTGAATGCCGCAGCCATACAGAAGATTGGCCAGGTAAGTCAGGAACTTCGCGCCCAGATAAAAACGCAGACCGCGTTCCGGCCGGTCCGGGCGCATTCCGTAGACGACGTTGGCTCTGCCTTCGCGAATCGGCGCCAGCAGCTTGGGATAGTCCTGGTCGAACCATCATCCACGACGATGATTTCTTTTTCTACCGGGGAATTCTGTACTGCCTGGATCAACTCATCCACATGATCCACTTCGTTGTAGACCGGCACGATCACCGACAGGCAGCCCGGTAGTTCGGACGGAGATTGTGGATCGGGAGCCAAGAGCTCCAAAGCCGGACGCGCCATGCGGTTGCCCCAAAAGCCGACACAAACAATAAAGTGATCTCACGATTCTAGCAAACACCTGCAGGCATACCCCCGGAAGCGACCGCGACGGTTTCGTGTGAAGTACGGACACTGTTCTTACGCGAAATGCCTTCACTCCTCCGACAGCCGGGTCAACCCTCGTCACATCGTGCCCTGCGATGCCGGGACCTGCCTCGACCGCCTAGCTTGGGACCGCGATCCTTTCTCGGCCGCGATTCCGCGGCTCCATCTTGCCCGCTCGATCAAGGTCACGCCGGCGGCGGCCTGGTGTGAAACAATGGTGCGGCTGACGGCGACGCAAGGGCCTGTTACCCTGGCCCTTGCATATTCTCTGGATTTTGGGCATTTTCGTATGCCGAGGAGTTTGACTCTCATGATTACGGTTCTCGTCCATCACGAAGTTGCAGATTTTGCAACCTGGAAGTCGGTGTTCGATGCCGCGCTCGACTGGCGTCGCCAGCACGGTGAGCGCAGTTACCGCATCTTTCACAGTGCCGGCAACGTGAACGATCTCATCCTCATCTTTGAGTGGGAAAGCCTGGAGCGGGCGCGCTCCTTCATGGCATCGGAGGAACTCAAGGCCCGCATGGCCAAGGCCGGAGTCAAGAATCAACCTCGGGTGGACTTCATGACTGAGATGCACACCATTCGCCGCAGCGCCGCCGACTAACCCCGATGGGGCGGACACTCCTGTCCGCCAAACACTCTCGCTCAACGCCGGTAGTTCGCGGCGTGGGTTACAATGCCCAGCGTCGCGCCTCGCCGGTCCCGTTGCTTTCGTCTCTGGTGGAAGTTAGTGGCGTGCGGAGAGCAGGTGCAGGATCTCACGCAATTCATGCCGCAGATAGGCCACATTCACGGCGGACTGCCGCGGGAACGGAAGCGCCGACTGTGTGCGGTCGGACTTCTGGTCTTCCCGTAGCTGGGCCCTCGCCCCGGCGATGGTGAAGCCGTCTTCATAAAGCAGTTTCTTGATCCGCACCACCGACTCCACATCGCGCCTGCGGTACATGCGCTGGCCGGTGCTGCTTTTCACCGGTTTCAATTGCGGGAATTCGGTCTCCCAGAAGCGCAGCACGTAGGCCGGCAGCCGGCAGAGGCGCGCCACTTCACCGATGCGGAAGTAAAGTTTCTCGGGAATCACCACTTCCGTGCTCCGGTTTTTCTTCCGCATGGATTTCGCCCGGGTACTCATGGCTGGCTCACCCGCTATTGCAAACCTATACCCGCGTTTCTAGCACGGTTGGTGGGGCCGGGACAACTGCTTTTCGTGCATCCGCGGTTCGCTGTTCGTCGTTCGCTATTCGCGAAAGCAGCTCGCGTCGACTGTCGCAGTCAGTCTGCCGAGCTACGAATTGCGAACAGCGAAAACGAAGAAGCCTCCCAAGAGGTGCTTCTCTAGGGAGGCCTTGGGGAAGTTCTAAGACGAGCCTTGCGCTCGCTTAGTGTTTCTTTTTCTTGGCGGCTTTCTTCTTCGTTGCCATGAAGTGTCTCCCTCCGTTGAAAGATTTTTATCTCCCAAGGTTCTCGATCGGGCACCTTGATGCCCAAGCTACTCAACTTGTGGTATGAGTAGTTCTCATACCACAAGATATTGCCATGCGTATCCGATTTGTCAATGGAAAACTTCGACCCTCGCCGCCTGTTCGGAGGATCGCCTCCACGACCGCGGCCGGATTTCTTCCCTCCATCGGCGTGCAAGCGTCCTGTGTCTTCTCTTGCCTGCTGCCCCATGCCACGCTGCGTGTGTGCGATAATTTGTGGTAGCCGCAAGCCATGTCAGACCACAAAGTTTTCTGCGCGAAATTGAAACGAGAGCTGCCCGGCCTGCCCGAGCCGCCCTTCGACACGGATCTGGGAAAGAAGGTTTACGACACCATTTCCCAGGAAGCCTGGAACCAGTGGACCGAGTACTGCAAGATGCTGCTGAACGAGTACCGCCTGAATCCCGCGCGCAAGCAGGACCAGGAGGTGATCGTGAAACAGATGGAGCAGTTTCTTTTCGGCGAGGGCGCCGCGCCACCGGCACAGTACGTTCCGCCTACGCACTGAGAACCGGCGCGGGACAAGTGATTCCCGTCTCCGAGACCGGTCGGTGCACGTAGCTGTCCGGTTACTGAGCGGTTATCTTGAATCGCCTTTTGTTCTCCGATTCATCACCTCGTAACAATCCTGCGAAACAATCTTCTCGTGGGCCCGCGGTTCTGTGACACGCTGATCCTCTCGGATTTGCACCTCGGTTCAGAGATGAGCCGGGCGCGCGAGGCCACGCGCGTTCTGCGCGACCATTACTATCGCCGCCTCATCCTGCTGGGCGACATCTTCGCCGACCTCAATTTCGGGCGCCTGAAAAAAGAGCATTGGAAATTCCTCGGCTTCATTCGCAAGCTGTCCAATCCCAAGCGCAACGTGGAAGTGGTCTGGGTCGAAGGCAACCACGATCACGGACTGACCGAGATCATGTCGCACCTGGTGGGCATCCGGGTGTACCAGGAGTACCACTGGGATTACCGGGGATTGCGCCACATCGCCGTGCATGGCCACCAGTTCGACAACTTTGTCGTCGGCAACGTCGGCTTCAACTACCTGTTCGGGACGCTGCTCTACCTGCAATTACAGAAGTGGGATTCCAGGAACAAGACGCTCACCCGCTTTCTCGATCGCCTCAACACGCGCTGGCTGCGTATGTCTTCCAAGGTCTCGGCCGGGGCCTTGGCCCATGCCCGCCACCTCAAGGCCAAGCGCATCTTCTGCGGCCACACCCACGAAGCCATGCACAAGAGCGAACAGGGAATCGATTATTACAATTGCGGCAGCTGGATTGACAAGCATCCTACCTATATCACGGTAGGCGAAGAAGGGGTCCGCATCCAGGAGTACCTCGAGCGACCTGAGGATCGTGATCCTGGCGAAGAACGAGGCGAAGCGAGCCCCGACGGTGCCGGATTGGCTCGGTGGCACTATCCGAAGATGCCGAATTCGAAGAGGCTGGTTGTTGAGTCCCGATTGGCGGACGGCACTCCGCAACTTAGGTGACTCTTGCGCAAGCTGACCATCGTTTTCCACCACGCCGGCGGGGGACACCGCAGCGCCGCCGATGCTCTGAAGGAAACTCTCACCGCGCAAGACCAGCCTTGGGACGTCAGTCTTCTCGACATTCAGAAATTGCTCGATCCCCTCGACATAGTTCACCGCTTTACGGGCCTGCGCATTCAGGACGCTTATAACCTGATCCTCAGCAAGGGCTGGACGCGGTGGACGCCGCAACTGCTGGTCCTTCTGCAGGGAACCATCCGGGCCTACCATGCCCCGATCGTGAGGACCCTGAAAGCTCACTGGTCGCAGCATTCGGCGGACCTGGTGCTCTCTGTAATTCCACACTTCAATCGCGCCATCGCCAACAGCCTTCGCAGCGATGGCGTCAGAACACCTTTTGTCACTCTAATCACCGACTTGGCGGATTACCCGCCGCGCTTCTGGATCGAGCGCGAGTCGGAATACATCATCGCCGGCACCGCACGGGCCAGGCAGCAAGCCCTGGCCATGGGTCACGACGACGACCATGTCTTCCAAACCTCAGGCATGGTTTTGAAGCCGAGGTTCTACGCGAGAACCGCCGTGGACCGCGTCGCCGAACGAAAACGGCTCGGCCTGGAACCGGATTGTCCAACCGGTATCGTCCTATTTGGAGGTCATGGGTCCCGGATCATGGTTGACATCGCCAAGAAACTCAACGAGGCCGGCGGAGAGGTCCAGTTGATCCTGATTTGCGGGCACAATCAAAAACTGGCCGCCGCACTCAAAAGTTTGACGACAAGAAAGCCCATCCTGGTTGAAGGTTTCGTTTCGAATGTCGAGCATTACATGTCGTTGGCCGACTTCTTCATTGGAAAGCCAGGCCCCGGCTCGATCTGCGAGGCGCTGCAGTTCCACTTGCCGGTCGTCGTTGAATGCAATTCCAGGACTATGCCGCAAGAGCGATACAACGCGGAATGGGTGAGGGAGAACGGTTTCGGGATCGTCGTGCCGAACTTCCGGAACATTGCTTCCGGCGTTCAGCGCTTACTCGATCCCTCCACCTTCAATGAACTCCGCCACAATGTCGGCGGCTACTCCAATCGGGCCCTTTTCGAAGTGCCCGCTATCCTGGAAAAGTGCTTGACGCGCACGTCTTAGAGCCGTTTCACAGTAGACCTGTCCTGTTTTGAAAGGGCACGGCTTTTAGCCGTGCCGAAAAGGCAAGCCTAACGAAGGCGGCTTCAGCCGCTGCGGGATTGCGACCTCAGGGCCTAAAGGCCGACTCGTTTCCGGCCCCCATCGGCGCGGCTGAAGCCGCGCCCTTTCAAAGCCGGTCACCGCAACTACGAAACCGCTATGACCTGGCGTAGCGTGAGCCATCGCTGAACCAGTCAACGGCGGGAAATGACTCTTTCTGAACGGCCCGAATTTCTGGAACCCCGAATTTGCTGGAACGAAAATGGGCCGCGCTTTCAGAAACGAACGACGATTCCCGTCGAGAAGCGCACGTCGTTCTGGCCGTGGCCGAAGAAGCGGGTGTGGATCCAGTCCAGTTGCCCGCGGGCTGCAACCGGCCCGGCGACGCGGTAGTCGAGCCCGCCGCCCACGGCGTTGCCAAAGGACGTGTCGGAACCGTCATCGTCGCTAATGCTGACGTGCGAGGCGCCAATCAGCAACTCCGCGAACGGACGATATCGTCCGGCTTGCGCCGAGATGCGTGGCCCGAACAGGAAATTGTGCTCGCTGACACGGCCCCCATAGGTTCCGCCCAGATCGACCACGACGCCGATCCACGGCAGGAACTTGCCTTCGAGCGATGCGTCCCATCCGTTCAGATTCCTGGCGTCATTCGAAAAGACTTCCGCTCGATTGTAGGAGTAGCCGAAGAAGACATTCCCCTTGGTCGGAACTTGCGCGCAAGCGACGCCGGTGAAGATCGTAAGCAGCACCGTCCAAAACAAGACAAGAATCCACCCTTTCATCTCTTCTCCTTAGGGAGTTTTGAGGTTATAGATGCAATTGCGGCGGGAATCT
>WNFY01010374.1_pt1 | contig 11625 bp, 11 predicted proteins | sample 5400091 | NCBI WGS metagenome assembly WNFY01 (sample SAMN13153364, study PRJNA577476) | soil metagenome | isolation source: 60 cm soil or saprolite under grassland replicate 1 | place: USA:California | collected 2016-06-15
CTCGCAGCAAAGATTCGCGAGCGCGCGGTTGCATTTGCGCTTGGAGCCGCTTCGGTGCGGGAGATAGATCGAATCAACATCTACCAGGCGAGCGTGCTCGCAATGCAGCGCGCATTGAGTCGCCTGAATGTGACGCCCGACCACGTCGTAATCGACGGGCGATCGATGCGCACGCTTCCAATTCCGCACACCGCGATAGTACACGGGGATGCACGGTGCTTCAGCATCGCTTGTGCGTCGATCCTCGCCAAAGTGACGCGCGATCTGCTCATGACGCGACTGAGCAAACACTACCCGCACTATATTTGGGAACACAACGCCGGCTACACTACGCGTGAGCACGTGACTGGGCTCACGTCGTACGGGATCACTCCGCATCATCGCAAGAGCTTCTGCAGAATCAGCGATCTGCTGCTGGAGCTTCAGCATCAGACCGAGCTGGACGATCTCGAGCAACGAGTGCTGGATGACGTCGGACTGCCTGACGAGGAAGATCTCGACGACGAGATGATTGCCGCCGTCGATCTCGACGTCGACGACCTAGACCAGAGACTGGAACCCGAGCGGTAGCCTCGCGCGGATCACAATACCAAGAGGAATCGACGTGCCGGATGCGCTCGTTGGACTGATAATGGGCTCCAAGTCCGATTGGGAAACGATGCAGCACGCCGCGCAGATTCTCGACGCCCTCGGTGTGCCACATGAGACAAAAATCGTGTCGGCGCATCGGACGCCGGACTTGCTCTTCGAGTACGCGCAATCAGCCGAGGAGCGTGGTATCGAAGTGATCATCGCAGGAGCGGGCGGCGCAGCGCACCTGCCGGGCATGACCGCCGCCAAAACCACACTTCCCGTTCTGGGCGTGCCGGTGGAATCGAAAGCGCTGCAGGGCATCGATTCGCTGCTCTCGATTGTTCAAATGCCCGCGGGGGTGCCCGTCGGAACTCTTGCGATCGGCAAGCCGGGCGCGATCAACGCCGCGCTGCTCGCCGCGTCGATCGTGGCTCGAAATCGACCCGAGGTGAGAGAACGGCTGCGCGCGTTCCGCGCCGAGCAAACCAACGCAGTGCTGGCTCAACCCGACCCGGCCGCGACCGAGTGAGAATCGGGGTACTGGGCGGCGGGCAGTTGGGAAGAATGCTCGCGCTCGCCGGCTACCAACTCGGACTTGAATTCAGATTCTTCGATCCCAACTCAGGAGCTCCGGTTGGACAGATCGGGCAGCTGATCGCCGCGGACTACGGTGATCGGCCGGCGCTGGGCCGCTTTCTGGATGGCGTCGACGTCGTCACTTACGAATTCGAGAGCATACCGATTTCGACGGTGCGGTTCGTGGCCGAGCGCGCGAAGGTCTTCCCGCCGGTAGAGGCTCTGGAGATCGCGCAGGATCGCTTGCTCGAGAAGCGACTCTTTCAGGAACTCGGAATCCCGACACCTGCGTTCGCGCCGGTCGACACCTTGGAAGATCTTCGCTCCGCCGTGTCGCGCATCGAGTTACCAGTGGTGCTGAAGACGAGACGAATGGGCTACGACGGAAAAGGTCAAATCGTAATACACAATGCATCGTCGATCGAAGCCGCATGGAAGCAGTTGCAAGGCGCACCATTGCTGGTCGAGAGTTACGTGTCCTTCCAGCACGAGCTGTCGGTCATAGGAGCTCGCGATAAGGCAGGGAGAGAGGTGTTCTATCCGCCGGTCGAGAACGTCCACCGCGAAGGGATTCTGCGAATGTCGACGGCGCCGGCGCCAAGCGTAACTCCGGAACTGGCTGCACTGGCGATCGATTACTGCCGGCGCCTAATGGATCGGCTCGAGTACGTAGGCGTACTGGCGTTGGAGTTGTTTTCTGTCGACGGTTCTCTTCTCGCCAATGAGATGGCGCCTCGCGTCCACAATTCGGGTCACTGGACGATAGAGGGCGCCGAGACGAGTCAGTTCGAGAATCATCTCCGCGCCGTCGCGTCGCTGCCGCTCGGGGTGACAACGCCCCGCGGAAGGTCCGTGATGTACAACATCATTGGACACATTCCGCCCGTTGAACGCGTAATGGCGGTTGAGGGGGCGCATCTGCACCTGTACGGCAAGGCACCCACGGAGAAGCGAAAGGTGGGTCACGTCACGCTGGTGGCCCAGACTCCGGGCGGACTGGAGCGCGGGACAGGCCAACTACGGAGCGCTTTGGGATTGGCCAGTGACAGCGCGTAACTGGCCGGTTGGGGCGCTCGAGAAGCGCGCCGAAGTGTCCCCGAAACCGGTTCAAACTATCGATTGCCAAGCGCTGTCATATCTGCAGCCACAGGGAAGACATATTGCCATGCGTTCAAACCTTTGAGCGGTCCAAGCTATCCAATCACGCAACAAGGCCCGGACAGCGATCGAATGGCGGCGGTCTCCAACGTGGTACGCGTAGCGGTGGGTGATTCCGCGGATGTGGCTCTCGCCGCAGGCGGCGATCGCCAGGCATTCGAGCGGCTGTACCGGACGCACGCGAACAGGGTGTTCTCACTCTGCACGCGGATGTCCGGGAGCAGAGCGAGGGGCGAAGAGCTGACGCAGGACGTATTCGTGCGGACCTGGGAAAAGCTCCCGCAGTTCAGGGGTGAGAGCGCATTTTCGACCTGGCTGCACCGCCTTGCCGTGAACGTGGTACTGAATTCCAGAAAGAGCGAGGGCAAACACGCCTCGAGAACGGATCAGAATGATGTGGACGACGAGCGGTGGGACGAAGCAGCGCGTGCTCCACTTCACATTGAGAGGATGGACCTGACAGAAGCGATATCAAAACTGCCGGCAGGAGCGCGAAAAGTTTTCGTGCTCCACGATGTAGAAGGGTACAAGCACGAGGAGATCGCGGAGATGATGGGTATCACCTCGGGCGGAAGTAAGGCGCAGCTTCACCGCGCGCGACTTCTTTTGAGAGAGGCACTCGAACGATGACAACGCTCAACATGACTTGCGACGCATTCGATGCCGCGCTCCCCGATTATCTCGAGGGTACGCTGGATGCCTCGGCTCAGGCATCGGTGGAGCGTCATTTGAATGAGTGTGTGCGTTGAGCCAGCTTGCTCAGAGATATCGAGAACATCCGCAAGGAAGCGGCGGCGCTGCCCGATCTCGCCCCTTCACATGATCTGTGGCAGGGAATCGAGGCCAGGATAGCGGCGCCGGTCATTCCACTCGCGGCACGCCCGGAGCGTCAAAGACGTTTCGCGCCCACCTGGATCGGAATCGCGGCGGCAGCACTGGTGGTGAGCACTGCGGGAATTACTTACATGCTTACTGCCAGATCAATCCGCTCGGGGCAGCCTGCGTCTGTCGCGCGGGCAACATTGCCTGGCGCCGCGTTGCCGTCGAATACCACTCCGGACTCGGGTGCACCGCAGAGCGCAGCCGCGCCGGCCGAAGGTAGTAGCGCGAACACAGAGCGCGGGGGGACCACCTCGCGTCCGGCGCAAAGTGATGGTCCAGTTCGTTCAGGCAATTCCTCGGCAAGTCTTGTGAATCGGGTCGTTGCCGATCAGGCGAGCTCAGATGTCGTCTATGGCAAAGAGATAGACATGCTCCAAAAGATCGTGAGCCAGCGAAAGACGCAGCTCGACTCGGCGACGATCGCAATCATCGAAAAGAATCTCCAAATAATTGATGCTGCAATCGAGCAGAGCAGGGCGGCGCTCGCCAGAGATCCCGCCAGCCAGCTCCTCGGCCAGCAGCTGACACACGCGCTCGACAAGAAAGTCGAGCTCCTACGCACGGCGGCAATGCTGCCGGCAAGCACATAAAATGAAAAAGATGAATCTCGCGCGAGTCGTCGCGGTTGCGGCCGCGCTGGCTGGCTTTGCTTTCTCGGCAAAGGCGCAGGACGAGCGCGGCCGCACGCAGATAGACACTACGGTCAGACTGGATCGCGGCGGTGCGGTCGATCTCTCACTCATCTCCGGGCGCATTCGCGTGACCGGATGGGATCGTGCCGATGTAAAGGTCTCGGCCTCAGTCGAGAGCGGGTACTTGCGGTTCAGTGCAAACTCGTCGAGAGTCACCCTGAGTGTGGAAGACAACGACAACTACGGTCGGAGGGGCCGCGGTAGACACAACAACGTTGGTGACGCGCGCTACGATGTATCAGTCCCGCGCGGATCACGGCTGATTCTGGAAGCAGTATCGGGAGACGTTACGGCGAAGGGCTCGCAGGGCGAGATCGAGGCATCGAGCGTCAGCGGTAACGTCGATGTGACCGATGGCCTGCGTACAGTAAGCGCGGAGGCAGTATCGGGAGATGTCCATGTCGGTCAAGTCAATGGAAATGTGCGCGGAGAGACTGTCAGCGGAGAGCTGCGCGCTGAGAATGTCTCCGGCAACGTCGAGGCGAGCTCAGTGAGCGGCAGCATCCGCCTGCTAGGAATTCAGTCCAAGGATGTTCGCACGGAGACTGTCAGTGGAGACATCACGTACGCGGGCACCATCGAGCCGTCGGGCAGATATGGTTTCGAATCGCATTCCGGCACTCTGCGACTGGATATTCCCCGGGGCGCGGGAGCGCAATTCAGCGTCGAGACCTTCAGTGGCGACCTATCGACGGATTTCCCGATCACGCTCCCACCGAGCAGCAGGCGAAGGGAAGGTCGCGTGGAATTCACGATCGGCGATGGCAGAGCGAGAGTAACGGCTCAGACATTCAGCGGACGCATTGTGATCAACAGCGGTTCAACCACCCGGAGAGAAGATGAATAGAACGAAACCACTGGCGATTCTCGCTTTCCTGTTCGCCGCGCCGGTGATCGGTGCGCAGCAACAGTACGGGCGCGATTCGGATATATGGCGCTGGGACGGTCGGGTCGACTCTGGTCGATGGATGCATGTCTTCAACCTGAATGGCACGGTGGAGTTCACGCCGAGCTCGGACAACATGGTTCATCTGGTTGCCGAAAAGCGTTCGAACGGACGCGAAATGGACGACATCCACTACGAGGTAGTCCAGGCCGGCGGCAACGTGACGATCTGCGCGATTTGGAACAACAATTCGCGCTGCGAAGACGGCGACATGCAGCAGTATCGACACAACGATCACAACGAGAACCACTCGAGCGTGAAGTTTACCGTGTGAGTACCTCGCGGCGTCAAAGTCGGTGCTCACTCCGTCAATGGAGGCGTCTCAGTGCGTGACGTCGGAACCGAAGTTCGCGCCAACACCATGAACGGTGGTGTCACCGTTCGCAACGCCAACGGCCCGGTTCGCGCGACGACGGTCAACGGCGCGGTCGATGTCAACACCGCCGTCGGGCCTGTAACGGCCGAGACGGTCAACGGAAACGTCGATGCGCGGATGGCGTCGCTACAGGGCGACGATGACATGGACTTCAAGACGGTCAACGGATCGGTATCGATCTACGTTCCGGCTCGTTTCGACGCCAACTTCCGATTCGACACCGTGCATGGTGGAATCGACAGCGACTTCCCGCTGACGATATCCGGCCGATGGGGGCCGCGTCACGCATCGGGTAGGATTGGAAACGGTGGGCGCGACATCAGAGCAAGCAGCGTAAACGGAAGCATCGAGCTGAGAAAGCAGTAGCGCAGCATTGCTTTGAGGACGACGCAGTGAAGCGGAGGCCAGTTGCGGACGTAGCGGTACTCCCGGATCACGCCTTCCGCTACCATGCGCCGATCTGGTGGGGCAACCGCCTGATGATTGTCCTTGAGGGCACCGCGTTCGCAATTCTCGCTGCCAGCTACTTCTACATTAGTCGCAACTTCGACACGTGGCCGCCTGCACGTACGCCGCCTCCCGACGTCGGCGTTTCGTCCATCAATCTTCTTCTGCTGGTCGTCAGCGTGATTCCATTCTGGTATGCAGCGAAGGCCGCGCGTGTGCACGAGCCTCCGGCACTCGTGGGGCGCTGGCTCATGCTCGGCGTCCTCTTCGGAATCGTCGCAATCGTACTCCGTGGCTTTGAGTTTCATGCTCTTCACACGCGCTACGACTCCAACGCATACGGCTCGATAACCTGGACGATTTTGGGAGTGCATCTCGCGCACCTGCTTGCCGGTACGATCGAGACGTTTCTGATCGGGCTGGTGATGTTGGTCGGACCTATCGAGAAGAAACACTATTCCGACGCCACGGTGATGGCTGTGTACTGGTACTTCATCGTGATCTCGTGGCTGGCGCTGTATGGCATTGTGTTTCTTGTGCCGAGGCTCATATGACGCCAAGAGCCGCGTGACACGCGTGACATCGCGCGTACCTCTCATGCTGCGCTAGCCGGACCCGCCGCTGTTTTCTGGGGATTCAGCGCGAAGACTTCGGCGCGCCGAGCAGACTCAATCCGACGTAAAGCGAGCGCTGAGAGGCGGGCTCGTAAAACTTGCCGCCAGCCGCGTTCACACTGACCGAGGAAACCCAACGTTTGTCGAAAAGATTCTGCACGCCCATTGTCAGTTCGGCGGATGAAACTCCCAGTGCCGCGCCGCTGATGATTCTCGCGTTGACAATCCCATAGCCGGGAGAGCTTTCCGAGTTGACGTCGTTGACGAACATCCTGTCGGCGAGCGTTGTCTCCATCACCAGCGTCGCGAGCGGGTTGTGCAACGCCGCGCTCGCCTGGAACGCTTGTCGAGGAATGCCGGGAATTCGATTTCCAGCGTAGTGCGCAGTGTCGACCGTAAAGTCGACGAAGCGGTAGTTCGCGTAGGTGTATGCTCCCCCGATCTCGAGCTGTCGAAGAGCTGCTCCCAATCCGAGCTCGAGCCCGCGCCGCGAAGTGCGACCAGCGTTGCGGAAATATCGTCTGCCCCCACTGGCCGGAATGTCGAATGGAATCAGCTCGTCGTGAACGGCAGTGGCGAACAGGGCGGCATTGTATTGCAGGCCACTTGTCCCCGCGCCCTTGAACCCGAGCTCATAAGTAGTCGATCGTTGTGGCTTGAGATCCCGGTTAATTCCGCCTGCGCCACTCGGCTGGTTTCCCAGCTCAGTCGCGGTGGGCGTCTCGAACGCAGACGAGATGTTGGCGTAAGCGCTGTGCGAATCGGACAACCGAGCGAGCAAACCGACCATCGGGCTGATCGCATGGAGCAGCCGTCGCCCTGAATCGTCGGGGTTTGTAGCGTTTATCAGTCTGTCCTTGACGCGAAAACGCACCGCGTCCGCGCGCGCCGATGCAGTGAAGGTGTAACGCTCTCCGAGATCCAACTCGTCCCGCACGTATGACCCGATGGACGAAACGATTTCGCGTTGATCGAGCGTCAGCGTACCCCGCTCCACACCAGTGTCGGGACAGGTTGCTGTTGGTATCGTTGGCCGAGGGATGTTGTTGCAGTTGGTGAAATTGCGGCGCAAATCGTTTTGCAGCTGTACCTCTGTTCCGATGGTGAACCTCTGGTCGGCGGCGAGCAGCGAGAAGGGAATGGTGGCGCGCACATTTCCGCCCGACATGGTGCGCCCAAGATCCACAATGGCGAACGTGAGTGGGTTGTCCAGTGCCCTGGTGCCGAGGTATCCGGATGCCTCGATCTCGCTGCGGCTTCCGGTGCGACGCGCCGTCAGGCCGAACTGCGACTGAGTTACCGCCTTGCGCGCGCTCTTTCTAATGGACAGCGGGTCCGCCATCCGCGGGTCCAGGTCGAACTGCGCTCGAGTAATTGCACCCGGGTTCTCGGCCACGGGAGTGTGAACTCCGAGCCATTCAAGCGCGTAAGATCCCTCCTCATTGTCATAGGACACGCGCGCGAATCCGTTGTTCGTACGCTGTCGCGAATAGTCGCGGTACCCATCGCTCTCGGTTCGCGCGGCATTAGCCTGGTATCCAAATCCATCGGTGGCCCCGGCCGTCTTTGCGACGAGGCGGCGCGTACCGTAAGCGCCGCTCCAAAAGCGAACTGCCCCTGAGACCGGAACGGGCAACGGCTCGCTTGTTCGGATATCGACGACACCGCCGCCAGCATCCTGGGACGGATTGTTCCGATTCGAGACTGACAAGCCCGGAATGAGCCAAAGCGTTTCGTCGAGCGATAGATGTCGCTGGCCCGGGCGCATTGAATCCGGGGTCTGGGCGGTGACTGCGAAGGGTAGTCGCAGCAGAGATCTGTGGGCGCCGCGTCCGACCTCGATAACAACCGGCTCGAGGCGAGTCGCCGCGGTATCCTGCGCGTGCACATTGTGAAACGGGATTGCTGCCGTGACGACAAGGGTAGCCACGGTTGCGTAACCCTTCGAATCCATGCTGCTATATACTGACCAGAACAGACCCGCTCAACTGCCGGCGCGTCTCGGTCTCGTCGCAAGTGGGCTGTGCGACGCCTTGGTTCAGCCTTCGTCCAAAACCTTTCTTACGGTCTGTAGCAGCGCGTCCGACGTGAAGGGTTTTTGCAGAAAGCTCTTCGAGGGCTCGATGAATCCGCGACGGATGATGTCGTCGTCGGTGTAGCCGGACATGTAAAGCGACTTGATCCGAGGGCGAATGCCCGCTAGGCGCTCCACCAAACCTCGGCCATTCATCCCGGGCATTACGATATGCAGTGACTTTGTATTCTCCCGTTTTAAAAGCGGCAGCCGCACTCACTTCCGGGAAATACAGCTTGAGGGTAGTTCCTTTCCCGGGCTCGCTGTAAATCCAGACGTATCCGCCAGATTGCTTTACGATTCCGTACACCGTTGCCAGCCCGAGCCCCGTTCCCTTTCCCGCGTCCTTGGTAGTGAAGAACGGATCGAAGGCGTGCTCCCTGGTTTCTCTCGTCATTCCGACGCCGGTGTCGCCCACCGCCAGCATCACGTAACGACCCGGTACGACTGGGGCGTGCTCGCTGGTGTAGTTCTCATCCAGCTCGGTGTTCCTCGTTTCGATGCTGATCGTGCCGCCCTGGGGCATGGCATCGCGCGCGTTCACGACGAGGTTGACGAGGATCTGCTCGATCTGGCCGGGATCCGCGACGACGTAGCCCCGCGCGGTGCAGCCCGACACGATCGTGACGTCCTCGCCGATGAGGCGGCGAAGCATTGGTTCTACGCTGCCGACAACGCTGTTCATATTCAGCACTCGCGGCTGGAGAATCTGCTTGCGGCTGAAAGCGAGCAGCTGCCTGGTCAGAGACGATGCGCGCTCGGCTGCGCTCCTGATCTGCTTCACGTCTTCGCTGCGCGGGTCCGTCGGGTCGAAGCCCTCCATGATGATTTCGGTATTGAGCCTGATTACCGTGAGGAGATTGTTGAAGTCGTGCGCGATTCCACCGGCGAGTCGACCGACAGCATCCATCTTCTGTGACTGGCGGAACTGCTCCTCGAGATTGCGCCGCTCGGTGAGATCGATAGAGACACGAACATATCCGAGCACCGTTCCCTGCTGGTCGCGGACAGGCGATGTGGTAAGGAGTGCGGGGAAGGCCTTCCCCGATTTTCCCTGCACCAGGAATTCGCCGGTCCAGCTTTCTCCCGGAGCACCACGCTGACCGATCTCGCCGCCATGCTCGCGCAGGAACGGAGCTGGTGTCAGCTCTTGAATGGATTTTCCAACCGCTTCCACCGCCGCCCAGCCATAGAGCCTTTCCGCGAAATCGTTCCAGAAAATCACTATGCCTTCGGGATCGGTTGCGACGACAGCCTGCTGCACTGCATTGAGCAGCTGAGCCTGGAACCTGATCGCAGCCTCTGAGCGTGATCGCTCCGTCACGTCCGTCATTGCTCCAATCACGCGAACCGCGGCACCGCTGGTGTCGCGCGCGATATAACCGCGATCCATCACGTTCGCATACGTGCCATCACTCCGACGGTAGCGATACTGGTCGCTCCAGCTGGTGCCACCCTGATCGAGCACTGCGTGAATTCCCGCAACGACTCTGTCGCGATCTTCCGGGTGGATGTGATCGTACCACCACTGAATCTCGGGATAGATCTTGTTCTGCTTGTGACCGAAGACCGTTTCGACGGAAGCGTTCCAGACCAGCGAGTTTGTTTGTAGGTCCCAGTCCCAGATGACATCATTCGTCGCCTGCGCCACGAAGCGGAATCGCTCGTCGGTCGCGCGCATGGCTCGCTCAGCCTTTCGCTGGTCACTGACGTCCACCACAATCGCAACGGCCGCCACGATCTCGCCATCCGAGTCCACCACTGGCGCCGAGCTCATTCGGATGAAGCCGTCGGTCCCATCGCCGCGCCGGATCCGAATTTCCTCCCCGCCCACGCGCTCTTTGGTGGTGACCGTTCGGGCCAACGGCCATTCGAGCGCGGAGTACGGACTGCCGTTGTTATGGAAACCAACCCATTCGGTGTACCCGTTCACGTCAGCGGCCGGCTTGAACGCGGTCCGGAAGATTTCCGTCATCTGGGCGTTGACCGAAACCAGCCGACCTGACGGAACTTCGGCTACCACCACGCCCACCGGCATCTGCTGCTGGACAGCGTGGGCGAGAGTTCGCTCGGCACACAGGCGCAGCTGAGTATCGTGCGCGGCGCGCTCCGCAATTCGCCGCTGAATTTCGGACATTACGGCCGCAGCCAGCGCAGTGAGAACGTCGACGGCGCGCCGGCTCCAGTCGCGAGGATGTTCATCGAGCGCGCACAGCGCACCAAGCACGTGACCGTCTTCTGTGATGAGGGGAACGCCGGCGTAAGCTCGGGCTTTGGCACCGCGCTCGGCAAAAGCGGGTTCATTCCAGGCATCCGCGATCACCACCGGCATTCTGGTACCTACGACATCCTGGCAGAATGAGGCTTGAAGCGGGTTCCAGCCCGTCGAAACCATACCGACTTCGCCGGCGACGCTCTTGAAGCATTGACGATCAGCGTCGACGAATGAGATCAGGACCGTTGGAACCGCCAGGATCTCCGACGCGAGCCTGGTGAGAGCGTCGAAGCGGCAGTCCGCCGTTGTTTCGAGAAGTCCTGTCTTATGGAGCGCAGCGAGCCGAACGGGACTCGTCAATGCTTGATCGTGGGCCAAGAACTGAGTGCGGAGAAGGGAAGCTGGATACTCCCTATTGGACGACCGACGCGCTCATCGGGCCACGCCGGCATCGAGCAATTCCGGCGAGATCACCAGCAAGCGAAACGTGCTCAGTCGCTGTTCAATCAGCCCGATTTCCGAGGTCCTGCCCCTGGGCTGCACGTCCTGGCGCGAGCGGCAGAGTCAGGGTAAATGTCGACCCTGTGCCGACCTCGCTCTGGAGAGTGACGTCGCCGCCCATACCGCGCGCCAGACCGCGGCTGATGGCGAGCCCCAGCCCCGTTCCGTCGGTAGTGCGGGTCAGAGCCCGATCGAGCTGCACAAAAGGCTCGAACACCGCTTCGTACTTGTCACGAGGGACGCCCGGCCCCGTATCGGCGACATGGATCGAGACGGATTTGTCATCGGCAGTGCTGGAAACGAGTATGCGTCCGCCTTCTGGTGTGAACTTTACCGCGTTGGAGACGAGGTTGATCATGATCTGGCGCAGTTTGTCCGGATCGGTGCGGGCATAGACGTTCGCTGGCGGCAACTCGCACTCGTATTCCAGAGATTTCGCGTTTGCGAGTGGGCTGACTACGGCGTCGAGATCGGCGACCAGCGGACGGAGCGGCACTTCGATGATGTCGAAGTGAACCTCGGTTGCTTCGAGCCGGGTGAAATTCAGAATGTCGTTGATGATCCCGAGCAG
>WNFY01005347.1_pt1 | contig 11624 bp, 10 predicted proteins | sample 5400091 | NCBI WGS metagenome assembly WNFY01 (sample SAMN13153364, study PRJNA577476) | soil metagenome | isolation source: 60 cm soil or saprolite under grassland replicate 1 | place: USA:California | collected 2016-06-15
CACGCTGGCCCCCGTCCCCGACGCGGGCCAGTCCCAGCGGGTCATCTCGCAGTCGCCGGGCGCGGGCTCGGTCGTCCCGGCCGGATCCGTCGTGACCCTGGTCGTCGGCAGCAACAAGCCAACCGGATAGCCCCCCGGGACAGGCGGTGAGCAGGGCAAGGTCTTGCCACGCTATTGGCGTGGCAGCGGCGGCCCCCGCGCAAGCAACTCAGCCAACCACGACAGCATTACAAGCAGAACCGCGAAAGCTCAGCTCGAGACTGAACGTGTCCTTGGCGCAGTTTTGGCATTTCAGGTACTCCTACTCGGTGCGCGCGCTGGCACGCCGCGGCTTGCGGCGCTGTATCGAGCGGTCGATACGCCCTCGACGCGGTCGTAGGTCGGATCGCAGCAGCGCGGTCGTCGCTGTGAGGCCGAGACTGCCGGCGATCGCGATGGCGATGGCGGGGCCGATGCCTTGCGCGATGGCACCGGCGAGCGTGAATCCGACGCCTTGCAGGGTCATCAGCCCGGCCGAGTTCAGGGTCATTGTGCGGGCGAAGAGCTGGGGCGGCACCGCGTCGCGCACGCGGGCGTCCAGGCCGAGCATGTAGAGGCCGCAGGCGCCGGAGGCGACCAGCAGCAACAGGGCGATCGGGATGGGCGGGTCGAACGCGAAGGCGAGGTAGGGCACGAACCCGGCGGCTGCCGCGGGCGCGACCAGGCGTCGCTGCTGTCGTGGGGTCAGCAGGCGGACGCCGGCGATGTCGCCGGCGATCAGGCCGACGGGCAGGGCGACCAGCCACCAGCCGACCAGGGTCGAGGAGCCGTGGTGGGCGGCAACGTAGGGGGCGGCCAGCGCCTCCGGTGCGACGGCGAACATCGGCGCCAGCCAGCCGACCAGGAGCAGGCGGCGCAGCTCGGCGTGCGCAAGGATCGTCCGGGCGCCTCGCAGCGAGTCTCGCAGCAACCTCGCCTGGCTTGGCTGGCCGGCGTTGGCGTGGTCGGCGACGGCAAACCGCACCGCCGCCGCCGAGAACGCGAAGCTGCCGGCGTTCACCAGCAGGGCGCCGCTCGGGGTGAGCACGACCAGCAGCGCTCCGCCGGCGGCGTTGCCGCCGAGCTGCGCGACTTGCGCGGCGATCCGCATGAGCGACCGTGCTGGGACGTACGCGCCCTCAGAAACGGTTGAGCGCGCCAAGGCCACACGGGCGCCGCTGGAGACCGAGGCGAGCGTGCCGATCGCCAGCAGCAGCGTGAGCAGGATCGTCACCGGGATCGCCGGCCAGGCCATCGTCGCCGCGAGCACCGCCGAGACGAGGTCGCAGCTCACCACCAGCCGCCGCGGCCGAACGCGGTCGATGACGCCCGACAAAAGACCGCCGCCGAGCAGGTAGGGCAGGAATCCGAGCGCGAAGGTCAGCGACGCCAGCAGCGGCGACGCCGTCCGCTGGTAGACCAGGATTGTCAGCGCCACCGCGGCGATGCTCGTGCCGCTGACCGAGACCAGCTGGGACGCGAAGAGCGCCCGGAACTGGCCGGACGCCAGCGCCTCGCTGTACCCGATCCGCGGTGTGGCCTGGCTGCTCATGCCTGACAGCCTCGGCAGGCGAGCGACCCAGCGCGAATGATTCGCCTACGGGCGTATCTTCTGGAAGATGACGCTCCTTGCGCTGCGTACGCAGGACTCGCTGATGGCGGTGCGTTTTGCCTGGTCGCCCGCCTGGGAGACGATGGCGGCGGTCCGCACGCTCGTCGACGACCGCGCACGCTCCTACCACGAGCCCTGGCACCGACTCGTCGGTGAGCGCGTGGCCCGGCTCGACCTGGCGCCGCTGCTCGCGGTCGAGCCGCTCTGGGGTTTCGTGCCAGATTTCCTGACACCGCCGCCGCGAACAGCCTGGCCGCGTCTGCGCGACCAACTCGCCGAGATCCGCGCGACCCCACCGGCGCAGGTCGCGCACGAACTCCAGTTGTGTCGCGAGACGGTCGAGGATGACCAGCATCGCCGCCTGCTCGACTCCTTCTTGACCGATCCCGCACGGGCGCGCGACCTGCTCGCCGCCCGCCTGCACGAGGTCTGGAGCGGGCTCGTCGCGCCGTTCTGGATCCGCGTGCGAACACTGCTGGATCGCGACATCGAGCAGCGCTCCCGGACGCTTGCGCGGCACGGCCTCCGCCGTGTCCTGGACGAGCTCCACCCCCGGATCCGCTGGACCAAGCCCGGCCTCTCGGTCGCCGACCGCAGCGGCCGCACCGTCAACGTTGACGAGCGCGGGCTGGTCGTGATGCCGAGTGCCTACTTATGGCCGTACGTCACCGCGATCGTGGACGAGCCGTGGCAGCCAACCATCGTCTACCCCGCCCGTGGCATCGCCGAGCTGTGGCGCGCGCCGACCACACCGCCCGATGCGCTGGCACGCCTGCTCGGCCAGACGCGCGCACTGGTCCTCGCCGGCCTCGACCAGCCCCTGTCGACCACCGCGCTCGCCGCGCTCCTCGAACTGAGCCCCGCAGGAGCATCACGCCACCTGCTGGCCCTGCGCGACAGCGGCCTCGTCGCCGCCACACGGCACGGCCACCAGGTCCGCTACCGGCGAACCGCCCTGGGCTCCGCCCTGCTCCACCGCGGCCGTCCATGAACCGCTGATCCCGTCTGCAACTGGGCTTTCGCACTTTAGGTCAGGCCGCCCGATGCACCCTCCAAGGGGAGGCATTCATGGAGGCGGGGCCTGCCAGTCGGTCCGGATCGGCGGGGGCTGGACGAGGGTCTGGAAGACGACGCAGTACCGCTCGGTCTTCTCGATCAGCGAGGCACGCTGCTCCGGGGTCGCCTCGGGAGCCTGGACGTCGAAGCGCACGCGGACGTCCTGGAACCCGGCCGGCACGTCCTTGGCGATCCCGAGCGTGCCGCGCAGGTCGAGGTCGCCCTCCACCTCGACCTCGATGCCCTCCACCGGGACGCCCAGCGCGGTCGCCACCATCTGGCAGGTGAGCTGCGCGCAGGCGGCGAGCGCACCCAACAGCAGGTCGCCTGAGCAGGCGGCGGTGCCCGCACCGCCGACGCCCGCGTGGGCCTGCGCGTCGTAGACGGCCCGGCCGAGGTCGACCGAGCACGCGATCGGCTGGTCGCCCTCGGTGCCTCGGGCGCGCAGTGTGATCTTGGCCGCGTCGGGCTCCGCCCGGTAGCGCTCCTTGAGGGGTCGTTGCAGCGTCCGCAGGTCCACGGTGCGCCCTCCTCGCTGATCGGCTGCCCCGACGCTACTCCCGCACACCCCGCTCCGTCGGGCTCTCAGACCACCCCACTGCTGTTATACTGTCCTGGTGACATCTGACTGGGAGATGACCCAATGACAGCTGGGCCTGTAGAAAACATCCTCGGCGTCGCCGAGGCGAAGGCGCGCTTCTCCGAGCTGATCGAACGGGTCCGTCATGGCGAGCGCTTCCTGGTGGCGCGCAGAGGCCACCCAGTGCTTGCTCTCGTACCGCCGGATCAGGCGGCGCCGACGAGAGCCCGACCGACCGGGCTCGCCGCCATCGCCGGCGCCCTCGCGGAGTGGACCGAGCTTCCAGACGTCGTCGACGAGATCTACGCCTCCAGGCGGCGCGCCCGCGATCGCGCCGCTCCTGACCTGGACTGATCATGTACTGCTTCGACACCGACACTCTCAGCGCGGTACTACGGCGCGACCCCCCGCTCTCGCTCATCCGCCGTCTCGCGCGCACGCCGCCCGAGGAGCAATTCACCACCGCGGTCACCCTCGGAGAGCTGCTCTATGGAGCCGCCAAGCGAGGCAGTGCCACCCTGACCCAGAAGGTCTGCGAACTCGTTATCGGCGCCTTGCCGGTCCTTCCCTTCGACGAGCGGGCCGCTGAGGCCTATGGACCGCTTCGAGCCCGCCTGGAGTCGGATGGCCGACGGTTGGACGAGCCCGACCTGCGCATCGCCTCGATCGCACTCTCCAGAGGATTGGTCGTCGTGACCGGCAACGTCCGTCACTTCAGCCGGGTCCCAGACCTCAAAGTGGAGAACTGGCTGGCTGATTGACGAGGCTCCGTCCGGACGTGGTCCGCGCCATGCTCGCCCGGTGACCCCCGATCCCAGAGGAATCGCCTGGCCTATCGGGCGGCGCGGGACTCGAGGTAGTGGCGCTCGGGGATGCTGAGGGTGCGGCGGGCGGCCAGTTGGTAATGGGCGCGGGCGGCCTCCCGCTCACCGGCGAGGTCGAGCAGGTGGGCGCGGACGGCATCGACCCGGTGGTGGCCGGCCAGCGCGGGGTCGGCCTCCGCGGCCGCGAGCTGCTCCAGTCCGGCGCGAGGGCCCTCGACCATGGCGACGGCGACGATCCGGTTGAGGGTGACCATCGGCCCGGGCGCGATGCTGTCCAGCAGGTCGTACAGCCCCAGGATCTGTGGCCAGTCGGTGTCCTCGGCCCGGGGCGCCTCGTCGTGGACGGCGGCGATCGCGGCCTGGAGCTGGTAAGGGCCGATCGGCGCGCTGGCCAGGGCCTGGCTGATCAGCGCGACCCCTTCGGCGATGGCCCGGGCGTCCCAGCGGCCGCGGTCCTGTTCCGCCAGCGGGACCAGGGCGCCGTCCGGGCGGGTCCGTGCGGGGCGGCGGGCGTCGGTGAGCAGCATCAGTGCCAGCAGCCCGGCGACCTCGCCGTCGTCGGGCAGGCGATCGTGGAGCTGCCGGGTCAGCCGGATTGCCTCGCTGGTGAGCTCGACGCGGTGCAGGGCTGGCCCGGAGCTGGCGGTGTAGCCCTCGTTGAAGATCAGGTACAGCACCTGGAGGACCGCCGCCATCCGCTGGGAGCGTTCGGCTTGCGGGGGCATCCGGAACTCGGCGCCGCTGGCCTTGATCCGCTGCTTGGCCCGGCTGATGCGCTGGCCGATGGTGGCCTCCGGGACCAGGAAGGCGCGGGCGATCTCGGCGGTGGACAGCCCGCCCACGGCGCGCAGGGTCAGCGCCACCTGGGAGGCTTGGGTGAGCGAGGGGTGGCAGCACAGCAGCAGCAGGGTGAGCGTGTCGTCGACGGCCGCCGGTTCGGGGCCCGGCGGCGCCAGCGCGGCGGCGGACTCCTCCCGGCGGCGGCGGGCCACCTCCCCGCGCAGCAGCTCGATCCGCCGGCGGGAGGCCACCGTGATCAGCCAGCCCGTCGGGTTGGCCGGCACCCCTTCGGCCGGCCACTGGGCCGCGGCCGCCAGCAGCGCCTCCTGGACCGCGTCCTCGCAGGTGTCGAAGCCGCCATGGCGCCGGACCAGCACGCCGAGCACCCGCGGCGCCAGCTCCCGCAGCAGGTCCTCGACCTCCGTGCTGGTGCGCACAGCTCCAGGCCCCCCGCCCCTCCAGGCTTCTCGCGGGTCTCGGTCGCCCGCCACGATACGACCACCTCCGCGAAGCCGGCTCCGTTCACCTGGCGATCAACGCGCCGCTCCCCGAGCCGGGACAGCCGCTCGGCCGCCCGGTGCCGGTACCGTGAGGGGCAATCAGCCGGTTCCCGACACGGAAGGGTCTCCATGGCAATTCCCACCCGCATCCTGGGCGCCGAGGGCCTGGAGGTCGGCGCCGTCGGTCTCGGATGCATGAGCTTCAGCCCGACCTACGGTGGCTTCGAGGGCGTCGACGCGACCGAGACGATCCGGCGCGCCGTCGACCTCGGCACCACGCTACTCGACACCGCCGACGCCTACGGCCCGAGCGAGGAGGTCGTCGGCGCCGCCATCGTGGGGCGCCGCGACGAGGTCGTGATCGCCACCAAGTTCGGCATCGTCTCACCACCACGGGCAGGGCGGCCGTCCGTCGTCAGGGGCACGCCCGACTACGTGCGGTCGGCGGTCGAGCGGTCGCTGCGCCGGCTCGGCATCGACCACATCGATCTCTACTACCAGCACCGGGCCGACCCGGACGTGCCGATCGAGGAGACCGTCGGCGCCATGGCGGAGCTGGTCGCCCAGGGCAAGGTGCGACACCTCGGCCTCTCCGAGGCGTCGGTCGACACCATCCGCCGCGCCGCCGCCGTCCATCCGATCGCGGCGCTCCAGAGCGAGTGGTCGCTGTGGAGCCGCGACGTCGAGGACCAGATCGTGCCGACGTGCCGGCAGCTGGGCATCGGCATCGTGCCGTTCAGCCCGCTCGGCCGCGGCGTCCTCACCGGCCGGATCACCTCGGTCGACGACCTGCCAGAGGGGGACGTGCGCCGGACCTACCCGCGCTTCGCCCGCGACGCCTTCGACGCCAACCTGACCTCGGTCGGCGTGGTGCGCGACATCGCGGCAGCCCACAGCGCCACCTCCGGCCAGATCGCGCTGGCCTGGCTGCTGGCCAAGGGCCCCGACGTGGTGCCGATCCCGGGCACCAAGCGGATCGCTTACATCGAGGAGAACCTCGGCGCCGTCGACGTCGACCTGTCGGCCGACGACATCGCCCGGCTCGATGCCCTCGACGTGGTCGGGGAGCGGACCATGGACCCGACCTGGATCAACCGCAGCACCCCGCCGCCGCTCCCGGCCTGAGCCGAGTCAGACGTTGGAGTCGGGGAAGGACGCCTTCCGCCGGTCGATCCACTCGCGCAGCTCCTCGTCGACGGCCTCGTCGATCGGCGGAGGCTGGTACTCCGCGAGCATCCGTTTCCAGGCGGCGTTCGCCCGCGCCGCAGCGTCGAGCGAGCCCTCCAGCTCCCACTGCTCGAAGGAGTTGTTGTCGGCCACCGCCGACCGGTAGAAGGCCGTCTCGAAGTTCGCCAGCGTGTGCGCCGAGCCCAGGAAGTGCTTTCCCGGGCCGTTCTCCCGGATCGCCTCCAGCGCCTGCCCGTTGGGTGACAGGTCGACGCCCGCGGCGAAGGAGCGCCACGCCCCGGCCTGGTCGGCGTCGAGCACGAACTTCTCGTAGCCCATCGCCAGGCCGCCCTCCAGCCAGCCGGCGACGTGCAGCACGAAGTGCACGCCGGCCAGCAGCGTCGGCTGCATGGTGTTGGCCGATTCGTAGGCGGCCTGGGCGTCGGGGACCTTCGAGGCGGTCAGCGCGCCGCCGCTGCGGAACGGCACGCCGAGCCGCCGCGCGCAGGCCGCCAGGGTGTAGAGCACCAGCGCGGGCTCTGGCGTGCCGAAGGTCGGGGCGCCCGACTGCATCGACATCGAGGAGGCGAACGAGCCGAACACCACCGGAGCTCCCGGGCGGACGAGCTGGACGTAGGCCATCCCCGCCAGCGCCTCGGCGAGCGTCTGGGTGGCGGTGCCCGCCACCGTCGCCGGGCTCATGGCGCCGGCGAGGATGAACGGCGTCATCAGCACGGCCTGGTTGGCCTGCGCGTAGACCTTGGCGGCGCCCAGCATGGTGGCGTCCCACACCAGCGGGGAGTTCGCGTTGATCAGGCTGAGCAGCACGCAGTCGCGCTCCAGCCGATCGGCGCCGAACAGGATGCGCGCCATCTCGACGGTGTCGCGCGCGCGATCGGGGTGGGTGACCGAGCCCATGAACGGCTTGTCGGACCAGCGCACGTGGGCATACACCATGTCGTAGTGCCGCTTGTTCACCGGCAGGTCGACCGGCTCGCAGACCGTCCCGCCGCTGTGGTGCAGGTAGGGCGACAGGTAGGTCAACTTGACGAAGTTCCGGAAGTCCTCGATGGTGCCGTAGCGCCGGCCGCCGTCGAGGTCGCGGACGAACGGCGAGCCGTACGCCGGCGCGAACACGGTCGCGTCGCCCCCCAGCCGAACGTCGTTGGCCGGGTTGCGTGCGTGCTGGACGAACTCGCGGGGAGCCGTCGCCCGCACCAGCGAGCGCGCCATCCCGCCGGGGAAGCGCACCAGCTCCCCGGCGACGTCGGCGCCGGCCGCCTTCAGGGTCTCCAGCGCCTCCGGGTCGCGGAACTCGATGCCGACCTGCTCGAGGATGGTGTCCGCGTTGTGCTCGATGAGCTCGAGGCCCTCGGTGGAGAGGATCTCCAGCGGGGTCATCGTGCGGGTGATGAAGGGGACCCTGTCGGCGACCGCGTGCAGTCGGGCGGCCCGGCGGGCCTCGCGGCCGCTCCGCCGACCTCTCGGTCCGGTGTCGGTGGTCATGTCGCGCTCCTGTGGTTGCCGCTCGCTGACCGGCGGCGACGTCGCGGCCGCTGGCCGCCGGTGGTCCGGGGGACCCGCTCCGGGAGCGGGACCACGCGCTCCAGCCGCGGGTAGGGATCGCGTGCGTGCGGGATCGCCATCGCGTCGACGAAGTGCTCCTGGAACCTCGCCTCGACAGCGGTCTCGACCTTCTCGACGCGGCGCACCAGTGCCTCGATCTCGCCGCGCGCCCGGCCGTTCAGCAACGCGATCCGCGCGCCGGTCCCGGCGGCGTTCCCGGCGGCGGTGACCGCCGCCGGGTCGCAGTCGGGGACCATCCCGAGCACCAGCGCGTGGACGGGGTCGATGTGGGCCCCGAACGCGCCGGCGAGGCGGACGCGGTCGACCGCGTCCACGCCGAGCCGGTCCATCAGCAGCCGGCAGCCGGCGTGCAGCGCCGCCTTTGCGAGCTGGACCTGGCGGATGTCGTTCTGCGTGATCGCGATCCTGGGGCCGCCCCCGCCCGCCCCGTCGTGCAGCACGTACGCGAAGGTCCGCCCGTCGGCGACCACCCGCGGCGATCGTGCCGCGGCCGCGCCGTCGAGCACGCCGTCGGCGGTGAGGATCCCCGCCAGGTACAGCTCGGCGACCGCCTCGATGATCCCGGACCCGCAGATCCCGGTGACCGTGGTACCGGCGTACCCGGGCTCGTCCGACCAGGCCGGCGTGCCGATCACGCGGACCCGGGGCTCCAGGGTCGCGCGGTCGATCCGGACGCGCTCGATCGCGCCGGGCGCCGCCCGCTGCCCAGCCGAGATCTGCGCCCCCTCGAACGCCGGCCCGGTCGGGCTGGAGGCCGCCAGCAGCCGGTCGCGGTTGCCGAGCACGATCTCGGCGTTGGTGCCGACGTCGACGATCAGCGAGCGGTCGTCCCGCTCGTGCGGCGCCTCGGCCAGCAGCACCCCGGCGGTGTCGGCGCCGACGTGGCCGGCGATGCACGGCAGCACGTAGGCGCGCGCGCCGGGGTGCACGCCGAGCTCCAGGTCCTCCGCCGCCCGGAGCCGCAGCGCCAGGTCGGTGGCGAGCGCGAACGGGGCGCCGCCGAGCTCAGTGGGGTCGATGCCGAGCGCGAGGTGGTGCATCACCGGGTTGCCGACCAGCGTCACCTCCAGCACGTCGGTCGGCTCGAACCCGGCCTCGGCGGTCAGCTCGGCGACCAGGTCGTTCAGGCAGCCCCGCACGGCGCGGGCCAGCGCGTCGACCGAGCCCGGGTGCAGCATCACGTAGCTGACCCGGCTCATCAGGTCCTCGCCGAAGCGGATCTGGGGGTTCATCGCACCCGCGCTGGCGAGCACCTCCCCCGTCGCCAGGTCGCAGAGATGCCCGGCGACCGTCGTCGAGCCGACGTCGAAGGCGATCCCGAGGGCGATGTCACGGAAGCCGGGCCAGACGGCGGTGATCGTGGAGCCGTCGTGCACGGCCACGGTCACCGCCCACTTGCCGGCCCTGAGGGTTGCCTGGAGCGTCCGCAGCACGTGGGGATCGGCCTCCAGGCCGGTCAGCCCCCATTCCCGCTCCAGCGCCTCCAGCATCCGCGCGAGGTCGCTACGCTGCGCGCCGAGCGAGGGCTCCTCGACCTCGACGTGATGCAGCCGCAGGACCGGATCGAGCTCGATGGCCCGCGCGTCCGCGTCCTTGCGGACGACCTGGCGGTGGAGCTGGCTCTCCGGGGGCACGTCGAGGACCACGTCGCCGAGCAGCCGCGCGTGGCAGCCCAGCCGCCGGCCGGGCGCGAGCTCACGCCTGGCCCGGTACAGCTCCTCCGGCTCGCTGAACGGCGTCAGGTGCTCGGCGCGCGAGTCGATGGCGAGCTTGGCGTGCGTGCCCTCGCTCACGACGATCTGGCAGCGCCCGCAGATCCCGCGCCCGCCGCAGACCGAGTCGAGGTCGACGCCCAGCGCCCGCGCCGCCTCGAGCACGCTGGTGCCGGCGGCGAACGCGCCTCGCCTGCCCGAAGGGGTGAAGACGGCACGCACCTCGGCCCGCCCCCCGGCACCCGCCCCGGACGGCTGGCTCACGGCTCCTGCGCCGTCGCTCGGCGGCGGCCCTCCCGGCCGCCACGCCGGCGGCCGCCGGCCCCGTCGGCCCGCTCCCCAGGGGGCGCGGCGCCCTCGCGATAGCGGCCGATCCAGGTCATGCAGTCGCGGTCGTGGCCGAGCAGCACGTCCGCGGCGGCGACCGCGCGCCGGATGTCGTCGCTGAGCACGTTGGTGATCGCCGAGGTCATTCCCGAGGTCGCCGCCATGGTCAGGAACGCCGCCGAGAGCGCGTGCCGGCTCGGCAGGCCGAAGGCGATGTTGGAGGCGCCGCAGGTGGTGTTGACGCCGAGCTCCTCCCGCAGCCGCCGCACCAGGCGGAAGACCTGCTGGCCGGCGGTGGCCATCGCGCCGATCGGCATGACCAGCGGGTCGACCACCACGTCGGCAGCCGCGATGCCGTGGTCGGCCGCACGCTCGACGATCCTGCGCGCCACCTCGAAGCGCACGTCGGGGTCCTCGGAGATGCCGGTCTCGTCGTTGCTGATCGCCACCACCGCGGCGCCGTGCCGCGCGACCAGCGGCAGCACCCGCTGGAGCTGCGCCTCCTCGCCGGTCACGGAATTGACGAGCGCCTTGCCCCGGTAGGCGGCAAGGCCCGCTTCGAGCGCCTCGACGATCGAGGAGTCGATGCACAGCGGCACCTCGGTGATCGACTGCACCAGCTCGACCACCTGCGCGAGGATCGCGGGCTCGTCGGCCAGGGGGATCCCGGCGTTCACGTCGAGCATCTGGGCGCCGGCCTCGACCTGCGCGAGCGCGTCCGCGCCCACCGTCGAGAAGTCGCCGGCCGCCAGCTCCTCCGCCAGCTTGCGGCGCCCGGTCGGGTTGATCCGCTCGCCGATCATCACGAACGGACGGTCGAAGCCGATCACGACCTCCCTGGCCGCCGAGGACAGGACGGTGTCGCTCATGGCCGCGCACCTCCGGCGACGCGCTCCAGCGCCGTGCGCAGGTCGCCGAGGCCGGTGCGCCGGACCTCCAGCTCCAGGCCGAGGTGGGCGGCTGCCTCGCGCGCCCCGCGGACCAGCGCCGGATCGTCGGTCTGGGCCAGGTAGACGACCCGCCGGTAGCTTCCGAAGTAGTCGGGCAGCAGCTCGGGATGCTGGTCGAGCGCGTCCACTGCACCGGCGTGACCGAGCAGTGGGCGACCATCGCCGTGGCCGGGCCAGGGTCTCGCGCGGTGCTTCGGGCGGTCGGCACCGACATGGACGTCTCGCTCGCCGCCTTCCCGTTCATGACCTGGCGGGACGGCGAGGTCGCCGGCGTCCCGGCGCGGCTGGCGCGGGTGTCCTTCTCCGGCGAGCTCGCCTTCGAAGTGCACGTCGCCGGCTGGCACGGGCGGCACGTCTGGGAGGCGCTGCTGGAGGCCGGGCGGGCGTTCGGCATCGCCCCCTACGGGACCGGGGCGATGGACGTCCTGCGCGCGGAGAAGGGATTCGTGATCGTCGGGCAGGACACCGACGGGACCGTCACCCCCGATGACCTCGGGATGTCGTGGATCGT
>WNFY01005349.1_pt1 | contig 11623 bp, 7 predicted proteins | sample 5400091 | NCBI WGS metagenome assembly WNFY01 (sample SAMN13153364, study PRJNA577476) | soil metagenome | isolation source: 60 cm soil or saprolite under grassland replicate 1 | place: USA:California | collected 2016-06-15
TTCGACATAGCTTGGGGTGCTTGAGGTAGCTAGGTCAGCGACGAAGGCTGTTTCTCCCCCGACCGACACGGTAGAGCTGGAAAGAAACGCGTTCTGGCCTCGAAGACTAGTTACCACTTCTCTGATCCGTCCCAGCGTTTGTATGGCATTGTCAGAGTATGGCTCATAGGAAAGAACTGCGAAGATGATCGCCGATCTTCCACTGGTTCCGATGAACGGCTTCATGCTGTCCGCCATCTGCTGTTGCTCGGCACTGTCTAGAGTATTGAACGAGGAGTATGCTATGGCTTCTCCGAAGGGATGTGTTGGACCGTAGACCCTGGAGACCCCGGGTACGGTCAAGGTTGAGTTTTCTAGAGCAGACAGGCTTCGGAGCGCGGTGATGTTGATTGTGAATCCTGTTACTAGGCTGACCGGAGTTTGAATTACTGTGTAGGTGGGGTTGACGGCCCCGGGACCGAAGCCATTCGTCATGGCATCGTAGCCTTGCCTACTCTCCACATTGTTTGGAATCTGTCCGATGAGGTCATGGCTTGTCTTTGAAGAGAGTATGGCGCCGGTTGCAGGTAGCGAGACGGCGAGTGCGATGAGTATGATCAGCTTCGAATGTTTAGCCGTGAACCGGGCGGCTCTCCGGTAGTAGCCATTTGCAGAGTTCGCCGGACGTTTCACTCCCAGTCCTTTCGGCCAGAAGAGTTTGTCTCCGAAGACTGAAAGTACAGCTGGAACAAGCGTTAGACAAACTGTGAGCGCGACTGAGATTCCGATGGTGACCGCGAGTCCTATCGAACGCAAGAGCCCGAAGCCTGCGATGGCTAGAGCTCCGAAGGCGATGATGACAGTGGCTCCGCTTGTCGAGATGCTCTCTCCAGCCCGGGTGACGGCTCTTTTGATCGCTTCATCCTTCTCTTTGCCATTCTTCCTTTCTTCCACGTACCGGCCTACAAGGAAGATGCAGTAGTCAGAGCCTGCTCCGAACATTGTGACTGGTAGAAGTGTGAGAACGAGGAAGTGGATGCTTGTGATGGTTGTTCCGATTACGTAGACTATCCCGAAGGAGATTCCTACTGAGAGCCCTATGGCCGAGACTGGCAGAATGGGCGCGAATATTGAGCCGAAGAATAGACCGGCGATGATGAGTATGAGTGCTATCGTTACAGGGTCTATCCTTTCGACGTCCATCGCGGACTGGGTTTCAACATCATAGTTGAATGCTGGCGCGCCGGTGACGTAGGCTGGAGGAGCTTGGCCGCTGATCTGGGAAGCCACCTTGACATCGTTTCTTATCTGCTGGGTAGAGCTGCTTGGATCTCCTCCCTTGGGCTTGAAGTCGATGAGAACGAGCATCGTGTTGTTAGCGCTAGACACGAACTGGTCGTAGACTGCACGGGTGGGCTGTAACGGGTAGGAGAGTATGTTACCAGTATGGAGAAGTTGGCCGGCGATGTTCGAGAAGCCAGTCTGGGAGGGAACGGGACCCAGGTCGTAGATTGGACTTACGAGTTTTTCTTGTGTAGGCGTGAGGTTAGCCTGTTGCTCGAAGGTCGAGATCGAGAAGTTTCGGATCGCTGATGGGTCATTCCAGGCGTTGCAGTTCGAACATGACGGGTACAGGTTGAAGGTTTGGATCGTGTTGAGAAAGAGGCTCTTGATCTGAGAGCTGGGTAGGAGTGATTGGAAGTATCCATATGTGATATTGTAGTAGGTGGGTTGCACGGAGAGACCTGGATAGCCCTTGGTTACGTTCTGGGCGCGTTGGAGGGGCGAGTAGTAAGAGAGTAGCTGGTACGTGTTGTAGCGGGCTTGGCTGTTGAATGTAGAGTTCCATGACTTGTAGAAGAGGTTCTGGTAGCCCAGGGCTAGTTGCACGTAGGCGGGCGGAACGAGCGAAGAGACAAGGGCCCAGCTGGTCGCGTTGGCCATCCGATTATAGGCGATAACCTGCGTCCCGCTGACTTGAAACCCACCATTGTTTACAAGGGCGGTCCACGTTGCGGCATAGGTGCTTGGAATACCAAACTCCAAGAGGTTGGCCTGATAGGTAGCGTTCTGTATCTGATAGAGCTGATAGTGAGCTACGCTTGTGAACCCGAGAAGCAGCTGATAGTAGATGTCGTAGATGGTTGTGATGTTGCCGATGTTTGTGAGGGAGGGATCGTTTCTGAGGGTCCAGTTCAATGCGAGAGTAAAGTCTCTAGTTGCGTTGCCGCGGACATCGTTGTTAGTGATTACTACTAGGCTACTTGAGCCTTCTTGGATGTTGAATTCGTCATTGACGATCTGCTGGGCGATGCTTGACTCGGAGTCTTTCGGGTTGAACGATGTCTCTGAGTAGACGATCACGTGTTGGACTTGGAGGATGGCTGGAACGCTCACGACGAGAGCGATCACCCATGCCGCGAAGATCATTCGCCTATGCCTGATCGTCGCCCTGGCTAGGCGTTCGAAGAACAAGACTCGATCCCGAGAAGTTGAACCTCAGCGACTGTAACGATAAAGACGTGCTGTAACCGCGAGACTCTCTGCTTGGAAGAACAGACTCGCGAGAGTGGGGGCAGCGCCGCTTTTACGCTTCCAGCCGCATATGCCTAGGGTGGATTGGCCAAGCGTGGAGGGACCCTTGACTGCCGCTTGAGGTAGGCGCATTTCTGGGCGGCATCCCCACACCCATGGTAGTCCGAGCACAAAGTTGGAGGACCCTGGTAACTCTCTCGTGACAACGGGCTGGTTGAGGGGGTAGGCGCCGCAGCCGCGACGATGGTCACGTACAACCATACTTCGGATGGGGCGCAACGCAACTCGCTGGGCTAATGAAAGCTACAATAGTAGATCCTAGACTACAGGACAGCAGACTAGCTCATGAAACCGTTACCAGGCTGTGTCAAGAAACTGATTGAGGGGAAAACGTTTGCGAATGTTGCTACCATAATGCCGGACGGGTCTCCGCAGGTCACTCAGACATGGGTGGACCATGAAGGGGATCTTGTCTTGGTCAACACGTTTGAGGGGAACCAGAAGAGTTGGAATGTGCGTAGGAATCCGAAGGTTGCTCTGACCGTTACTGACCCTTCTGATCCTTTCAATGTTGCAGTGGTCCGTGGCCATGTCAAGGCGGTTACTTTCAACGGCGCGGAGGCGCATGTTGACCGGATGGCGAAGAAGTACTTTGGTGCGGACAAGTATCCGCGTCGGAGTACGGGTGAGAAACGGGTCCTGATCAAGATCGAAGCGACGCACGTGATACCCCCGCACACACCAACACAACGTTAGAAATCCAAGAAAGGAAGAATCATGCCACAGACCGGGACAAGCTGATAGCGACTGGGTTATGCCGACATTAGACCTGAGGGCCCTCGATAAGAAAGGTGGACAAGCAATCCGCTCCATGGGATCAAAATTGGTCGACACATTCAACGCGAGAGGAAACAAGGTCCACCTTGCTTCTCCGGCATGCGGCTTTGTCGGCTAGTTTTGCAAGAAGCTTAATCCTAACACTCTATCGAAGATCCATAGACTATTCATTCTGTTTTCTGTTCCAGACTGTTCTGGATGATAGAAGGAATGCCATGCTTGGAATCGCTAATGCCAGTCCCGAGACGAGTTGAACGTTCTTGGTAGCGGCTTCCGAGCTCGGAAAGTAGAAGGATTTGACCTGAAAGGCGCGGAAGCCTGCCAGGGTGACGTTTCGGTTTCCTATTTCCGACGCGACTTTTATGAGCAGCAAAGCCCCTGTAGGCCGGAACTCCCCTATGATTTTTCCAGGCGACGGGTGGACCTGGTCCCAGGAAGTCTGAGAAATAATGCTCGCCGTGCTCCCGGACGCGGAAAGAATGAGTGAGAGCCTCTCGTGAGTGTCCCCCAGTCCAGAATAAGATAGTGGGGTCCATTCGTACCATGACTCGTCCCAAATATCTTGGTTAGTCTGGTTTCCTCCGGTGGGTGTCGAGAGCCTCACGACTAGCGGAAATGAGGCGAAGGCGTCACGGAAATTAAGGTCGACCTCCACTCCATAGATACCGTCTCCACGGTAGAGGAAGCTCTGAGCGCCGGATATCTTGTAAGGCTGAAAGGTCCAGGAGTCGGTGTCTACACTCAGCTGGACATACATCTGCCTGTAATTCGTGCTCGGAGCCGCGAGAACCCCGGTGACAAGAAACCCAGCTCCCAGGATTAGGAGAATCAGAAACGAGAATTGTAATACTCTGAGACGCTTAGGGGAACCAATGATCGCCGGAGTCACTAACTTAGGGGGCTCCTCGACACGTGCCATGAGGGAAGAGGCGGCCCTCCCCAGATTTGAGAGGTGGTATTTTCCCTCTTCGTCCTTTCTAATGAGTCCGCCGAGGCTTTCTAGGTGATAGCTGAAGTGGGCACTGTCGACATCTAGTTGCTGGAGGACCTCGGTGAAGGTCTTCGGCCCGGCGGCTAGAATTCGGAGGATTTTTCTCCTCAACGGATGCTTGAGGGATGAGAACATCACGGAATACGTTTCTTCATCTGCTGCCATAGCAGTTCGCATTGTCTACTTAGCCGCTTGTCGCAAATCAATCTTTTTCTGTAGAAATTTTTAGTAAACAATCCTTTAGCTGAGAAACGCTCGAATACATGGCACCGGCAGACTATCCTCTGCCACTGGCTCCGATTGACCCTGGTCCCGTTGTTCGCGAGAGATGCTGACAGCAGTTATCGGAATCCAGACTGTCGTCTATCCAATTCGTTGGCGGGCGACTAGGCACTTCAACGGGAACTTCCCATGGGTCCCGGGGCTACGGACAAATCATAGTTTAACTCCAACCGACGAAACTCACAAAGGAGACTATCTTAGGCGGCTAACCCGGATTGTTCGACACTCGGGCTTTGGGCTCTTTCAGGAAATCAGGCGAGATCGTAGCCAGGCTGAGAAGGGACGTCCCGGTGATGGTCAAACCAGGGGTCCAGGCTCTCAGAATCTGTGACGAACTCGAACAGAAAATGCGGGACCAAGGTGGCAAGCCAGCCTTCCCGGTCAATGTTGGCATCAACGAGGTTGCGGCACATTATACTTCTCCTCCGGGGGACACGATGACGATTCCGCCTGGCTGTCTGGCGAAGATCGATTTCGGGGTCCAGGTCGACGGCTATGTTACTGATACTTCTGTTACGGTCTGCTTCGAGCCTAGGCTTGAGCCGTTGGTCCAGGCGGCTGATGAGGCGTTGGGGAATGCGATTCGGGCGTTTAGACCCGGGGTCAAGTTGTCGGAGATTGGACGGGTGGTCCAGTCGACGATCCAGAAGTATGGGCTCCGGCCGATAAGCAACCTTACGGGTCACAAGATAGAACGGTTTACGATACACGCTGGAAAGTCCGTCCCGAACGTTGGCGGGATGAATGGGACGAAGATCGAGGAGGGCGAGGTCTATGCTATAGAGCCGTTTACGACGCTGGCGAAGGCGGCGGGTGCTGTGGTGAACGGGTCCAGCGCGTACATCTACAGATACGTCAAACCGAAAGGAGCGACCTCTGAAGACTCGAAGAAGGTCCTCGCCTATATCCAGTCCAACTTCTCGACCCTGCCCTTCGCGTCTAGATGGCTAGACAAGATGTTCGAGCGAGAGACCGCGAAGAAAGCACTATACGACCTGATAAAACACAAGTGCGTCAGCGCCTACCCGGTCCTAGTAGAACAGACAGGCAACCCAGTCGCACAGTCAGAACACACAGTCCTAGTGAACCATGACAACTGCTCCATCCTCACAGGACCATAATCAGTCCACTCGAGCTACGGTGCCGTAAGCCTTCGAAGCCGGAAATCGAAATCAGTCGAAAAGCCCCTGATTTCAACGATCTTGTTTATCTCTCGAAGAAACGAAATCAATTGTCGCATTTCATGTTGACCCTCGCCCACATAGACCAGATCGTCCATCATGAAACTCAGTCGATCATTCTCAAGCTCAGGGTCTCCCTTGATGCGATATTTCTTAAGGAGTTCCTTTATCGATGCTTTTTCATCATCTCTGATATTTCTGACAAATTCGATCCAAGAGAATCCAAATGTCGTGAATCCGATCCTCTGATTGTCAAGATCTGCGCTTGACTCGATAAACCGTATCAATTCGTCAAGTGTCGTTATCATTTGACCATTACCGTAGACTGCTTTGAGGAAGTTAGACTCTGAAATAATTCTTTTGAAAATTTCCTCGCCTCTCGACTTGCCCTTGTTTGAGATTCGTTCTCCTATCTCTGCAGCTACGGTCGGTCTTACAGACTCATAAGCATTGATTAGAAGGATGAGATCTTCGATCTTGAAGCTTAGGTCTTCCGAAGGAACAATCTCGCCTGTGATATACTCTGCATAGTTTTCCACTTGCGAGTCGATATTTCCCTCAAGAATAGAATCGAGGTAGTCTGCCTTCAATTTGGCAATATTCAGATCGAATTTCTCCTGTTCGAATTTTGCATAGTCGATGGCATCTCGAAGGTAAGTGTAGATGCGAGCGTCCCATGCATACTGATCGTTTATTCTTATCCAATCCACAGCTTGTTCGACGAACTTCTCTACCCTTTTTGGAGGCTCCATGATCTCGAATGCCGCGCAGGTCAGCAAGATTTCTTTGCTAAGAATTTCGGGAGCAAAGTAATCTCCTGCCAAATTGTCTATTGCCGCAAGACAATCCTGAACTACTTTAAGGTCTTTAGAAAGAAATTCTTTACCTAGGTTAACCATGATTTCTGCGGCGGATTCTCCTTTGGAGACATCCTCACTTTTCAGCCATGTCTCTAACATTATGTGGTTGAAGACTCTGATCATTTCATCGAGTAGCCGATGCCTCTGAGAATATGCTCGCGCAAATAGGTCCCCAAACACCCGATAGAGGTCACGTAATATACCGTTTTCCGAGAAGACGTAGAGGTTCAAGAAAAGTTCTCGCGTCGCAAACCTGACAGAGGGTATGTCCCATTTGTCGATGCGCTCTTTGACCATCATCAGAATTGAATCAATGAGGTCCTCTTCTTGGTCAGACTCCCACTTCCGATGTCCCAGAGCTTCCCTTAGTTCAGCAAGTCTTCTGGAAAAAGCATTCTTGAAACCGACACTAACCAAATCATCGTCAGCCGGTTCTGACGATTCAAGACCCATCTGCCTGCGGCCTCGAACTGCTTGAATGATCTTCTCGGCAACGTTTTCCATGCCTTCGGAGGTTTTGGCCGCAAAACGGTCAGCGAGCCCAGGTGAGTATTTGGCAACTGTTTGCTGATCGATGTTGTGCCACACTGGAAGCATTCTTTTCTTTCGTGTTTGAACTTCTCGACTTACGAGTATGTCCAACTCCCTTTTCGGCCACTCCTTCGCAAAAAAGTTTGGTGAAATGATGACTACTCCAAACCGGGAGTTGGCCAGCCCGTGCTCAATCTTGCGATGAAGGCTATCCCCGAGTTTTAGGGAGAACTCGTCATACCAAACCTTCAGGCCACGTTGCTCGAGTGCTTGCGCTAAGGGTCTTGCAACTTGATTCTTGTCTTCACTCGCGTGAGAGATGAAAACATCCCAGTGCCGGAGAGACTGTTTTCCCACCGAGCTTGCCAAACAAGGATTCAGGTACAACTTATCACTTCGTCTAATTAGCTTGACTCTCTCAGACCCTCAAACGCGAACAGCCCGATCGACCCCATGGATTAGCCTTTGAACGATGAGGAATGTTATTCCTGAACATCTAGGAGGGAAAGATTGTAGCTCATAACTCAGAATAGTACGGAGCTGAGGAAAAATAGGGCCTAGGAATGCAGAACTGGATTCGTCAGGGCATCCTAGCGCTTCCCGCTTCAGGCCTGATTGCTATAGTAGCGAGCTTGATCCCCGGAGCGTGGATCGACCGGTCGGTAGATCCCGGAGGCTTGGCGCGAGCGTCTGCGAATGTCGCTTTGGCCAACATGATTGGGATCTCACAGAGTGTCGAAGTGGTCGGGAATCATGTACGCTGTCGCGACACCTCTCTGGATCGACCCCCTCTACATCTATCAACCCACAATCGCCTTGTTGGGCGGCATCCTTCTACTGATCAGTGGCGGGTGGATAGCCATCAGCGTGATCACAAAGCGTCTTGAATGATGAACTCCCGTTATTCGGACAAGGTGGCCCGGCTCCTAGCGCTTTGTGGTGTGACGGCTCCTGTCCTCATGTTGGTTCTCTGGACCCTCGCCAGCCTAGTAAGACCAGGATACAATCAGCTCAACCAGTATGGCAGCGAACTGGGCACCGGCCCGAACGCTATTATCATGGATGCAAACTTCTTCGTCACAGGTCTACTAATCATCGGGTTCGCCGGAGGACTGTTCAGGAGCATTCACGGTGGGAAATGGGCCGGGGCTGGCTCGACCCTTCTGGCGGTCTTTGGTGCGGGCGAAGCCGCGGGAGGGTTGTTTCCCTGCGACCCTGGCTGTCCCGTAGCCGCGCAGTCGTTCTCTCAGCTAGCCCACAACGTGGACGCAGTTGTAGCCTTAGTAGCACTCACCCTCGCACCACTTATAGTCTCACCTAGTCTGAAGCGAGATGGTTACTGGCAACGATACAGAGCCTACTGTCTTGTCACAGGACTTGCAACTGTCGCACTCTTCTCGACCTTCTCCGTTGCGAGCCTCGGATATCTCGGATCTGTCGGACTCCTTCAGCGATTATTCCTTGCCGTGCCTTTTCTCTGGATAGAAGTTATGGCGACAAAACTGTTGCGCGCTCCTAGTTGAGCATCGGGATGGGGTAGCTAGGGATGCCTGTGTATTGCTGAGGAACGCTTCTCTGATGGTTCAAGGTAGATCGGCCGTCCACACTGCCTAAATACGAGCTTTTCTCAGCATTCTACGGTCTCCAGTCGATGAGCCAATCAAAAGTAATACAATTCCTGACTCTTCTGCTGATTGTTATCGGAATCTCATCCTCAATTTTCACAGTACACGCTGCGACCTATACTCCAGGGGTCAGCGTGGGTCAATGGGCGAAGTACGAGACGCTATACGATAGATGTCAATCGAGCGATCCGACGATGTGCCAGAGCCAGGGCAATGGGGATTTGAACGACACAGACTATGGACTGATCCGCATAGTAGACGTTTCTGGGACCACCGTCAGCTTCCAACTCTTCACCCAGTACAAGAACGGGACGACCTCCTCGGAGGGAGCACAGGTCGATGTCGCTACCGGATATTCCAACGTCTCAAGCATTGGTTCCGGGGCTCCGTCCGACTACTTCGTGCTAGCGAGAGGCTTGCAGATGGGCGACCATATCTGGAACTCCGACACTGCTCCTACGTTTAATCTGACAACTACCGAGCAAGTTTTCGGTGTGCCAAGGTCAATTAACTTTCTCAACTACTCGTCCTCTTACAGTTACTCCGGATTCACATTCTCATCCTCCACAGGCTTCGCCTTCGACCAAGACTCCGGCCTGTTCCTCGAAGTGTCCGCCGTTTTTTCCTCAAGTTCCCCGTACGGAAGTAGCCAGACGGCTTTCGCCGTGGGAATGGTCGACAACAACATCTGGCTCACCTCCACGCTACCGGACTTTACGATCGACATAGTTTCCGATATAACCTTCCAGGGGGGTTCCTCAGGCACCGCCACGATCACACTCACTGTGGAGAACGGGTTTAGCTCCAGCATCAGCCTAAGCGTCGATACGCCCAGCGGTCTTACCTGCACGCTCGACCAATACACAATCCAAGGTTCGGGAACCGCGACGCTGACGTGCAACGGTCAACCCGGAACTTACACCGTTACGATAACCGCAAGTGGTGGATACGCCACACACTCTGCCCAGACAGCGGTAACAGTCACTAGTGCGCCGGACTTCGCGATTAATCCGATTTCTTCAATAACATTCCAGACAGGGTCTTCAGGTACTGCAGCGATTACATTCGCCGGCCAGGGCGGATTCAGCTCCAGTATTATCCTAAGCATAGATGCACCTAGTGGTCTTACATGTACACTCGACCACTACACTGTCGATAGTTCGGGGTCCGCCACGCTGACATGCAATGGACAGCCAGGAACTTATACTGTGACGATCAACGCCAGCGGTGGGGGCTCTACTCATTCTGCCCATACGAACGTCACAGTCAATAGTGCGCCAACTGCAAACCAGCCCAGTAACGGACTTCCACTGACATACGTCTACATCGCAGTCGCGGTAGCGGCCGTAGTAGCGATAGCAGGCGTAGTCTTCTTCCTTAGAAGAAAGCCCCCTTCAGCTAGGCCAGAGCCCAGCGTTTCGACCCCAACCCCACAAAGCCCCGCCTAGCGTCTCGCCTATGAGAAATGGCGCGTAAACTCTGGAATCTACAGAGCTAAGTCCGGAATCGACCAGCCTGTTTCGGGTTACACCATTGGTCTCGTGGATTATTTCTCGAGCGACAGCTGCCTGAGAATATGGTCTGTTATCGTTGCGTCAAGAACCGCCAGCCCGCCAGATTTGAACAGGGTAAGATCACCGTCACGCATTACCACCCTCTTTCTCCCGATTATGATTTCTCCAAGCTCTAAGATCTCCGACTCTCGAATCGACCCTTCTCTGATCGGCCCGATAATGTCGCCGTAGGTGGTGAGGGCTTGCGCTCGTGAGTCTACGACCACTCTGGACCTTTTGACGAGTGCCGTGTCCACCTCCCTGGCTTCTGGGGTTGCGCTTCCAATCGCGTTCACGTGGGACCCTGCCTTGACCAAGCTTCCCTCGAAGACTGGAATATCAGACGTTGTCGCAGTAACGATCACATCCGACTCTCTCGCGACTCGTCCGGGAGAGTCAGCCGCCACAACCGGAATCTCGTGGTCCCGAGACGTTTTCTCTGCAAACAATTCCCGTCTGGCTTTGTCTCTGGAATAGACGAGGACCTTGTCAAAGTCTCTGACCAGCATAAGCATAGGAATGTGTGTCACTGCTTCCCTGCCCGTTCCAAACACTCCCAAGACCCCAGCACTCTTACTGGCCAGGATATCCGTGGCCACCGCCGTACTCGCAGCCGTCCTGACGGCCGTGAGCCACTCCCCCTCGAGCTCCGCCACCTGCACTCCAGTAGTTGCATCGTACGCGTAGATAGTCAACAGGACCGTTGGCAGAGAGACCTTCGGATTCCCTGCATTGACACGCGCCACTTTGACAGCAACGCTTCCCTGACCATACACGTGCCCAGGCATGAAGAACATCGACGCACCACCCGGAACCAACAACAGGACCCGTGGAGGATTGACCGCCTCTCCCCGGGTGAGCCTCAGGTACGCCTCCCTCACCAACTCGATTGCCTTGGAGAAGGGGAGGAGACGCTTCACATCAGCCTCATTCACATGTAGCATAGAACCGAGATTCTGCACAAGGGCATTATGATTTCCCAAGCGCCAGGATTGCGAAAAAATCGTTCAGAATAAGCCCGGATCCCGAGTCCGGAAAGGCTGCACTCCTGGTGATAGGCGATACGGGCAGCTAGTGAGCGCTTACAATCGCGGTGATGCCTGTCATCCATAGGGAAACGCCTTGGAATCGCCCTATAACTGGAAACCCATCCATCGTAGTGTTAATCCTCTCAATGACCAACAAAAGCGCAGCCCATCCACCATAACAGCTCCTTGCTAAGGATGCAAGGGCCCGAAAGTCTAGAAGA
>WNFY01006843.1_pt1 | contig 11623 bp, 11 predicted proteins | sample 5400091 | NCBI WGS metagenome assembly WNFY01 (sample SAMN13153364, study PRJNA577476) | soil metagenome | isolation source: 60 cm soil or saprolite under grassland replicate 1 | place: USA:California | collected 2016-06-15
CCAGGTGACCGCGGCCGGGTCGTCGAGGCTGAACTCGCCGATCCGCTCGAGCCAGACTTCGAGGGCGACCCGGAGTTCCATCCGCGCCAGGTGCGATCCGATGCAGCGGTGGATGCCGAGGCCGAACGCGGCGTGCCGGTTGACCTGGCGGTCGATGACGACCTCGCCGGCCCGGGCGAACTGCGCCGGGTCGCGGTTGGCCGCCGGGAACGACAGCAGGATCCAGTCCTCGGCCTTCATGTCCACGCCGTGCCAGTGCATGTCCTCCTTCACCAGCCGCGCCATGGTGACCGGCGCGTAGGCGCGGAGGAACTCCTCCAGCGCGGCCGGCAGCAGCCCGGGCTCGGCCGCCAGCCGCCTGCGGTCGTCGGGGTTCCGGGCCAGGTGCCACAGCGAGGAGCCGATCGCGCTCCAGGTGGTGTCGATGCCGGCGATGAGCAGCAGGGCCATCGCGCCGGTGACGTGGTCCGCCTCGAGCTTGCGGCCGAAGATCTCGGCGTCGATGAGGTAGCTGGTCAGATCCTGGCGCGGGTGGTCGAGGTGGTCGTGGACCTGCGCGAGCAGGTAGTCGAACAGCCTCTCCATCCGCTTGATGCGCTCCTCCGGCGGGAGGTTGATGCCTTCAAGCACGCCCTCCACGAACTCGCGGAACCGCGGGCCGTCCTGCGGGGGAAAGCCGAGCATGTCGGCGATGACCCGCATCGGGATGTGCTGCGCGTAGTCGGCGGCGGCGTCGACCACGTCCTGCCCCTCGAACGCGTCGATGAGGGCGTGGCAGTAGGCCCGGGTGGCAGGCTCCTGCCTGCTCACCGCGGTCCTGGTGAACGCGGGCAGCAGCAGCTTGCGCGCATGGTGGTGGAACGGCGGGTCGGAGGAGATCGGCGGCGAGCCGCCGACCGGGGCCAGGTCGAGGGGCGGCCGGAAGTTGCCCATGATGATCGACCGCGAGGAGAAGCGCTCGGTGTCGTAGGCGATCGCCGCGACGTCCTCATACCGGGTCGGCAGCCACCCGCCGCCGAACCGGCCGGTGTGCGCGATCGGGCAGCGCTGCCGCAGGTCGTCCTGGATCGGGTACGGGTCGGCCGACCACTCCGGCTCCAGGTGGGAGAAGTCGGTCGCCCAGTCCGAGACCGGCCCGGTGATGATCTCGCTGCGAACGCCCTCCGGTTCCTCCCCGGCCTGCTCCTGGTAGGCGAAGCGGTTATCGATGGCCACCTCAGGTCACCTCGATCGCGTGTTCCGGGCAGTTGACCGCGGCCAGCCGCGCGTCGCGGTCAAGCTCCGGGGGCACGGTCCCGTCGCCCAGGACCTGCCCGTAGCCTTCCTCGTCGTCGCCGAACAACCCGGGCGCGAGATCGTAGCAACGGCCGTGGCCCTGGCATCGTTCGGCGTCTATCTGTACTTTCACCGGCTCGCTCCCGTCTGTGCCGTGGAATCTGGGTTACTGAGGGCCCCCGCCACCCTGGTCAGCAGGGCGGCCCAGTCGTCCTCGCCGACCGCGTGCTGGTCCGGCGTGACCACCAGGCTGCCCATCGCCAGCAGCAGGCAGAAGTGGGCCAGGGCGGCCGGGGACAGCCCCGGGTCGAGTTCGCCGCGCGCCTGGGCCAGTTCAACCAGACCGCCCAGCCAGTCGCCCCGCTCGCCCACGTACTCGCGCATCGGCCGGGCCACGTCCTCGTCGCGCCGCGCCGCGACCAGCGCCTCGACGATGAGGTAGCCGCGCGCGTCGCGGCGGCGCGGCAGCCACCGCCCGACGGTGAGCAGCAGGTCCACCACCGGCCGGTCCGGGTCGGCGGCGAACAGCTCGCCGAGCAGGTGCCGCCCGTGCGTCCGCAGCGCGTCCACCAGCAGGTCCGCCTTGGAGGCGAAGTGCGCGTACAGAGCGCCGTTGCTCACCCCCGCGGCGGCGGCGATGTCGGCGACCCGGGTGCCGTCGTAGCCTCGTTCGGCGAACACGTCGGCAGCCGCCCGCAGCAGCCGCTCCCGGGTCTCGGCCGCGGTGACGCCCGCGATGCGTCCCATAAAGGAATTAAACGAGCGTTCATTACGATCCGTCAAGGCCTGGCCAGCCTAGGATGAGGCGGTATGGGCGTGCCGGAGGTGCCGGCCTCGCTGCGGTCGTGGATGTCCGCCGTCAGCGAGATCGTCCGCTCGGTCAACGCCGCCGAGCCGCTCGCCAGCGTGCTGACCCGGGTGGCCGAGCAGGCCTGCGAGCTGATCGGGTTCGAGTTCTGCGCGGTGATGCTGGCCGACGAGCAGCGGGAATGCCTGCAGATCGCCGGGTGGAGCGGCCTCACCCCGGACTACCTGGCCCAGGTCAGCGACGGCCAGGGGCTGCGCATCCGGCCGCCAGGTCCCGACCTCGACACCCCGGCCGCCCGCGCCTACCGGGAGGGCCGCACGATCGTCGTCCCCGACGTGCGCGAGGCCCGCTCCTACGGCAGGCTGCGGCGCCTGGCGCCCACCCAGGGCTACCGGGCCCTGCTGGTCGCGCCGCTGGGCCGATCCGGCGCCCTGGCCGGGGTCATCGTCGCCTACTCGGTCACCGCCCGGCAGTTCAGCGGGCCCGAGCTGGAGCTGATCGAGCTGCTGGCCGGGCAGGCCGCGACGGCCCTGGAGACGGCGCGGCTGCGGGCCGAGCAGCAGGAAGTCATCCGCGAGCTGTCCGGCGCCAACGAGGAGATGCGGCGCGGCCGGGCCGTGCTGGAGTGGGCCGAGCGGCAGCACCACCAGCTGATGCAGCTCGTGCTGGACGAGGTGGAACTGCCCGAGCTGGTCGCCGCGCTCGCGTCGGCGCTGCGCGCGTCGGTCACGGTGGAGGACACCGACGGCCGCGTGCTGGCCCGCGCGCCCGCCGAGGGCTACTGCCCGCCGCCGTCCCCGGCGGCGCGCCGGACGGGCGCGGCCCGGGCCGCGCTCACGGCCGGGGAGGCGTCCGGCCGGCGCTACACGGTGGCCCGGGTGCCGGTCCGGGGGCCGAACGGGCGGGTCACCCGCTCCACCGCCGCCTGGGCCGCCCCGGTCGTGGTGGGCGGAGAACTGGCCGGGCGCCTGTGGGTCACCGATCCGCCCGCCGAGCCCGAGCCCGTCCAGCTCCGCGTCATCGAACGGTTTGCCCTGGTCGTCGCGCTGCTGCTGCTCCAGCAGCGGCACCTGCTCGACGTGCAGACCCGGCTGTCAGGAGACCTGCTCGGGGACCTGCTCCGCGACGGCGGCCCGGACCCTGCGGGCCGGCTGCGGGCCGTCCTGGACCGGGCCGCGGCATTGGGGCACGACCTGTCCCGGCCGCACGTCCTGGCGCTGCTGACCGTGGACGCGCCGGTCCCGCCCGCCGTGCGGCTGCCCGAGCTGACCCGGGCCGCGGCCGAGCCGGGTCCGGTCCCGCTGGCCGGGACCTACGACGGGGCGCACGTCCTGCTGCTGCCGGCCGAGCCAGATCCCGGTGACGCGCTGCGCCGCATCCTGGCCAAGGCCGACCAGGCGGTCGGGCCGCGGGGCCGCCTCACCCTGGTCGCCGGGCCGGTGGCCCGCGACCCGGCCGGGTACGCGACCGCGTTCCGGGTCGCCCGCGGCGCGGCGGCGCTGCGCCGGGCCAGCGGCCGCGGCGGTTTCGTGGACGTCGGCCGCCTCGGGCTGTCCGCGCTGCTGCTCGAGACGGGGACGCCGGACGCGCTGCGCCGCTTCGCCGGCGACGTGCTGCACACCGTGGCGGAGCACGAGGAACGCCACGGCGGGGACCTGCTGGCCACGCTGCGGGCCTGGCTCTCGGCCGGCTGCTCGACGGCCGCGGCGGCGGACGCCCTGGTGGTGCACCGCAACACGGTGACCTACCGGCTCGGCCGCATCGAGCAGCTCACCGGGCGCGGCCTGCGGGACAGCCGGGTACGCCTCGAGCTGGAGCTGGCCCTGACCATCCGGGAGATCGTCCAGGCCGAAGCGCCGGGCTGACCCCCTTGTGCCCGGTACCAGCGAGATATGGTTATTCCTGGGCTGGTGCACATGGCGGGGGGCCAGTCCCGGCGGCAGCATCGGACAAGAGGCCCGACACCGGGGAGGTCGCCATGAAACCGCCGCCGTTTGCCTACGCCGCGCCGGCCACTCTGGAGGAGGCGGTCGGGCTGCTCACCGAGCACGCCGAGGCCGAGCCGCGGGTGCTGGCCGGCGGGCAGAGCCTGATCCCGCTGATGAACTTCCGGCTGGCCAAACCCGGGTACCTCGTCGACCTGCGCAACGTCGCCGGGCTGAGCGGCATCCGGCGTGACGGCGACGTGCTCGTCATCGGGGCGATGACCAGGTTGGCGGAGGTCGAGCGGTCCCCGGAGGTCGCCGTGGCCGCGCCGCTGGTGACCGAGGCGGTCGGGCTGGTCGCGCACGCCCCGGTCCGGAACAGCGGGACGATGGGCGGCAGCCTGGCCCACGCCGACCCGGCCGCCGAGCTGCCCGCGGTGGCGCTGGCGCTGGACGCCGAGCTGGTGGCGGCCGGCCCCGGCGGCACCCGCGTGATCCCGGCCGCGGAGTTCTTCACCGGGCCGTACAGCACGGCCCTGGCGGCGGACGAGATCCTGACCGAGATCCGGCTGCCGGTCTGGCCCGGCGGGCACGCGTTCACCGAATTCTCCCGGGTGCACGCCAACTTCGCCGTGGTGGCCGTGGCCGCGCTGGTGGAGCTGGACGGTGACGGCGATCAGATCAGGCGCGCGGCCCTGGCGCTGGCCGGGGTGGCGCCGACCCCGGTCCGGGCCACGGCGGCCGAACGGGCGCTGGCCGGCGCCCCCGCCGACGCCGGGACGATCCGCGCCGCGGCGGACGCGGCCGCGGCCGGCCTGTCGCCAGCCGGCGACCTGCACGCCAGCCCGGAGACCCGGCGCGGCCTGGCCCGGACCTACCTGCGGCGCGGGATCGAACTGGCGGTCGCCCGCGCCCGGAACGAGAGGTGAGAACCATGGCCCCGGATACCCGCACGATCAGCCTGACCGTCAACGGCCAGCCGCACGTGGCCGAGGTAGAACCGCGCCGCCTGCTCGTCGACTTCCTCCGCGAGGACCTCGGCCTGCCCGGTACCCACATCGGCTGCGAGCACGGCGTCTGCGGCACCTGCACCGTCCTGCTGAACGGCGCCAGCATCCGCTCCTGCATCACCCTGGCCGTCCAGGCCGACGGCGCCTCCATCGACACCGTCGAGGGCCTCGCCCAGGGTGGGGAGCTGCATCCCCTCCAGGACGAGTTCTCGGAGAAGCAGGGTCTGCAGTGCGGCTACTGCACCCCCGGCATGCTGATGCGGGCCTGCGAGATCCTCGCGGAGAACCCCGATCCGTCGCCCGTTCAGGTACGCGAGGCGATCGCCAGCAACCTGTGCCGCTGCACCGGCTACCAGTTCATCACCGAGGCCGTGATCAGCGCCGCCGCGCGGATGCGGGCCGCCAAGGAGGGGGTCGCGCCGTGACCGCTACCAACCACACCGGCGCCCCGCCGGTCCGCGATCACTCCGCCAAGCGGACCTGGGTGGGCCAGTCCATCCGCCGGGTCGAGGACCCGAAGTTCCTGCTCGGCCGGGGCGGCTACATCGCCGACCGGATCACCCCGGGCACCCTGCACGCCGCCGTGCTGCGCAGCCCGTTTGCCCACGCCAGGATCGGCCGGATCGAGACCGCCGCGGCCCTGGCCGCGCCGGGGGTGCACGCGGTGATCACCGGCCGGGAGGCGGCCGAGCTGTGCGACCCGATGCCCGACTTCGGGCCCGACCCGGCCAAGCACACCTGGCGCTGCCTGGCCGCGGAGAAGGTCCGGTACGTCGGCGAGGGCGTCGCGGTGGTCGTCGCGGACAGCCGGTACCTGGCCGAGGACGCACTGGAGCTGATCGAGGTCGAGTACGAGCCGCTGCCCGCGGTCACCGATCCGGAGCGCGCGCTGGCCGCCGGGTCCCCGCTGGTGCACGAGGCGCTGGAGTCGAACTGCGCCTACGAGCGCAGCTTCGACTTCGGCGACGTGGACGGCGACTTCGCCGGGGCCGACGTCGTCGTCCGGGACCGGCTGCGCTGGCACCGTTCGGGCGGCCAGCCGCTGGAGACCGTGGGCGCCATCGCCGAGTACGACCAGGGCACGGGCAGCTTCACCATCGACACCAACACGCTGAGCTTCACCAGCTACCTGTTCATGGCGGCGGGCACGCTCAAGGTCCCGGTCAACAAGCTGGACATCAGGCCGGTGCCGGCCGGCGGCAGCTTCGGCTCCAAGCTGTTCGCCAACAAGCCCGCGGTGATCGCCGGGATGTGCGCGCGGAAGACCGGCCGCCGGGTGGCCTACCTGGAGGACCGGTCCGACAACATCGCCAACTGCGACCACCACGGCTCGGACCGGGTCTACGACGTCGAGCTCGCGATGATGCGGGACGGCACCATGCGCAGCCTCAAGATCGACGTCGTCGACGACTACGGCGCCTACATCCAGTTCGGCGTGGGCCACCACGGCAACGCCCTGGCCCAGGTGGTCGGGCCGTACACCATCGGCAGCGTGCGCTACCGGGTCCGGGCGGCGCTGACCAACAAGAACCAGCAGGGCGCCTACCGGGGCTTCGGCTCCGAGGTGAACAACTGGATGCTCGAGCAGATGGTCGACAAGGCCGCGCGCGAGCTCGGCCTGGACCCGGTCGCGGTCCGCCGGATGAACTTCATCAGGGACTTCCCGCACTTCATTCCGACCGGCAACGTCTACGACTCCGGCGACTACGAGCGGGTGCTCGACCATGCCCTGGAGCTGGCTCGGTATGACCACTGGCGCGCCGAGCAGCGGCGGCTGCGGGAGGAAGAGGGCCGGTGCATCGGCATCGGCGTGATCACCGCCCAGGAACGCAGCGTGTTCTCCGCGACCGAGTTCTGGTTCTGGTTCGACGAGCCGGGCGCGCCGGTGACCTCGACCCCGGAGTCGGTGTCGCTCAAGGTCGACGCCACCGGCGGGATCACCGCGATCCTGTACTCCTGCGCGTTCTGGGGGAACAGCCCGGAGACGATGGTGGCGCAGCTCGTGGCCGAGGAGTTCGACTGCAGCCCGTACGACGTCTCGATCGTCTACCACGGCAGCCGCGACGGGCTCCCGGCCACCGGGCCGGGCGGCTCCCGCACCACGGTGATGCTCGCCGGCGCGGTCGAAGGCGCGTCCGCCAAGATCAAGGAGAAGGCCCGCCGGGCAGCGGCCCACCTGCTCGAGATCGGCCCCGACGACCTGGAATGGGCCGACGGCGGCTTCCGCGTCCGGGGCGACCCGGAGCGGAAGAAGACGCTCGGCGAGATCGCCATCATGCTGCACCTGTTCAAGCACAGCTTCCCGGAGGACATGGAGAGCGGGCTCGACGCCTCGAAGGTGTTCGACCACCCGTACACGACCATGCCCTCCGCGGACCGGAAGGACCTGGGCGTCTTCTACCCGTTCGTCGGCCACGCCTGCCACGTGCCGGTGGTGGAGGTCGACATCGAGACCGGCGCGGTCACGTTCCTGCACTACGCGGCCGTGCACGACTGCGGGACCCTGGTCAACCCGCGGTCGCTGGCCGGGCACATCGTCGGCGGCACGGCCCAGGGCATCGGCACCGCCCTGTACGAGGAGTTCGTCTACGACGACGACGGCCAGCTGCTGTCCTCCAGCTTCATGGACTACCTGATCCCGACCGCGATGGAGGTCCCCGAGCTCACCATCGGCCACGTCGAGACGCCGTCGCCGTACACGCCGCACGGCATCAAGGGAGGCGGCGAGGGCGGCCGGATGATGGCGCCCGCCGCCATCAACGCCGCGGTCAACGACGCGCTCGCCCCGCTCGGAGTCCGGCTGACCGAGCTGCCGATGACACCGGAGCGGATCCTGGCCGCGCTGCGCGCGGCGGGCCCCGCTAGTGACAGTGCGGGGTGAGCGCTCCACCGGCCCCGGTCGCCGTGGTCACCGGCGCCAACCGGGGGATCGGGCGCGCGATCACCGTGGCCCTGGCCGCCGCCGGATACACCGTCGCGGCCAGCGCTCGTGACCCGGCCAGCCTGGACCCCACCGTCGCTGCGGCTGCGGCGGCGGCGGCGGACCAGGCGGGCGGGACCGCGGTCCCGGTCGCCTGCGACGTGTGCGACGAGGCCTCGGTCGCGGACCTGGCCGACCGGGCCGGCCAGCTCGGCCCGGTCCGCGCCGTCGTGGCCAACGCCGGGATCGCCGGGCCCACTGCGCCGCTGCACGAGATCACGCTGGCCGACTGGCGGGAGACGATCGCCACCGACCTGGACGGGGTGTTCCTCACCTTCCGGGCGTTCATCCCGGCCATGGTCGAGCGCCGGGGCGGCAGCCTGATCGCGATCTCGTCGATGACCGGCAAGCGCCCGCTCTACGGCCGCACCCCCTACGCCGCGGCGAAGATGGGCGTCATCGGGCTGGTCCGCACGCTCGCGACCGAACTCGGGCCCTACGACATCCGGGTCAACGCGGTCTGCCCGGGCCTGGTCGCCGGGCCCCGGATCGAGGCGGTGCTCGCCCGGCAGGCCGCGGCCCGCGGGATCACCGAGGAGGCGGTCCGGGCCGAGGCGGATGCCCTGTCCCCGCTGCGCCGCCTGGTGACCGCCGAGGAAGTGGCCGCGGCCTGCGTCTTCCTCGCCTCCGACGGTTCGGCCTCCATCACCGGCGAGGACCTTAACGTCGCCGCCGGCGTCGTCATGTACTGATTCCCCCGAAGGAGCCCGATGCGGATCATCGACCTCTCGCAGGACATCTACGAGGGCATGAAGGTGTACCCCGGCCACCTGAAGACCGTGCAGTTCGAGCACGCCACGCACGAGGAGACGGCGCCGCGGTTCGAGGGCGGCTTCTCCTTCCAGACCACCGGCTTCATGCTGAACGACAACGGGCCCACGCACGTCGACTCGTTCTCTCACCTCGACCCGGACCCGTCGGCGGAAACCATCGAGCAGATGCCGCTGGACCTGTTCTACGGCCCCGCGGTGTGCCTGGACGTCACCGGCTTCGCCCCGCGCACCGACATCACCGCCGACGACCTGGACAGCATCGAGGCCGTGGCGCCGGTGAGCCTGCAGCCGGGCGACATCCTGCTGCTCTACACCGCCACCTGGAACCGCTTCGCAGGCGACAAGCGCTATCTCACCGACTTCGCCGGCCTGGGCGAATCGGCCGCCGAATGGATCGTCAGCCGGCAGGTAAAGACGTTCGGCGTGGACAGCCCGACCCCGGACAACCCGGCCAGCACCACCTACCCGGTGCACATGATGTGCCGCCGGGAGCACATCACGCACTACGAGAACCTCGCCCACCTGGACGAGGTGGTGAACACCCGGTTCACCTTCGCGGGCTTCCCGCTCAAGCTCCGCGGCGCCCACGGCGGCCCCACCCGCGCCGTCGCCCTCATCGGCTAGCTGTTGCGCAGGTTACGCACCGTACATCGAATCCCCGGGACCTTCTCGACCTTGCCGTCCACCGTTACCAGATCCACCTCCAGCGTCTCGGCGAGAGCCACGTACGCGGCGTCGTAGGGCCACATGTTGTGCCTGAGTTGCCAGATACGCGTCAGCAGCGGAACGTGGCTGTACCGGGTGAGCGCCATCCGGCCGAGCAGGTCGAGCGCCCGTTCTCCCTCATCAGGCGGAAGTTTGCCCGCGTGAACCAGCCCTCGAAGAGTGGATGCGCATTCGAGGTCGACCGCGTGTGGTGCGGCCAGCTTCTCACCCACGACAACAGCACGGACTCCTTCAGCAACGCGATCCGTGCCCACCAGGAATTCCACCACCGCCGAGGTATCCAGGACGATCATGTACGTGACTCGCGGATCGCCGTGATCGCGTTCACCACGTCATCCGCAGTGACGTCTGACCGGGCGGCGATCGTGCGGGCCCGTTCGGCCGCTTCTTCCGGGGTCAGGACGGCTGCCTCGCTCTCCAGCAGTTGCCGGATGTATGCCTGCAATGACTGGCCGGCCTGGGCGGCCCGCACCTTGAGAGTGGTAACGGTGCGCTCGGAGACATCCCGTACATGAATGGTTGCCATGCAAGCATTTTACTTGCAATGCAAGCGTGGAGGCTGCACAGTGCGCATCCAAGTCCGTCGCTCACCCGCGTACCCGCATCCGGCCCGTCTGGAACAGCGCGGTGTCGCTGCCGTCCTGCCGCCAGACCGAGACCGTCAGCGACTCACCCGGCAGCACCGGACGGCTGAACCGGCCGGACATGGACCCGAACCTGGCCGGGTCCCCGTCGCACAGCGCCCGCAGCAGGGCCCGGCCGGTCACCCCGTAGGTGCACAGGCCGTGCAGGATCGGCTGGCTGAAGCCGCCCCGGGCGGCGAACTTCGGGTCGACGTGCAGCGGATTCCTGTCCCCGGACAGCCGGTAGATCAGGGCCTGCTCCGGCCGGGTCGGCTGCACGACCCGGTGGTCGGGCTCCCGGTCAGGGCGTTCCCACGGCTGGTCGCTGCCCCGCTCGCCGCCGAAGCCGCCCTCGCCGCGGATGAAGACGCTGCTCCGCGACGTCACCAGCGGCTCGCCGGTGGCCGCGTCCACCGCCGCGTTCTCGGTCACCACCAGCGCCCCGGAGCCTTTGTCGTAGATGCCGGTCACCGTCGCGGTGGTGCGCACGGTCCCCTCGACCGGCAGCGGCCGGTGCAGCTCGAAGGCCTGCTCGGCGTGCACCAGCAGGGCCCGGTCGAAGTCACCGAGCGTGCGTCCCGGCCGGGCCTGCGCGATCAGCACGCCGAACGTCGGCAGCACCTTCTGCTCGATGCCCTCGCAGTTCTCCGTGGTGAACTCGAGTTCCTGCAGCGGGTCGCCGAGCCCGGCCCCCACTCCGACCGCGTAGAGCAGCGCGTCCTTGCTGTCCCAGGACCGCTCCTGCGGCTCGCTCGGCACTGCGACCAGGCTGTGGTCAAGCCCCATGACACCCTCCGACGTCGCCGGAACCGCCCCGGAATTGCTAGAACGTGGTTCTAGAACGGATTGTCGAGCCCCCGCCCCGGCCGTGTCAACCCGCCCCGGCCGTCTTGACACGCCCGGGGCGGCACGATCCAATTATCTAGAATTTCCTTCTAGTATTAGGTTCCGCCGTACGAACCCGGGGAGTGACGGCCATGGGCATCCTGGACGGCAAGGTCGCCATCGTGACCGGCGCCAGCCGCGGCATCGGCGCGGAGATCGCCCGGCGGTTCGCCGCCGAAGGCGCCGCGGTGGCCGTGGCCGCCCGGACCACGGACACCGGCACCTCACCGTTCCCCGGCACCATCGCCGAGACCGTCGAGCAGATCCGCGCGGCCGGCGGCACGGCCACCGCCATCCGCGCCGACCTGTCCAAACCGGAGGACAGGGAGCGGCTCATCACGCAAGCCAGCGAGCAGCTCGGCCCGGCGGACATCCTGGTCAGCAACGCCGCCGTCACCTACTTCACCCCGGTGGAAAACTTCACCGCGCGACGCTTCCAGCTCATGTTCGACGTCCAGGTGGAGGGCCCGTTCCACCTGGCCCAGCTGGTCATCCCCGCGATGCGGGAGAAGGGCCGGGGCTGGATCCTGAACATCTCCTCCGGCGCCGCCCGGCACCCGCTGCTGCCGCCCAGCGAGTTCTCCCGCCGCGGCGGGACCGTCTACGGCATGTGCAAGG
>WNFY01013298.1_pt1 | contig 11623 bp, 15 predicted proteins | sample 5400091 | NCBI WGS metagenome assembly WNFY01 (sample SAMN13153364, study PRJNA577476) | soil metagenome | isolation source: 60 cm soil or saprolite under grassland replicate 1 | place: USA:California | collected 2016-06-15
TGGCCCAAATTGCACGTTCACTCTGCTATGGTAGAGACCTTTTTACCCGCGCCTTTAAAGCCAAACTTCTTGATCGTGTTGCGTAGCCAACCAACGGTGGGACCTTCATCGATTCTTTTGCTGGTTTCGATCAAGAAGGAGGCTGTTTCGGGACGAGGTGCTAACTTGCTCGCTTCGCGTAGCGCTGTCAGTTCCTCATAATGCTGAAAAGCCCAGTACATGTTGATACGGCATGCCCGGCAATTTTTGATGTCGTCCTCATTCATGGTTCCGCACTGTGGACACTCTGTCATAGCTGCTCCCTTTCTGCCTTGTTTAGATCAGACCGTGGCGCATAGCCACCGCGACTGCATGGGCGCGGTCAGTGACCTGCAACTTCCGATAGATATCCTGCATCTTACGTTTGACCTGGATCTCGCTCCAGAACAGTTGCTTTCCGATCTCTTTATTCGTACATCCATTCGATACAAGCCGCACTAACTCGACTTCCGCCATGCTGAGCCCACGAAATAGGCGGTTCTGCTCTTTGGTCAGTCGATGAAACTCAATTGCTACTTGTGTCGTTGCTTGGGATTCACCCAGAACTCGCTCGCCGCTTTGCACGGCGCGCAGTGACCTTCGTAAATCATCTATGGACAATGTTTTTTGCAAGAAGCCATGTACGCCGATTCGTAGAGCATCGAAGAGAAGTGTATCATTATTGGAACCGCCGTACAACACAATGTGTGTATTGGGGCAACTGCGTAGCAGCTGCTTTGCTAAATCCAATCCATTGGCCGTCCCCAGGCAGATATCGATGAGGACAATATCCGGTTGTAACTCCATGGCGAGCAAAAGGGCCTCCCTCTCATGTTCAGCCTCTCCTACGACGTCGAAGTCACCATCCTCGCTCAACATCACGCATATCCCCTGACGCAGGATCACGTGGTCATCGACTATCAATGCCCGTATCGGAGCATTTTCATGTTCTGCTAGTTGTGTCTTCATTTCCTTCACCCTCCCTTGGCTCAGGTATTACAACAACATTGCGCTCTTTGAGTATTTGATGTTTAGACTAATTTCATGTCAATCGGCTTGCAGTCTGGACTCACGCGATTTCCATAAAAATGGCTCGCGAAGTTCACTTTCTGGAATGCCCCACACCCTGGCAATGTGACGACGAGCTATTGGATCGTCAATCTTACGATAGCCAGGGAGTTGATCGGCTTTCTGACCATGCTCGCATCCCCCCTGTCCATTGCCCTGGCCAGTCAGAGTACCATAGCCACTGTAAGGGCGACCGACCAGCCCTAGTACTAGAGCAAGATTGATATATGCTAGAGTATTGTTTGCTCCCTGGCTCTGTTGCTCGGCACCGCGCGCCGTGAGCAGCCTCCACCAGTTGCGCCTCCGGCACACCGGTAAGACGCTCCACGCGTTCCGGCCAGTAGGTAGCAGCAACAGACCTCGCCTTGTCGAATCCCTCAGTTCGTTCACGGATGTAATCACTATCAATAAGACCATCACGGATAAGAATGTGAAGGAGGCCATTCGCCAGGGCGGCATCTGAGCCTGGAGTGAGGTTGAGGTGAAGCGTGGCAGCCTGCGCGGTGGCAGAGACACGTGGGTCTACAACAAGGAGCTTTCCGCCATTGCTACGCTGCGACTCAATGTATTGCATCATTGGCGGCATTGTCCCGCCAGCATCACGAGCAAGAGGTGTAAGCAGGCGATCAGGATGAGCTAGAGTCTCGGGTGCCGTCCACCCTTTAATACATAGCCCCCCTTTGTTCACAGGAAATAACGCGTTTCCAGTTACCTTCACACTTTCACGAGGGCCCCTCAAGTACATCCCACATTGAAAGGCACAATATGGGCAGTGAGTAGCCGTGCTTGAGCGAGAACCAGAGATTTGCGTTAGTTGTAATGCAGCAGATTCCTGCATGTTTTTTCTCCCAGTATGAGCGATCTCATATTCGTCTTCGCTTTACCCCCAAAAGCATCCTCGTCATCTGGGCTACCTGATTTTAAAGAGCCATGAAACATAGCAACGTTGCTACTAATACAAGTTGACTTCACTTGGTACAGTATAATATACACAAGCTTACTTTGCAAGGCTAAGGAATATATCGTTCCTCATCACTAAATTTCGAGAGATATCTTAGTGTTTTTCGGGTTTCTTTCCGGAATTTGTGCAATATATATAAATATCCTGCTGACTGGAAGGAGAGTTGGAGAGATTTTGAGGATGTTAGCAGAAAAACAGGCAGCTTTTCAGGATATGGTATTATACAATATGCACAAAATCTTCCTGTCAGAGGGGGAATAGAAGTTTCCTCCATGAGTCATCCCGAATTTTAAGGATGAGCTAGCCAAAAGAAGCCTCCTGAGATACAGTTGAAGTAGGAAAAACTCCATGTATTCATAGGAGGTGTTCTTTATGCAAACTCAGTATCTCCTACCGCCTGAAGTGCCGCAAGTGCCCCCCTATGAGGCACAGCAGATGGCACAAGGCCTGGCAGGCGACTTGGCGCTCTTTCTGTTTCCCTTGTTAGTCACCCTGGATCGCTTGTTGGACAAACGGCTGGTGCGCATCTTCTTGCAAACGATCCAGGTGATCCTCACCTATCGCGATCGCGTGGGCGGCTTGCTCTTAAGCGAATTGGGGGGCTGGCCATCTGGGATGGCAGTGAATGGGAGAAACCGGAAAGCGAGGCTTCGGAGGACTTATGTGCCGTGCGTTCGAGCAAAGCCAAACGCCTGAGCCACATCAAGCTGGGCTACTACAACCCGCCTACGCGACCCATCGTCGTGCCGGGCTTGCATTGGCTGGCTGTGGTGCTGGTGGGGCGCGTGGCTTCCCTGGGTCCTCCGCGCTTGGCGGCGATGCGCTGGTGGAGCAGTCGTGGCGTGCATGCCTCCTTCCGACGCGATGAGGAGGGCAAGCTGTTGCTCACTCTGCTGCAATGGAGGCGCATGGTCGTGCATGTCTTCGACCAAGGCAAAGCCCTCGCCTTCTGGCTGGGCTTGCTGTTGGCCTTTGGCTTGCGCTTTGTGCTGCGCTGGCGCAAGGACTACCAGCTGCTGGATGCGCAAGGCAACCGCCGCAAGACCTGGCGCATCGCCATGGGCAAACGCGGCTGGTCCGAGCGCACCATGTGGGATAGTCGGCGAGCGCAGTGGGTCCGAGCCAGTGTCCTGGCGCTGCTAGTGCGCCATCCCGAGCATCCCGAGTCGCCGCTGTATCCCCTGCTTAAATTTGTCATCGCGGTGCTCATCGCGCTCCCGCTCTGCTTTCTGATCAGCAGCTTCATCCGGAAGATTCCGTTGGCCGACAGAATGTTGTGAAGGTCAACAAAACGCTTCCAGGGAAACATTTAGGAAAAAGCAACAGCTCTATAGCTCGGGAGCGAATGACCAACCATGCTTCTCGATGAGGTTCCGCACGTTCAAGCTGGAAGCATTTAGCCATCACCCGTGCATCTGTTGCAAGATCTCCATCAGACAATGGAAACTTATGGCCTCATCCGCAAATAACTTCCATATTGCGCTGAAATATGGTAGAGTCGAAATATGACTGTACACTGTCATTCTGAGCTCTAGCGAAGAATCTCACTCGCGGCTTTGAAGAAATGGATGCAACGCTATCGTACTGGATTATGGAATAACTCGGATTTTGTCAAGCTATGGCTTGGGCAGACAGTCTCGCATTTTGGGAGTGGAATTACAGGCATTGCACTGCCACTGACCGCAGTGCTCGTTCTTGCGGCCACGCCGACCCAGATGGGTATCCTGGGAGCATTCGATGGGGCATCGGTCCTGGTGATCGGCTTACTTGCTGGTGTCTGGGTGGATCGGGTACGCCGCCGGCCGCTCTTGCTTGCTGCAGACCTTGGCCGCGCTTTCGTCCTGGGTACCATTCCGTTGGCCGCTCTGCTTGGGGTGCTGGGCATAGGGCAACTCTACGTCGTGGCAGCACTAGCAGGGATGCTGACCGTCCTATTCACTGTGGCTCACTCAGCTTTTTTACCCTCGCTCATCCCTCAAGAGTCGCTTGTTGAAGCCAATAGTAAGCTTGCAATGAGCGATTCTCTTGCAGAGATTGGTGGTCCCGCGGTGGCTGGCCCACTGGTGCAATTGATCAGCGCCCCATTTGCTCTCTTGTTCGATGCCCTTTCGTTTCTCTTCTCTGCCTGCTGCCTGGGACTCATCCACACGCCAGAGCCACCCCCAACAGCGTTCGAGCAAAGAAAGGGCATCTGGTCTGATCTCGTCGAGGGGTTGCGCTTGGTACTAAAGAATCCGCTGCTGCGTGCCCTGGCAGGAAGCGCGGGCACCTTCAACCTGTTCGGGAACTTTGTCGGGGCACTGTACGCGCTGTACGTGATCCGTCAGGTAGGCGCGCCACCCATCTACCTGGGCTTCCTGGTTGCAACAGGCGGGGTGAGCGCGCTCATAGGCGCATTCATGGCCGAGCGCGTTGTACGGCGCTTCGGCCTGGGCAGGACTGTTGGCATGGGGCTGTTCATGTACGGTGCGACCGGTCTGCTCATTCCACTGGCGGGTGGTTCCGTCGCTCTCGCATTGTCCCTCCTCTTTCTCAGCCAGCTCCTGGGCGACGCATCGGTGTCCATCTATCTCATCGCCGAGGTGAGCCTGCGGCAGTCCATTGTTCCGGCCAACGTGCTAGGCCGCACAAATGCCAGTATGCAGTTCTTGTCACAAGGCGTTGCTCCCCTGGGGGCGCTGCTCGCTGGCATACTCGGCGGGATGATTGGACTACGGCTCACCATCCTCATCGGAGTGCTTGGCGTGATGCTAGCAGGCACATGGTTACTGCTCTCACCGGTGCGCAAAGTGTAGGGGGCGTGCGTCAAATTTGTTGCATGGACCACAGGGAAAGGACAAGCCATTGCCCCTACGAGAGGGAAGACTAGTAGGCTGCTTGCTGCAAAAATCGATCACAATGAGCATATGGCCATCAAGGATAACCAGATTTATCCGACAGGCATCACCGTCACCGACGCGGAACTCAAGGCCCTCAACATCGTGAGAGACTCCTTTCATGGTGACCTGTTGCCTCCTTTTCTGATAAAAGAGCACATCTGCTACATGCGCAACAATCGCAACAAGTGCAACAAGTGCAACAAAAACCAGGCATAGTAATAAAAGGCTGCTAAATGTAGGTTCTACCGTTTCGTTTGATTTGGTTGTTGCTGGTCAGAGGGGAAGTAGCCGGTCCATTCAGTACGCAGGATATCCTCGGTACGTGTGGCGAAAAGGGTAGCTGCATCATCAACAGAGAGGTCTTTATAGACATCTGCTCCAATATCGTAGAGAATCCTCTCCCGTTTAAGACTTTCAAGGGTAGTGCGGAACGTACGCCAGTTCTCGCCATAGCGATTGACATTCTCTATCACGGCTGCTGCGGCAATAGTCGCACTAAGGATTGAAGGGATGATTTTTGGAACCTCTGAGATACTGAGCAAGACCGGTACAAAGACGGCGATAACGCCCATATAGAGTTGTAGTCCCAGGTGCCACCGTTTGTAGCTTCCTACTCTCTTTGAGTAATAGTCTTTCTGGCTTTGCCACCGCTCAAGGGCGATTTTCCGTTTTGTCTCAGTCGGGGTAACAGACGGCGGCTGGGGTGACTGAGGTTGTACTGCTTTTTGCACCGTGCTGATTCCTTTCTTACCTCTACATGGGGCTACTTGCTCTCCCTCTGTTCAACAACGCGCTCATAGGTCTGCTCAAAAATAGTGCGGTCGACGATCCGGCCACTAGATCCTTGCCCCGTTCGAACCAGGTAGTCGCCAGCTTTGCCAGTGTAGATTTCTCCTGCTTTGCGCTCAACTGTAAACGGCTCAGCAATCTGCACGGCTTGATGAATGATATTCGCCGGACGATACCAGGCAAATCCTTCCCCATCTGGATCCATAGAGCGTTCATCATAAAGGACAGCAAAGTTTTGTGGAGTGATTGGATATTCTTCGCCCTTTATGCCACGAACGAGATAGTCTCCCGCTTGAAATGCCACAGGACCTTCCATTGTGTAGATTATCCCCCCTCTCTGCTTAACATCCTCTTCAGTTAACCGGCGAGCACAAACCCGAATCGAGTCGGTTTTCCGAAAGGGTTGAAAGTCCAGGCCACTCATCTTTTCGATGGTAATGTGCATACGCTTTGCTCCTTTACGGGGGGAAAAACATCCTTTTCCCAAGTATATCATCTTGTAAGTGAGCATGTCGAAAATCATAGCGCAGGCCACAAATTCACAGTCAGGCAGATAACAAGGGCCAGGCCTATTGGCCCGGAGATGCCGAAGAGGATGGCATAGAGGGAGACGCCCGCAACAGTAATGGCAATCAGGAGTGGCGCCAGCAGAATTGATCCGACGCGCAGCAGGGCGGCGGTATTGCCGAGCCAGAGAGTGGCGCTGACCAGTGCTGGTGAGGCTATTTTTTTGCCGGAGAAGCCGGGTAACATGCGCGGGGCGATGCCACAAATCAAGAGAGTGATGAATCCTATGGCGAGGCTGTGGCGGATGGCATCCAGCGCAAAGAATGGCGCTCCTGTAAAGAGCAATGTCAGTCCATCGACTATCAATAGGGCGGCAGCTAGAATGGCCCAGAGATAGGCACTGGCAACCAGGGCCACGAATGGCCCATAAGCGTTGCGCTCGCCACTGATTTTCTTTTTGTATGTCTGTGCGGCAGCCTCTGGCGAGGGCGCCAGCTGTGCCACTTTGCGCGGAAGACGGCCACGTATACTCATTATACGGATGAAGACGATGGTGAAGGCAAGGAGCACAAGGCCGATAAGCAGCATACCTATGCCTGTCAATATCCTCGAGAAAAGAGCCAGTTGAGAACCAAAGACTGTGGATTGCGCGGATATGGCCAGCGCCATCGGTACCAGGTAGCCAAACAGTCCGAGTGTGACGTTGAGATCGTCAATTGGGCCGGGCACCTGTCCGGCGGTTGTGGTTGCCACGATCATATTGATAAGATTGACAACACTTGCCAGCGCAAGCATACTGAATGCCCCCACGATGAAAGGCAATATCCCCTTTAATGCCGGGTGGGTGGACATTGGTGGGCCTTGTATTGCAGTTATGGGGAGCAGCAATGCTGCACCTACGAGGGCAGCGCATTCCAGCACGCCGCTAGCTACCAGCAGCAAGGGCCATATAGGTGCACCTGTTGCCGCGAAGAGTGGTTGACTCAGGGCGCGCAGCAACAATCCTAAAACAAGGGTACCAAGGATCCATGGAACAAGCCGGGGAGCAGCCAGCGGCGCTCCGCGAAGCCGTGGTAGAAAATGGAAGGCTACTCCCAGCACAAATAATCCCGCCCAGCCATAGAGTTGCAAGTGACCATGTGCCTGGGCTGTCGCTGACCACCATGGGCCAATGGATATGGCGAAGGCAGCAGTAAGGGTGAGTACGGTGGCAAGGGCGAATCCTCCGCCGGTGCCCAGAAGCAAGGCCGCTCGCAATAGTGGAGCGATCCGCGAGAACGGTTGCTGCTGACGCTTTTTGCTTAACGTTGAAACGATTGTGCCTCTGTCTGTTTGCATACAATTCTCTTCTCATTGGCGGAATGATATGCTCATATAGTATCACGCTACTCTCACATAAGTATCGCAAGACGGGGATGGATTGTCACAAACACAATGGGTTCATGAATATGATATAGTACAACAAAGTATCTTCACACCTACCAGGTTATCGCGCTGTTGTCGAACTATCCTGTAATATGAAAGGGGCGACTCATGGAAGCTTCTGATCGTTCTATAGTGGGCGTCTTTAGAGACCGTGCCCAGGCGGATTTGGCCGTAGATGGACTTATGCAGGCCGGGTTTAGAGAAGATCAGGTCAGGTCAACTGTGTACGGCCCGAGTGTAGCGGGAGGGGAACATGCCGAGGAGCAACACTCGCATGAAGCTAGTCGTACCGTTGTGACGGTAGATGCGGTCGGTAGGGAGCCAGAAGCTTGCTAAGAGGATCAAAAGCCAATGTGGAGAATGTCAACGACCCCAGGCGTGAAGCGCCGGGGCATGGAGTTCGCTCTCTGCCTGTCGTTGTCCAGCCGATCTGCCGGAGCCAATGGGCATGGTATTGAGGGCAGAAGCGTTGGTTTCGTCAGGACACCCAGAGGTGCTACCTCAGCCTCTGGCTCTGTCGTTCAGCATTAAAAGCCCGTTCGGGGTGTCGGGCAGTGTTCTGAGCAGACAAGCGAAGCCAACATCGGCGAGGGGAGCGTTCTGGATCAGCCTGTCCAGGACCGTCACCAGCCCCGTAAGGGGGCCTCCTTTGGAGGCAGAAACGAAAGGCAGCGATCATGTCGGTCTTTGTTCTCGATACACGAAAAAGTCCGTTGATGCCCTGTTCCGAGAAACGCGCGCGCCTGCTCCTCAGGAAACAGCGCGCCGTCGTCCATCGTCTGATCCCGTTTACCATCCGATTGAAAGATCGAACCCGGCAAGAGAGTGCCGTGCAGCCCACCGTGCTGAAAGTCGACCCCGGCTCCAAAACGACTGGGATCGCCCTGGCTCGCGTGGAAGCAAGAGCCGAAGGCGAGGTCCATCACGCACTGCACTTGGCAGAACTGATCCATCGCGGAGAGGAGGTCCGGCAGCGCCTGCGGAAACGGGCCGGCTATCGCCGCCGCCGTCGCAGCACCAACCTGCGCTACCGGGCTCCCCGCTGGCGTCATCGTCGTCGAGCGCCTGGTTGGTTGCCGCCCTCCCTGCACTCACGCATCGGCAATGTGCTTTCCTGGGCCAGACGGTATCAGCGCTGGGTTCCCCTCAGCCGCATCGAGGTGGAGCGCGTCAAATTTGATCTCGCGCTGCTGCAGAATCCAGAACTGAGCGGAGTGGAGTACCAGCGCGGCGAGCTGTTCGGGTGGGAGGTCCGGTCGTATCTGCTCGAGAAGTTTGGGCGGCAATGTGCCTATTGCCATATCAGCATGGTCCCCTTTGAGATCGATCACCAGCTTCCTCGCAGCCGTGGGGGATCAAACAGAATCAGCAACTTAGTGCTGAGTTGCCATGAGTGCAATCTGGCCAAGGGAGACAAAACGGCGGCGGAATGGGGGCACCCGGAGGTGGAGAGGCAGGCCCGCGCGCCGCTCCGGGACGCCGCAGCGGTCAACACGACCAGATACGCGCTCGTCGAGGCGCTCACGACTCTGGGCTTGCCGATGAGAAGTTGGAGCGGTGGACGCACCCGCTGGAATCGAGACCGCTTTGGAATAAAGAAATCGCACTGCTTCGATGCGCTGTGCGTTGGCGAGCTGACAGGGGTTCGATTGCCCGCGCTGCGTCCCCTGGTCATCATCGCACAAGGACGCGGGAGGTATCAGCGCACCAATGTGGATGCAGCGGGCTTTCCCCGAGGCTACCTCACGAGAGAGAAGCGGATACGCGGCTGCTCGACGGGCGATCTGGTACGAGCAGTGGTCCCGGGGCACTTGAAAACAGGAGGGGTTCACCTGGGGCGGATTGCCGTACGCGCCTCCGGCTCGTTTCGGGTAGGGACGATTGATGGGATCAACGCCAGGTATTGTCGAGTGGTGCAACGTCTTGACGGCTACGACTATGCCTTCCATTGAAAGCCAGGAAGGCGGCGCTTCCTCCCCAGACCTGAAGGTCGGCGCCTCCGCGCCGCAAGGAGGTGATGGCGGAGCTGATGAGGTGGGATCGAAACCATGACACATGGGCACCTTGTCTATGTGTCAATGAGTGCCACACTGTGCTCAACTGTCCCACCAGCATCGCTCAAAACATGTTGACGAGCCTTCAGACCGGCAAGGCTGTTGCCCTGGCCTGTTGCTCTATCTGTGCTTGCAATACTGCCTCGACTTCTTCCAATATTCGTACCACCTCCAAACCAAAACGCCCACTAGAACGAGTTTCTCCTCCGGTGCGAATCGCATTGGCGAAATCCTCGCACTCCAGGTGCAGAGGCTCAAGCCAATCAATATGCGGAATCGTGATCGCGCCATAACGATAGGAGACGACAGGATCAACATCGACATCGGCCCCTTTGTTATAAACCTTGACCATTTCAGCCGGATTGGTATCGTCATACACTGCCATTTTTGCGTCGCCGATCACCGTTACGCGACGAATTTTGCAAGGATGCAGCCAGCTGACATGAATATGGGCGGCCATCCCGTCAGCATACCCGAGATCAAGATGGGCAATATCATGATTACGTGATCGGAGATGGGCATGCGCCTGCACTTTAATCTGTTCCGGTTCTTTGTCAAAGAGGTAAAGCAAGATCGAAATATCGTGCGGGGCAAGATCCCAAATAACATTGATATCGTTACGATACAGCCCTAAATTGACTCGTTCTGCCTCGACGCAATAGATTTTTCCCAGATCTCCACTTTGGATCATTTTGCGCAATTCATGGACGGCAGGGCTATAAAGAAAGGTATGTCCCACTGTCAAAACGCGCTGTTGCTGATCTGCCAAAGCTATCAGTTCTTCTGCCTCAGCTACACATGTCGTCAGCGGTTTCTCAACAAGTACATGTTTGCCGTGGAGCAACGCCTCTTTCGCGAGCTGGTAGTGCGTGCGTACAGGGGTAGCAATGATTACTGCATCAACATCTGAACGAAAGACATCCTCCACTTGCGTCGTCGTTTGTAATTCTGGTTGAGATATTGCCAGGGATGTCAGGCGATTGACATCCATATCTGCCACCATACTGACGCTGGCATGGGGTAACGCATTGAGATTTCGGGCAATCTTTGGCCCCCAATATCCCCAACCAATGATCGCGAAACGTAAATGTGTCATACTTTTTGTGTCCCCTCAATATGTCTCTTAAAAACTCGAAATTCCTGAAACAGTGCTTTTCTTCACAACATTGACAATCGTCTGTATCTGCTCAGCAGATAGTTCTGGATACATTGGTAACGAGACAATACGCTCTGTAACGGTTTCCGTCACAGGCAGCATGCCCCGTGTATAGCCATAACGAGCACACGCAGGTTGTAAATGAATGGGTATCGGATAATGGATCGCCGTTGCAATCCCTTCTCGCTCCAACTCTTGACGGAATTGATCCCGGTTGCGCACCTGGACCACGTAGACATAGTAGACATGTGTGTCCCATGGCCGGACCACAGGCACCGCCTCTACTACGTCTTGAAGTTGCTCTGTATACACTCGCGCGTGGGCCTGGCGAGCAGCATTCCACTCTTCAAGATAGCGCATTTTTACACGCAGTACGGCTGCCTGTATTTCATCCAGGCGGGCGTTCGTGCCTAAGATTTCATGCTGATAACGAACCCGTGAACCATGATCGCGTAACATGCCTAGAGTCTCAGCAAGTTTCTGATCACTGGTTACACAGATTCCAGCTTCACCGTAGGCGCCCAGGTTTTTGCTAAAGTAGAGGCTGAAACAGCCGATGTCTCCAAAGCTGCCAATCCGTTGCCCACGGTAGGTCGCCCCGTGCGCCTGAGAAGCATCCTCAATGACCCTGAGGCCGTGCTCTCGAGCAAACTCCAACACGGGTTGCATTTCTACGGGATGGCCATACAAATGGACAGGAATAATGGCACGTGTACGGGGAGTCAGAACCCTTTCTAGTTGTGTCCAGTCCAGCGTGTACGTTTCT
>WNFY01005350.1_pt1 | contig 11622 bp, 10 predicted proteins | sample 5400091 | NCBI WGS metagenome assembly WNFY01 (sample SAMN13153364, study PRJNA577476) | soil metagenome | isolation source: 60 cm soil or saprolite under grassland replicate 1 | place: USA:California | collected 2016-06-15
TGGGTCGGTGCGGGCGGTGGTGCGGGCGCCGGTTTTCACGGCGTAGGGGCCGGTGCTCGCGGGGTTGGCGTCGCTCGGTAACCAGGCTGCGGGTAACGACATGAAAAAGTCGACAATCATCAAAAGGTCCGCCGCGCTAACAGGTCAACTGTCCGGCTCGCCGTCGACGCCTATATCTACAGCTACCCATTAGTTACCTTCGACATGGTGCGGCAACAGCAGACCAACGTGGCCACGCCTGACGCCGAGCATGCCCCCATGGGCCAGGTGATCAAGATGCGCACGTATCCCGCAGTCGACAACCACTGCTGCGCCGCACCCAACGCCGATACGCTGTACACTAACCAACATCGCCCAACTCCAACTTTGCTCCGACAATGATGGAGCTGGACGCGACTGGCCTGAAAAGTTTCACGATTCCTTACTTAGACAAGAAGGTGCGCGCGCGCTGGTGTTGTCATTTTCAACATCACGAATCACTTCAATTGAAGAGGGTATTTATCGCGTCAATGTAGGTCCCTCTTACGCACTTGCCGGCTCGATGACAATTCCTCTCTCAGCCAAGGCGGCGAAGAAAGACTTTGGCTCAAAGCAGGCTTCCGGCGCCAATACCCCTGTCTTGCTGACCTCTTTACGTGCTAGTTTCTGCGCGGCGATAGACAGTGGAATGCCCGTCATTTTTGCGGTAGCCGCTGTGCCCCACTCGGCCCGCAGCGGGTGACGCGTGGTGTATTCAAGCTGTGACAAGCCTCCGTTGCACTGCCCGAGCACCTGGACGTTAAGAAGGAACGCCCACTCGCCATCGCCGTCAAAATCAGCGGCGTGTTGCAGAATGTGCGCGCGAAGAAACTGCTTTGTGGGAATCACCTGGCCATTGAATTGAGTTTCTTGTTCACCAGTCAACCCCAGATCGGCGAATACCCGCAACGCGCTCATGATTCCGAGACCCCAGGTGCCCCGCACGTCGACAACGCGCACGCCCTTGCCGATAAAGCGATGAATCGTGTGCGTTTCGGAATGCGGCACGTAATAGACTTCGATCTCGCCGATGGGATCCGAGAAGCGGATCCGCTTCGCGCCGGCGAATGCGGGCACTTCGATGAACTGTCCCTCCTGCCAGAAGAAGCGTCGGCTGCCGGGACTAAATTCGTCGAGTACCGTATCCAGCAGGCCTGGTGATGGCGCTATCGAACGGAATGAGGCGAAAGCGATATGAACTTCATCTACGCGTTCGAGTTGATCAGCCGCGTACCGGGCCATCAGGTTGGTCACTCCGGGCGTGGCGCCACATCCCAGACAAGCAGTGACACCTGCTTTACGTGCCAGTTCGTCAAGTTCAAGCTGCCGCGGTGTGTTGAATAGACCGCCTAGATCCAGGTAGTTAACCTGCGCCGCTATCGCAGCGCGAATAACGTTCATGCCGAAGTGATAGGTAGTGCAGTTGGCGATGACATCAAAGCCTCGCAGTTTCTCAGTCAAAGCAACTTCATCCCTGGCATCAGCTTGCATGGCGCACATTCGCCCACCACCCAATTCCGAAGCAAGAGCCTGCGCTCGTTGAAGGTCGGCATCGGCAACAACAATCTCTTTAAAGTCGCTTGTCTGGGCCAGGTCGCGCGTGGCTTCAGAGCCCATCGCGCCGCAGCCCCCGAGTACGATTATTCGCATGGAAGTTAGTCCGTCTTGCGACCCTTAGACCAGTCGTATGGGTACCAGTATGGCTTCATTTCGAGTTTGTAGTCGAGATGCACGTGCTTGGTTTCTCGAAACTCTTCGAGGCCTTCGGCTCCGAGTTCGCGACCGCCTCCCGACATGCGCATACCGCCAAACGGTCCGGCATCATTGTCGGTGAGCGGATCGTTGATCCAGAAAGTGCCGGCCTTAATCCGTTCGGCCGCTTTCATCGCATATTCCAACTTGTTCGTCAGAATGTTTGCCCCCAGGCCATATTCCGAATCATTCGCCAACGCGATTGCTTCGTCGATGTCTTTGACTTTCATAATCGGCGCTACTGGCCCAAATGTTTCTTCACGCATCAGCGGCATCGAATGGTCAACATCGACGACGACAGTGGGCTCGAAATAATAACCACGCGCCGGATTCGCCGGTCGCTTGCCACCGCACAACACCGTCGCGCCCATCTCGCGCACTTGGTCGAGTTTGCTCTCGACCTTTTCTCTTTGCGCGGCTGAGATCATCGGGCCGAGGTCTACATCGGGCCCCATCGGATCCCCAAGTCTTAGCGATCCGGTGAATTCGACAAAGCGCTCAATGAACTTGTTTGCGATCGAATCGAAAACGTAGAATCGTTCGCCAGACGTACAAACCTGGCCCATGTTCAGATATGCAGCCCACACGGCTCCACGTATGGCGATCTCCAGATCGACGTCGTCGCAGATTATGAACGGATCGTTGCCCCCTAGTTCAAGGTTAACCTTCTTCACGCGTTCCGCGGCAAGTTGAGCAATGCGTTTTCCAGTAGCAACGCTACCGGTGAAGGCAATTACCTGAGTGTCGCGGTGGGCGACCAGCGGCTCGCCGACTTCATGTCCGTAGCCGGTGACGACGTTCACAATTCCTTTCGGCAATTCCTGAAAAGCAACCTCGGCGAGCAATAGTGTGGACAGAGGCGTATGTTCAGAAGGCTTGATGATCACGGCGTTGCCTGCTGCGAGTGCGGGCGCGACCTTCCAGGACATCAGTAGCAGCGGGTAGTTCCAGGGAACTATGCAGACCACCACGCCGTAAGGCTCCTTCATTACGAAGTTCATTTGATGGCGCTGCACAGGAGGGATAACGCGGCCGGATTCGTGGCGGCCAACCTCCGCGTAGTAATCAAAACAGGCCGCCACCCACTCAACTTCATCCATGTTTTCGATGAGTGGCTTGCCACCTTCTTCCGTCAGAAGCGTAGCAAGGTTGCGCTGATGCTCGCGCATCTTGCGCGCGACGCCGTGCAGCAATTCGCACTTTTCAATGCCGGGCACGAAGCGCCAATCGTCCTGGGCTTTCACAGCTGCCCGCACTGCTCGTTCTGCATCTGCACTGCGTGCTTGTGGCACGTTGTCAATATGTTCTTCCGTCGCCGGATTCTCGACGACGAAAGTCTCGCCTGACAGACTCTCGACAAACTCGCCATCGATGAACATTCTGCGCATCAGTGGTTACTTTCTTCCCGCAGAGATTCTTCAAACCGCTCGAGCGCCAGATCGATCAACTCGCTTGTGATTATCAACGGAGGCTCGATGCGAATTACTTCCGGCTTATTCAGCGTGTAGGCAATCAGAACGTTGCGATCGAACATCCGTTGCGCTAGCGATGCCCCGACTTTGGCATCGACAATTTCCACTCCAATCAACAACCCACGCCCCCGCACATCGCGAATGATCTTTGGAAAGCGCTCATGCAGTTGTTTCAAGCCGAATATAAAGTAATCGCCCATCTCGGCCGATCGTGCAATCAAATTTTCTTCCTGAAGCGTCTGGATGCTGGCAGCGGCGGCTGTTGTAGCCATGGGATTCGCGCCGAAAGTTGACGTGTGATAAAAGGGATTCGGGTGGAATGAACTGAAAATTTCATCGGTGGTGTGAAATGCGGCGCAGGGAATTACGCCACCGGAAATTGCCTTGCCTAAACACATAATGTCGGGAACCACGCCCGAGTGATTGCAGCCGAACATTTTGCCAGTGCGTCCGAGGCCGGTCTGCACTTCGTCGAGCAGCATCAATACACCGCGTTCAGTGCAAATCCGTCGTACGACTGGAAGGTAATCATCGGGCGGAATGATTACACCGCCTTCACCTTGAATGGGCTCCAGGATCACCGCGGCTGTTCGATCGTCGATAGCCTTTTCGAGCGCTTCCGCATCGCCGTAGGGAACGAATGTGGCCTCGAGCAAAGGCAGGAAGGGTTTTCTAAAAAGGTCGCGTCCGGTCACCGACAGCGAGCCAAGCGTTTTTCCGTGAAACGAATTAATCGTCGAGATGAAGTTGCTCTTGCCCGTGTAGAGGCGTGCGAGTTTCAACGCACCTTCAACCGACTCGGTCCCAGTCGAGCACCAAAACGTCTTTCGCAAATTCCCGGGAGTGATTTCCGCCAGTCGCCGCGCGGCATCCGCCGATCGCGGGTTGAGCATCCACTGCGAGTGCAGCGCAAGCCGGTCCATCTGTGCCTTGACCGCCGCAATCACCTTCGGATGCCGATGGCCCAATGCAAAGATTCCAAAGCCGCCCAAACAATCGATGAATTCACGACCGGCAACATCGCGCAGCAGGCACCCTTCCCCGATCCATTCGACAACCGCACCCTTTACCGGCCAGGGCTCGGGCCAGCGATTCATATAGAGGTTGAAATCGTCCACAGTCTTTCGGACAATCTGCGATTTCTCCTCAGACGAAAGTGGACCTGCGATATTGAAATCCATTAGAGGGTCAGCCTTTCTTATTCTTCTTCCTAATCAGGACAACCATTTCGTAAGAAAGTCCGGGTGAAATGTCCAGCCGAAAAGACCGGCTAGACCCACAACAATTCCGAAGAGCGTCGGCACCATTGCCAAAATGAAGAGCCAACGCTTCTGAGTCAAAGCGGTCATCGCCAGGAGCGAGATTGCCAGTGCCAGCATGGCATCAGATTGATCGAACTGGTCATCGTGGTAGTTGAGTTCGTTGTAGGTCTTATCAGCTTGTTCGGCGTCAGCTTGCTGAACTTTCTTTTTCTCCGCTTCCTCCCGCGCGATGGCCTCGAAAACCTTGATTTGTTCTTGGATGGCCGCTTGGGCCGATGACGGAGCAGACGTCGCTTGGGCTGTGAGTTGGGCGATGGTCGCCCTGGCAACCTCTTCACGAATATTGCGCGCCTGATACCATGAATAGCTATCGATTTTATTGGCCTGAGCCTGCTGCATCGCCTGAACGATGTTGTCGTCTTTAACTTTGCAGATGCCCAAAAATGTTGCTAACAGCGCCACCGAAATAGCCACTAGTGTGTTCAATTCATTTCTTGATTTTTGTGCGGCAGCGACACTTCTACTTTTGTCCGTCCCGGCATCTTCGTTGAGAAACTGCATCGGATCTGGGTCCACGCGCGCTTCCTCCCTAACCTGGAAATAAGATTATCGTGATCAGATTGAGGACTACCCGGAACAATACGCTGATTCTGATAATTTGGACCCTGGATTTTCGAGTCCGCTCGTGATCATTACGATTTATTCAAAAACTCGCAGATACAATCTATTGCAATATTGAGTCGTGTCCTAATTTATTTAGGGGCGCCACACGGAGGGACGCCCCTACAGTTTCGTCAATTAGGACAATATTGATATGGAGTAGTATAAGGCGCAGCAGGTAGTGCTCAGACAAGTACATAAAGAGCACTGTACTACGAACGCCCCCAGTACAACACCAACTAGAATCCCGTCGCGGCAGTCTCTGCAAGGCGGATTTTTGCATTTCCGGGGACATTTTCCCAACCGATTTATGAGTCAAGATATGCAGCCAGATGGTATTGTCAACTTAACCTCATGAAAAGCAGTTGGTGGCGAATTGATTTCTTGTTCCGCGAATAACAAGCCCTCCAACGACTGAAGTCGGATCGTTTCAAATCCAAATCCTCAATCGAGTATGTGAGCTCGCCATCTAAGCGCGGACGGTCATCGGAATATCTCCATGAGCGGTTATAAAAATGATGGGGATTTGGACACGCGCGTCAGCCAACTGGCGTTGAAAGTCCAGACCGTTGATTCACTTCGAGCGCTTTTGCCACTGCTTATGTCCGATATGCATTAGCTTGTCGTTTTCCGGCGATGAAGTCTTCATCCGATAATCAGCGACATCCCATGCATCTCGGGCATTGTCCTGCAAAGGAGTTTTCGTTCGATAGTCGGCGACAAGCTGAGACATATCCGACATATTCCGGCAATTCCGGCAATGAGGTTTTCATTCGATAGTTAGCGACAAGCTGATGAATCATATCCGGACACCAAGTGACCATATTTAAACGGATGGCAACTTATGGTCGCACACCGAATGGCATTCTCTTTCGAATGCATCTGATTTCCCCAGAAAGTACTTCCCTAACTCGTTACGTAATCAGTTCTGATGTCTCAGGAGTCGCGGAACAGCAGATGCTATTAGCTATGGGTTCGGATCGGACGAGACTTCAAAGCGCAGAATGCGTTTTGTTTGGTCGGAGTTGAGAATTGAAAGGAGAACAAATGACTACAGCTACTGAAAAGAAGCGTGTTGGGTTTGAAGGAGTCAGCGGCAAAGGATATCCCGCCCCGAAAGAGTTGGCGACGCCGACAGATCTTACGCAGCAGGAAATACAACGGATCGTGGAGGCGGTTAATCCACTGATTGCCGACGCCTTCGCACTTTATACGAAGACCAAGAACTTTCACTGGCACCTTGCGGGATCGCACTTTCGTGACTACCACCTGCTCTTGGATGAACAGGCGGGAGCGATCTTCGAGTCTATCGACCCGCTTGCCGAGCGCGTGCGTCGTATCGGGGGCACGACCATTCGCAGTATCAGTCATATTGGTGAACTACAGACCATCAAAGACGACAACAAGGACTTCGTACCGGCGGACGAGATGATTCAGGAATTGATTAAGGACAATCGGCAGATTGCCAAGCAACAGCGAGCGGCGATCGAGATCTGTGAGCAGAACCGCGATACCCCGACAGCTAATCTGCTGCAGGACTTCTTAGATCAAACAGAGCGACGTCTCTGGTTTCTCTATGAAGTGAGTACTGGCGGTAAGAACGAGCGCTGATCGGATCTATTCATCGCATCTATTCATCACCCCTTTGGGTTTTGGGAGCTGGGCTGTAGGTGGTGGCCGGCTGGCAATTTGCCTGGGGCTCCCAGGACGATCGCGAATCCATTGCGGATAGAGTGTCCTAATTTGACGAGCTAAAAAAAAAAGGGAGCGGTCTTGCGCTCCGAACCCACCTGGAGTCGCAAGACCACTCACCGGATCACAGGTTCGCCCCGATTCCTGTGTCCTTCCGCCGCGCCTTACCCGCCTCTATTGCGCTGCGTTCCCGTTGCCGCTATTCACAATACTTGCTTGATTGCCGTCCTTAAGCGTGATGCTTATTAGAACTGGATTGTTAGAGTCACCTTCTTTCTCCCGCGTTACGTAAGCGGCGCGATCTCGTTCCGGCCGCTTCTCAAGTTGCGCTGGTGCGTGGGCAACGACCTTCCCACCTTTGACGATGGAAAGTTCATTTGTTTGATCGTCGAACACTGCGTCATACGTACCTTTTTTGACGAGCGTGCCGTTTACCTCGACAGGCTCCGAGAAAGTCACCTGCTTTTTGATTTCCTTAGCCAAGGCGACGCCGCTCGCGATCGCGCCAACCAGAACCATCATAACTAACCGATCTACAAGTTTTATCATTGCTGTCTTTCTTCTCCTTTGTCGTTGGTCATTTCTGCAAAACCTAAATTGCGCTCTGCAGAAGTTGACTGATAACTACACGCCAATACAATTCGCTTGCCACGGGTGTTTGACTAGCTGTACCACGGGTTCTTGGGTGTATTTACGCGCAGCCCACAAGAGTATTAGGTGGAAGTGACCAAATGTTGTCCACTGGCCGAATCTTGTCACTAATCCTAGCTCGACCACTAAACAATTGAGCACCTCAATCCGCAGACTGACTCCACGACGATGACGCTGCGGTCCCACATATTTTCACAAGAGTCTCAGTAGCTGGTGGGTTGCAGCCCGCGGCACAGTGAGTGCTCCTGTCAGGGCGGAGATTGAGTCAACTCTTGCTGATTCAAGTCGAGAGAATAAGGGCGGAAGTAAAAATGAGATAACTTTTCGAAGTAAACGAGGGTTAGTTATCGGAACTACTACAGACGCCACTAAAATTAGGAAGGGGCCTAATTCATGATCGATATCATCATTACGCTGTGGTCCAGGAAGCCAAGGCCATAACGCATTCGGCGAGTGTTTTGGGCGTGGGTTTCCGACTTGATAACCAGGCGCACCACATTTTTCGCCAGACTCGGGCCATCGCGACAGTGGAAACTCGGCGTGGGATATGGACTCGCTGATCTTGACAGGTTTAACACCACCGGTCGGACACAAATGCTGATTACGCGACTGCAGTGGATCTATCAGGTCATGAGTCTACAAACACTAATTCCAAGCGAGCAGATGCAACTTACTTGTTTCGCAGGCCCGGTGAACTGTTTCGTGCGCTCCTCGCCATGAACCTGTGTTTGATAATCGGCTCGCGTGCCCGCGCATCACATCTTACGTATCAGCCAAAGATCGATTGACATGGCACCGCTTCCCTTAACAATGACTACCAAGAGTAGAGACAGGAGTACTACGAGGTACTCAATTCCTTCTCCCTTTTTTTCCCAAACCAATTCAATGTCCACCCATAGGGCAAGTGCACTATGAGCGCACCGGTAAAGATTATGAACAAGGCGCCAGCGCCTTGCCGGCAGATGTTAAAGGGAAACCACATCTTCGAGGATTTTCGCGCGATCACGACTGACTCGCACTAAGCGCTAAGGTTAGAGATTCGCTAAGGCCGGTGGTTTCTTGGGAGGGACGCCCCTACATAAATTAGGACACGACCAACCTGTGTTGTGGCGTTGTCTGCAGGTCGCGCTTGTCTATAATAGGTTGATTCCAGTCTGTCCAGTGACAATCAGCGAACAGCCTTGCTTGAAACCACGACCTCTGCCGCGGCCAACCCGTCGGATTGGGCTGTGAGCCTAATCTTTCCTGCCTTACCGGCCTTGGTTCTAAGAATTACCAAACACAGACCGTTGAACGCATTTGTTTCCTTCCCCTGAAACGAATCGAGGTTAGTGGGATCACCATTATCAACAGCTACGATTTCTCCTGATCCTGTTAGCGCAAAGTGAATCCGGTTATGTGAGCGCGGCACCAGCAGGCCACTCTTATCAGCGACGGTTACGGTTACAAATGAAAGGTCCTCGCCGTCTGCTTTAATCGCCGCGTGGTCGGCCTTCATTATCAATTTGCTTGCCGGGCCAGTTGTCTTCATCACATCTTCGGCCCATCGCTTTCCGTTTTTGTAGGCGACAACTTTCAGCTCGCCCGGCTCGTACTTCACATCATCCCAGCGAAGACGATATTCATACTGACCTCTCTTCTTCCGTCCCAACGATTGTCCATTCAAGAACAGCTCAGCTTCATCACCAGACGTGTACACATGAACGGGAGTGATTTGGCCGACGCGCTCGGGCCAGTTCCAATGCGGCAGAATGTGGGCCATCGGCAGATCTGGTCGCCAGCGCGCCTGATAGATATAGAACCGATCCTTTTTAAAGCCGCAGAGATCGACGATGCCGAAATAAGAACTTCGTGCTGGAACTTTGATCTTGCCGGACTCCTTCAGTTCTTGTAAGTGACGCGTTTGGTCTGCGGCGTCAGTGAAGTTAAGCAAGGTGGTCGAATCGCCGCCATAGGGGGTTGGCTCACCCAGATAGTCAAAGCCGGTCCAGACGAACTCGCCGGCTGTGAAGGGGAACTCGTCGAGTCCTTTGAACTCAGCACCGGGCGGCCACGCCCAACTTGGCGCGTAGAGATCGTATGAACTCACCTGAAAGTCGGCCCGGCCCAAGCTCTTGTCGTCGCTTATCGGAAAGAAATATTCCCCGCGCGAGCTGACTGTTGACGCAGTTTCACTGGCGAAGAGCGGAATGCTCGGATTGCTCTGCCGAAACTTTCCATACTCGGCCGGCTTGTAGTTGTAGCCGAAGACATCGACAGTCTTCTGAAATCCGTTATAACCAGCCTCCGTGTTATTCGCAGCCGCAGTTACGGGCCGCGTCAGATCTTCCTCGTGAACAATCCGCTTCAGAGCGTCGGAGATTCGATGTCCTTCAGCGTTACGCTGCTCTCCAATCTCGTTGCCGATGCTCCAGAGGATGACTGAAGGATGATTTCGATCGCGCCTGATCTGCGCGCGCAGATCCTTCTCGTGCCAATCATCGAACAACAGATGATAGTCGTTTTTCTTCTTTGCTCGACGCCAGGCGTCGAACGCTTCATCCATGACAAGGATGCCCATCCGGTCGCATAGTTCGAGTAACTCAGGCGCGGGAGGGTTATGACTCGTGCGGATGGCATTGACGCCCATCTCTTTCAGTATTTCGAGCTGACGCTCCAGGGCCCGAGTGTTGATCGCCGAACCAAGTGGCCCTAGATCATGATGATCGCAAACACCATTAAGCCTTAGATGTTCGCCATTGAGGAAGAATCCTTTGTCCACATCAAACTTGATTGTGCGAATCCCAAAAACAGTTTCGTAAGCGTCGACCGGTTTGCCGTTTCGCTCAACAGTGGTGACGGCGGCGTAAAGATTGGGCTTTTCCAGATTCCATAGCTTCGGGTTGTTGACTCGCATTGTCATCGTACCGGTGTCGCTCGCGCCAGCAGCGATCGTCATGTCTATGGGCGCAGACGACGAAACCGGTTTGCTGGCCTTCTGACCGTTCGAAAGCTCATAGACTTGCGTCCTCACTATCAGATTGACCGATGACGCGGAGTTGTTGTCGAGTGATGTCTTGAGGTTCACCGTGGCGGATGATTGGCTCAGATCGGCTGTAGTCACGTAAGTTCCCCAATGGCTTACGTGAACGGGCGCCGTTTTCACCAGCCAAACGTTTCGATAGATGCCTCCACCCGGGTACCAGCGGGAAGAGTCAGGCGGATTGTCCAGACGAATCGCGATTACATTATCCGAACCGAATGCAATGTAGGGAGTGAGGTCCAATTCGAACGAAGCGTAGCCATAGGGCCAGCCACCTACAAATTTTCCGTTAAGCCAAACAGTCGCGTAGGCCATCGCTCCGTCGATGTCCAGATAGAATTGCTTGCCTTTGTCCTTTGGCGAAACCGAAAAGTGTTTTCGATACCAACCGACACCCCACCAACGAAGCTTGCCGGTCTCGCCGGGATACTCTTGCTTGAAAGGACCTTCGATGCCCCAGTCGTGTGGCAGATTCAATTGACGCCAACTACGATCATCAAAGTCGCGCTGAAGGTAGGGAACAGTTTCTCCTGGATTTCCCTTTGGTTGAAACTTCCTCACGCTTGCATCGGACACAAATTCACTGCCGCTGGCGTTCACCCAATCCTTAATCTTCTCGTAACTTAACAGTCCCTCACTGCCCGCCGGATCATCCTTTTGGAATCTCCACGCGGCATTCATTGATTGCCGCTCGCGCACTGTTGGGTCTTGCGCCCACGCGAGCGGCGCCAAGATAAACAAGCATGTGGTAAGCAAAAACCAACGGGTTGCTTTCATATGTTTTGTCCTCTCAAACCATTCCCGCGACGTTGACCGCTAGTCAGCGCACTCGCTGGAGACGTTGTTATTTTGCACCTCTCATAGTCATCCGCTTTCCGTTTACTTGTCCGGTGCTCTCCATTCAAGTATGAGCAGCGAGACAGCCTGGCGCGGCAGTCTGAGCCGTATGGTCGCGGCACTCTTTTTCACTTGGACAGTTTCCGGTGCGCCTATTGCAGTGAGTTGGCCGGCTCTGGCTAGCTGCGCATATTGGTCCCTTGTCGGCTGTTGCGGCGAACCCATTCGCTGCCAGGCCGTGAAGGCGTTGCAATGA
>WNFY01005722.1_pt1 | contig 11622 bp, 6 predicted proteins | sample 5400091 | NCBI WGS metagenome assembly WNFY01 (sample SAMN13153364, study PRJNA577476) | soil metagenome | isolation source: 60 cm soil or saprolite under grassland replicate 1 | place: USA:California | collected 2016-06-15
CTACAGAGGCTGATCCAGGAATGCCGGCAGAACAGCATTCCGGTGCGATTTTTGCCGCGGGTTGAGCTTGACCGGCTCGCATCTAGCGGCTCTCACCAGGGCGTAGTTGCGGTGACCTCATCAAAACATTACGCCGATCTGGATGATGTGGTCGCCGCCAAGCGGGGAACGTATTCGCTGGTGGTGGTGCTCGACGGCATAGAAGATCCACATAACCTGGGCGCGATCCTGCGAACGGCGGACGCGTGCGGCGCCGATGGAGTCCTGATTCCAGAGAGGCGCGCCGCCGGAATTACCGGCACGGTTGCAAAGGTTTCGGCTGGCGCCAGCGAGCACTTGCCGGTTGCGAAAGTTACCAACATTGCGCGAACGCTTGAGGACTTGAAGGCAAAAGGGCTGTGGATCGTAGGTCTCGATGAGCGTGGCCAACAATCCTACGAAGAGATTGATTACAAGATGGACTGCGCGGTCGTTCTCGGTGCGGAGGGCAAAGGTCTACACGATCTGGTTAGCAAAAAATGTGACTTCCTGGTCTCAATTCCGATGTTGGGCAAGGTACCGTCGCTCAATGTTTCAGTTGCCGCGGGCGTGATGCTGTATGAAATCGTGCGGCAGAGGCGGCTGCCCTCGAAATGAAGCTCCTGTGTGCCCTGTGTCTTCTCTGTGGGTTGAAGCCGACAGCGGTCGCCCTCGTGCTGCAAATCTCCTCGACGCTGAACTGGCGATCCATTCAGATTGAAGGAAAGCCGGCCGAATTCCTGCCACAGACCTACACCTCAGACATTGATCACACCGCAGCGTTCACCGAAGCGATTGTTAATCTTACGAGGCCAGTTGTACCCAAACAGACGATTACGATCGAAATCGGCTATGAAGGAATAATTCCGCAAGACACGACCAGGTTGACGCGAATCGGAGTTCCCGCCGATGTTGCGAAGCATTCCGATTGGGACCAGATCAGCCGATCGTTCACTGGAGTCCGCGGAATTGGGAACGTGGCTTGGTATCCCATAGCGACCGAGGCCGCCAGCTTGTCCGAAAATAACAGCGTGGTCGAAGCCGTGGGCCGCTGGAAGCAGCGGCAGGCAGCGTCGGAGATGCGGGTGAAGTTTTCCCAGTTGGCAGACACTTCGGAAGGGCAGCGCGTCGTGTTCTGCGGTGACCAATCCCAATCGGAAGAAGATCTCTATGCCGGATCGCGCGAGTGCGCTTTTCGCGACTTGAATTCTGAAGTTCCTTTTCTTGTAATCGGGAAGTTTCACACCCTGGATCACCCAGCGGCAAATATCTTTTACCTCTCCGATCACAAGGCCCAAGCCGAGGACTACGCCCTGGCGGTGGACGAAGTCTCCCAGTTCATAGACAAGTGGCTCGGCAACCATCACGCGACCCCTGGGCCGAAGCCAGAGGTCATCGAGCTTCCTGATGCGAACGCGGCGCCCTTCGAATCCGGTACTGCGCTATTGACGCCGCTTTCCGGCAATGAGAACGCAGACTTGATGTCGGCCGTCCAGCAATTGACGCATATTGCCTTTCCTTCACCGCGGGCCTGGATCCATGATGGCCTGGCACGCTATGCTCAGGTGAATTTTCTTCAGGAAAAAGAAGGACGAGATGCGGCAATCGAGTATCTCCGCAATCACCGACAATCACTGCTCGAGTCAGAAAAAGTGGCCTCGGCGGAAACCAACCAAGCTGCGCGTTCATTAATCAATGCCGATGACGAATTCTACATTCAGAGCAAAGCAATGAACGTCTGGTGGATGCTTCGTGACATAGTGGGAGATATGGCTCTCTCGGCGGCTCTGCACAACTACAAATCCGAAGACGATAAGTCGCCGGCATATATCCAGAAGCTGATCGAGGCACAAGCCCATCGTGATCTGGAGTGGTTTTTTGATGATTGGGTCTATCGCGATCGTGGCCTACCGGACTTCCGCATCGCCTCAGTCTATCCGCGTGCGTTAGTGAACGGCGGATACATGGTTACGGTGACTGTCGAAAATTCGGGTCAGGCTGGCGCCGAAGTTCCAGTGACTCTGAAAATGTCAAATGCCGAAAGATCAGATCGTCTGATCGTGCCTGCAAAGTCGAGCGCTTCCGTGCGAATCGTCTGTCCATCACTTCCACAACAGGGAACAGTAAACGACGGCAGTGTTCCCGAGAGTGACATAAGCAACAACGTGTATAAGATTGAGCACTGAATTATGAGGCACTAAATCAGTGAGCGCAATAATCTCAGATTGAAGATTTCGGATTTTCGATTTTCATCAAATAAATCTGCAATTTGAAATCTACAATTCTGAAATCAGGAGACCTCTTGCCCTACATCCAATTTCTTGGCGCTGCAGGTACCGTCACCGGATCGAAACACCTGATCAACACGTCGGGCGATTTGTCGGGAAAGGCCGGCACCCAGGTGCTCGTCGATTGTGGACTTTTTCAGGGACAGAAAGAATGGCGCGAGCGAAACTGGAACGCCCTGCCGCTTGCCGCGCAGGAAATCGAATGCCTGATTTTGACGCACGCTCATCTTGATCATTGTGGTTGGATTCCCCGGCTGGTCAAGCAAGGCTTTCGCGGGCCTATCTATGCGACCTCAGCCACCATTGATCTTTGCGGCATCATTCTGCCTGACTCCGGGCACCTGCAGGAAGAAGACGCAGCATTTCACAATCAGCACAAGACTTCCCGTCACGATCCGGCCCTGCCGCTCTACACCGCGGAAGAAGCGCTGTCGTGCCTTCAATACTTTCAGCCCGTGGGTTTTGGCGAAACTAAACAGATTTCGCCGGAACTGTCATTTCGCTTCGTGCATGCGGCGCACATCTTGGGATCTTCGATGGCCGAGATCACTTTGAAGGGTGACAATGCCCGCCCCACACGAATGCTGTTCACCGGCGATATTGGACGTGTGCACGACCAGCACACCGCCCCTGGCAAAGTCATTTACTCAGGTCCGCAACAGGGGGAATCCGCCGACATTTTAGTGATGGAATCAACTTACGGAAACCGCCGCCATCCCACCGACGATCCGCGGCCCGAGTTGGCAGAATTGATTCGCAAGACCGTCGAGCGTGGCGGCAGCATGATTGTTCCCGCTTTTGCGGTTGAGCGCACGCAGAAATTCGTTTTCATGCTCAAGGAGTTGATGGAATCTGGGCAAGCACCGCGTGTGCCCGTATATTGCGACAGCCCAATGGCAATCAAAGCCGTGGAGATATTTCTGAAGCACACCGAGGAATATAGCGACGCAACCAAACAGTTGGTCTCGCGCTATGGCTCTCCGCTCAGCTGGCAAGGCTTCAACTTCGCGCAAGCTGCAGAAGAGTCCAAGAAGATCAACGACTCGAAGTCTCCATGCATCATCATATCATCGAGCGGAATGGTAACCGGTGGACGCATCCAGCATCACCTTGCGCAGCGGCTGCCTGATCCGAAGAACACGGTGATCTTCATTGGATTTCAAGCCCCGGGTACACGAGGGTTCACCATCAAGAGCGGAGCACCGGAGGTAAAAATCTTTGGCCAGATGGTGCCAATTCGCGCACAGGTGGCGGCGATCGAGCAGTTCAGCGATCACGCGGACACGCCTGAACTTCTGGAATGGCTACATTCTTTTACCGCGAAACCGAGCGCGACCTACCTGGTACACGGCGAGCCCAGCGCGTCATCGCAGTTGCGCGACACAATGATGAAAGAACTGGGATGGAACGTGCAGATCGCGCAATGGATGCAGCAGGTGGAAGTGCGCGAACGCGCTTCTTCGTAGTGAAGCAGACGTGGGACAGGCGGCTCGCCTGTCCTCCCCGGACGAAGTCCGGACAACTTTGAATTAGCCTGCGATCCGCAATGACAGGCGAGCCGCCTGTCCCACGTGATCAACTCGGCACGTGAGCGAACTGCACCAGGCTTTCTAGCTTGCGCGCTGCCCCGCCTGAGTCAATAGACTGCGCTGCAACCGCAGTCGCATCGCGAAGATGAGGCACTTTCCCAGCCGCCACCAGCGCCGCTGCCGCGTTCATCAATACAACGTCTCGCTTCGCGGACTTCTCCCCACCAAGAATTGCGCGCACGATCTCAGCATTGGTTTTCACATCGCCACCAGAGAGTTCCTCGATCGCGGCGCGCTTTAGGCCGAATTCTTCGGGCGTCACTTCGTACGCGTGAACTGAGCCTTCGCGTACCTCCGCCACCCGCGTAGGGCCAGTGATCGTGATCTCATCGAGTCCGTCGAGACCGTGGACTACGAACGCCCGATGCGTCCCCAGCATGCTGAGCGCTTCCGCCAGCTTTTCGACCAGGTCGAACGAGTAAACCCCAACCACTTGCGCGGAAGCATCAGCCGGATTGGTCAGTGGTCCCAGCAAATTGAAAACGGTGCGAAGGCGCGTCTCGCGGCGTACTGGAACTACGTATTTTGCGGCAGAGTGGATTGCCGGTGCAAACAGAAATGCAATACCAACCTGCTCCAGACACTCCGCTGTCTGCTCCGGCGACAGCTGAATGTTCACGCCTAGAGCTTCCATCACGTCCGCCGCGCCGCACTTCGCGCTTACTCCGTCAGCTTTCGGCGTCGAGCTGCGATTGCCATGCTTGGCAACTCGGACCCCGGCTCCAGCGATAACGAAGGCGGTGACTGTAGAGATGTTGAACGTTCCGGCAGCGTCGCCTCCGGTGCCGCATGTATCCACCAGAGCTTCGCGCCCGGTTCCGCTAGCACCGAGCACAGCACCGTTGCGCACCGGGATCGGAGTCGCAGCCGCGCGGATCGCTTCGGCGAAGCCGACGATCTCTTCCACGGTCTCACCTTTCATATGGAGACCAACCAGCAACGCCGCAATTTGCGAGTCAGTACACTTGCCGGAAAGCACCTCTTCCATTACCGCGCGGGCCTCTTCGCGAGAGAGCGACTCGCGATGAGTGACGATGCGATGGAGGGCCTCGAGGATCATGCGTGGAGAAGATTGTACGGCAAACAAAAAACCCCACCTAGCCGCAAGAACCCAGGGTGGGGGCACCAAAGAGAGGTAGCTTCAGTTCCTCAGTGGATGTAAGTCACCGCGTTCGACATCCGGTTGATGATTAGCGGCTGTCCCACCATTTCCACGTAAACGCTCCAAGTACCTGGCGGAACTAGCTGCGAGAGATCTAGTGAGTTCGCGGTCACTGGTAGATTTGCGCCAGCCGAATATAGTGTCCCATTTTGATCGGCAAAATAGACATTATAGTGATGGATCGTGCTAGTCGAGGCATACGGGTCCGAGGCAGCCAGCGACCACGCAACCACATTTCCCAGCATGGATGCATTGACCGAATAGCAGTTGTCAACGCCATCCTCGAGGGCCGTTCCTTCCTCGTAGTCGTTCCAGGTAACCAGCTGCACATAAGGAAGCTGCGGGCCGGAGCCGCCGTAATACTTCTTGATCTCACCGGCCGTGTTCATTAGAACCTGACCACACTGCTGGGCAACCACGCGGTTCGCGCTCCAGGAGGCATTGTTGTCGTCGAAAGCCTTGTACAACGCGCCGATCGCCAACTGCGAAGGATTAATCAATGCGTGGCTATAGAAGCTATCGAGATAGATTGGAGTCGGATTGCTGCGCGATCCCCACCAAAACTGCTGAGTAGAGCCATAGGTGGGGGGTTGTGCCCAGGCGTATCTTCCGTTGTCGTAGGGAGCACTGGTGAATTTTCCGCCGAACTGGAAGACGAATTTGAACGGTGTGGCGTAGGTGTCCGTATGCGCCTTCACTGCCAGCCAAACCGAGTCCCAATCCGTGGCACTAAGCACCGGCCAATCGGTGGGCCCGCCGAAATAAGCAACCACCGGAACGCCGGCATCTCTCCAATAGACCGGGCTGTTCGTGTAATGCGTGTGGATGTAGTCCATTTCTTTGATCAACGCATTTTTCAGGCAGGTTACGGTCCAGGCGCTTGTCTGTCCGGAGGTCGGGCAGACGGGCTTGAGCGCACCTTTGTCTTCCACGATGCCAAACTTCAGCGGATATCCGGCACGGCTGCTGGTGTCCGAAAAGATTGCGTTAGTCGTCGCCAGGTTGAAGGCCTTACTGGGGTCGAGTGTCCCGTAATAGTCAACCGCGACCACATCGCAGCCTTGCTTGATCATGAATGAATCCTGAGCGGCAGCGGTTGCAGGTGAGTTCTCGTTGTAGCCGACGCTCTTGTGATTGGTGTTACCAAACCATGGCAAGTAATGGCAGAGCACGCGTCCGTTCCAACCCGGGTACATCAATTGCCTGATGCTCAGGTTGGAGACGTGTCCGGCGGGTGAGTCAGGGAACAAAGTCTGGGCTCCGAGGTCATTCGGGCCGGTCTTAAAGCCGTTGAAGAAGGCGCTGCAATAAGGCCGGTTTCCACCTGGATCTTTGGATGACGAGCACAGACTTGTGTTGTTTGAAAGCTGCGCCGTCACCGTTCCGATGGGAGTAAGCGATGGTGGCGTACCCCCACCGCCAGTTCCCCCGCCGTCTCCTCCGCCAGTTCCTCCACCGGCGGTTCCGCCGATCAGTGTGGGTCCGGAAGCCGTTACTGAAAACGAAGCGACAGGGAACAAATTGCTGTGACTTGCCGCTGCGGATAGAGCATAGTTCGAAGACGCTCCCGTCTGCTTGCTGGTCAATATGATTTTGGTGTTGCTACGGACAGCCGTCACCGGAGATGTCTTCGAGTTAAGCTGCGCAGTCAGAATGATCGCGAGCTGTTCGGCCTGCATTTGTCCGCCAACACGAGCGTAACTTGTGGTTGCGTTGAACGCTCCTACAGTAATAGTAATTCGCCCAGAATCGTACGTCGGACAAGAAGTGTTTCCACACGGGTAAGCGGGACCTTGCAAGCTTCCGCTGATAAGTACCGAACCGGTGGCGGGCGTCTGCGCTTGAGCAAAGGTGCTGAGCGCTAACACAGACAAGGAAAGGCTTAAGAGCAGACGAAGGTCTGCACGCATATGTTACCTCCAACGCTGATCGGACTTGAAAAGGCGGGCCCCAATGCGTGCGGAGTTACCGCCGATCAAATCCTGACTGGATGATCGAAGTGTACGAAGCTTCTGTGGTAGGGAATAGAAGTTTCAGCAGACAAACAAAACCAAAGTGTCGGATCGGGCCCGATTTTTCAGGTGTTCCACTTAGGAACCGGTACAAGGGGCAGCATTGGCCTCGCGGTGCAGAGGCCTATTACGCTCGCGTCGGTGACTGGTGAATCGTGGTGTCATGGCAGACATTGTGCACAGCGCATAAAACAGCGCCGCGTTTGCAGGTATTTGCAAATTAAAATCCACCAGGCTGTGCACCAGAATTCCCGCGATGCCAATGATGGCTGCAACGGAAACTCCACCGTTGATGTCAGATGCCCATTTGCTAGTCTTGCACCATGCGCCCGACAGAGCGTTCCATAGAAACCAGATTGCAGCTCCGAATCCAAGCAGACCGGTCTCGGCGGCAAGCTGCAGGTAGTCATTATGGGCTTTGTCAACAAACAGCCTGGTATAGAAGCTGCGGAACTGTGGATAGACCTGCTCGAATGTGCCAAGCCCCCAACCCAAAATCGGGCGTTTGGCGAACATCGCCACGGTGTCTCGATCAATATGCAGTCGAATATCGCCGGTTACTTCGGAACGGTGGTCACCGTCAAGCGTGGCGAGACGGGCTGAGACGTTGTTCCCGCCGATCCAAGCGACTGTAGCCAGTGAAAGCAGGAGGAAACCGCCCAACAAAAATCCGGTACCTTCGTTTCGCCGCTCCCTGAATAAAAAGTACAAGAGCACTCCCAGTTCCACGGCAAAAGCCGCCATACCACCCCGCGAACCGGAAAGAAAAATACTAGCGCCCATTAACGCTGCAGCCGAGGCCGCTGCCCACCGTTCGCGTCCACGTGCGTATCTGCTGAATGCAAACACAAGTGGCACTGGCGCGAGCATCTCCATCAGTCCCGCATAGTGATTGTGGTTTACGTACGGGCCATAGATCCAACCTCCTTGCTGCAGAGTTCGGAACCAATAGAGTTTGCCCGGTGAACTCAGGCTCTGGAGTATCGCGAGCATTGCCACCCCAGTGCCGTAGATCACGACCGCGGTTGCTATTCGGCGAAGCTGACGCGTGCGGGTCAACGTTTGTGTGATCAGGAAGCAGATGAGTCCGTAAGAGACGTAAAGCAACAGTCCGGTGGAAGTCGCATGCCGGTATGCAGAGAGCCCAAGCGCTAGTTGCAGGACCACAATCCCGGCAAAAGCGATCATCGGCGAAAAAATCGGAGCCCACAAGACTTTGGTCTGAGGGCTGCGCATCTGACCAATAATCCACACCGCGAAGAGAATCGCGGATACCGATTCCATTACGAATACAGCCCACGGTTCGACAGCTCCGAATGCCAGGGGAGAAAGCAACAGAAGCCCGGCTACGCCGTATGCAACCACATCATTCAGTCGCGAATGTATGGGACGAACATCGGCTACTTTCTCCGGGATTTCGGGAAGAACGAGGGCTGCACTCACTGCAACTTCCTTTCGTCTTGGGCAATCCGGCGATCGCTCGGTACCAACTGCAAACCATCGAGCCAGAGCTTGCCGCGAATCGGACTTCCCGCGGGCACTCTGGCTATATGTAAAACGAGCAGCCTGGTGTCCAGCCCGGTAACAAAACTCCCGCTGATCTTTTTCCAGAAATCGGCATTCTGTAGGTCTTCGCTCATAAAAAAGGAAGTTTCGCGATAAAGGTCCTGCAATGCGAATTTTGCTCCACCCGCGCCATCCATTTCCTGCGCCTTGTAAAAAGCAGAAAACTCGTAGGGCGTGTTTGGTTCGACGGGAACCAGTTGGCGAATGCCCGCATCTTCAATTCCCGGGCCGTCGAAAATAATGCGCAGTGAACGCGCACTCGAGTGGGTCTCGTTGGGATCGAGTGCGAGGTTCACGCCGCGCGTCTTCTGGTGCATCCAGTCGAAGCCGCCGTCCAGTATCTCCAGGCTGAAATCGCCATTGACGAGAACATTTTCAGGCGAAGGTTGATAAGCCGAGAGTCCCGCCATGCTTGACGCCTGCCGCCATACCAAGGCCGCTTGAGCCGCTTGTTGGTGCGCGACCAGGTCGCGGATGTACTCGAATAAATGAGGCCGGCTGATGGGTTGCCGGAGTGAATACATTTTTTCCCAAACGGTGGCGGCTGCGGCCGGCTGCCTTCGAGATGTCAGGAATCCCAGGAATGTTTCGTCAGCATTCGGGGGAACCACCTTGTTGAGGAGAAATTCGACGTCGGGGTGCACTTTCCAGCAAGTCTCGATCGCCAAAGAAGCGATAGGCGGATCATTTTCGATCACGAGTCGAAACGCGCGCATGGCGTCATCCGGCGAGCCTTGCGCCAAGAACAGATTGGCCGCCTGCCACGCGATCTCAGGCGTTCTAGGCGACGCCTCCAGCGCATGCAAGAGGTCCTGGCGTTCACGAGCCGTCTCGCCCTTAGCCTGCCGGGCCAGCGCAAGGTCAACCCAATAGTTGGCCATATGCGGATTCAATCTTGTCGCTGTTTCGAGCCATGGCAGTGCCGTTTGCGGGCTCGCGCGTCCCAGCAGCTCAATCCTGCCGATGTTATGAAAGGAAACCGCGTCACCCGGATCGAGCCGTGTGGCCCGAATCAAATCCGATTCTTCCGACGACTCCGAAAAATATTCCGCTAGGAAATGAATTGTGACGAGACCGAGATACGCGGTGGTGAAGCCTAGGAACGCGATTTCGATCCAGAACTTCCTTGCAGAATGGCGAAGTTCATATTCCATGCGGTTGGACCATTGCAACAACTCTAGGCGCTGCCGGATGCGGCGCGGACAGAGTCGCCGCCGGTCATATCTTCATCGTAGTAACGCTGGCCGTATTTCCCTTGGTATTCGTAGTAGTAGTAATAGTCCGGGGAATCCAGATCCACGGCGTTCAGCAGCACGCCGGCTACGCGAGCGTTCACTTGCGCCAGAATGTCCCGCGCGCGCCGCAGCGCTGGTTTTGTAGTCTGGCCCGAGCGGATCACCAGTACTACCGCGTCAGAGCGAGTTGAAAGCACAACCGCATCTGTGACCGAAAGCGTTGGTGGCGTGTCCACAATGATGTGGTCGTATTGTTCCCGTAACTCGGCGAGTAGATCCAGCATCTGGCTGGAAGCCAGCAATTCAGCAGGGTTCGGCGGCGGCGTACCAGCCGGCAAAATGAAAAGATTAGGAAGCAGTGTGGACCGCACTGTCGCCTGCTGCAGGGTTGTGCCACCGGTAAGTACATTGCTAAGTCCGGCGCGCGGCCCCATTCCCAGGGTTTTGTGAATGCTGGGACGACGCAGGTCTGCGTCAATCAGCAGCACTCGCGTGCCTTTTTGCGCCAGAACTGTCGCCGTATTTATGCTTGTAGTGGTTTTTCCCTCTTGCGGCAGAGCGCTAGTAATAAGGATCGTCTTGGGTGGTGCTCCGAGCGACGTAAGCAAGAGCGAAGTGCGCAAGGCGCGGTATGATTCAGACATCTGAGACTGCGGCCGCGATATGGTAATCAGTTCCACCGCTTCCTTCGAGGCAGCCACCGATAGGCCAGTAGGATTCGCTTCCGCCGCGGTCCTCGATCCCAGCGGAATCATCCCGAGCGACGGCAAGCCCGAAATCAGCTGTGCTTGTTCCGGAGTCCGGACCGTGTTGTCTATACCTTCGAGCATGAACGCCAATCCGATTCCGCTGGTCAGGCCCAAAGCCAAAGCAAAACCGAGGTTGCGGGGAATATTGGGTTCAGCTGGACCCGCTGGTGTGCGAGCGATGTCCACCTGTCGAATGTTGTTCGAGCGCAGACCAGCTGTGACGCCGGCTTCTTTGAGCTTCTGGAGAAGGCCTTCGTAGAGAGTGCGATTGGTTTCGAAGTCGCGTTTTAGCAGGCTGAATTCAATGGCGCTTTCATTCAGCTTATTTTCTTGCTGCTTCTGTTCCTCGAGCGCTGCGTGAAGCATGTTTTCCCGCTGCAAGGCCGCCAGATAGTCACCGCGTAAACGCCCTCCAACCTTTTTTGTTTCCCCCTGAATCTGCGAATCAATTTCCTGCAACTGGTTGTTCAACTCTGCGAGTTTGGGATACGCAGGCCCGAACTGTGTACTGACTTGCGCGATCTGAATTTTCAGGTCGGCTTTCGCCGCCTGCAGTTTGTCCAGAAGGCCAGATGTGCTTCCCGAGCCTTTTGCCGAGCCGCTATTGGCCACGGCGGCAGCTGCCTCAGTATCGACGGTGTCCGACAGGCGAAACACTGACTCCTTCTCCATGCGCGCCGACTCGGCGGCAGTCAGCTCTTTGTTAAGTTCATCCAGCTTGGCCGTAGTGATGTTCTGTTTTTCATCAATTCCCAGGATCTGATGGTCTTTTTGATACTTGACCAATTTCTCTTGCGAGGTCTCGACCTTCATCTGGAGGTCCACGAGCTGTCGTGAAAGCCAGTCCGACGCCTGCATGGTGGACTCGAATCGCGTCTTAAAATTCTGCTCGATGTAAGTATTTGCCAGTGTGTTCACGACCCGGGCGGCCAGTTCTTTGTTAGGGCTCCGGTAATGAATATCAATGATGCGGGTGTTAGGCTCCAACACTACGTGCAAGCCG
>WNFY01006049.1_pt1 | contig 11622 bp, 20 predicted proteins | sample 5400091 | NCBI WGS metagenome assembly WNFY01 (sample SAMN13153364, study PRJNA577476) | soil metagenome | isolation source: 60 cm soil or saprolite under grassland replicate 1 | place: USA:California | collected 2016-06-15
GACGATCATTGCCGGGATGGGCGAATTACATCTGGAAATCATTCGCGATCGGATGTTCCGCGAGTTCAAGGTCGACGCAAACGCGGGCAAACCGCAGATCGCGTATCGCGAGACCATTACCACGGGCGCGCATGGTGTTGGCAAGTTGATCAAACAATCCGGTGGTCGCGGTCAATACGGCCACGTCGAAGTAGATGTGCGTCCCGGTTCGCGAAGCAGCGGCCTGGTCGTCGAAAACAAAATCGTCGGCGGCATTATTCCTCGCGAGTACATTCCCGCGGTAAAAAAAGGCATCGACGAAGCGGTACTCAACGGCGTGCTGGGCGGTTACCCGGTCGTCGATGTTGAGGTGGACATTGTTTACGGAAGTTTTCACGAAGTCGATTCCAACGAGCTCGCGTTTAAGCTGGCAGCGATCTTCGCCATGAAAGATGGCTTCAAGCAAGGCAAGCCGATTCTGCTTGAGCCGATCATGAAGGTGGAAAACATCACCCCGGAGGAATTTCAGGGCGACATTTGCGGAGATTTGAGCCGGCGGCGCGGCAGCATTAGCAGCATCGAGACACGCGGTAATCTGACAATCATCCACGCAGAGGTTCCGCTCGCCGAACTGTTTGGTTACGCAACCGCAATTCGTTCACTCTCGAAGGGCCGTTCCAGTTATTCGATGGAGCCGTCGCATTTCGAACCAGTGCCAGCGAACCTGGTCCCCGCGATTCTCGACCAGAAGGAGACCAAATGAGCAATGGGCAGCGCATCCGGATTCGCTTGAAAGCGTTCGACCATCGCATGCTCGACCAATCCGCGGTCGAGATTGTCGAGACGGCCAAGCGCACTGGTGCACGGGTAGCCGGACCCATTCCGCTGCCGACGTTGATCGAGAAATTTACGGTGAATCGCTCGCCGCATGTCGATAAAAAGTCGATGGAGCAATTTGAAATTCGCACCCACAAGCGTTTGCTCGACATCATCGAACCGACCGCGAAAACGGTAGATGAACTGAAGAAATTAAATTTGCCTGCGGGCGTTGATATTACAATTAAGATTTAAGCGGAGGCGCCTCTGAAAGATTTGCAAACCCACGATCATGAGCATCGGACTTCTCGGACAAAAAATCGGCATGACCAGCGTTTACGACGCCAGGGGTCGATTTTGTCCTGTGACCGTGATTGCGGCGGGGGATAATGTTTTGTTACGTCGCTTGACGGCGGAAGACGAGGGCTATTCAGCGGTGCAAGTCGGGTTTGGCGCGCAAAAGGAATCGCGCGTAACGAGTCCCCTTTTAGGCGAATTCAAAAAAGCTGGGGTCGAGCCGAAGAGATTCGTGCGCGAATTTCGCCTGACAAGTGATCTTCCCGAAGGCGAGATCAATTTGAGCGTCACGCAATTTCAGGCAGGCGACTATGTCGACGTGATTGGCCGTTCGAAAGGCAAAGGGTTCCAAGGCGTGATGAAGAAACACAACTTTCACGGACAAGGCGCGTCGCACGGCTCGAAGACGCATCGCCGCCCTGGCGCAATCGGCAATCGATCTACTCCTGGACGCATTTGGAAAAATATGGGGATGCCCGGTCATCTTGGCGATGAACGCGTGACCGTGCAAAATCTTCAGGTCATGCAGGTGCGTGAAACTGAAAAAATGCTTCTGATCAGCGGCGCTGTTCCGGGAGCCAATGGAAGTTACGTTGTGGTTCGTCCGGCGTTGAAAAAGAGCGGCGGCAAGAGTGCCGCCCCCACGGCAGCTGCGACGTCCTCATCGCAGAAAGGGACGGCGAAATGAGCGCGAAGGTTTTAACCAAGGCAGGGGCCAAGGAAGCAAAGATCCAGTTGATCGAAGACGGACACGGTACGCAGGCCGTCCATGAGACCGTGGTGGCCATGCGCGCGGCGCGGCGTTCTGGTTCGGCTAACACCAAAACGAAGGCCGAAGTAAATCTTTCCGGGGCAAAACCGTGGCGACAAAAGGGAACCGGTCGCGCCCGGGCCGGCTATAAATCCTCGCCGATTTGGCGTGGGGGCGGCGTTGTTTTCGGGCCAAAGCCGCGTGATTATTCAAAAAAGATTTCGAAGTCGGTGCGGCGTCTTGCTTTTCAAAAGGCGCTGAGCGACCGGATCAGCGCCGGAGATATTTTGACGATCGACAAGTTCGAAGTGCCAGAACTGAAGACGAAATCGTTCCTGGCATTACTGAAAAAACAGACCGATGCGCGAAAAGTATTGCTGATATCGGATGCGTTCGATCAAACTACCTTTAAATCGGCGCGCAACGTCAAACCGGTGCGGCTCGCGACGGCTTCTGATGTCAACACGGAGCAGTTGCTCGCGTTCGAGAAAATTCTCGTAACGCACAAGGCGCTGGAACAGCTTGCCGAAAGAACCAACCCGCCTTCGTCTCGCAGTCGCGGGACTACGGCGCGATAAAATGAACGAGCCGCACGAGATCATTAAAACTGCATCATTGACTGAAAAGTCGACGTTGATGAGTGAAAAGCTGAACAAGTATGTCTTCCGCGTCAGCCCGCGCGCGAGCAAAATTCAGATCAAGAACGCAATTGAACGGCTGTTTCAAAAGAAAGTGGTCGATGTGAACACCTGCAATTACGCCGGCAAAAAGAAACGCGTCCGGGGACCATTAGGACGACGGCCACACTGGAAAAAAGCCATCGTGACTTTGAAGGAAGGCGAGAAGATCGACTTGGTATGAGGATAATTCCGAAGCACGGATGTCGAACTCCGAATTTATAAAGTTATGGCACTAAAAGACTATCGCCCACTTACGCCGACGCTTCGGTTCAAATCACTTCCTGGTTTCGATGAAATCACCAAGTGGCGGCCGGCCAGGAGCCTGGTTGAGCCGAAGAAAAAATCCGGTGGTCGCAATAATTACGGCCGGCTGACGTCGCGTCATATCGGCGGCGGTCACAAACAGAAATATCGCAAAGTTGATTTCAATCGGCGCAAGCACGGAGTCGCCGCCGAAATAATCGCGATCGAGTACGACCCGAACCGCTCCGCGCGCATTGCCCTTATTAAATATGCGGATGGCGAGCTGAGTTACATTCTCGCACCGAACGGTCTCCGTGTCGGGACGACAGTCGTCGCCGGGGAAGATGCGGCGCCGGATTTGGGAAATGCGCTGCCACTTCGCGCGATTCCGCTTGGTGCTAATATTCACAATATCGAACTGACGCCGGGACGCGGCGGTAAGGTTGCGCGCAGCGCGGGGCAGCAGGCCACATTAAGCAACCTTGAAGGCGGCTACGCGCTGGTGAAAATGCCCTCGGGCGAAATCCGTCGCATCCACGAAAACTGCTTCGCGACGATCGGCCAGGTGGGAAACGTCGATCACATGAATGTGTCGAGCGGGAAAGCGGGACGGACGCGGTGGCAGGGACGCCGTCCCCATGTGCGGGGCATGGCCATGAATCCGATCGATCATCCGATGGGCGGTGGGCAGGGGAAATCAAAAGGGGGCGGTGGTCGGCATCACCCCGTGAGCCCCTGGGGACAACTCGCCAAAGGATTTAAAACACGGAGCAAACACAAGCCGAGCGATCGGTTTATTTTGGAACGGAGAAAATCAAAGAAAAAAGCGTGATGTTTTGGAGGGCAAAGCTCCTGCGAGTCCAGTCTTGCAGAGCGCGGCCCTTCACAAATCCATTTGCAATTTATGGCTAGATCGTTGAAGAAAGGACCCTTCGTCGAGTCGCATCTTCTGGAGAAGATCGACAAGATGAATAGTTCGGGCGCAAAGAGACCGATTAAAACATGGTCGCGGCGTTCGATGGTGACGCCGGATTTTGTCGGCCACACGTTTTTGGTGCACAACGGAAAGACGTTTAGCTCCGTTTTTGTCACCGAGAATATGGTCGGTCACAAGCTCGGTGAGTTTTCGCTGACGCGGGTGTTTAAGAAACATGGCTCCCACACGGCGAAGGTGACCAAGTAATGTGAATTTTCGATTTTCGATTTTCGATTGTCGATTGCCCAAATGGGCAATGACTCGTGGATCGATGATCATGTTTGTGGGCCTGTTGCCAGTCGAAAGGCTGACGGCAGAGGGAAATAGTTCTTTGTCAGAATCCAAAATTGAAAATGCGGACCGCGCAGGGACGGCTGAGACGTTGCTTACGCAAAACGAACAATTGCGCAGGCAACTGTCCATCGACCAGGAATCGCTTAAGGTATTGACGAGCAGCCTGGCGCAATCCAACGAGGAGGCGGAATTGTTTCGCCGCAAGTATTCCGATTTGGAATTGCGGATGGAGGCGCTGGGTTTGGCGGCGGCGAACAAGGATCGCGCGAAGCTGGAACAACGTTTGCTGGCGGCGGTGAGCGATCTTAAACTCGCACAAACGGAACGCGATGATTATCGCGACCAGATGTTGCGCCTAAACGAGGCGATGTTGCGGTATTTGAAAACGTCGCAGAGTGGCGATGGGCAAGCGCGGATGGACGTGGAAACGCAACTACGCAGCACGAACGAGCTTGTCGCAAGATCGAATGACGCGCCGGATTCTCCGCAACCCGGTTTAATGGACGGAAGCGTCATCAGCGTGAAGGAAGAATGGTCGTTCGTGGTCGGCAACCTTGGTGAAAAGCAGGGAGTGAAAATTGGCATGCCGATGCGTGTAATGCGCGATGACCGAAAGATCGCAACACTGCGAGTGGTAGACGTGAGACAGAAAATTTGCGGCGCCGTGATTCAAGAAATGGATTTGGAGAAGGAAAAAATAAGAGTAGGCGACCGGCTCCAGGTGGATGCCCAGTCGGATGTGAGCTTGAAGTGAAGAGAAGTTACAAGCGTTAAAAGAGTTACCAGGGTGAAACCGATCACTTTTGTAACGAATGCGAAGCAATGGAAGTGAGATCGATATATAAGTATGCGCGGATTTCGCCATTCAAGGTGCGCGAAGTCACGCGTGAGATCCAGGGTCTGCCGGTATCGGCCGCACTCGATCTTCTCGCTTTCACTCCTAAAAAAGCATCATTTCTGATCGGCAAAACACTTAAGAGTGCAATCGCTAACGCGGAGAACAACGCAAACCTGAAACCTGACGGTCTAGTGGTAAAGGAAGCGATTGTCGGAGAGGGCCCAACGCTGAAGCGGATGATGGCGCGCGCCCGTGGCAGTGGCAGCCAGATTTTGAAGCGAACCAGCCATATTCGCATCGTGCTCTCCGATGAAATTCCAATTGAGACGCGCGAAACCAGAAAGGCGAAACGCGAACAGGAAAAAAACGCAAAGAAGCAAGGGACGGGCGCGGCGAGTGAACGTGCGGCAGCTGCAGCCGGGAAAAAGCGGACGAAGACAAAGAAGACCGCAAAACCGAAGAAATAAATTTTGAACTGATTTCTTATGGGACAAAAAGTTAATCCAATTGGGTTTCGCCTGGGGGTGAATCGCGACTGGCGCTCACGCTGGTATGCCTCGCCGCAGGAACTGCCCGCGTTCTTGCACAGCGATCTGGAGATTCGCAATTATGTGAAGAAAAAGCTGCAGTTCGCTGCTGTCTCTAAAATTGTGCTCGAGCGGGCGTGGAACAGTATTCGAGTGACGATCTTCACCGCGCGCCCGGGAATCGTAATTGGCCGCAAAGGGGCAGAGATCGAAAAGATGACTGAAGAGATCTCGAAAATGGCGCAGGGGAAGCAAGTCAAAATTGACATCCAGGAAATCAAATCGCCGGAGCTCGATGCCCAATTGGTTGCCGAGAACGTCGCGCTGCAAATTGAGCGGCGCATTGCTTATCGCCGTGCGATGAAAAAAGCGGTGCAAACCGCGATGGATTTTGGCGCGGAGGGGATTCGGCTGCGTTGTTCGGGGCGTCTCAATGGCGCGGAGATTTCACGGTCGGAATGGTACCGGGAGGGTAAAGTTCCCCTCCATACGCAGCGGACGGCAGTGGACTACGGGTTCGCCGAAGCCAATACGGTTTACGGCAAGATTGGGGTGAAATGTTGGATGTGCAAAAAGGAAGAAGCGCCGGCTCAATCAGCCACGCCACCACCGCCACCAGCCCCACCGCCATCGGTCCCTGAGGCAGTTTAAGGAGAATCGTCATGCCATTAATGCCAAAACGCGTGAAGTATCGGAAGTCCCAGCGAGGAAGTCGTAAGGGAACTGCTTCGCGTAATCTCAGAATCGACTTTGGCGAGTTTGGCTTGCAGACTCTCGAACGCGCCTGGATCACTAACACCCAACTGGAAGCGGCGCGGGTGGCCCTTACCCGCAATATGAAACGCAAAGGCAAACTCTGGATCCGCATCTTTCCCGATAAATCGGTCACGGGGCGCCCGCCGGAAACCCGCATGGGCAAGGGCAAAGGCCAGCCCGAGTTCTGGGTGGCGACCGTGCGGCCCGGCAACATCTTGTTCGAACTGGATGGTGTGCCCGAATCGGTCGCGCGTGAATCTCTTCGGCTGGCAGCGGACAAGTTGCCCGTGCGAACGAAATTTCTGAGCCGGCACCACGTCGCCGCTGCCTAGCGAACCATGAAAACGAAAGAAATCATCGAATCGAGTACGGACGAGCTGCTGACCAAGAGACGTGACTTGCGGCAGGAGAGGTTGCATCTGCGCTTGCAACAGCAGAGCGGCCAGCTCGAGCAGCCAAGCCGGTTACGTTTGCTGCGGCGAGATGTTGCCCGCATTGAAACGGTGCTCTCACAGCGGGCGAAAGAGACTGAGAAAAAGTAAATTTATGACTGAGCAAGATCAACAACCACCTCCGCTGCCTGTTTCCTTCACCCGCGGCTCGCGCAAGACGCGGACCGGCGAAGTGATTTCCAGCAGCATGGACAAGACGATCGTGGTGCAGACGGTCACGCGCGTGCCGCATCCCAAGTTCGGCAAAATCGTTAAACAGATGAGAAAATTTTACGCGCACGACGAACAAAACAGGGCGAAAACGGGCGACACGGTTCGGATCATGGAGACACGGCCGCTGAGCAAGCTAAAGCGCTGGCGTTTGGTTGAGGTCATCCAGAAGTAGAGAGAAGAGGGAGAGGAAGATTTTTATGGTGCAACTTCGATCCAGACTTGATGTGGCGGACAACAGCGGGGCGCGCATGGCGACGATGATCAGCGTGATCGGTAAGTCGACGCTTTATGCCGGAATCGGCGATGTGATCACGGCGAACGTGAAGGAAGCCAGCGCGACCGGAACGGTAAAAAAAGGCGAAGTCGTGCGTGCAGTACTCGTTCGCACAAAACAGCCGATCCGGCGCGAAGATGGCTCTCTGCTGCGTTTCGATAACAATGCGATCGTGATTATCGATAAAGATTTGAATCCCCGTGGCACGCGCATTTTTGGACCGGTAGCCCGCGAATTGCGCGAGCGGAATTTCATGAAAATTGTCTCGCTCGCTCCGGAAGTTTTATGAACCGCATTAAGTGCCACGTTAAAAAAGGCGACCATGTCGAGGTCGTCTCGGGGAATTTTCGCGGTTCTTCGGGGAAAATTCTGGCGGTGTTTCCCCATAAGCGGCGCGTTTTGGTCGAGGGCGTGCGGATTATTAAGAAGCATCTCCGGAAATCGCAGGACAATCCCAGCGGCAAGATCGCGGAACGCGAAGGCCCGATTCATATTTCCAATGTGAAATTGATCGAACGCGACGGAAAGCCGGTGAAAAGCAAGGAACCGAAAGCGAAACGAGAGAAAAAGAAGAGCTAGGACAGCTTTGTTGAGAAATGGAAAACGAATTTTATCGCGATTATAAAGAACGGGTAATGCCGGCGCTGCAAAAGCTGCACGGCTACAAGAACGTTCATCAGGTTCCAAAGGTCGAGAAAGTAGTGATTAACACCTCAGTCGGCTCGCAATCGGACGTGAAGCAGGCGCTGGAGGAGGCAAAAGCGGAGCTTGCCTTGATCACGGGCCAACGCCCGGTGGAAACGCTGGCTAAGAAAAGCATTTCCAATTTCAAATTACGAAAGGACCAGGCGATCGGCGCGAAGGTGACCTTGCGCGGTGAGCGTATGTACGAATTTCTCGAGCGCTTCATCAAAGCAGCGCTCCCTCGCATTCGCGATTTTCGCGGCGTTTCGCCGCGCTGTTTTGATGATCACGGCAACTACACGCTGGGAATTTCGGACCAATCGATTTTTCCCGAGGTCGAGCTCGATAAAATCAAGCGTAACATCGGATTTGATGTTACTATCGTCACCACGGCGCGAACGGACGAGGAAGCCAAATCGCTCTTGAGCGAAATGGGAATGCCGTTCAGCGACCGGGCAAGGCCCGCCGCGCAACCCGCCTGATTTTCATGAGTACTGTTACTGATCCCATTGCCGATCTTTTGGCGCGTGTCCGCAACGGCACGCGTGCGCAAAAGCCCGAGGTGTTGGTTCCATACTCGAAGATCAAGGCAGAGATTGCCCGCATCTTGAAGGAGGAAGGCTATATCTCCGATTACTCGATCGACACGAGCGCCGCGCATCCGCGCATCAAGATCACAAATAAAATCGTGAATCGCTCCAGCGCGATTGCGAATTTGCGACGGGTAAGCCGGCCGGGATTGCGCCGTTACGTTGGCGCGGATGAAATCCCGCGAGTTCTTGGTGGAATGGGCGTGGCGATTCTTTCCACCTCGCGCGGTGTTTTATCAGGGCGCGAGGCGAGAAAGCAAAAAGTTGGCGGCGAGCTGTTGGCCTACGTTTGGTAAATTTTATGTCACGAATCGGAAATAAAGAGATCGAGATTCCCGACAAAGTTAGAGTCAGCATCGACAATGACGGCGCGGTATCGGTAGAGGGACCCAGGGGAAAGCTGAACTGGAAGCTGCCGCGCGACATTAGGGCAACGGTGAAGGACAACCGAGTGTCGGTTATGCGCGAAGCGGAAACGCGCAGCGTGAAGGCGCTGCACGGACTCTCGCGCAGCCTGGTTCACAACATGGTGCAGGGCGTCAGCCAGGGCTTTGCCAAGCAGCTCGAGATCGAGGGCGTCGGTTTCAAGGCCGCGGTGCAAGGCCCGATGCTCAATCTGAGCCTCGGTTTTTCTCACCCTGTTCACTTTCAGATTCCAAAGGACATCAAGATCACTGTCACTGATGCCACCAAGATTAACATCGAAGGCGTGGACAAAAAACTAGTGGGCCAGGTGGCGGCAGACATTCGCGGTTTTTATCCGCCGGAGCCGTACAAGGGCAAAGGCGTGCGCTATGTCGGCGAGCAGATTCGTCGCAAGGAAGGCAAGACAGTCCAATAAATATGGCGACGACTCGTAAAGCGGCGCGGCAGCGCGTTCATCAACGGATCAGGAAAAAAGTCGCGGGCACGGCGGAACGGCCGCGGCTGGCCATCCATTTTTCCGGGAAACACGTTTACGCGCAAGTCATTGACGATGGCGCCGGACGTACACTAGCCGCCGCATCAACAATGGAGCGTTCATCGCCCGGTAAAAGTAAAGCCGCCGCCAACCGCGCAGCGGCCGAACAGATAGGCAAAACGATCGCGGAACGTCTGCTTGCGAAGAAACTCGATCGCGTCGTCTTTGATCGCGGCGGTTTCTTTTACCACGGGAAAGTGAAAGCTCTGGCAGACGCAGCCCGCGCGGGCGGCTTAAAATTTTAACTCATGGCACAAACTTCAGGCAGGCGACCAGATTCGCGCAACCCGGACAGGACGCCCGCGGCACGGGGTGATACGACCGAGAAGGTCGTTTTCATCAACCGCTGCGCGAAAGTAGTAAAGGGCGGGCGGCGCTTTAGCTTCAGCGCATTGATCGTGGCCGGAGATCACGATGGGAAAGTCGGCTGCGGATTTGGCAAAGCGAACGAAGTCTCGGAAGCGATCCGAAAAGCGTCCGAGGCGGCACGCAAATCGATGGAGAAGGTTTCGCTGCGCGAAAACACGATCCCGCACGAAGTGATCGGCGAATACGATGGAGCACGCGTGCTTCTGCGCCCGGCGTCGCCCGGAACAGGCGTCATCGCCGGTGGCGGTGTGCGTGCGGTGGCCGAAGCGGCCGGCATTCGCGACGTGCTGGCCAAGTCGTTAGGCTCAAGCAATCACGCAAACGTCGTGAAGGCAACGATTGCCGCTCTGCGGTCGCTGCGGCGGCGTGACGAAATTTTCAAATTGCGCGGAATTCAGTCGGCGGATGGAAAGGCGAACAATCATGATGCGGCTTCATAATTTACGGCCACGTCCCGGTTCGCGACATCGCGTCAAACGCCTTGGTTGCGGTGAAAGTTCCGGGCACGGAAAAACAAGCGGCAAAGGTCACAAAGGACAAAAAGCGCGCTCCGGCGGTAGTATTCGGCTCGGGTTCGAAGGCGGCCAGATGCCGCTGATTCGGCGATTGCCGAAACGGGGATTTAATAACGCCGCTTTTCACAAGCACTATGCAATTGTGAATCTTGACGACCTTAATGAGTTCAAGGCGGGAGCAACTGTAAACGAGCAATTGCTGCGCGAATCGAACCTGGTGCGCGGTCATTTCCTTGGGATCAAAATTCTTGGCGGCGGCGAACTGAAACACGGCCTGACGGTCGAAGCCGATAAAGTGAGCGCGGCAGCCCGGGAAAAAATCGAGAAGGCTGGCGGAACGATCACGTTGCGTGATGGCCGGGCATCAAAGCGAACGGTCCCGGATGAGGATGTCGAGCCTGCAACGGAGAAAGGTTCTCAAAAACTAGGAGCGCGTAAGCGATCGACAAGAAGAGCGCGGCCAAAAACGAAATCGCGGGCAAAAAAGAAAACGTCCCGGGAGGGCTAGGCTTCTCGACGCGCGATGTTCCAAATTTAGCGGATGGTTTCGGCGTTTTTAAATAGCGTTAAGATACCGGAATTGCGCCGGCGCATCTTGTTTACGCTGGCCGTGATTGTGCTTGTGCGCTTGGGGCGATCACTACTCCTGGAGTCAACCAGGCCGTCTTGCAGGAATGGTTTCGGACCGCGTCCAGCCGGACCGGAGGCGGTCTCGCGGCGCTCTTCAACTTGTTCAGCGGCGGCGCGCTTGAAAATTGCGCCATCTTCTCCCTGGGCATTATGCCTTACATCAGCGCATCCATCATGATGCAGTTGCTGACTGCGGTGATTCCCCGGCTTGGCAGGTTGCAGCGCGAAGATGGCGGGCGGCAAAAGATCATGCAATTAACGCGCTATGCGACGCTCGTCCTATGCATTTTCCAGGGGTATCTGCTCGCGTTATCATTTCAGCACCCGGAATCGTATCATACGATGCTGCCGGGAATCACGGACACCATCAGAAACCTCGGAATTCCGCTGGTGGATGATCTTGGCTGGAAATTTCGAATCGTCACCGTGGTTTCGTTGAGCACTGGTACACTCTTTTTGATGTGGTTAGGGGATCAAATTACCGAGCGCGGAATTGGCAATGGAATTTCGCTTATCATCACGATTGGCATTGTTGCGCGTTTGCCCGCAGCCCTGGCCCAGGCCTGGAAGACCTTTGTGCCCTCAGCGCAAACAGGAACTAGCCAGGTCAACCCGGCCGTTCTTGTGCTCATGGTAGGGTTCCTGTTCATTGTCATCGCTGGGGTGATCACGATCACACAAGGCGTGCGAAAGATTACTGTGCAGTACGCCAAGCGCGTGGTTGGGCGCAAAATGTACGGCGGCCAGACGCAGTACATGCCTTTGAAAGTGAACTAC
>WNFY01014200.1_pt1 | contig 11619 bp, 15 predicted proteins | sample 5400091 | NCBI WGS metagenome assembly WNFY01 (sample SAMN13153364, study PRJNA577476) | soil metagenome | isolation source: 60 cm soil or saprolite under grassland replicate 1 | place: USA:California | collected 2016-06-15
ACGAAGATCGCCGCCGAGGCGTCCACGGCCGACAGCTCCTCCACGGCGAGGACGGTCATGAACAGGCTGCCGCCGGCGCCGCCGTGCGCCTCGGGGACCTCGATCCCCATGAGGCCGAGTTCAAAGAATTTGGGAATGAGGGTCGGATCGAGCCGCGCGGCCTGTTCCATCGCCTGCACGCGCGGGCGGACTTCACTCTCGGCGAAGTCCCGCACCGCGCCCTGGAACATCCGTTCTTCTTCGGTGAGGACCGTGAGTGGAGCGGTCATCCCTTCTTGTCGGACGGACCCAGCGCCAGCATCTCGCGAATTCCGCCAAGCGACCCGAGCACGCCGGTGGCCTCGTACGGCATGTAGACGACCTTGTTGTTCTGACCAGAGACCATCTCTTTCAGCGTCTCGATGTAGCGGATGGCGATCAGGTACTGCGCGGGATCGCCGCCCGTCCCCTTGATCGCCGCCGTGATGCGCTCGATCGCCTGCGCCTCCGCTTCGGCCACCTTGAGCCGCGCTGCCGCTTCCGCTTCGGCGTGCAGGATCTTCGCCTGCTTGTCGCCTTCCGCCGTGTTGATCTCCGATTGCCGGATGCCTTCCGCCGAGAGGATGCGTGATTGGCGCTCGGCATCGGCGGTGATGATGGTCGCGCGCCGCTCGCGCTCGGCACGCATCTGCTTTTCCATGGCGTCGCGGATGTCGCGCGGCGGGTTGATGTCCTTGAGCTCCACGCGGCTGACCTTGGCGCCCCACTTGTGCGTTGCCTCGTCGAGAATCGCCCGCAGCTTCGCGTTGATCGTGTCGCGCGACGACAGAACGTGGTCGAGCTCCATCTCGCCGATGACGTTGCGGAGCGTCGTCTGCGTCAGCTTCTCGATCGCGTCGGGGAGATTGGCGATCTCGTAGGTCGCCCGCACCGGGTCGGTGATCTGCGAGTAAATCAGCGCGTCGATCTCGACGACGACGTTGTCCTTGGTGATCACATTCTGGCGCGGGAAGACATAGACGGTCTCGCGCAGGTCGATGCGCTCGGTGCGGAAGCGGCGCGAAAAGCTGTCGCCCGCGGGCGTGACAATCGTCTGGTGCCAGTCCACGGCGCGGGGACGGTCGATGAGGGGGAGCACAAAGTTGATGCCGGAGGTGAGCGTTTTGTGGTACTTGCCGAGGCGTTCGACGATCATCGTCTGCGCCTGCTGGACCACGCGAATGCTCTTCGAGATGAGCACGATCACGCTGAAAGCGACCGCCGCCACGAGTACTGTGCCAGGGCCCATCGGTTACAACTCCTTCTCGACCATGAGGGTCGTGCCGTCCACCTGAATGACTGTCACCTGCGTGCCGGGCTCTATCACCGTGGCGTCACTGGACGCCCCGCGCCAGTCTTCGCCTTCGACTTTGACCCTGCCGGGGACCCCGGGCGCGATGCGCTCCGTCACGATGCCGGTCTTCCCCAGCAGCGCATCCACGCCGGTACGGAGCTCCGAGCCGGGACCGAGCTGGAAATAGTGCATCAGGCGGGGGCGTAGGCCCGCCATGCTGGCTATGCTGGCCACGGCGAACACGATGCCCTCCGTTACAAACCCGAAGCCAGGGATCAGCCCAACGAGACCGGCGACGCCCGCGCCAACCGCCAGGCACGCGAGCCAGAACCCTGCTGTGAACATCTCCCCGACGAACAGGCCGATCGCCAGCAGAAACCAAAGCAGCCAATCTTGCATATGGTCAAAGCTGCAACCCTTGTACGTGTTTCGCTATCCAACTGGTGCCAACTCCTTGTGGAGCCGCTATGATTGCTCGTGCGCCGTTGCTCGCTTTCGCCGTTGCCGTGGTCGCCACGCCCGTTGTCGCACAAACCTCCCGCTATAGCCTGAAAGGCGACTCCGTCGCCGTCTACAACCTCGTCGGCGAGCTCCGGGTTGAGGCCGGCACCGGAAGCGACGTGGTCGTGGAAGTGCAGCGCGGCGGCGCCGACGCGGCGAAGCTCGAGGTGCAGTCGGGACCGCTGCGCGGCCGCGAGACGCTGCGGATCATCTATCCCGACGACGTCATCGTGATGCCTGAGTTGGGGGGGGGACGCGGCTGGAATACGACGCTGCGGGTGCGCGATGACGGCACGTTTGGTGACGATCATGGCCGGCACGAACGCGGCGGCTGGTTCGGGGAAGGGCGTCAGGTGCGCATCACCGGACGTTCGCGTGACGGTCTCGAAGCATACGCCGATCTGCGCGTCAGTGTCCCGCGCGGCAAGACCATCGGGCTGTACCTCGGCGTCGGCAAGACGTTCATCTCGAACGTCGACGGCGCGATTCGCGTCTCCGTCGCATCGGCCGATGTCTCGGCCGATCGCACCAAAGGCTCGCTCCACGTCGAGACCGGGTCGGGCAACGTGGACCTGCGGACCGCGACGGGCGACGTCAACCTCGAGACCGGCTCGGGGGACATTACGGTCTCCGGCGTCGATGGTTCGACCCTTCGCCTCGAAACGGGATCGGGCAGCGTCACCTTGACCGATGGGAAGGCGGCGACGCTGCACGTCGAGACGGGATCGGGAAACATCGAAGCGACGGCGTCGTCCGGCGACGATCTGTCGTTCGAGACGGGCAGCGGCGACGTCGACGTCGCGCTCGTCGCGACGTTCCGCTCCGTACATATCGAGACCGGCTCCGGCGATGTCACACTCAAGGTGCCGCCCACGCTTGGCGCCGAAGTGGACCTCGACACGGGAAGCGGCGACATCGATCTGGGTGGGCTGTCGCTGCAGGTGCGCCGCATCGAGCACGATCATGTCACGGGGACACTGGGAGACGGGAAGGGGCGGCTGTCGGTCGAAACCGGTTCCGGGAACGTGCACCTGCAGAAGCTCTAGTCCTCGCCCTCCTCGAGCCGCTGCAGCTCGCGGCGTTCTTTTTTGGTCGGCCGGCCCTTGCCTTGGTAGGTGGGGGCCGGCGCGATTCTGTGGGCTTCGGCGAGGCGCTCGCGCGCGGTACGACCCTCGGGCGATTCGTCGTAGAGCAGCCGTGCGTCGCGCGCAGAGCCGCGCCGCTCCGTTACCGCACTCACCGTGATGATCCAGTCGTACGGGCCGAGGCGCACGCGCAGATTGTCGCCGACCTGTACTTGCTTGGCCGGTTTCACCCGGCTTCCATTGACCTGGACTTTCCCACCGGCCACCGCAGCGGACGCGAGCGCCCGCGTCTTGAAGAATCGCGCCGCCCACAGCCAGCGGTCGAGGCGAACTGACTCTGTCATCGGTTATCGGTCATCAGTCGTCGGATGAGACCCGTCAGCATCCGTTTCACCTGGGTCACTGATCTTTCCAAAGGCAAGTAGCATTCTTTGTCCAGGAGTCCGAGATCCGAGGCCATGAGTAGGTGGTATTCCAATTCGCTTGCTGATCCCAACGCAATGTATACGAAGCGGGCAAAATCACGCCGAGTTTGGCAACCGCAACCCTCGGCAATATTAGCGCAAATGGAGGCTGCCGAACGCCGAATCTGGGAAGTCAGTCCGTATCGCTCATCCGTTCGAAAAGTCTTGGTGATTTTGTAAAGGGTGAGGGCGAGTCCGTGAGCGTTCTGCCAGACGACAAGCTTCCGAAACGGTTGCACAAGGCGCCTCGCGGCGAATAGGTGCCGACATGGTCGCGATCAGTCACTCTAGGGGCATACCCGCCAATGCGCCCGCGCAATCACAAAACTGCAATACCGATGACCGATGACCGACGACCGACGACGCAGTATTATCAGCGGCCATGAAATGGGCCCTGATCGTCGTCGGTGGCGTCGTAGGCCTCATCGCGTTGATGGCGCTCATCGGAGCTTTTGTCGCCCGCGACCACCGCGCCACGAGCACGATTTCGCTGCGGCAGTCGCCCGACAGCGTCTGGAAAGTGGTGCGCGATCTCGGCGGCATCACGGCATGGTTTCCGGCTATGCAGCAGTCCGAGCGGCTTCCGGACCGGGACGGCCATGAGGTCTGGCACCAGAAGATGAGCGGCTTCGACGTGCCGATCCTCGTGTTGGAATCGTCGCCCCCGCGGACGTTGGTGACCCAAATCGATCCCACGGCGGGCGGCGCGTTTGGCGGGACGTGGACCTACGAGGTGGCGCCTGACTCGACGGGAACGCGCATCAGCGTGACGGAGGCCGGCTGGATCAGCAATCCGGTCTTCCGGTTCATGTCACGGTTTCTGTTCGGGTACCACGGGTCGCTCGACAAATACCTGAGAGCGCTCGGCACGCGCTTTGGTGAGGAGGGGAAACCGGTTCACTCTTGAGATGCCATCTGCCGTCAGCAATCTGCCGTCAGCAGGCCTGCGCGTTTTCGGTCTCGCGTGCATCGAAAAGGTCTTGGACTGGTTTCGGAGATCGGCAATCATGGTGCACCATGCGCCCGTTTCGAGAATTGGTTGTCTGGCAAAAGGCTCATCGGTTGACCCTTGAACTGTACAAGGTCACAAGAGCATTCCCTCGTGAGGAACAATATGGCTTGTCATCTCAGATCCGTCGCTCGGCCGCGTCGATCGGGGCGAACATTGCTGAGGGATGTGGGCGCGGGACGGCCCGTGATTTTGCACGATTCGTTCAAATCGCTCTAGGGTCAGGCAGCGAGCTCGAGAATCACATGCTTCTCGCGGCTGACCTTGGCCTGATTGACGCACAGTCGCACGCCGAATTGCAAACATTACTGATAGATGTGAAGCGAATGCTCAGCGGTCTGGTCCGTCGGCTAATCGTAGATAGTAGGAGCGCATGAGGTTAGGTCGGCTGACGGCTGACGGCTGACGGCTGACGGCTGACGGCTGACGGCTGACGGCTGATGGCTGACGGCAGTTTGCGAATCCCGGCAACCCTTCCACCGTATAGAGTGTCGAACCCTTACACCCCAGCGACTCCGGAGCCCGTCATGACGCGGTACCTCACTGCAGCCCTCCTCGCCGTTTGCGTTCTTCCCGTTGGTCTCTTGCACGCGCAGGAAAGTGATGATGAGTGGCTCGCGAATTGTCGCGAAGGCTGGGGCGACTGGGGACAGCGTGCCCGCCACTGCGAGATTCGGGAGACGGGCATGAAGGTCAGCGCGGGCCCGCTCCGCGTGGAGCCCGGCATGAACGGTGGCGTCGAGATCATCGGTTGGAACAAGGACAGCATCGCCGTCACGGGACGGATTCAGGTGAACGCTCGCAGCATGAGCGACGCCGACGCGATCGCGCCCTTTTGGACGGCGCCAAAACTGGTCGGTCAGTTTCATCGTGATGGTGCCGCGGCGCACAGACCTGACGCTCTCGACGGAGAACGGCCCGCTCTCCGTGCAGGACGTTGCGGGTCAAATGGATCTCTCGACGCAAAACGGGCCGCTGTCGCTCTCCGGGGTGGGCGGCGACGTCCATGCGAGCGCGCAAAACGGACCGCTGATGATCGAGCTCCTGGGTTCGCGTTGGGAGGGCACCGGTCTCAACGCCGAGACCCAGAATGGTCCCGCGGACCTGCGGATACCGGACAACTACAATGCGAAGGTCGAATTCGGCACGGTCAACGGGCCGATGGATGTGGGCTTCCCGATGACCGTCACGATCAACGGGCGCGTCAAAGACCGGATCTCGACCACCCTGGGCAACGGTGGTCCGCCGATTCGCGTGGTCACGACGAACGGCCCGATGACGGTGCGGAAAAGTCGTTAGACCCCGATATCCTCGTTCCACAGCTCGGGGTGCGTCCGGATGAATTCGGTCATCATGCGGATACAGTCTTGATGCTGACGCACCTCGAGTGACACGCCGCGGCTCGCGAGCAGCGCTTCCTCACCACGAAAAGTCCTGTTCTCGCCAATGATGACGGTCGGGATGCCGTACAGGAGAATCGCGCCGCTGCACATCGCGCAGGGCGAGAGCGTGGTGTAGAGTGTCGCACGTCGATACACCGACGCCGGCTGGCGGCCGGCGTTCTCCAACGCATCCATCTCGCCGTGCAGCACAACACTGCGGTTTTGCACTCGGCGATTGTGCCCGCGGCCGATGATCTTGCCGCCGGCGACGATCACCGCGCCGATCGGAATTCCGCCTTCGCGCGCGCCCAGCTTCGCCTCCGCGATCGCGGCGTCGAGAAATGGATCGTCGCTCAGGCGCCCCACCCCGAGCTCGCGATCATCGCGTCGTATTCGAACACGTTCGGCCCCCGCGGCGCCTCGCGCGCCAGGTTGACCATCGCGCGCGCGACCGTCTCGGCGCGAATCGGGCGATAGCGCCGCAGCCTGCCGATCAGCAGCAGGGATAGCAGCGGCGCCACGACCATGGCGATGCGCTCACCGAGGCGGAACGCGGAGCGCTCGCCGAGCAGGAGCGAGGGGCGGAAGATCTGAACGCCCTGAAACCCGAGTCTCCGGATCGCCGACTCCGTTTCGCCCTTCACCCGGCTGTAAAAGACCCGCGAATCGGGGTCGGCGCCGATCGCGCTCACGAGGAGAAACTGCTTGGCGCCGGCGTGCAGCCCCGCGTGTGCGACGCCAAGGACGAACGCATGATCCACTCGACGAAACGCCGGCTGTGAGCCCGCCTGCTTGATCGTAGTGCCGAGGCAGCAGAACACGTCGTCGACGTGCGTCAGGTCGCTCACCGTCTCGAGCTCGCCGAGGTCCAGCACGCGTTGGTGGAGCTTCTGGTGGAGCTGCGGGATGGCCCGGCGGCCGACCGTCACCACTCGCGACCATTCGTCGTCCGCGAGCAGGAGCTGGAGTACATGGCTGCCGATCAGGCCGGTGGCGCCGGCGACAAGCGCGGAGCGGCTCAACCGGCGTAAAGTAGTTATTATCCCGCCCGTGGTCATCCTGGCGACGTTGCAATCCGGATTGTCGGACGCGCTGCAACACCGTCCGCTCGTCGCCGTCCCGCTGCTGTTTCTCGCCGGGCTCGTGACGAGTCTCAATCCCTGTATCTACCCGATGATCCCGATTACCGCGGGGACGCTCGCCGGCGTCAACGTCGCAGGACGGACGCGGCGGCGCACCATGGGCCTGACGCTCACCTACGTCAGCGGGCTCGCGCTGTTCTACGCGCTGCTCGGCATGATCGCCGGGATGACAGGCTCGTTGTTCGGCACGATCGGCGCGAGTTTCTGGGCGCGTCTCATCATCGGAAACCTGCTGCTCGTTTTTGCGCTCGCGATGCTCGAGGTGATTCCCGTGCGCCTCCCCGCCGGGCTCTCCGCCTGGGCCGCGAGCCTGGGCGGCGGGTCGTATCCGGCGGTCTTTCTCCTGGGGGCGACATCGGGACTGGTCGCCGCGCCGTGCGGCGCGCCGGCCTTTGCCGCGGTGCTCACCTGGGTCGCGACCACGCACAGCGCCGTGCTCGGCTTCATTTATCTGTTCGTCTTTTCGCTGGGCATGACCGCACTGCTCGTCGTGGTGGGGTTCTTCTCGGGGGCGATCACCGCACTGCCGCGCGCCGGCGCGTGGATGGCGTGGATCAAAAAGGCGGCGGGCGTGGTTCTCCTGCTCATGGCGGAATACTATTTCGTAAAGGCTGGGCAAGTATGGTGATATCGTGCGTCGTGCGTCGTGCGTCGTACGTGGGGTTGCTGCTCCTGACTCCAGCGCTGCTGCGCGCACAAGACGTGATCGGCATTCCCGTGGGCGAGACGCCGCCGGCCGTCACACTCGAGAGTCTCACCGGTGATTCGGTTCCCCTGTCGCAATGGATCGGGAAGAAGCCGGTCATCGTGGAGTTCTGGGCGACGTGGTGCCCGATCTGTGCGGAGCTGTTGCCGCGGATGGAGGTGGCGCAGAAGAAGTTCGGGGATCGCGTGGCCTTTCTCGTCGTCGCCGTCGCGGTCAATCAGAGCAAGAACAGTGTGCGGCGCCATCTCGAGCGCGAGCCGATGCCCTTCACGTTTCTGTGGGATGGCAACGGCGCCGCGGTGCGTGCGTTCCAGGCTCCGTCGACGTCTTACATCGCGGTGATGGATGCGAAGGGGCGGGTGGTCTACACTGGGGTCGGTGAGGACCAAGACATCGAAGCGGCAATCGAAAGGGCGGTAGGTGGCGGTAAAGGGGCGGTAAAAGGGCGGTAAGAGCATACCGCCTCCTACCGCCCCCTACCGCCTCTTATTCCCGCGCAGTCGTATCCGCAGGAACTAGCTTCGCGACCGCAGCACCAAGCTCCGTGTACGCCGTCGGATCGATTTCCCGGAACGGCGTCGCGCGATAGGCGATCCGTCCGTCAGGTCCCACGACAAAGAGATTGCGGTTCGTCAGGCCTGGATACTTGGCCAGCGCGCCGTACGCTTTGCCCACTGCGAGCCCGGTGTCCTGCGCGAACAGGAACGGATACTCGGCGTCACGCGCCCAGGACGCGAGGGCCGTGTCTGGATCGGCGCTGATGGCGATGACGACGATGTGGCGGCCGTCTTTGAAGAGCTGTGCGTACTGATCACGGTACGCATTCATTTGGATCGTTCAGCCACGCGTTCGTGCTTTGAAGAAGAACGCGAGGACGACCGTCTTCCCCTTGTAGTCGCTCAGCTTCACCGGATTTTTCAGCGTCCCAAAGCGGGTGGCGCCGGGGATCGAGAAGTCGGGCGCTACAGCGCCGACTTCGATCGGTGGGGGTGATGGCGGCGCTGGCGGCGGTGCGGGAGGAGCCGTCGGCTGCTGCATCAGTGCGGCGAGAACGAGTGCTATTGCCACGACGAGAGTCCTTGTTGAGCCTTGCCAGTAATCTGCGCCTGCGATCGTCTTTACGCCACGCCGACGCGGTAGCGGGTGCGGAGAATCTCGACGTGATGGCGCTCGTGGCCTGGGATCATGAAGGCGATCGCGCGTACACTCACGGGCTTGCCGCTCGCGGTGCCGCGGCGGCGCCAGGCGTCGGCGTCGAAGCTGCGCAGCAGCGCGAGGGTCGAGGCTCGCGCGGTGCGGAGGTCCCCCACGAGATCGGCGAGCGAGCGCGTGTCGAACTTACCGGCGGGCACGTAGGTGTTCTCGTCGAATCCGGGCAGCGGCGTGGTGTCGCCGCGTGCGATCCGGAGCGCGCGATACGCCATGATGCGCTCCACATCGGCCAGATGACCGACCACTTCCTTGATGCTCCATTTGTCCGGCGCGTAGCGGTACATCGCGTCCGCTTCGGAGATGCCACGCAACAGCGCGGCGGTGTCCTCGATTTGCGCCGCGCACGCCGTCACCGGGTCCGGCTCCGGGACGCGCTTCACGTAACCGACAAAATGCGGCGGAACCTCGTCGGGCTCGGGGCGCCCGACGACTCGGGCGGGCGTGGTCACGCCGGTTGCCCGTCGAGCTCGTTGAGCGCCATCGCCTTCACCGTCTTGCTTTCACCGGTGAGCATGCGGCGGTGGTAGTCGACCTGACCCAGATGGTAGGCGAGATGCGTCGCGAAGTGGGCCAGAAACGCGCCCGTCGATGAGCTGACGCCGCCGACCTTCTCGGGAAATGGTTTGGAGAGATCCTCTTCTTTGATCTTGCTCATCCCCAGCTCGACAGCGGCGATCGCGTTGTCGATTTCGCGCAGCAGCTCGGCGCGCGGCACGTCACGACTACCGAACTCCGCGTCGCGATTGCGGACGTAGCCGTTCTTGCCGAGGACATTGCCGACGAAGTACTGCAGATTGCCGGCGAGATGGAGCGCGAGATTCCCGCCCGGGTTCGCGATGCCGGCCTGAACCTCCCACAGGTCGCCATCGCTCGGGTACGATTCGATCTCGCGGCGCAGCGCCTTCAGCTCGCGCGTGATGACATTGGTGATCCAGTCTTTCATTCGATCCTCCCGACTCGCATGGCCACTGGCCAGCGCGCCAACCGTGATGCCTGTGGTGCGCCCCCCCCCCAGACCGCCGCCAGATCCGCGACGAGGCCGTCCACGGGATCGTGAGCCTGCTCCTGCACGAATCGTCTCGTGGCCGACCAGGTGCGGACGTACCCGGCGACGTCGTCCAGAGTCACAGACTGTTCGATCACGAAGTTGGGCGCCTCAAATTCAGCGAATGGAAACTCGATCGTCCGATAACGCTCCTCGGTGATGCGCCGTTCCGGCGGCCAATAGGGGCCGACCACGTCGCGGTAGAAACGGTACATGAGCTCGTCGATCCGCGGTGCGATTTGGAGCATGACGTAGGTCCACACGGCGATCACACCGCCCGGTCGCAAGACCCGCCGGACCTCGGCCCAAAAGCGGGGGCGGTCGAACCAATGGAGCGCCTGTGCCGCCGTGACGAGATCGACGGAGCCGTCGTCCAGGTCACACGCCTCGGCCGGACACACGCGGTAACTGACGCGCGGATCAGGTGTTGCGTGCTCGATCTGGTTGCTGCTGGCGTCGGTCGCGAAGACACGAGTGAAATGCCGCGCCAGCCCGACGGCTGCCTGGCCGGAACCGGTGCCGGCGTCCCACACGGCGTCACGCGCCGGCGCTGCCTGAGCCAGGAAATCGAACAGCGCGTCCGGGTAGCGCGGCCGAAATGCCGCGTAGGCGGCTGAGACTCCGGAGAAATGATCCGCGAAGCTCACGGCCTTGCAGCTGGCGGTGGCGGTGGCGCGGGCGCCAGTGGCGGCGTGCTGCGCTGTGCGTCGCGGCACTCCGGCCACGAGCCCGGATTGCCCTGCGGCGTCGGTTGAAAGACCGTCCGCTTTTCGCGCGACATGCGCGTCGTGTCTTGCGCGGCGAGATAGACGAGCATCGCCGTAAGCGCCGCGTTGTTCTTCACATCGTCGAAACTAAGCTTGTCGTAAGTGTCGCGATTGGTGTGCCAGGTGTAGCGGCCGTAGTCCCAGTCGCCGGAGCCGAGGCCGAATCCCGGCGCCCCGCAGGTGACGAAGGCCGCGTGATCGGTGCCGCCACCGCCCGGGTTGCCGGGAAACGCGAATTTGATATTGCGGGTGATGTCGGCGGGCACGCGGGCGAGGTAGCGCGCGAGACTGGCGACCGCGTCGGGGAATCCGGACGCGCTCATGCTCTCGATGCGTCCCGTCCCGTTGTCCTGATTGAACAGCGCCTGCAGCCCGCTCACGACATCCGGATGGTCTTTCACGAATCCGCGCGAGCCGTTCAGTCCCTGTTCTTCGCCGCTCCAGTGCCCCACGAGGATTGTGCGCCGCGGATTGGGATACACGAGCTTCAGGATCCGCATCGCTTCGAGCATCGTAATCGTGCCGGTGCCGTTGTCGGTCGCGCCTGAGCCGCCGTCCCACGAATCGAAGTGTGCCGAGAGCATGACGTATTCGTTGGGGAGCTCGCTGCCCTTGATTTCGCCGACCACATTGAAGACCGGCACCTCTCCCAACGCCTGTGACTCGGCGGTCACTTCGAGGATCGGGACCTGTTTGTTCTCCGCGAGCCGGTACAGGAGCCCGTAGTCTTCACAGGCGATGTCCAACACCGGCGCGCGGTCGGTAAAGGCCTGGAACACTTTCTGCACACCCCAGCCCTGCGACCACAAGCTGCCGATGATTCCAGCAACGCCGGCCACCTCGAGCCGGCGCGAGAGCGGCGCAACGGCGGCGACGGTGCCGGTGCCCGCGTAGCCGGTGCGCTGCAGGCGCTGCTGCCACGCCTGCTGGGCGGCCGTGCGTCGTGCTTTCATGGAGTCGGCGGTGCTCTGCGTCGCCCACTTCTCCCAGCTGT
>WNFY01005354.1_pt1 | contig 11618 bp, 10 predicted proteins | sample 5400091 | NCBI WGS metagenome assembly WNFY01 (sample SAMN13153364, study PRJNA577476) | soil metagenome | isolation source: 60 cm soil or saprolite under grassland replicate 1 | place: USA:California | collected 2016-06-15
GATCCAGGTGGTTGAACGCTTAAGTGCCAAACGGCCGGGCCAAGGCATGCACGGCGGCTGGCGTGCCAGGTTTGCACTTCCATGATCTTAGGCATACGGGTGGCACTCTTGCCGCTGCCACTGGCGCGACCCTCAAAGAACTGATGGCCCGGCTCGGCCATTCCAGCGTCCGAGCGGCCATGATCTATCAGCATGCGACACGGGACCGAGATCAGGTGATCGCGAACGCCCTCGGCGGGCTGGCTCGTCAGGCACGCGCCGATGCAGTGCAGCCCGAGAACGCCGACAATGCATGACGTGTGGCCCATGTGTGGCCCGCTCGGTGCTCCGCGCTTTGTTCAGCCAGGAGTGGCGGTGCGCAATTGCGCTGCTGACCTGGGGTTTTGGGTTGGAGCGGGCGAAGGGAATCGAACCCTCATGACCAGCTTGGAAGGCTGGGGCTCTACCATTGAGCTACGCCCGCGCAGCGGAGGGCAGGAACGTGTGGTCCGCCCGGTGCCGCCACGCGTAGCGTACCGGGTCGCGAATCCTTCCATCGGCCATGGCGCCGCCGTGGGGGTCAGCTCAGCCGCTCAGCGTGGGGGTCAGCTCAACCGCTCAGGCAGGCCGAAGCGCTCGAACGCGCCCCGGAGCCGTCCGGGGTCGGTGGGCTGGTCTGGCCACCGGGCGTAGACCTTGCGGTCGGGTTCGTCCGCCGATCGCGTCACGAAGGCCGTGACCTCCCTGATCCGCTCGTCCCGCAGCGTCAGCACGTTGAGCGCGAACGGATGGTAGCTCCCGTCCTCGTCGTCCCATGCGTAGAAGCCGAGCGCCGGCTGCCCATTGGCCCGAACCCCCACGGTGCGCCACCGCCAGCTCCCAGATAGCGGCCAGCCGGCCAGGAACGTGGCGACCGCGTCCCGGCCGTGGAACCAACTACGAAGCGGTGGCATCGCGAACACGACGTCCTCGGTCAGCATCGTGACCACGGTGTCCACGTCGCGCCGCTCCCACGCGTCGGCGTAATCGGCCACGAGCTTGGCAATTCGCTCGTCGCCGAGGGAGCGCAGCGTGGCCTGCTGACTTTGTTCTGGATGGCGCTCGTCGACCGTTTTCCTCGCCCGCTGCAGCGCGCTGTTCACCGAGGCGATCGTCGTATCGAGCGTCTGCGCCACCTCCTGCGCGGAAAAGCCGAGCACCTCGCGCAGGATCAGCACCGCACGCTGGCGCGGCGGCAGGTACTGCATCGCCGCGATGAAGGCAAGCTCGACGCTCTCCCGCCGCTCGTAACGCGCCTCTGGCGCGGCGAACCCGTCCTCCAGGCCCAGCAGCTCATCCGGGTAAGGCTCCAGCCATACCGACTCGACGACCGGCTCGCCAGGGCCTTCGCGCGGATCGGTCGCGGGTCCGTAGCCGGCGGGGAGCACCCGCTTGGGCCGCCGCGCGATCATATCCAGGCTGGTGTTGGTCGCGATCCTGTACAGCCACGAGCGGAGCGAGCTTCGGCCCTCGAAGTGGGAAATCCCACGCCATGCGCGCAGCAAGGCGTCCTGGAGCGCGTCCTCGGCGTCATGAACCGAGCCGAGCATCCGGTAGCAGTGTGCGTGAAGCTCCGTCCGGTAGGGCGCCACGAGACGGCCGTAGGCGTCCCCGTCGCCGCCGCGAGCCGCGTCGATCAGGTGTTGCTCGTGACCAGGAGTGCTGATGGAGATTCCGCCCATTTGCAAGAGCTTAGACCGCCGACGCCAGAGCCGTCCTTTACTGCTACTTAACGGCCGTGCCACCGGTCACAGGCGTGCCAGGTGGCGCAGCCGTTAGGGAGAAATCGTCTGCCACCCTCCCGCAAGCGTGCGGCCAGCCGACGGCTACGGCGCGTGCTGGCTGGGGGTGGCCGACGCGGCCGGCGAGTTTGGCGGCGGGGCCGCTGCGGGTCGGGCGTTTGCGGCGGCGTGGTGGGGCCCGATCACCCAACCTGCGCTGAGCCGCTAGCCTAGAGCGAACCTGAGCATCGCACGGAAGGGACTCCGCTAGGGGTCATCGCAAGTAGTGGATCGCAAATTGCGAATCGCAAGCTTCCGATCGTGAGTTCACGGTTGCAGGTTCATGGTCCCAGGTTCTCGATCGCAAGTGGCTGGTCGAGGGTCGACGATCGCGAGTGGTGAGAGTCAAGGTTCGGAGAGCACGTTGCTCGTATCGTTTTGCGAGGGCAGGCTTTTCGCCGAGCGGACAGGCGTCGCTCCTGTCGAGGTCGTCGGTCTGCACGGTTGGGCACGGACCCGCGACGACCTTGCCGGCCCGCTCGCCGGGCTCAACGCGCTGGCCTTCGACCTGCCGGGCTTCGGCGCGTCGCCCGAGCCGCCCGATGCTTTCGACTCTCGTGCCTATGCCTCGCTTATCGCCGAGGCCATAGCCGGGCTGGACCGGCCGCAAGTGCTGCTCGGGCACTCCTTCGGCGGCAGGGTCGCTGTGCGACTTGCGGCGTCACGGCCGGAACTCGTCTGCGGTCTCGTGCTGACCGGCGTCCCCCTGATTCGCAGGAAACCCGGCGTCTCCCCGGCCTGGCCATTCCGCGCGGCGCGTTGGGGCCACCGCCACGGCCTCATCTCGGCGGCCCGGATGGACAAGCTGCGCTACCGCTACGGATCGCAGGATTACCGGCGGGCCAGCGGGGTGATGCGTGGCACGCTGGTTCGCGTGGTGAACGAGTCCTATGAAGAGGATCTGCCGCGCATCAAGTGTCCGGTGGAACTCGTCTGGGGGTCGGACGACACGGCCGCGCCGGTTGAGGTGGCCAGGCAAGCGTGCGGCCTGCTTCATGACGCGCGACTTCAGGTCATCGACGACGGCGGGCACATGACGCCGTTGTCCGCCCCTGAGGCGCTGCGGGCGTCTGTGCTCAGGCTTCTCCAGGTGAGCGCGGCGTGATCGGCAACGTTGTCGGCGCGCTGACGGCGGCGGCCGCGCTCGCCGGGGGGGTGCGCTGGCTGCGCGTCGCTCAGCGGGAACACTACATCGCTTCCTCGGTGACCCGGTTCGCGATCCGTTGGTGGGCATCCCGGCCGGTCAATCAGGTGCTCGGCGCGCTGCTCGCGGTGTGCGTGGCCGTCGCCTGGGCGGGCTGGTGGGAGGCGGCCGCCGCCGCGGGCGCGGTCAGTCTCGCCGCGCCGGTCGGCCTGTCCTATCGAGGCCGCAGCGCCCCACTGGCGTGGACCAGGCGGCTGCGGACGCTCGCCGCGGTCGGGGCACTCCTCGTCATCGCAATTGCCGGCCTCGGCGCACTGTTGCGCGTTCCTGCTGGCGTCGGCGCCACGCTCGCGGCAGGCGCTCCACTGCTTGCCGACTTGGCGCTCGCCATAACGGCGCCGCTGGAGCGGCGTCTGCGCGCCGCGTTCGTGCGCGCGGCAGCCCGTCGGCTCACCGAGGTCTCACCGCGGGTCGTGGCGATCACTGGCTCCTACGGCAAGACCTCGACCAAGTTCTACGCCGGGCACCTGCTGCGGTCCAAGTACACGACCGTGACCAGCCCAGCGAGCTTCAACAACATGGCGGGGCTTTCCCGGGCGATCAACGAACGGCTCATGCCGGGCACCGAGGTCTTCGTCGCGGAGATGGGCACGTATGGCCCTGGTGAGATCCGGGCACTCTGCCAGTGGCTGGAGCCCGAGGTTGCCGTCATCACCGCCGTCGGCCAGGTCCACCTTGAGCGCATGGGCTCGATCGAGGTCATCGCTGGCGCGAAGGCGGAGATCCTTGAGCGCGCCAAGGTCGGCGTGATCAACGTGGACAGCCCGCATCTGCGGGGGGTAGCCGCGAGTTTCCAACAGCGGGGGGGCAGGCTGATCCGCTGCTCAGCGGTCGATCGGTCGGCGGACGTGCTTGTCACGGTGGACGGCGACAGGCTCAGCGCATTTGTCCACGGTCACCCGCTCGGCGATGTGAGGCTTCCTGGAGGCTTTCCTGTCAACCTCGCCTGCGCCGTCGGCGTGGCGCTCGCACTGGATATCCCCGGGTCCGACATCGCCTCGCGGCTCGCGACCCTTCCGACGCCCGAGCACCGACAGACGGTCTTGTCGGCGCCAAACGGGGTTGTCGTCATCGACGACACATACAACTCCAATCCAGTTGGGGCTGCCGGCGCTCTCGCGACACTGACGCAGCTGGCTGCCAACCGCCGGACAGTGGTGGTGACGCCAGGCATGGTCGAGCTCGGCCGCGAGCAGTTCGGCGCGAATGAGCAGTTCGCCAGGCGTGCCGCCGCGACGGCCACCGACGTCCTCATCGTTGGGCGGACAAACCGCCGTGCGCTGCTGCGGGGCGCTGCTGCGGGTCCGGCCGCAGTCACCGTTTGCCCAAATCGCGCCGAGGCAGTCGCCTGGGTTCGGCGCCACCTCAGCCAGGGCGACGCCGTTCTTTACGAAAACGACCTACCCGACCACTACCCGTGAGTTGCGGCGTGATGATCACCCCAATCACGGCAGGGAGCGTGAATGCCTAGTCCATCGGTAGTCTTCGGCGGGCCTTCTCTGGAGCACGACGTCAGCATCCTTACCGGCCTGCAGGCGGCCCGCGTGCTAGCCCGCAGCGGACCTGAGCCCGTGGTCCTTTACTGGTCGGAGTCGAACGGCTGGTTCCGCGTGCGGCCCGATCTCGAGGCGCCCGCGTTTCTTGACGGCGTTCCCTCGGGCGCGCAGCCGGTCTCACTTGAGCTGGGAGGCGGCCAGCCGGGTTTCTACGAGACGCGCTCCTTCGGCCGGCGCGGCCGGATCGACATCGCGGCCGTGGTCAACTGCTGCCACGGCGGCCCGGGCGAAGACGGTCGGCTGCAGGGCCTGTTCGACCTCGCCGGGATCGCCTGTACCGGGCCGACTGCCGCCTGCGCCGCGCTCACCATGGACAAGCTCGCCTTCGGCGGGATGATGGACGCCGCCGGGCTTCCCGTGCTGCCCCGCATCGCCTGGGGTTCGTCCGCGCCGGAGCCGTCATTCGCGGGGCCGTATATCGTCAAACCGCGGTTCGGCGGATCGTCGATAGGCATTGAGATCGCGAGCGATGTGCAGACCGCCCGCGATCTCGCCAAGACCTCGGCCTATCTGCGCCGTGGCGCGGTTCTTGAGCAGTATCGAGACGGCGTCGAGGACATCTACATCGCCATCCGCAGCTATCCCGAGCTGCAGTTCTCACTGGTCGAGCGGCCCCGGCCGGGTTCGGTGCCTGGGTCGGGGGACTCGTCTGAGCCTGGGGAGGCTTCGTCGGAGGGGCCGGGCGCAGGCGGCGCTGCCACCTCGCGAAGGGGCGCTGCCGCGTCGCGAGGTGGCAGCGGCCAGATCTATGGCTACCAGCAAAAGTATCTGGAGCAACAGGGTGCGGAGAGCCGGGTGAGCGAGATCCCGGCTCAGCTACCGGACGAAACCGGAAAGCTGCTCCGCATGCTGGCCGAGGAGGTCGCGCACCTGACCCGGCTCACCGGTGCGGCACGGCTGGACTTTCTCTGGGACGGCTCGCAACTGTGGGTCAACGAGCTCAACTCCATTCCTGGTGCGCTGGCGTTCCGGTTGTGGGCGGAGTCGGGCGTAAGCCACGAGCAGCTTCTGGCTGACATGCTTGCCGAGGCGGCGGCGACGCATTCGGTGCCCGGTCACGTCGATCCGCCCGACCGGCACGCAAGCGACAGGAAGATGCAGACGCTGCAGACCGCAGGCAGGATCGCGCAAAAACTGACGTAGGAATCGCCGGTCGGCTGACGTGGGAACCGCCGGTCGGCTGACGTGGGAACCGCCGGTCGGCTGACGTGGGAGGTGGCAGGCGCGGCAGCCTTGGTGGCAGGCGGGGCAAGCTCAGGCTTCGGATACTCCTCCATGGCCCCGCGAGTCAGATGACGGCTGGACGGTCATTTAAGCGCTTTCGCCACCAGGTCGGTGAAGACCTGCGGTGGGGTGAGATCCATTTCGCGCATCGCGAGGAGGATAATACTTGTCTCGGTGAGCCCCGGTGAGCCGGTAATCTCGAGGAATTGCGGCTTGCCTGCTGGATCCACGATGAAGTCGCTGCGAGATATGTGCCGCAGACTCAATGTGGTGTGTACTGTGCGCGCCGCCGCCGACACCTCTTCCAGAGCCTGCGGTGGCAGCCGCGCAGGGACGAAGTACTCGGTCTGTCCAGGGTTGTACCGGGCCTCGAAGTCATAAATTCCGTGCACAGGGACGATCTCAACTGGCGGCAGCACAAGAAGGCCGTCGGGGCACTCAACCACGCCCACAGCGACCTCGGTTCCCTCAACGTAGGCCTCGAGCAGGGCGGTGCCGCCGTGGTTGAAGCACTTCACCATCGCTTGGGGGAGTTCTTCCCGGTCGTCGACGACGGATACACCGAAAGCTGACCCACCCCGCGTTGGCTTCACCACCAGCGGAAAGCCCAAATGCTGGCCAAAACGATCAAGAACGAGCTTGGCGCCCAAGTCACGGAAGGTCTCTTCACTCACCGCGGCATACGCGGGTGTGGCGACGCCGTGCCTGCGCGCGAGGAACTTCGCTGTGGGTTTGTCGTAGGCGAGCCGAGACGCGTCGCCACGGCTCCCCACGTACGGCACCGCAGACGCGTCAAGCACGTCCTGCAGGGCGCCGTCTTCTCCGACCGGGCCGTGCAGGGCCATGAACACCACGGTTCCCGAGCCGACAGTGGCCAAGGTTGCGAGCAGGCCGTCGTCGGCGTCGGCGGTCATGACTTCCACGTCGGCGTCGCGCAACGCATCGGCGACCTGACGGCCCGACGCGAGAGAGATCTCCCTCTCGAACGAAAGGCCGCCCGCAACGACGACGACGAGATCCGGCCGCCGCATACTGGCTCCTCGGTTCGTAGCTGCTGGCTGGGGCCTAGAGCTTATCCCGGCGGCCCGACAACTGGGTCGCGCATCGGTGCCTGTAGGGCGAACCAACCGGGGGATGGTCACGTTTTCGCCGCAGACGTGGTGTTGCGCCATTGAATTCGCTATGCGGTGGCGTATGGTCCGGTAAGGACTCGCCGAATGGATGCCGCAAACGGGGGGCCGCGCATGTTGGCCGCGAACTCTTCAACGTCGACCACCTTGTCCTGGGGGCAGACGCTCGCCGTTCTGATCGTCACGGCGAGCACGATCCTGCTGACCGGGATCATCGTGATCATCGGGCGGCGGGTCGGAAGCAAGGACGCCATGCCGAGTGTGGTTCGCAGCTGGATCGCGCTCTCACTGGTCGCGGGGCTTGTCCTGTTCAGCGCGACCACCTTCGCGATCAATGACACCAGCCTGCGAAGTACCCTCATCGGCGGTCTTACCGCGAGCGTTGGAGCTGCGGTCGCCTTCTATTTCTCGTCCAAGACGTCTGACCAGGCGCGGCAGGACATACTCAGCGCCGCGTTCGGCACCGAGACGGTGCCCGACCTGATCGGTCGCACTCAAAGTGCCGCTGCGGAGCTGCTTGGCAAGACCTCGCTCAAATTGGAGGTTAAGGAGGCGGCTGCCGACGATTCCAATGCGGTGGTTAAGAGCCAAGATCCACTGACGGGTTCACAGGTCAGAAAGGGCTCCACCGTCGTGGTCACCATGGGAGCGCCGCCGTCCGACGGCGGGCAGGAGTCCGCTGGGCCGCAGGCCATGGCCGAGGGCACCGGCTGACCGGGCTGACCGGCCCACGGGCAAATTCTGAGTGGGCTTGCGGACGCTCTGAGTGGGCCTGCGGGCACCTTGCCGCGTCTGCTCAGGTGCGCGCGCCGGATATCACCGCGCACCTCGTGGCGCGCTCCGTTCACTCTGGGTTGATCACGTAGATCTTGAGCATGCGTCGAGGTTGCAGGTTGAGACTCGGCCCCACAGTGCCCGGTTCGGGGTGACCGGCTGCGGTCACTCCGACCGCGCCGCCGACGCAGGTGCGCCGGTTTCTATTGCCCCGGTCAGATTCTTTGGAGTAAGCGGCGTGGGTATTACACCGAGTTCGACCCGAACGCATAACGGCATGTTGGACCGCACCCGAGCCCTCCGGACGCTCATTTTCGCCGCCAGCATGATTCTCGGGGCCGCGTTCATCGCATCCGGGACCTCGGCCCTGGCCGCGTCAACTGCGCCGCGGGGCCAGACCTACTACCTGGACTGTCGTTCCGGTAACGACGCCGCGAACGGAATGACGCAAGACACCGCGTGGCGCACGCTCGCCCGTGTCAACGCGGTCACCTTCCAGCCCGGCGATTCGATCCTGTTGCGCAGGGGCACGACCTGCGCCGGCGTCCTGCAGCCGCAAGGGTCCGGCACGTCCGGCAGCCCGATTTTGGTCAGCGCTTACGGCACTGGAGCGCGGCCTTCGATCGCCGCAGGCGGCGCCCGCGCTGCGGTGTTCTTGCACAACGTACAAGGCTGGGAAGTCCGTCACCTCGACATCTCCGACCAGACCACCCCGGACGGAACCGCGCGCACGGGCATCTATGTGCTGCTTGAGGACTACGGAGTCGGCGGCCACTACGTGGTGGACGACGTGAAGGTCCATGACGTGACCGGCTGCGACTGCTTTAGGGCCGACACCGAGGACAGCGCGGGCATCCTTTTCAAAGCCGACGGGTCGGCCGTGCCCACCGGCTTCGACGGGATCCAGGTGTCGAACAGCACCGTGTCCGGCGTCGACGGCGTCGGAATCGGTACCGTGTCGCAATGGTCTCGCCGGGCGCTATACCCCGCGGGCACGGGCACGTTCGTCCCGATGTATCACGTACACATCTTTGGGAACAGACTTAGCAACCTCGGCGGGGATGGAATCCTCGTGGAAAACGGCTGGGATCCGGTCGCCGAGTATAATGTTGTCGATGGGTTCGGCCTCCGCGCGGCAGAATCTCACGCTGGGCTTCTGGCCTTCAATTCCGAGCACGCGGTGCTGCAGTTCAACGAGGTATCACACGGTTCAAGCTCACCACCGTCTTTTGCCTTCAGCGTCGACCCGGCTAACCACAACCTGGTCTATCAGTACAACTACAGCCACGACAACAACGGTCCATTCATGCTCTTCTGTGCCTTCGCAGGGACGTATACAGACGGAGCGACGATCCGGTACAACATCAGCCAGAATGACAAGGACGTCGCGCTCGGTCCATTCACAATTCCGGTCCTAGCCAATGGCTGTGGTGGCATCCCAGAAGACCCGGAAACGAACGTGCGTTTTTACAACAATGTGGTCTACAGTCCGAACGCCACGGACCTCATCGGATCTATCGGGCAGTCATCGATCGCGTTCAGCAACAACATTTTCTTCGGCCAGCAGTCCGGCTCGGCGATCCTCGACCCAGTGGGGGTCTACGACCACAATCTCTACTACAACATAAACTCCGTGCCGCCCAGTGACGGCCACCCGGTGACCGCCGATCCGCTGCTCGTTAATCCTGCAGGTTCGGCTGGGAGCGCGAGCGTCTTCGGCTTCCTGCTGAAATGCGGCTCGCCAGCCATCGGCGCTGGCGCCATCATCCCCGACAACGGCGGCCGCGACTTCTTCGGTCTCCCTGTGCCAACCGGCACGCCGCCCAACATCGGCGCCTACCAAGGGCCCTGCGTGCCCAGCTAGCCTCCGGCACGCCACTGCCGACTCCAGGCCAGGGTGATGAATGCGGCAGTCTGCACATGGGAGGGTGCAGACTGCCGCATTCATCACCCTCATCGTTGCCCGCGCCCGGACCTTCTCTCCATCAGGTCAGGCCACGCGGCCTGCGACGAGGAAGGTGCGGCTATAGCGGAGAACGGGCGCGGCCGGACGATCCGGCCTATTTTTTCTTCGGACGTGGCTTCCGGCCGGCCGCCTTCGACTGCTCTTTGACCGCCGGGAAATGTCGGCCGATAACTAAACCGACCAAGCCGCTCAGCCCGGCCAAGCCCGCAAACATGGACGTCGTGAAGTCCTTGACATTGTTGAGGCCGCTGGCGAAGTTGACCGATTTGCCCAAATTCGAGAGCTCCCACAGCAGCATGGGAATAAATATCACTGCGGCGAGAAGAAGTAGGTAACCCCAAACGATTAACTTGCCATATGCTTGGCGGGCAAATATATCCTCGAGATCTTTTGCCTCCTCAATAGTCGTCGCATTGAAGGCGGGCGGCGTCTCTCTAAGCGAGCGGTTGAGCTGCTTGTCCTTTTTCGGCTCTCGCGCTGTTGTCTCGACTTTCGCGGTTATGCGGCGACGGCGGCCCAGGCCAGCTGAACGGTGTGGATTTCTGCAGGAGTTGGCTCGCTGGGGCGAACCGGCCGATATTTCGCAGCGATGAGAACCCGGCGCAGCTTGGCGATCATGTCGGCGGTTGAGGGCTCGGCCTTCGTCCGGTACCAGGGGCGCGGGCACGGCGGTCGTCCACGTCGCCGGGATGGTGCCCGGCGGTGGCGTACCACAGCACGGCCAGGCTCTGGCAGGCCAGTGGTGAACGGGACCGTACGGTGCACCGCCGCGGCCAGCCGGTTGTGTGCCTGCCCGGCGCCGAAGATCTGCTTGGCGTCCTCGATCGCCACCTCGGGCCAGCGCGCCGCGTAGCGCTCGATCACCGCTGCCGGGGATGCAGCCTGATCGGTGGTGGCCAGCGCCAGGTCATAGCCCGTCTGCGTGCGGTCGCGGATCGGCACGGCCTGGACCGGGCGCGTCCCGAACACCCCATGCCACAGGCAGGTGATGGCGGCGGCCTGCACGGTGGCGGTGGTGCCGTAGCGGCGCACGGTGACCGGGGCTAAGGACGCGCTGCTGGCGAGGGCGGCCAGGGACGGCAGCCGGTTGCCCTTGGCGCGGGGCCGGCCGCGCTTGCCGGTGCGCGGGCCGGGCAGCTCATATAGCGCGGCGTTCTTGCGCAGCCGGGTGGTCCAGGTCACCGTGGCGGGGCAGGCGGGCCAGCTCCTTGCCCGCGTAGGCGCGCGCGGGCCAGCGCCGCGGTCATCTGCCGGGCCAGCACCAGCCGCGAGGCGGGAGCGGGCTTGATGTCCTTGTGCACCAGCCGGGCGGCCACCGGCAGCGCCACCGGGCGGGACAGAAATGGCAGCGTCACCACGATGGCGGCGATCACCCAGTTGTTGCCCAGCCCCACCTGATGCGGCCCCTTGGCGGAGCCGTCATGAAACCAGCCGATAGCATGCACCCTGCGGCCGGTCCGCTTGAACAGCGTGTCGTCGATGGCCACCAGCACCGGCAGCTCCTCTGGGACGAGCAGCGCCACGATCAGCCTTGCCAGGACCCGGCCGAGGGCCTCGGCGCTCCACCGGGCGTGGGAGAAGAACCGGTGCGCCCGGTCATGACGCCACACCTGTGACAGCCCGGCACCAGTCAGCATGCCGCACACCGTGCGCCGGCCGGTCTGGGCCAGGAACCCGGCGGCCAGGGCGCAGAACGTGCGGAACGACGGGGCGGTGAACAACGGCTGGAAGGCGCCCAGCAGCGCCATCAGCGAGACGGGAAGCGGTACCGTCAAGTCCGGGAGCATCAGCGCTCACTTTCGGTGAGGTAATAGGCACGCCGATGCTCCCTTGATCATGGGTTCAGCTGCTGGACCCCAAGATCACCCGGCGTGTCGCGCCTGTGCCCCGCGACGGCGTTGCTGCCCGGCTCGGCTGCGATACATTCAGCGGCTGCGATACATTCGGCGGGTGGATCGGGATGCG
>WNFY01012621.1_pt1 | contig 11615 bp, 9 predicted proteins | sample 5400091 | NCBI WGS metagenome assembly WNFY01 (sample SAMN13153364, study PRJNA577476) | soil metagenome | isolation source: 60 cm soil or saprolite under grassland replicate 1 | place: USA:California | collected 2016-06-15
CAGCGGCAGAGCGCGCTCCGGGTCGCTGTTCATCAGTCCCTGGATCGCCAGCATCTTCAATTCTTCGTCGCTCTGGTCCCCTGGCTTTACGGATTGTCCGCTCGACTGCTTCACTTCGAGTTCCAGCACGTTTGCATCTTTCTGCCAGCGGCTTTGGGGAAACCGTTTCTTCAGGTCGGCGATGGTGGCCAGTGCCACATCACGCTTGCCCAGCTTATTTTCCGCGTAGGCCTTCCAGTAGAGCGCCGCGTCCGTCTGCGGGCCGTTCAGATCCGCCAATTGCTTGAATTTGGCTTGCGCCTGATCGTAGCGGTCTTCATCCAGCGCTTCGCGGCCGTCCTCGTACAATTCCTGCCGACGGTCGGCCTTTTCCTGTGCACGGTCGCGCGCTTCCTCTTCCCGGTCGCGTTTTTCCTGCTCCCTGTCGCGAGCTTCCTGCTCGCGGTCCCGCCGCTCCTGTTCGCGCTCCTGGTCTCTCGATTCTTGCGGGTCCTGCAGGAATTCCACGGCCCGTGAGTTTGCGATCTCAAACCGGTGAGCACGGGCAGGTGAAGGCGCCATCAAGAGCGCTGCGACGGCCATCCAGACGATGCCTGTCTGTTTCCATGAGCTTCCGAGGGTCATATTTTGTTTCCTTCTTTCTTCGTGGAATCGTTCTGCGACGGCGCCGGCTTAATTTCCTTTTGCCGCTGTTGCAGCTCATTGCTGACCACCCGAACTTTGAACAGAATCCCGCGCGCTTCGATCTTCTGCCGGATCGCTTCGAGTTGCGCCGGCGTGACTTCTTCGGGGCTGTGGGCCACGTCCAGGAGCACGCGCTCGAGCTCGTCCAGCACGCTGGCGAGCCCGGCATCACCTTCCTGCAGCGCCGTTCGCCGGTACAGTCGGCTCTCTTCGAGTAAATCTTCGGCGCGCCGCTGTTCCGTAGAAATGTTCACCAGCTTCTGCGCAGGATCGATGGGTTCCGCGTTCGAAAGCTCGACGAGCATCATCTCGGAGCGTCCCAAGTGCTTGCCCACGGCCACCACCAACACGCGCTCGCGAACTTGCTCCCTGCTGGCGACGTCTCCGATGGCGTGATCTCGCTTGGTCACCCGCCCGATCCAAAACGCCGCGATAATCAACGCAGTTATGGCGCCCAGGGCCGTCAGCCGCCCTGGCTCAATCCACACCCGCCACGAGCGGGTTGGTTTTTCCGGAAGCCGCGGCGCAATCTGCTGCCACACGCGCTGGCCGTAATCCGCGCCGGGATCGGGTGCCGGCAGCGTATCCAGCGCCGCGAGAACGGCTTCGATCCGCTGCAACTCCGCGCGACACTCTTCACAGGCCGCCAGATGCCGTGAAATCACAGCTCGTTGTGAGGCCAATCCTTCGCGATAGGCAATCAACTCTTCTTCCGTCACATGTCTCATGATTCCGTTCCCATTACTCTTGCCTGGGTTCCTCTTTCAACAAAAGGCTGCAGCGAGCGTCTCAGTTTCTGCACTGCGCGAAAGACCGTGTTCTTCGCCGAGCCCGAGCTCGATTTCAGGACCGCCGCGATCTCCTCGATCCCGCAGCCTTCCCAGTGCCGCATCACGAAGGCTGTCCTTTCCGCATGAGACAGAGCGGCGAGCGCCTGCTGCATCTGCTTTCGCAACTCGACGCTCTGTGTCAGGCGTTCCGGAGTGGGCTTGCCATCATGAACAAGGTTCACCGGATCGCTCTCTGTTTTCTCGTGACCTTCTGCCTTTGGCGCTTCCCGCCGCGCCTCTTCCTTCCGCCGTTGGCGCATGCGGTCGATGGCATAATTCGCAGCGATTCGATAGACCCACGTTCCGAAGTTCGCTCGCGATGCGAATTGTCCCAGCTTCTGGTATGCCCGCAAGAAGGCCTCCTGAACCACCTCTTCGGCGTCGTGCCGATTCCCGGTCATGCGGTAGGCCAGGCGGAAAACACTCTGGCTGTGCCGTTCGACGAGAACGCGAAACGCATCGCGATCGCCAGCGAGCGTGCGCTCGACGGCGAGGGCGTCGCTGTCTCCGATGGCATTAGCGCTCTCGACGCTCTGCGGCATCCGATTCATTAGACAGGATTCAAGGCTTGCGGTTAGGTTTGGCTTAGCCCCTTATCCGCCAGCAACATAGCGCTATGGGGCCCGGTTAAAGGTGCTCCTGAAAGGAGGGATGCCTGTTTTCGCGTTGAAAGATTGTCCGCCGTTGAAGGGCATCGATTCCGGCTGTCACTGCAACTCGCGCGGCGTTCGGTGATCCCTGAACAGTCAATTTTTACTCATATCTCAGGGCCTCAATCGGATCCACGCGCGTCGCCCGTCGCGCTGGAATCCAACACGCCGCAACCGCGACAATCGTCAACACGAAGGCAACTGCGGCAAACGTGATCGGGTCGGTGGAGGTGATTCCGTAGAGCAAACTTGCGATCAGACGCGAAAGCGCAAGGGCGGCAACAGCACCTACGCCAAGGCCGGTCATCGCCAAGCGAGTTCCTTCTTTCAGGATGTGCCGCCGCACATCACGCGGCTGAGCGCCAAGAGCCATGCGAATGCCTATCTCACGGCTCCGTTGCGCAACCGCGTAAGAAGTGACACCGTAAAGTCCCACGGCTGCAAGAATCAAGGCCAGGCAGCCAGAGAGCCCGAGCAGAAGCAGGTTAAATGCTTGCGGCGCGACAGACGTGGAACGAACCTGTTGCATGCTGCGAACACGCGAAATGGGGAGATCTTTGTCCAAGCTCCAAATCACGCTGCGTACGGCGGCAGCCAGCGCCGGGGAATCTCCCGAAGAGCGCACAACCCAGTCGCGCAGAACACCCCTCGCATCCTTAAATTGGGTGACGGGGAAATACATCGCCGGCCGCGGCTCTGTGGAGACGTTGAACTGCCGGATGTCGCCGGCGACTCCCACAACGGTCAGCCACGGGGCCGGATCGTCCAGCTGTCCTTCCTTGATTCTTTTGTTGAGCGGATCTTCGTGCGGCCAAAACGTCCGCGCCATCGATTCGTTGATGACGATAACCCTCCGAGTCTGCGAATGATCATCCCAGGAAAAATCTCTTCCCTCGATCAAAGGAATTCGCATCGTCTGGAAGTAACCCGGGGTCACCACATCGTAGTCGGCCATGGGGATTTGTCCGGGAGAAAATGGAGCACGGCCTTCGATGGAAAACCCCTTGCTCCCGCGCACTTGCGTCAGAGGCAAGAAGGTCACCGCTGATGCGGACTTCACTCCCGGCAACGCTTCGATCTTTTCGATTGCCTCCTTGTAAAACGTGATGCGCCTCTCGGGTTGCGAATATTTCTCCCCGCGCGGGATGACGCGAAATGTCTGCAAATTTTGCGTTTGAAAACCCAGGGGCGCCTGCGCAAGACGGACGAAACTCCGCAGCAACAGTCCGGCGCCCACGAGCACAACCACGCCCATTGCCATCTCGGCGACGATCAGCACGTTGCGCAAGTTTATCCGTGAACCCACGGGGGATTCGCGCAAGCCGCTTTTCAGGGATTTCTCGACGTCATGCCGCGTGGCTTCCAGCGCAGGGGCAATTCCAAACCCGATGCCCGCCAACACCGAAATCCCCAGAGTGAAGAGGAGCACCCGGCCGTTGACACCTATTTCGTTGATGCGCAGAAGATCTGGCGGGCCCACCCACGCGAGCGATTTCACCCCCCAGTACGCCAATACCACGCCGACAGCACCGCCCAGCAGCGCAAGCAAAACGCTCTCAGTCAAGAGTTGGCGCAAAATTCGCGCACGGTTCGCGCCGAGCGCCACACGAATCCCCATCTCACGCCGGCGAACCGATCCCCGCGCCAGCAGCAAATTCCCCACATTTGCGCAAACCATGAGCAAGGTAAGACCGAAGGCGCCCATCAACGTCAGCAGCGCGGGGCGAACGTTCCCGACAATCTGCTCACTGAGCGGGACCAGCGTAACGCCTACGCCCGTGTTGGTGTCTGGGTATTGCTCTGTTAAGTGTCGCGCAATGCCGTCCATCTGCGCCCGCGCCTGAGGCAGATTGATCTCCGGCTTCAGCTCGGCAACGACTCGCAGGTAATGGCTCCCGTGATTTACCCGCTCGGAAGGAGTGAATGCCGCCGGCACCCACAATTGATCGTCAGGGTCGGGAAAATGGAAACCCTCGGGCAGGATTCCGATCACTTCGTAGCTTTCGCCATCCAAAAGGATTGTCTTGCCGACAATCTCCGGCCTTGCTCCGAAGCGGCTCACCCACAACGCATGACTCATCAACACTACCCACACTCCGGTACGATCTTCATCCGGGGTGAAAACACGCCCCAATACGGCGTTCACTTGCAGCATCGGGAATACGCTCGCGGAAACTCCCTCGCCTTCCACGCGCACCGGCTCGCCTTCGCCCGTGAGATTGAAGCTGCGGTACCGGATCGCCGCCATATCCTGGAAAACGGTATTCTGTTTCTGCCAATCCACGAAGTTGCCCGGCGCCGGGTCGTTTCGGTCGTTCTGATAGGAGGGCAGCCGCACCTTTTCCCACGCCATCACGAGCCGCTCGGAATGCGCATACGGCAGTGGCTTCAGCAATATCGCGTTCACCAGGGAGAAGATCGCGCTATTCGCCCCGATCCCCAGCGCCAGCGAAAGCACAGCCACCGCAGTGAAACCTGGATTCTTCCACAGCATGCGCAATCCAAAACGCGCATCCTCGTACAAATCTTCCAGCCACCGCCAGCCCCACACATCCCGCGTCACTTCCTTCACCAGTTCCACGTTTCCGAACTCCCGGCGCGCCGCGCCCTCCGCTTGCTCAGTTGTATCGCCCCGTGCAACGCGCTCCTTCGCCGCCATCTCCAGATGGCTCCGCACTTCTTCTTCCAATTCTCCTTCTTTTCGCCGGCGCCAGAACCACATCGTTATCTCCACCGTTTTCTTGCTTACTCATCACTGCTCCGGATTCAGCACCCCCGCAATCGCATCCGAAAGCTGTGCCCACTTGGAGCGCTCCTTCCTCAACTGCTTCTTGCCGGTCGCAGTGAGCTGGTAAAACTTCGCTCTTTGATTGTTCTCCGAGACCTTCCAGTCCGCCTTGATCCATTTCTGCTTTTCCAGTCGGTGCAGCGCGGGGTAGAGCGAGCCTGTATCCACCTGCAAAATCTCACCCGAGCGGCTGCGAATCGCCACACTGATCCCGTAACCGTGCTGTGGCCCCCACTGCAGTGTCTGCAAGATCAGCAGGTCCAGCGTCCCCTGCAATAATTCGATCCGGTTCTGGTACCGTTCTCTTTTCTCTGGCATCTCGTTGTTCTCCCCTGATCGATCTCGTTTCCCACAATGCGTCCATGCGTCGGCTACCACCCCGGTTGTCCCAAGACAGCTCTGTTCAGTTATGACGAAACGACCCTGCCTTTGGTCTCGTCCAAGGCTGTCGACATCCTACTCCCATACCTGTAGACAGCCTACACCCTTGCTTTGTGCAACCCCCTGCCGCTTCGCTGGAGCCTCCAACTCCTTCTTTTTTAATGTCTTACTTGGGCCTTGCTTTTTCAGCCCGAAGCCCAATCGCCCGCTTTCGTCATTTGTCATCCCAATTCCGGACACCTGGTTTGGAAGGCAGTCCCGGCGCGGGTTTCCCTATATGCGGTATGATTAGATAAGGAAATACAGCGAATTAGCTGCATTTTTTGTTTACGCTCTAGGAGAGGGAATTGATTCCACGCTACACACGCCAAGAGATGGGGCATGTCTGGAGCGATGCCAACAAGTTCGCCAAGTGGCTGGAAGTCGAGCTTGCCGCCACCGATGCGCTCGCCGAAGCCGGCCAGGTTCCGAAAGAAGCGGCGGCCACGATCCGCGCGCTCGCCAAAGTGGAGGTCGCGCGCATCCACGAGCTCGAGGTCCGCGTGAAGCATGACGTCATCGCCTTCACTATGGCCGTCGGGGAATCCATCGGCGATCCCGCCGCCGCGCGCTGGCTGCACTACGGCATGACGTCAAACGACGTCGTCGACACCGCGCAGGCTCTCCAGATTCGCGACGCCTCCAGGTTGATCGAGCGCGCGCTGGTGATGTTCGGAGAAATCCTGGATCTTCGCGCCCACGAATTTCGCCACACTCCGCAAATCGGGCGCACTCACGGCATCCACGCCGAGCCCATCACCTTCGGCCTGAAAATCGCCAACTGGTTTGCCGAAAACCAGCGCAATATCGCGCGCTTCCACGATGCCGCCGCGCAGATGGCTGTCGGAAAAATCTCCGGCGCCGTCGGCAACGCTTCTCATCTCGGTCCGGAAATGGAAGAGCGCATCTGCAAGCGGCTGGGTCTCAGCGTCGCGCCCGTCGCCTCACAGGTGATTCAGCGCGACCGGCACGCGCAATATCTCAGCGCGCTCGCGCTCATTGCTGCGACACTGGAAAAAATCGCGCTCGAAATTCGCCACTTGCAACGCACTGAAGTCCGCGAGGCGGAGGAACCTTTCGGCGGCGAGCAACGCGGCAGCTCAGCCATGCCCCACAAGCGCAACCCCGTCACGTGCGAGCAAATTTGCGGTCTCGCTCGCATCGTGCGTTCGAACATGCTCGCGGCGTTCGAAAACGTCGCGTTGTGGCATGAGCGCGACATTTCCCATAGCTCCGTTGAACGCATCATCCTTCCCGATTCGACGATTCTTGTGGATTACATGCTTTCGAAAATGACCGCCATCATCGGCCAGATGCGCATTTTTCCGGAGCGCATGCTGCGGAACCTCGAATCCACCCACGGCCTCGTCTTCTCAGGTCAGTTGTTGCAGGACCTCGTGGAGAAGGGCATGCCGCGCGATGATGCGTACAAGGCGGTGCAGGAAAACGCCATGGCGGCGTGGGATTCTGACACGAGTTTCCATGATCGTGTGGCGAAAGATGCGCGCATCGCGAAGTACCTGGATTCGAAAGCGCTCGCGCACACCTTCGATCTTCATCGACAACTTCGGTATGTGGATGCAATCTTCGACCGGGTTTTCGGACCGCATCCCGCGGGCGAGAAATCCGCGGCAGGTTCCGCGGGAAAGCATTAATTCTTCGGCAGGGCGGAATTTGTCCTGCGCACCGAGAAGCGAAAGAAACACTCTTCTAATTCCGGCTTAAGCTGAAATTAGCTGCGGAGGCGGAAACTCGAAACCCCATCTTCTACCAGACACCCACAAAAGCAAAGAACAAAAATTTACTCAACGCGCTGAACGTAACGCGCCTCGGTCGTATCCACCTTGATCCTGTCGCCTTGGTTCACAAATGGCGGAACCTGCACGACCAAGCCGGTTTCGAGCGTTGCCGGCTTCATTACCGCGCTGGCCGTGGCCTTCTGCAACGTCGGCTCTGTCTGGATGACCTTTAATTCCATGGTGTCCGGCAGATCCACGCCGATGGGCTTGTCGTCGAAGAATTCGACTTTCACGATGGTGTTGGGGATCAGGTAGTAGACGGTTTCGCCGAGCTGTTCGCGGGTGAGGTGCATCTGTTCGTAAGTTTTCGTATTCATGAAGTGGAATTCGTCGCCCTCATTGTAGAGATACTCGAATTCAACTTCGTCGAGGATGGCGCGATCGACGAATTCTTCGGCGCGAAACCGGTAGTCAATAATTGCTCCAGTCTTCAGATTTTTCATGCGGGTCTGCATCGAGCCGCGCTTGTTGCCGGGTGTGCGGTGATCGACGCTGAAAATGGTGAAGAGCTGCCCCTCGTGCTGGATGACCATGCCGGGGCGAAGTTGTGTCGCTTTGACGCTGCTCATTGTTTTTTGCGGTTCCCTAAGAAGTTTGCTGATTTCGGAAATTCCGGCAGGCGGCCCGTCTGCGATGCCACAACCGCGGTCGGAATCACTCGAGGCGCACCGACGAATACACCTGACCAGTGCGAAACAACAGTATAGATGGCGATATTCCAAGCGGTCAATCCGCCTTCTTCGCCTCTTTCAAACTGATCAGATAATTCCGCTCAGAATCCTGTGCCTTCTCCCGCCGCGGGCATGCCGGAGTAGTGGACGTGCACCAAGCGCCAGTCACCTTGTTCCTTGCGATAGATCTGTGTTTCCCTGCCGTGGGTCGCGAGGGGAGAGCCATCCTTTCTGAACCTGGCTGCGAAATCCCAGTAAAAGTCGGCCCACGCGGCATCCCCGTACACGCGGACGGAAACATCGTGGATGTTCAGCTTTCGCTCAGAGAAAGTTTCACCCATCAGGCGCTTGTAGACGTTCTGCTTTATTTGCTCGAAGCCGTGTTCATGGCCGAGCGGGTGAACGAATGAGACATCCGGAGAATCCGACCAGATCTCCGCCCCAAGAGTTGTATCCGCGTCGTCAACCGACTTCGCGTATTTCGCGATAAGGTTCTTGATTCTCCCGCTCGCGGCGTCGTCGCCAGGCGCCTCCGGCTTTTTGCCGGCTTCGTTTTTCTCCTGCCTGGCCCGTTGCTTCGACGCTCCGGCCATGATTTTTTCGATTTCACCGGGATCCCGGGGGAGGCGTTCGCTGAGGAGCTTGTAGCCGGATTCGGTGATGAGGACGTCGTCCTCGATGCGCACACCGAGATTTTCTTCGGGAATGTAAATGCCGGGTTCGACGGTGACGACCATGTTGGGCTGGAGCGGGGAACAAGATTCGCCCGGGTCGTGGACGTCGAGGCCAATGTTGTGGCCCAGGCCATGAATGAAATACTGGCCGAGCGATTTGCCCTGAAGATCTTTTCCGTGGGAGTTGATGTAATTGTAGGCGATCGTGTAGACGCTCTTGTCGCCCTTGCGGCAGAAGTCCATGCCCGGCTTTAGAGCGGCGAGGGCGGCATTTTGCGCGCCGAGCACAATGTCGTAGATCTCGCGCTGTCGCGGCGCGAACTTGCCGTTGGCGGGCAGCGTGCGCGTGATATCCGCGGAATAGCCGGAATATTGCGCGCCGACATCGAGGACAACGATGTCGCCGTCTTCAATCTTGCGGGAGAGCTTGTCGTAATGGAGCGCCGTAGAATTGGGCCCTGCCCCGACGATCGGGGCGTAGCCTTCGGCTTCGGAACCGCCCCAGGCATGGATTTCGACCATTCTGGCCGCGAGCTGGTATTCGTAGAGGCCCGGGCGCATCATCTTCATGGCCTCCAGATGCGAGTCGAGCGACAAATCAATCGCTCGTTTCAAGAAAGCGATTTCGCCGGGCGATTTGATCTCGCGGAGCGCATTGATTTGTGCGCGAATGTCTTTCAGCTTGGCTTGTGGCGCCGCGAGCTGAAGCCAATCCACTACCCCTTTCTCGTGCGGGAAGCCGCCAAGCTCCTTTTCGTACGGAAGAATGGTATAGACCGTGGAATAAATCTTCGCGAGTTTTTCGACATTCGCGCGCATTTCCGGGAATGGCTTTACCGCGGCAAAGCCCGTGGGCGCTTCGACGCCAGGGTCGGATGGCGCGATTCTTGCGCCGTTCCACTTTTCTTTGGCTGGGTTTTTCTCAGGGAGAAAGAACATTTCGCGCGGCCCATCCCAAACATCGCCGGTGGCACGGTTTTTCAGTGTGGGCAGAAGGATCAAGCCGGCGCCTTCTTCGTTGTGGCCGGTGAGGTAGTAGAAGTTGTCTTCCTGCGCAAAGATGTAGGCTTGTGAGACTTCTTCGCGGCCAGTGAAACCCCAGAGGATGATGGGCGCATCAACTTGGGCGGCAAGCCTGGCGCGGCGCTCGGCATACACGCTGTTCGGCTCGCGCTCTCGGCGCTGCTGGGCGTGTACGGTACGCGCCAGACCGGCGAGGCAGACCAATCCCAGAACAGCTAGTCTTGCCGAACTCCATTGACCGCGGCACCGCACCCACTTCTGGCGACCACTCATGAGTTCACCTCGGAACCACCGACAGGTTATCGCCCACAGGGCAAGTGGGCTCGCTGCGTGTCCCGGCCACGCCGAGGCACGTTAATTTGCAGCCTGGCGATTGTATCTAAAGTGCGGGAAACGGCACAGAGGGCGAGTCCAGTTACACTTCCTATTTGCGGAAGAAGTCGATCAGGAGTTCAGAAACGCGGGCAGGTTCTTCGTGCTGGAGCCAGTGGGTGGCTTCGGCGAAGGTGAAGAGTTCGGCGTTGGTGCAGTAACGCAGACTTTCATGAGCCATATCGGACAAAAGGAAGGCGTCGCGTTCGCCCCAGAGAATACGCGTCGGGACATGGACAGTGCGATCAGGAAACCTGGTGCGGCAGCGAAAGAGAGCGCGATACCAATTGATCATGGAAGTGAGGGCACCGGGTTGGGACCATGCTGCACGGTACACGATAAGATCGTCGGGCGAGAAAGTTTGCGGGCGGCTGGAGCGGAGCAGCGCGGAAGTGCCGATACGGAAGTTGAAACCGGAGAAGAGAGCCTCGGGCACGTAAGGAAGTTGGAAGAAAAAGATATACCAGCTTCGGAGCGCTTGACGCAGATGGGTCATCATGTAGCGGCGCATCACGGAAGGATGCGGCACGTTGACAACCACGAGCTTGGCTATGCGTCGCGGCTGGAGAAGGGCCGCGCTCCAGCCGACAGCGGCGCCCCAGTCATGTCCAGCAAGGAAGATTTTCTGTTGACCGAGTTGATCGGCGACGGAAATGACGTCGGAGACGAGTTCGGAGAGGGCGTACGATGAGACGCCGGACGGTTTGCCGCTGAGATTGTAGCCGCGCTGGTCGGGAATAACGACGCGAAAGCCGGCAGCGGCTAGCGGCTCGATCTGTTTGCGCCACCCATACCAGAATTCCGGGAAGCCGTGAAGAAGAACGACGACGGGGCCGTCATTAGGACCAGCGGCAAGAGCATGCAACTTGACAGCGCCGTTTTGGAAGAAGATCGTTTCCAGAGAACCCGGCCTCGCGTGTGAGATTGTACCCGCTTTGGAGAATCTTCCCGAATCCGATCTGCTGCTGGGTTTGTTCTTTCGGAAGGCCCGTAGTCCATTTGTGGAAGTCGCTGTTCATTACGCCCGTGGTGACGCCATACATCAGGTGCCCCGCTGCGCGAATGAATTCCAGGTAAAAGTGCTTGGCACCTTCTTCGTTTGCACAGTGAGGAGATCGGCCTTGAACGGGACGCTCAAAAGAGAACTGAGGGCAAAACCGCCTTGCTTGCCAGCGGGTTTGCCCTCAGGGTTGGGGGACACACTTGTGGTTCTACTTTCCGCTTGACGAAACCTGGATGCGTTCAGTTCTTGGGGGACCCTTGGCGAGGAGTTCCTCTTTCGGCCTCTTGGGTACCAGATAGTGGAAGTGCACGCCAATGGGGGCCAAGTACAGCTCCCGAACGTAGCTCGTGCCAGAGCGCCGTTCAATGATCAAGAAGCTCTGCTGGTTTTTATCGCGTATAGAAAGGCCGGACGTCATAAGGACCACGACGCCATTGCGTCCTCGCAATTCGATCCGGGCAGGCAGTGCGGCCGATTTCAAAACGAAAGTATAGTCACCGGCTGGCATGACTCTGCCCTGCCAGCGAACTTCGTCCGGCAGCGTGAAGCTGCCGGTGCAGGCGGCGCCGCTCTGGGCGGCCGCCGAGCTTACCCCAGCCGAGGCGGCCAGCAATCCAAGAGCAACAATAACCAAGATACGGCTTCGATATGATTTCATGGTCAAATTCCTTCCTAAACCAGATTTCCGTTTGATCCTTTAC
>WNFY01005357.1_pt1 | contig 11613 bp, 14 predicted proteins | sample 5400091 | NCBI WGS metagenome assembly WNFY01 (sample SAMN13153364, study PRJNA577476) | soil metagenome | isolation source: 60 cm soil or saprolite under grassland replicate 1 | place: USA:California | collected 2016-06-15
TGGCCGGCTTGGTGAAGACCGGGTAGCGCAGCCCCTCGGCCACCCGGCGGGTGACCGCGTCGGGGTCCGCCCGCCAGTGGCGCTCGCGCACCACCAGGTACGGCGCCTGGTCGATGCCGGCCTCCGCGAGCACCACCTTGGTCATGGCCTTGTCCATGGCCAGCGCCGAGGCCAGCACCCCCGCGCCGACGTAGGGCAGGTCGGCCAGCTCGAACAGCCCCTGGACGGTGCCGTCCTCGCCGTAGGGGCCGTGCAGGATCGGCAGCACCACGTCGATCGTGCCGAGCTGCTCCGGCCCACCGCCGGCCGGTACGAGCGCGCCGGCGCGCTGCTCGGGCCGCAGCGCGATCTCGGTGCCCGCGGCCTCCACCTCCGGCAGGCCACCCTCGGGCGCGGACAGCTCGAGCGGTGAGGTCGCCGGCAGCACCCACGCGCCCTCGCGGGTGATGCCGACCGGCACGACCTCGAACCGCTCGGGGTCGAGCGCCTCGATCACCGAGCGGGCCGAAACCACCGAGACCGAGTGCTCGGCGGAGCGCCCGCCGTAGAGCACTGCCAGGCGGATCTTGCGCTTGCCCACGGTCACGCCACCTCCAGAGCCTGGTGCGACACCAGCGTCTCGACGCTGCCGAGCGACGGGGCCAGCCGCGCGACCCGGGTCGCCTCGATTTGGATCGCGCGCGTGCCGAAGCGGGCCATCCCCCGTGCTCCTTGATCCGTTCAGTGGTCGGTGTCGGGCAGCCTACCAGCGTCGCCCGTGCCGGACGGCGGCTTTCCGGCTTGCGGGTCCTCCCCCGCACCCGAGGTGCCCCCCTCCCGGCCCGCGCGCCGGCGCTCCACCGCCTCGGTGGCACGGGCGAGCACGCGGGCGCGGAAGCGGCTCCCCTGCGCCGGCCCGCGCACGCCGCGCACCGTGTGCGCGCGCCCGTTCCTGGCCACCAGGCGGGTCCGGCCGCGGGACACCTCGACAGCGGAGAGCTCGTCGTAGCGGTAGCGGCGCGCGCCGGTGACGCCGTGCAGCGCCACCGCCTCGTCGTCGAGCTCGGCGGCGTGCACGCGCGCCCGCAGCAGCGCGGTCACCAGGCTGACGACCGACAGCACGCCCCACAGGACGGCGGCGGCCGTCAGCGAGGTCGCCACCGCGTCGCTCGAGCCGCCGACCAGCAGCGAGCAGGCCAGCAGGACGGCGGCGAGCGCGGCCTCGAGCAGCCCGCTGACGAGGGCGTGGAGCACCCCGCCGGGCTGGAAGCGCTCGGTCACGGCCGCGGCGGCGGCTTCGGCTTCGGGCGGTACCAGGCTGGTGGGCTCCATCCTTCCTTGGCCTCGTCGACGAGCTTGGCGATCGCCTCCATGACGCGGTCCCGGGCGGCGTTGACCTCCTCGAGCGATGCGTCCGGGGCGAGCCCCAGGTGCAGCGGCGGCCCGGCGCGCAGCACCACCCGGATGCCGCGCCGGAACGGGCCGATCTTCCCACGCGTGAACAGCAGTTGCGCACCCCAGATGCCGACAGGCACCACCGGCGCGCCGGTGAGCGCGGCCAGCCGGGCCACGCCGCTCTTCGGCCGCCCAGGCGAGAAGTCCGGGTTCCGGGTGGTGGTGCCCTCGGGGTAGATCACCACCGCGGCACCGTCCCGCATGGCGGCCACCGCATCGCCCAGCGCCTTGGAGGCGTCGCGGCTGTCGCGGTACACGGGGATCTGGCCCGCGCCGCGCAGGACGGGACCGAGCACGCGCCTGCGGAACAGCTCCGCCTTGGCGAGGAAGCGCGCCTGGCGGCCGGACGAGTCGACGAAGGTGCCGAGGCACACCGGGTCGAAATAGGAGATGTGGTTGGCGGCGACGATCACCGGTCCCTCCGCCGGGATGTTGAGCACCCCCCGGCAGTCCAGCCGCACCCAGAAGCGGACCACTGGCGGCACGATCGCCTTGGCCAGGGTGTAGACGGGCTGTCGACGGCGGACCATGTTGCCGCGATAGTACAGTCTCGGTCATGCCTGTACCGCTGGTCCCCGTCAAGGCCCTGGCCGAGGCCAAGGGCCGGCTGGCGCCGTGGCTGAGCCCGGTCGAGCGACGGCTGCTGGCGATCGCCATGCTCGAGGACGTGGTCGCCGCGCTCCAGGCCGCCACCGGGCTGGAGCGGCCGGTGGTGATCTCGCCGGACCGCGAGGTCTGGCACCGCGCCGACGCCATGGGCTGCCGGGTGGTCGAGGAGGAGCCGGGCGCCGCCGGGCTCAACCGCTCGCTCACCCGCGCCGCCGGACGCCTGGAGGCGGCAGGCGGGCTGCTGGTGGTCGCGGCCGACCTGCCGCTCGCCAGCGCGGACGCGGTCGGCCGGGTGGCCGTGGCGGCCGGCGGCGCGCCCGTCGTGGTGGTGCCGAGCCGCGACGGGGCCGGCACCAACCTGCTCGCCTGGCGGGACCCCGCTTCGTTCGCGCCCGACTTCGGCCCGGGCAGCGCCGCCCGGCACCTGGCGGTACCGGGAGCGGTCCGCTGCGAGGAGCCGGCCCTCGCCTTCGACGTCGACACCTTGGAGGACCTCCGCGCCGTCGCGGGCAGGCTGCGGGAGGCCAGCGTCACCAGCCGCCGCCTGCGCGACCTGCGGCTGCACGACCGCCTCCAGGAGGTGGGCTGACGACACTGCGCGCCAGCTCTCGGCGCACGTACCTCAAGGGAGGCTGCGCATGCTGCAAGGAACCGTGAAGAGCTACGACCCGCGGACCAGGGAGACGGTGCTGCTCACCGACGAGCGGGCCGAGTACCGGGTCCCGCCGGACGCGTTCCGGCGCTCCGGCCTGCTCAGGCTCACGCTGGGGCAACGGGTGAAGTTCGACCTGGAGGGCGAGGGCGACGACGCGCGCGTCACCTACGTCAACATCCTCACCCTGCCGGACCCCGAATAGGTCGGGTCCGGGGCCCGGAACGGCCCCGCGGGGACTGGCGGGGCCGTCTGCTCGGGCGAGCGCTCGGCTACCGCTTGCGGGCGCCAGCCTTCGCCGGTGCCTTGGCGCGGCTCGTGGTCGCCTTCCCCCTGGCCGTGGTGGCCTTGGCCGTGGTGGCCTTGGCCGTGGTCTTGGCGCCGGCCGAGCGGGCCGCGGCCTTGGTCCCCCTGGGCGCGGTCAGCTTGGGCGCGGCCGCCTTGCCGGCCACGACGTCCCGGAAGCTCTGCCCGGCCCTGAACACCGGCACCTTGGTCGCCTTCACCTTCACCGTCTCCCCGCTGCGCGGGTTGCGGGCGACGCGAGCCTTGCGGTCGCGGCGCTCGAAGGTGCCGAACCCAACCAGCGACACCCGCTCGCCCTTCTTCACCGCGACCTGGGTGTGCTGGATGAGGCTGCCAAGCACCTTGTCGATGTCGGCGCGAGCCACCTCCGTGTGCTTCTGAATCGCGTCGACGAGTTCCTTGCGGTTCAAGGGCGCCTCCTTGCCCAATAGGGGAAACCCCCACCCGGGGCTGGACCCCCGTAGCCCTGTCCCCTTTCGGGCCTGCATGCTAAAGACGCTGATATCGAAGGTCAACAACCCTCTGGCGGCGAATCCCTTGGGAGACAAGGCGGCACCCGAAACCCAACCGCCTCCGGACCACCTCCGCTGAATTCGCGGAGATGCTGAAAGCCTTTGACGGCAAGGCATGCGCACACCAGAAGGCCTGAAGGCGCGGTTGCGCCACGGGTCGGGCGAGCGCATGAGCGCGCAAATTCATAATCAAAACCACCTTCAACCGATATCCCTTTATCGGTAACAGATGGGACCAGGGCGCTGGGTCAGGGCCGCACGATGCGCGGGAACAGCGGCTCAGGACCCGGCAGGCGACCAGACGACGCGTCGCACTGCCGGGCGATGCGCGCGGCCGCGTCGAGCCGGCCGCCCGCCGCAGGACCGCCCGGCGCAGGACCGCCCGGCGCAGGGCCGAGGGTCCGTTCGGACCTGGCCAGCTCCCACGGCCGGACGGCCTCGACGTAGCGGTTGCCCTCCTCCACGATCGCCCACAGCCCCACGGTCGCGCGGCGGAAGTCGCCGACCGCGAGCGCGTCGTCGACACGGCCCGGGGCCTGCCGGCAGGCGCGGACCAGGCGGTCGGCGTCCGCCGGCGCCGGCGTCGACCCGGCGCTCGGGAGCCGGCCCTGGCGGCAGCGGTGGACCATGGTCACGACCCGGTTGACGAGGTTGCCGACGCCGTTGGCGAGGTCCTCGTCGCTGCGGGCGGCGAGCCGCTCCACCGTGAAGTCGGTGTCGCCGACGCGCGGGACCTCGCGCAGCAGCCACCAGCGCACCGCGTCGGCACCGAACCGCCCGGCGAGCGCGACCGGGTCGACCACGTTCCCGCTCGACTTGCTGAGCTTGCGCCCCTCCACGGTGAGGTAGTCGTGGACGAGGACGTCGGTCGGCAGCGGCTCGCCGGCCGACAGCAGCATCGCCGTCCAGTACACCGCGTGGAAACGCGTCGCCGCGCAGGCGCCGGTGCCGTGCGAGCACGTCGGCCTGCACGATCTCCAGTGCGAAGCCGAGGTGCGGCCGGGCGTTGACGTACGGGATCGCGGTGGTGACGTAGAAGCGCGCTGTCATCGGAACCTCCTGCTCGTGGGGCTCCGACCCGCCGGACGAATCGAGGCCCCGGTCGGGGCCTCGGAAGATCGTCCGTGCAGTCCTGATCGGCCCCGCTAGCGGGGCATCATCACCTGCGACCAGAACGTGACCATGTGCCTACTGTAGCAGCCTCACCGGGCTCACGGGTGGGTGGTGCCCTCGTGGTGCTGGTGACCGGCCGGCTCGACCTGGATGGTGGAGTGGTCGATGTCGAAGTGGCCCCGCAGGCACTCGCACAGCCGGTCCAGCACCTGCCCGGTGACAGCGGGGTCGTGGACCACGATGTGGGCCGACAGCACCGGCATGCCGCTGGTGATCATCCAGGCGTGGAGGTCGTGCACCTCGACCACGCCCGTGTCGTCGAGCAGGTGGCGCCGCACCTCCGCCAGGTCGATCTCCTTGGGGGTCGCCTCCAGCAGCACGTCCAGCGCCTCTCGCAGCAGCCTCCAGGTCCGCGGCAGGATCAGCGAGCCGACCACGGCCGAGGCGACCGCGTCCGCGCGCTGGAAGCCGGTCAGCCAGATCACCCCGCCGGCCACCAGCACCGCCGCCGACCCGAGCAGGTCGTTCAGCACCTCGAGGAACGCGCCGCGCAGGTTCAGGCTCTCCGCCTGCCCGCGTCGCAGCAGCGCCAGCGAGACCGCGTTGCCGGCCACCCCGACCGCGCCGAACGCCAGCATGGTCGCGCTGGACACCGTGGGCGGCTCCAGCAGGCGGCGCACCGCCTCGACAAGGATGTAGACGCCGACCCCGCACAGCAGCAGGGCGTTGGCGACCGCGGCGAGGATCTCCAAGCGGTAGAGGCCGAACGTCCGCCTGGGACCGGCGGGGCGCGCCGCGAACCACATCGCGAGCAGCGACAGCGCGATCCCGCCGGCGTCGGTGGCCATGTGGCCGGCGTCGGCGAGCAGCGCCAGGCTGCCCGACAGCAGCGCGCCGACCACCTCGAGCGCCAGGATCGCGCAGGTGACCGCCAGCACCAGCGCCAGCCGCCTGCGGTGGTCGCCCATGCGGTGCGCGTGGCCGTGGGACTGGCTCATGCGCTCAATCGTACCCTGTCCTGTTCGATGGGTTTGATCCAGCTGAGGACGCCTGCCGCCAAGGGTGACAGCGTCCGCCGAATCCGCCGGCTCGGCCACCGTGCCCTTACCTCAGCACCGACGGATCCCTCCGGCATCGGGAGTTTGTGCCCGGTTGCGGCGGGTAAGGCGGGCCTCGCGCCAACGGAGGGAGCTCCGCCGAGCAGGGAGGTGGACATGGTGGCTGGCGGCACCGGCAGCCACGTCAAGCAGCTCGTCCAGGGCAGGGCCAGGGAGATGGCAGAGGCGGCAGAGCGCACCACGTGGACGTTGCGGGACCGTGCGGGCCAGGCCGGCTCACGGCTCGCCGACGCCACGCCGAGCCCGGGCGAGGTCAGGCAGAGCGCCCGGCGCGCGGCCGGCGTCGTCCAGGAGAACCCATTGGGGTTTGCGATCGGCGCCGCCGCTGCGGGGTTCCTCGCCGGTCTGCTGCTGCCGAGGACCAGGGTCGAGGAGGAGCGACTGGGCCGGTCACGCGCCTCGCGGTGAAGTGGTGGCCGTTTCAGGTCCCGTCGAGCCCGGCGATGGCGCCCCAAGCGGCGCGGGAAGTCCACGCTCAGTGCGGCTTGTGGGTTCCCGTGGTGCTCGCCGCTCGCCGCAGGACCTCGCGTCCTCGGTCGGTCAGCCGGGCCAGCATCACCCGTGCGTCTCCCTCGAAGCGGTCCCGCTGGACCAGACCTTCACCCACGAGCCGGTCGACTACCCGGGTGAGCCCGCTTGGCGACATCATCACCCGCTCGGCGAGCTCGCTCATGCGCAGGCAACGGCCCGGGGCCGAAGGATCTCGGGCGGAGGGGAGGATGCGCGGTGACGACGGTCTCGCCCGTCATGGCGGGCCTGGCGCTGGGGGTCGCAGTCGCCAGCGCCCCGGGACCGGTCCAGGCCGTGCTCCTGACGGAGGCGCTCCGGGGAGGGACGGCCCGCGGCTTTCGAGCGCTGGCGGGAGCCCATGTCACGTTCGGGCTGCTCCTGGTGTGCCTGGCGCTGGGCCTCTCGGTGACGCCGCCGAGCGGTCCCGCGCTTCGGGTTCTCAAGGTGGCGGGTGGCGCGCTTCTCCTGTGGCTGGCCGCGGAGGCCTTCAGGTCCGGGCACGAGGTGGACCGGGCACCGGCTCGATGGCGAGCCCTCCCTCCTGCCGCCCGGGGGTCTCTGGCGGTCCTGCTCAACTCGGGGGCGTGGCTGTTCCTCGGCGCGGTGGCCTCCCCGCTGTTCGCAACCGCCACCCAGCTCGGGGGCACGGGCGGCGCGCTGTTCGTGGCGGTGGCCCTGATGACCGGCGCGGCGGTCGGGGACGGCGCGGTGGTGCTGCTCGGCGGCATCGGCCTGCGGCGGGCGGGCGCGCGGGTCGGATGGTGGGTCCGCCGGTCCTTGGCGGCCCTGCTTGCCGCGCTGGGCGTGTGGCTCCTGGTCAGCGGGGTGATGCCGTAGGCACCTCGCGCACTGGAGAAAGGGAGGGCACATGAGCGCAGTGCTGTTCGGGCTGAACGTCTCGACCTCGGCGGCGCGCCGAGGTGGAGCCCAAGCCGGACCGTCGCATCCCCAGCTGGCTGGGCACCTACGGCAACCGCGCGCTGGCCGTGCCCGCACCGTCGTCCTCGCGAGAGCCGGCCGGGCAGCCCCCGGGAGCAGGACCTTGAAGGAGCAGCCGCCGCCGGGCCGGTCCTCCACCCAGGCACGGCCGCCGTGCAGCTCCGCGAAGCTGCTCACCAGCGACAGCCCGATCCCCACGCCCGGGGCATGCGGTGCAGCGGTGGCACCCTGCTGGAACGCTTCGAAGACGACGCCGCGGCGCTCGGGCGAGAGGCCAGGGCCTGCGTCCTCGACCGCGATCAGCACCCCCTCGCGCTGCCCGGCGACCTTCAGCCACACCGGCGTGCCGGGCGGGGTGTGCTTGACCGCGTTGATGAGCAGGTTCTCCACGATCCGCTCGACCTTCGGCGCGTCCACCCAGACCACCAGCGAGGGCGCCTCCACCGTCAGCGGCTGGCCTGCCAGCGCATCCATCCCGCTGGCGAGCTGGCGCGCCAGCGCGCCCACGTCCGTGGGACGGCAGGTCGGCTCCAGGATCCCGCGGCTCAGCCGTTCCAGGTCCAGCAGGTCCACCAGGAGCCGGTCGAGCTTGCGGGCGTTGGTGCCCAGCCGGCGCACCAGCTCCACCCGGTCCGCCTGGGGAGCCGGTGCTCGCTCCGCTCCAGGGTGAGCGCGACGCCGAGGATCACCGTCAGTGGAGTGCGCAGATCGTGGGAGACCGCCCGCAGGAAGGTCGTCTTCATCTCGTCGACCGCTCGGAGCTCGGCGGCGGCCCGCTGCTCGCGTGCGGCCATCTCCTCCAGACGGTGAGAGGTCCGGATGAGCCGGAAGGCCAGGACCGCGCGAAGTGACTGAGCGGCGAACTGTCGAAGACAAAGGCCTTCACGGAAGGGGATCGAACTCCCGCCGCAGCGCCTCGACTGGCACGACGTCGAGCTGCGGCAGCTCGTCCTTGGTGACCGACCCCCAGAGCAGGTCCACAGTGCGACTCGCAGCCAGCCTTCCCGAACGGTAGGCGCGAAGCACTGCCTGCGCGTAGCGGCGGGGAACCGCTGGCGGGCGAAGCTCCTCCACGAAGGACATTCCCAGCTCGAGGTAATCAGCCCGGGTGGGAGGGTGGGAGAGAAGCGCGTTCCGGCCGTCTTCCGTCACCAGATCGAGGTTCTTGAGCTGCTGACACAGAGCCGTGTTCCGGCCTCGATCTTGGCCACCGCAGTCCGATCCAGACCGAGCGCTGCCGCAAGATCCGCTTGCTTGAGCCTCTGCTCGATCCGCGCGTCCGCGATGCACTGACCGACCTGCTGCTGATCGAATGGTTGACGCCCGAGCACGATGTGCGATTCTAGCACGCGCAATCCCGCCCTGGCGCACCACTCGGGACCCCGTGGACCGACCCTGTTGCCTGCGGCTCAGTCGTCGCCGAGGTCGCGGACGCGAGGATCGACTGGGATGGGTGCGGCCTGCGGGCTCAGGTCGGCCAGGACCGCCGCCGTGGCGCCGGCGAAGTCCAGGTGCTCCGGCCCGTTCCAGTGTCCGGCGTACCAGGCGTGCAGCAGGCCGTGCGTGCGGGCGTTGGTGCTGAAGACGTCCAGGCGGCCGGCCGCCCAGGAGGTCGCCGCCATGCCCGCCAGCGGGAGCTTGTCCGGCCCCGTGCCGGCGGCCAGCGTCTCGGGCCCTTGCCAGCCGGCGGAGCCGAAGCCGTCGAACCACCGGTGGGCGAGCGTCCGGCCACCGCTGGTCGCCGCGAACACGTCGAGCCGGCGGTCGCCCCAGGAGGCGACCGCAGCCGGAGCCTTGTAGGCCACCCCGCCCGGCCCGACACCGAGGGACTGCCACCCGTTCCAGTGGCCATTCCACCAGGTGTGGGCCAGCGTGCCACGGTCGGTGACCGCGAACACGTCGAGCCGGTTCGGCCCCCAGGCCGCCGTGCTCGGCACGAAGGCACCGCCCGCCGTGGGCGCCGCTCGCTCCGGGCCGTGCCAGGAGCCGTCGAACGACCAGTGCAGCAGATCGCCGGTGACGGTGTCGCGAGCGACCACGTCGAGCCGCCCCGGACCCCACGATGCGGCCGCCGGCGTGGTGACGGCGTGCCCGCTCGGCCCGGCGCCCCGGTCGGTCCAGGCGCTCCACACCCCGCCCTCGAAGGCGCGCTGGAGCAGATGGCCGGTGACCAGGTCGACCGCGAACACGTCCAGACGGCCGGACGCCGAGGAGGCGGCGGCGGGCGCGCCGACGCGGTGGCCGGACGGCCCGCGCCCGTCGTCGGCCCAGCCGGTCCACCCTGCGGTGCCGTAGGACTTGCGGATCAGCCCGCCCGTCCCCTCGGAGGCCAGCACCTGGAGCTGTCCGGTGCCCAGCGCGACCGCGGCGGGGCTGATCGCGTCGCGGCTCAGCGCCTCGACGTCGATCGCGGTCCGGTAGTCGGTGAAGCTCGGGTAGCCGCCGCGCATCCAGACGATGTCCATGTCGGTGCCGGGCTGGCCCCGGGGCCGGACCGGCCGGTAGTTCCCGCGCCCCGAGCTCGCGGTCACGACCCGTGACACCCAGGTGTGGCCGCCGTCCGTGGTCCGGTAGACCTGGATCTCGAAGATGCCGCCGACTTGACGGGCCAGGAACACGCGGGACGGGTTCGCGTGGTCGAGCGTGACCCCGCCCGAGTAGTTGGGCTCGGCCGGGTCGCCGCTCATGCTCCCGCCGGCCCGGACGAACTCGTGGTCCACCCACCCGGTGCCCGTCCAGCGGGCGTAGTGGTAGCGGTGGTCGGTGTTGCTGGGGAAGGTGGCGAACACGACGATCGGGCGGCCGGCGGAGTCGAAGGCGACGTCGTGGATCCACGCCTTGACCCCGCCGTGCGCGGCCGCGTCGTAGACCTTGTCGGCCTGGGCCGGGGTGAACGGCAGCTTGCTGGCCGGCTCGATCAGCGAGCCATTCGCGTGGTAGAAGCTGCCGGCCCGGTAGCGCGCGTAGTAGATGCTCGTCACCAGGCTGCGGGGGTGGCCCTCGGTGAAGGCCAGGTGGAAGGTGTCGACCCCGTTGCTGGCGACCTTCACGTAGGGACGCTGCCCGGGAACGCTGATCAGCGTCCGCGCGGGCGCCCAGCTCAGGCCGTCGTCGGAGGTCGAGAAGGTCGGGTTGAAGTTGCCGCCCCGCCACAGCAGCCAGATGCGGTTGCCCTCGGCCGAGAGCTGCAGCGGGTTGGGATAGGTGTAGCCCCAGGTCCCTGCGGTGTTGGTGGGCACGGTCCGCTGGGGCTCCCAGGAGGAGATATCCTCCGGCGAGGTCGTGCGCCGGTAGTACATCGTGCCACCTGAGTGGGCCGACCAGAAGACCATGAGGTGGCCGTCGGGGCGCACGAGCAGGGAGGGGTTGGCGTGGTCGTCGATCTGGAACTTCGCCTTGACAGTGGTCACCACGCGCTCGCCGGTGTCGTGGTCGTAGCTGGCCACCTGGACGTCGCCGACGCCGTCGACCCAGCCGACGTAGGTGCGGCGGTGGGCGCCGACGTAGTAGACCGCCCGCGGGTCGCCGAACCAGCACCACGCCCCGCTCGGGTTGAGCTCGCGCTGCCGCAGCGAGAGGGCGGCCGCCTGCCCGGGGACGAGGGCCGCGGCGACGACCGCGGCGACGACCGCGGCGGACAGGACGACGGACCGGACGCGCGACACCAGCACGGGACACCTCCAAACGAGCACAGAGCCCAGCTGGTCGCCTGCTCTGTTTGAACGGCTTGTTATAGCAGGTTTCCGAACACTCGCTCAAAGCACCTCGAGACGAACAGGGCCGAAGGTCCCTGTCGAACGGTACGGATGGCCTGAACTACGCAGCCACCATGGTCGCGCCCGGGTCGCCGCGGCCAAGCGCTCGAGCACCTTGCCCGCGGCCTCCGAGCTGGCCCCCGAACCAGGCCGCATCCACCGCTTGGTGGATGCGAAGTCCAGCGGGTTGGTGGATCACCGCGGCTCGGTCGCAGGGCTCGACCCTGCCGCGCGCCGGACCACCTGGGAGCTGGTCCGGGCGATCAGGGCCAGAGGCACGACCGTCGTGCTGGTCACCCATCTGATGCCCGAGGCCGAGCAGCTCTGCGACCGCATCGCGGTGCTGGACCGTGGCCGCCTGGTCGCGCTCGACACGGCAGCGGCGCTGGCCCGGGCCAGGGCGCGACATGCCGACGGTCGTGGCGCTGGCCGAAGACGCGCCGTGGCCCACCAGGAGCGGCACGCTCGGGCTGGCGGTGGTGCTCGGAGCCTGGTACTGGGCCATGCGGGTCGCGACGCTGCACGGCACGCTCCACGTCGAGTCCGTCCCGGGCCAGGGCAGCAACCGCGCCATCGCCGCCAGCCTGCACGTCAGTGAGGCGACCGTGAAGACCCACCTGCTCCACGCCTCTGGCAAGCTCGGCGTCAGCGGCCGCACCGCCGCA
>WNFY01012161.1_pt1 | contig 11613 bp, 9 predicted proteins | sample 5400091 | NCBI WGS metagenome assembly WNFY01 (sample SAMN13153364, study PRJNA577476) | soil metagenome | isolation source: 60 cm soil or saprolite under grassland replicate 1 | place: USA:California | collected 2016-06-15
TGCTTGTTCTGGTGTATTATCTGCGCCGCTAACCTTCGTCTTCGGTTGATTCCTGCGGGCGCCGGTGGAAGTCTTCCAGCAAACGGCGTTGCCAGTCGATTGACTAGCGAGCTCCGCGCTCCTGTTCCAGGCTGAAAGGAGTTACTCCCTATGTTGTCCTACTTGATTTTCCTCTATCAATGGGTTTTGAAGCGATTGCCGAAAGCTTTCTCGATACCAATGGTGGTTTTGCTGGCCCTCTACTTCGCTTTCGCATTTCCGCTGTTAGCGATTCAGGTTGTTCCTGCGGCAGAGAGATGGATAGCCGGGCAAGTGCCGAACTATTCAATTCCTCGGCCTGCGTTCCTTCATATTCCACATGATTATTCCGTGGTGGGAGGAATCGTTTCTGCTCTACTGATCATTGTGGTGGCTTTGCTTGGCATTCTGCTGAGTTATGCCATCGCCGCAATCATCTATCGCGTGGTGCGCGGAAAGCCGATGAAGAGGCTGAGGCTTCATGAGCCTTCGCCGCTTCCCGCGGCTCCGGATGGGCGCGACGATGAGACGAACCCACTGGCTCAGTATGAAAGGATTGGGATCATTCTAGCTGGTGGAGGAGCGAAAGGAGCTTATCAAGCGGGTGCGATGCAGGCGATTTACGAATTTCTCGAAGAGCATCATGCGCTGCACAAAGTCCGGATGATCGCGGGAACCTCTGTAGGATCGTGGAATTCGCTCTTCTGGTTGGCGGGGATGGTCAAACGGCCTGACGAAAAGACTCCCGGCGTGCTCGAACAGTGGTGGCACCAGGTGGATGTAAAGAGCGTTATCAGGCCTGAGTTCTACGTACCGATGCGGCAAAACTATCTGCTGTCGGCCCAACCCTGGGAAGAAACATTCGTCAAACTTTTCAAAGATAATGCAAAGGCCAACGAGGTCTTGTCATGCCACATCAATCACGCAGCGCCGGGCAGCGATCATAACGCGTGCATGGACGCGATGCATTTCTATCTGACCCGTTCGAACGTGGCACTGGGAAAGCTCGAGTTCACGACCAATCGCAATGATTTGAGTAACATCGACAGGAATTTGCCTGTCGGCCTGCGGCCACGACAGAGAGCGACACCTGATGTCTGGAAAGCGGCGAAGTCGGTCGATGATCTGCATGATGCAGTGTTCGCCTCGATGGACATTCCTCCGTTATTCAAGAATGCCTTAATCGACGATGAGTTGTTCGAAGACGGAGGCGTAGTCGATAACCTGCCGATCAAGTTCGGGACTGAATTCGAGAATTGTGACTTGCTTTTCATCCTGCCTTTGAATGCCAGCTTCGCGCAAAAACCGGATCAGCGCTCAATTGTGAAGAGACTGTTTCGGGTCATGGACGTGCGTCAGGGCGTTCTGGAGCGGAATTCGTTCAAGATGGTCTATCTCTACAACGAGCTGGCTGCTTTGCGCGATCAGGCCGCGAAGTACCAGGAAATGGCGAAGGCCTACGAAAGCGCCTTAGGCGCAATTCAGAGTGAACTGAAATCCAGGGAAATTGACGTTGCTTCACTGACTGAAAGAATCGCGGGCGCAATTCAATCACAATCGGAGAACGGCAATCCGCAGATTATGAAAGAAGCGGCGCCAGTTGCGCCGACAGAGCAATTAGCCACCGAAGGATCGGCGATCAAACGCGCTCTCTATCGCAAGCACAAGATGGTACAGGTCTTTTCTATCTGTCCGGCTCCGGAATTAGTAATCAGCACCGCGGAATTCTGGAAGACGGCAGAATCGGGACAGGCTTTTCGCTTGATGTACAAAACGACAAACGACACGAAATGAATTGGAGCAATTCTTTTATCGCGACACTCCAGCTCCCGATTGGATCCGCATGGCGCTTGTCAGTCCCGAAGGAGAGGTCAGTTATCTGATGGATTTTTAACTGAAATGTACGTTGTGTTACTCGCGGTCCTGGTTCTTGCTCCTCCTGCGCTTGCGTTCAGAATGTCATCGTCTCCTGTGCGATTATTCGCGCTACCTCAGGATTAGGGCACGGGTCACGCATCTGGTAAGCTTCGTTCCCGAAATAAAAACCGAATTCCAGCGGGACTAACGAGTTGCTTACGAAAGGTGACCCGCAGACGATGTGATCCCCTTCGATGACTAAACCCAAAGAACGCACAGCATCTGAACTGTCCGAATGTGTGGGCGGGCGCATAGTCGGTGACGGAGATATTGCCAGTCTGGAAACCGCGAACGAAGGCGAGGTTGCTTACGTCGAGGATGAGAAGTTCTTTGAAGCAGCAAAGAACAGTAGGGCATCTTGTCTAATCGTTCCTATTGACGCCGCGGTAGATTCGCGCTGCCGCATTGAAGTCAATAATCCGAAGCTGGCTTTCGCCCTCATTGCGGAAATCCTGCACCCTTCAAAGAAACGCGAGCCTGAAATTCATCCGACTGCTGTAATCGCGGCCAAGGCTGAGATTGCTCTAAACGTTTTCATTGGCGCATTTGTTTGTGTCGGCGAAAAATCTGTAATAGGAAGCGGCACCCAAATACGTGCCGGCGCGAATATCGGTGATGGCGTCACGGTTGGCAAAGACTGTGTGATTCATCCGAATGTCTTTCTCGAAGACGGCGTGACCATTGGCAATCGGGTCGTCCTTCACGCGGGCGTAGTAATTGGCGCGGACGGCTTTGGATACGTGAGGGGCGACATCGGCTATCACAAGTTTCCACAGATAGGCACAGTAGTAATTGAAGATGACGTCGAGTTGGGTGCTAACACTTGCGTCGATCGCGCGGCGCTGGGCCGCACGCGCATTGGGCGAGGAACTAAGATCGATAACATGGTGCATGTCGGCCACAACTGCGACATTGGCGAGCGGGTCATCATCGCGGCGCAAACCGGTATCAGCGGCAGCGTGACGATTGAGGATGATTGCGTCATCGGCGGCCAGGTTGGCTTTGGCGATCATATACGCGTGCAGAGCGGTGCCATCATAGGCTCGAAGGCTGGAATACTTCCGGGCAAAATCGTTCGTAACGGAGTTTGGTGGGGCATCCCAATTCAACCGCTCGATGAATACAAGCGGTTGAACGCGCACATGAATCGCTTGCCACAGCTTCGCGAGGAGCTAAAAGAGCTTAAACAGCGCATCCGGCAATTGGAGTTACAGTCTCGGAACGAAAATGGTTGACAACGGAGCCCGATTTACGCGAATCTGAGGGCAAGCTTCGCCTGCAGCGAAGTCATCCCCCCAGAGAATTGCCAGTCATGAAAACCCCTTCAGCTCTGATCGCGCTGGTACTCTTTGTTTTTGCTGGCGCTCGTGCGCAATCACCTGAATCCGCCGATCCAATTAGTCGCCCACGTTCAGTGATTCAGGCAAGGTCCGCTAGTTCTTCAAAACCGTCAGTCGAGGTTCAATCCGGTCCATCACAGAAACCATCGGCACCAGTGCAAACTGGAACAGCCACCAGCGAAAAAATAACTGCAACCCCGAAACAGCAACCGGATGAACTCGCAACGCCGCGAGATGAAGCCGTCGCGATTTCTCATCGCCTTTCCCCAACCCGCCTCCGTCTGCGGATCAGCGAAGCCGAACGCTTGATGAAAGCTCGTCCTCTACCGACTGCCCTGACGGTACCTTCATTGGATTACGTGACGCTTGCAGCGCTATTGCCTGAGACATCACAGGTTCATCTAATCCGCATCGCTAAGGAAACTTTCTTAACCAAAGGCTCAGAGGTTTCATCGGTAACGTCGCATGGCTTGCCGGTTCAGATCCATATCTTGCGCGCAAATGGCGTGAACACCGCGGTCACAATTTTCGATGGCCAGAATCGCTCGCTGTTGCCGCTGGTCGTGGAATTTCCAATCGAGCGACATGGCGTCTTTCGCGAGATGGCCTACTATACTTCGGCGCATCCCGCTTTGCTTTCGCCGGACCTCGTCAAGTCAGGCCAGATCTATGTTTCAGCGATGGTCGACCTGGCCGCGAAGCGTTTACGCGAACGTGGCGCACCCGTGACCCAAAACATCATCAATGTTGCCAAGCGCCTTTGCATCGTCGAGCACGTCGATCACGATCGCTTCCGCAACGAAAATCGGATCGCGCTGTTCGAAGAGATTTATTCGTTGTACGCGCTGAACGAACTGGACACCTACCGTTATTCCGTCAGCTCAGCCGGCGCGGGCGGAATGGTGCAGATGATTCCGTGGGCTTATCAGCTCGAGCGGCAACGCCATCCCGGCGTGGGCTTGAATCCCGATTTCGTGTTCGGGATGCGCAACCACGGCAACGCGCTCGAGGCGATGCTGCTTTACATGCAGGACACCTGGAACGATTTGATTGCGAACGAAGACGTTCAATCGGCGATGACTGCAAAACAGGCAACACCTACTGAACTAATGGCAGCCGCCTATAATTCAAACGCCGCGAAGCTGCTCGGTTACATCCGGCGAGCGGGAGCCGGATGGCGCACATTGATTCCGCGCGAGACACAAATCTACCTGCAGATTTATCAGTCGCTGGATAGCTTGATGCCGGTGAAGAAGCACGAATAACGCACTATTGCATCAACCGATCATTTCAGTCTATAACAGCGTGCCGTTAAGCTGGTCTCCCCAGAAACAGGCACGCTGTTTTTGTATGCCAGCGGACTGAAGCCTTCAGAAATCGTTGAGCAATCGCGAATTTGCGGTTTCGCTTTCGAGTTTAGGCATGGCCGCGGCCGCGCAAACTCCGGCCGCGACTGCACCACCCCAGGAAAAGACGGTCGATCAAACGCGCAAGAACATTCAGGTGCTTAAAGGCCTGCCTGAGTCGCAGTTAGTTACAGTGATGAACTTCGTGGCGGCGTCACTCGGCCGGCGCTGCGATTTTTGTCATGTGAACAAAGGCGGCAATAACTGGGTCTGGGAGGCCGATGATAAGGAAGAAAAGATCACCGCGCGTTCGATGATGAGAATGGTTTTGGCGATCAATAAAGACAATTTCCGCGGCAGCACAGGAGTGAGTTGCTACACCTGCCATCGTGGCCGCACTTCGCCGCTGAGTATTCCGCTGTTGCCACTGCCAACGCCGCCGCGACCGCAGCCGCCTGCCGCGGGTCAACCAAATCCCACGCCCACGCCAACTCCAGGTCCAACCGCGGATCAGGTTTTGGCAAAGTACATCGATGCCGTTGGCGGTCAGGCAGCAATAGACAAAATGAAGACCCTTGTAATGATCGGAACCTATGCTGGGATAAACGGCCAGGCGTTGCCCTACGAGGTTTATATGACGGCGCCTGACAAGTTCTACATCAAAGTAACTACTCAACAGGGAATGACCGAGAGAGGTTTTAACGGCACGGCTGCCTGGGAGAAAAGTGCGCGTGGCGCCAATGAACTTATGAATCCCGTGCTCGATGACCTGAAGTCGATGTTTCTCTTCTTCCGCAACATCAAACTCAAGGAGCAGTTCACGGGGATACGGATGGGAGGCAAAGAGAAGATTGGCAACAGCGACGTCTACGTCGTCGCTGGCCGAACCCCCGACAAGAAGGTGGAGCGTTTGTTCTTCGATGCCGGGACCGGTCTCTTGTTGCGCCGCATCACTTATACCGAAACGCCGATAGCTATCATTCCGGAGCAGATCGACTTCGAAGACTACCACGACGTGGAAGGTGTGAAGCTTCCTTTTACCGTGAAGGTAGCTTCGGTTGAGCCGGGACTGGTGTCAACGCGCAAATACAGCGAGATTAAACTGAATGTCCCGGTGGATGACTCGAAGTTCAATATGCCTCTGGCGCCTGCAAAATCGTCAGCGCCGCCTGAGTTGAGTAGTGCGGATGATAAGGAGCTGCAACGACACCTGGGCGAAAGTGTGACTATGCATGGCAGGTTTTCGCTGCGTGGAAAAACGGGGCCTTTCATTCTGGTTGGTGATCGGCCGATCTATCTTCAGGCGATCAGTTCATTCGTTTGGAGTGACATCTACGCAAAAATGGAGGGCCGAGACGTTCGCGTCACCGAAACGCTTCGCTTCGCTCGTTATGAAAACAGCTCGCAGAAATCTCTACCTGCTGCGCGATCATCGGACCATTTCTATTTCGAGGCCGAGACGGCGCGGATCGAGTTAACTCCTTTATGACCGAGTTTCATCGCGGATTCCAGATCGACGCAAACCGACGCATCGCAAATCAATGACGGCCGATCAAATCAACGGGCAATTTGCTACCAGAAAAGTCAGCGTGCTGGGACGTTTGGTTCCGGCATTCTCATACGCGATTCCATCAACGGCGGCAGCGGTGAGCGCAGTTCTTCTCATGGGCGTCATGCATGCGATTCGAATGGAGGGAGCTGTTGGACTTGCTGCTGTTGCCGAAGACATGGCCGAAGCTAACCTTCCCATACTGATTGCACTCTCATTTGCGATTGCGGTAGGCGTGATCGGCATCGTGGTCGCTATAATTCGCTTATTCGTAACGACGACTACAGCTTCGCCGTCCGCCTGGTTCTTGCTAATCGCCGGCGGCCTGGGCCTTACGCCGCTATTGTTATTGTGGAAAGCCGAATCGCTCTTGGTAGAAGGCATGTCAGGAAAAAATATTGCATCCATGGCATCGAGCATCGAGTTCTGTTTGACGCTAACAATCGTTATTGCTGTAGCCGTCGACTTGATTCTGTTGGTTGCTTCGCTTGTGCGTCTGCCCGCCATCCTGCGAGCAAAGCGGAACTATGCGCCCTTGATTGTTCTCGTGTTGATGTTAGTAGCAATGATTGGAATGGCAATCGCTTTTCAGACGCGAACTTCCTGGCTACACCAGGTTAGACTGACGGAAAGATTTTGATGTTTACTCGCATTCTCGCAACTGCTCATCCAGATGTTTCAGCGCCAGTTCGAGCTGCGCACGATAACGCGCATTCTTCACTACCTTCAAACGACTGACGGTTTGCGCGCGTGACAGCAAGAGTGATTGTTTGCGCGACTTTTTCTCTCGCTCATGCGGAGACAAGCGAGACTCGGCGGCCGCGTCTCTGGCAGCTTCCGCGGCTCCCAACTGATCTTCAACCGATTTACTTTCCCACTCGCGCGCCATAAGTCAAAACAATCCACGCACCCAGCCGCCGTCAACCTGCAATGTCACGCCGGTAATGTACGAAGCGCGCTCGGAAGCAAGGAATGCAACTGCGGAGGCAATCTCTTCGGCCGATGCCATCCTCCGCATCGGAGTTTGGGCCGCCCAGGAATCAATTAGCTCCTGCTTGGATTTGCCCATCGCTTTGCTTCGCGCTTCAGCCAGTTCGTCCTGACGTTCAGTCAGGGTATAGCCGGGTGCGACATTATTTACGGTCACACCCTCAGCCGCAACTTCATTCGATACCGTCTTGGCCCAACCGGTCAATCCTGCGCGCACAGTGTTTGAAAGCAGCAACCCATCAACCGGCTGCTTCACTGAGATGGAGGTGATATTTATGATGCGACCCCATTTGCGCTCGCGCATCCCGGGCAGAACAAGCCTGGCAAACCTGATCGCCGAAAGGGCATTGAGTTCGAAAGCGTGCCGAAACATGTCCATATCGGTATCCGCAAATGTGGTCGCGGGTGGGCCGCCCGCGTTGGTCACGCATACGTCGATGCGGCCGGCACGTTCCAGGGCCAGATTAACAAACGCTTCCGCCTCTCCGCCGTTAGTTACATCGGCACGAATGCCGGCGACGTTAGCGCCCGTTTCTTCATGAATGGCCTGCGCAGCTTCCGAGGCGCGCCGTTCATCGCGAGAGCAAAGGAACACCCGAGCGCCTTCACGCGCCAGCTCGCGGGCGGCGGCGTAGCCAATACCGCGGCTGGCAGCCGCGACTATTGCAACCCGGTCTTTTAATCCGAAATCCATTCGTCAGTTCCTTTCAATCAAGTCAATTAATCAAAAGCGGATCATCTAAATCGGCGCATGACACCTTGCTCGACACGTGAAGTTCGAATGGCAGGAAGGCGCATTTAGTATTAGTCCTTCACAAGTAAGCAAAACGATCGTATACATTAATAATCGGAAGCAGACCTTCCAGAAGGAGCTTTTGGATCCTCTAGAGAAGGATGGAATCGTGTACGATTTGCTTTTCCCGCAATGAACGTCAGGTGTCTGCTTCACGAACTACATCTTAATCTTTCGCATCCGATCCCACACCGATGAATCGGTAGCCTATTATCATTCGTCCGTTGCGGGGATAGGTTCGACCGATCGTGTTTCAAGTCCTGCAAGACAAGCAGCAAGCAATCCCGCCGGATCGTCGTCATAGAAAACTCGGGCCTTCGTCTGTTTCTGAAACGTCTCGACTAGCTGGGCGACTTCGTCAGCCACTCCGCCGCTGCCGGTCAGACAACCGATAATCTTTCCCTCGTCGTACGCAATTGTGAATTCGTTAAGCGAACCGATGCCGCCGGCAATGATCAGCACGATGTCGCACGAGCGCACGAGCACGACATTGCGGCCTTTCAATCCAAAGCCGGTGTAGATAATTGCTGCGCAAGCGTCGATTGGCAAGCGGTATCGCGCCACATGTTCGTGTTCATCGTGCGCCGGAGAAATGCCGATGTGGAGTGCGCCCCCATCGCGCGCGGCCTTGCCGGTTGCGTAGACCAACCCCGTGGTGGCGCCTGTCAAAACGATTACGTCTCGGGCTGCGATGGCTTGGCCCAAGGCCACTGCTTTTTGATTAAGCAGCGCCGAAGAATCTTCCGCGGATCCCATTAGACCGACTTTGATCTTCATGTCTATGCCAGATCCATTTCAGGTCTTAGCGCCGGGCTACTGCCCGCCAAAGTCCTTCTTACCGGACGAGATAGGCGGCGGTAGCCGGCCACTAAACTTCTTCAAGATCTGGCTTGGAATTCCTCGTCGCAGCCGTCGGGCGGTAGCTCTCCTCTAACCTGGCAGTCTTTTCCCTTCGATCCCACCATCGCTGGGTGGCGAACCAAGCCAATCCCGGCAGCACGAAGAAGGCACCTACTCCCATTGTCACCGCGCGCGGTGAGAAGCCAAATCGATCCATTAGCTCGCCGACGATGAAGTTTGATGCGGCCATGGTCAACGTCAGTAAAGCAAGCTCCGCCGCGAATACTCGGCCGCGAAATTGATCTTCGACCGCGCGTTGCAGCAATACGGTCGAAAACACCCAGAGAATGCTGCCACCGGTATGTGCGATAAGCAAGAATAGGAGGGCCAAACCAAAAATCTGCGAGCTGCCAAAGGCGACATAGAAAATTCCACCGATTAGAAACGCGACCCCGATAGCCGCCTGCATCTGTTTGCGAGTTTCGCCGGCCCAGCGACGCGCGACCATCGGTCCAATAGCCGTGCCGATTCCGCGCGCGGTAAACAATACGCCTATGCCGGTGGCAGTCTTACCCGCGACGGGAAAAATTCTCTCGCCAAAAACGGCGAGCAAAGTGAGAATACCGCCCCCCATGCCCCAGGCCGGCTTAACCATCAGATAAGCGAGCACGCGCGGGCGGTGCTTGACATAGCGCGCGCCTTCAATTGTGTCGCTTATGCCGAGAGCTTTACCGATACTGAGCTTGACTTTGGCGCGTGCCGGACGCTTGGGAAAGCGCACGCGAGTAATCAGCAATGCGGAAATCATGAACGTCAGCGAATCAAGTACGAAAGCTGCGTTCGTACCGAACCAGCCCGCCACGAATCCACCCATCGCGGCGCCAAGCGTGAGCATAACTGACCAAGTCACCGAAGAAATAGCATTGGCTGCAAGCAGCTCTCGATCCGAAACGATTGAAGGAATTGCGGCGGTCTTTGCCGGCTCGAAAAATGCAGAGAACGCCAGCTGAAGCACGGTCAGAACATAAATCAGCCACATTTGATCGGGACGCCGCACCAGCAGAAAGCCGAGCACTACCACCGCGCGTAGCAAGTCCGCTGTAATCATGATCGAACGCCGGCTGAATCTGTCGGCAGTCACACCGGATAGCGGACCCATCACGACGCTGGGAAGAAAACGCGCGACCATAATCAAAGCGACCGAGCGACTCGAGCCTGTCAGTCTCAGCGCGATTGTGTAAACCGCGATCGTATCGAACCAATCGCCCATCTGGCTGACAACCTGCCCCAGCCAAAGCAAGCGAAACCCGCGGTTGTCGCGGATCAATTCAAGGTAACTCACGGTTGGCGCGCGTTCGCGACTAATTTGAGCGGGCGTGCTCATCTTTCCTGAAATGGTAAGAGAAGTGAAAGGTGCACTTTGGAAATGGTGCTTGTCAACAGATTAGACGAGCGCTTCCTGGCGGTCGGACTGCGCGACTGACCGAACCTTCATTTTGACCTGTCAGATTGAATCCGGGCTGCTAACCTACCTCGACACAACGCAGAATTTAGTGTGATCGCGGTAAACGAGGTCCCGGCACACGCCTTGATAGGTCGCCAAATGCGGCTAGGAGGCGTTAACCGCTGATTGGGCTCACCGCACTGAGTCCGCTAGCCGCATAAAAACTTTTTCGAAGGAGCAGAAGTATGTCGCAACACTCCAGAATCAATAGCCGTTTCCTTCGATCCTAAGAACACCCCAGTCGGCGAATACACCCCAGCAGTTCGCCTGCTTGCCCAGTCATGCGTCGAAAGCGAATTATCGAATGACTCACGGAACTCGCTTTCGGCGCAGACTCATTGCGCTAAGAGCGAGAAATCGATTCGGTGGAATAGGGTTGATGACAGAGACCTGATTGCACGGTAAGCAACGGCCGCCGATGAAACTAACAAACACTTCTAATTCCATTCGCACGTTAAAGGGGTACTTTATCGGTATGCTCCTGGCCGGTGGAATCACGTGTGTTTTGGCCATTGCCCGTGGCTTTACATTGTCGCGAATGCATTGGGGCGAGTTGATTTCACTGCTGGCGCCTGGGATTATGGCTGTCGGTGCCGGCTTTCTGACGTACAAGAGTTACTTTGGGTACGTCACCGCGAAAGCCCTGGAACTCGAAGAACTAAACGGGTTACACTTGGCAACTATCGAAGCGCTGGCGACCGCGATCGATGCAAAGGATCAGACGACGCATTGTCATGTGCGACGGGTGCAAATCTACGCGACCGGCCTTGGTAAAGTCCTCGGATTGTCAGCGGCCGAGCTGACTGCGCTGAATGCGGGCGCCTTGCTGCACGACGTGGGCAAGCTGGCAGTTCCTGATCACATTCTAAACAAACCCGGTGCCCTCAGCGCTGCTGAATTCGAAAAAACGAAAGTCCACACGGTCGTGGGTGCCGAGATTCTTAGCCGGGTAGATTTTCCTTATCCGGTGCTGCCGATTATCCGACACCATCACGAACGATGGGACGGTCGTGGATATCCCGATGGTTTGAAGGAAGAACAAATTCCGATTACAGCGCGAATCATTTCAGTTGTTGATTTTTTCGATTCAGTGCGTGAGGATCACCCTTTTTATCCCGGCATGACGCGTGACAAAGCTGTCGAATTGTTGCGCAGCTATTCCCACACTCGTTTCGATCCGAAAGTTATTGATTCGTTCGTAGAGCACCTTTGTGAATTTGAAGCCGAGGTTGCTGCTCGAGGGCTGGACTATCAAACCCGGATAAGCGCATCCGGCAGTCCGATCGCCTCAGCGGAAGAACAGGTAGTCCGCTTAC
>WNFY01013068.1_pt1 | contig 11613 bp, 5 predicted proteins | sample 5400091 | NCBI WGS metagenome assembly WNFY01 (sample SAMN13153364, study PRJNA577476) | soil metagenome | isolation source: 60 cm soil or saprolite under grassland replicate 1 | place: USA:California | collected 2016-06-15
CTCTCACAACTCGAGCAACTGGCCAGGCGTCGATACGTTGGGCCTTTCACTTTTGCGCTGGTCCACCTGGCCCTGGGTGAAAAGGAAAAGGCAATTGACGATCTCGAGCGGGCCTATCGCGAACGGGCCGATCCCGGTATTGTCGGGATCAAAGTCGAGCCGCTGCTCGATCCATTGCGCGGCGATCCACGATTTGAGGGTTTGGTCGCGAAGGTCACTGGCACCGCTGGTAACTAGCTTTTCTTCACGGGGACTCAAGACAAATTCTATCCGTCATTCCGGAGATTAGCCATAAGGGCAGGCGCCGCTACGCCCTCGCCGCTTTGCTTTTCATCGAGCATCCCTTGCTGCGGCCTCGTTTCATCGGTCCTTCCGAAGCGATTGCGAAATCGACTTGCCGTTTGAAGGCATCGACCCGCACAACAAAGACGCGCACCTCGTCGCCGACACTGAATCGTTTGCGTGATCGTCTCCCAACGAGCTGTCGTCGGCGCACGTACACGTCGTGCACCAGGCGCGGATCGTCCGGGACAACGTAATAAAAATTGCGCGAATGTTGCAGCGTCCCGACGATTTGTATCGTGGGCGCGTTCCAAAATTCGGTGTCATTTTTTTTGGTTCCTTTTTTTGTTGAGGTTGGATTGTTTAGCTGCATTAGCTGCAATCCAGTTCCGCACGGAACCAGGAACCATCCTCACGCTTCTACTAACCAGTCGTCCTCGCGTCAAACTTTTTTCCCGACGAATGAGGAATAAACCGCGACTTTTGTTGCGCTGGCGGCCCATGTAAGGCGACCACAGTTCGCCAGTCTTTCGATTCCTAACTCTGTAGCATTCATCGAAAGGTCTGTTATGAAAAAAAGCTCTTCTTCGGCAACAGCTCGCGTCACGATCGGCACACTCTTTCTGATAAGCAGCATTGCTCTATTTTGCCTGACACCGCTCATCGGCACACGCGCGCAAAATCCTTCCAGCGGCACAGTTGGTCCGGCTCCGGGTGGTCCTTCGGCGACCTGGCAAGGGACGGCGACAGCTCCCGGCGGTGGGGTGAACACCGAAGCCGCATGCATCGATGGCGTGAACTGCGAAGTTTACACTCTCACGGTCGCTGGCACTCAAGCTGGATGGGTCGGTCAAAAGGTCCAGGTTCTATTGACTTGGGCGAGTAGTCTGAACGAATACGACATCTGGATTCACCAAGGTACTTTGAACGGGCCGCTGGTAAACTCAGCCATGAACGGGCCGGGCCTTACGAATCAGACTACATTCATTGACGTAGCGCAATGGGGCACCGGCGTCTTCGTCGTCCATGTTGTGTACGACACCACGCCAAACGTAACCGATCATTACACCGGTAACGCGAGCGCGGTACCACTAATACCCGTGCCGCCGCCTGCCGCACCTCAGGATACAGGCCCAAAGATCGGGTACGAGAACTTTGAGGCGCCCGGGGTTCTAACCCAGGTTACATCGACAAGCTCAGGCGGCCTTACCGTTGAATATATGGGACGCGGCGCGGGCGAGCCCTCCGTGGGCAGCGACTGGAACACCGGGGTAGCGAACTTCCAGTCGGACCTCGAGACTTTGTTTGTCACATTCGATGATTCATGCTCGCTAACCAACCCCAAAGCGATCTGGGTGAACCGCCGAGCGCCTACATCTCAGTTCATCGATTCTGATCCTATCGGCTTTACTGATCGCCAAACAGGCCGCGTGTTCGCCGGCGAGCTGACACTGCTCAGTCCTGATACCGTCAAGATCTCGCATACCGACGACGACGGCGTTACGTGGGTGCCAGACCAGTCGGGCGGAATCGCATCGGCGGTTGACCACGAGACAATCGGCGGTGGACGGTATCATGCCCCGCTGATTCCACCGCCTCCACCGGCTTATCAGAACGCGGTCTATTACTGCTCGCAGGACATCGCGACGGCCTTGTGCTCGAGAAGCGATGATGGCGGATCGACTTACGGTCCTTCTGTACCGATTTACAACCTCACCGCATGTGGCGGCTTGCATGGTCACGTGAAAGTCTCTCCGGTCGACGGAACAGTCTATGTTCCAAACAGGCAATGCGGTAACTCGCAGTCGGTGGTTGTATCGCAGGATAATGGAGTAACCTGGGCAATCCATCCTGTTCAGAATGGTACTAGCAATGCCGTTCCCGGCACGATCGGGACGGGTGACGATCCGGCGATTGGAATCGATAGCAACGGACGTGTTTATTTTGCTTTCTCCAACGCCGGCACAGCCGCGTCTGTTGCCACGTCTGACGATTTTGGCGTCACTTGGCAGAACATCTTCGACGTGGGCGCAGTTTACGGAATAAACAACGCAGCGTTTCCAGCGGCGGTTGCCGGTGACGCCGGTCGCGCCGCTGTTGCTTACTATGGCGCGAACTCGGGGACAGGAGATTCGAACTCAGGCTCATTTACTGGCCTCTGGCATCTTTATGTTGCGCACACCTTCGATGGAGGCGCGCACTGGACGACCTCCGACGTGACACCGAGTTTGCCGATGCAGCGCAGCGGCATCTTGAGGGGCGGCGGTGCCGACATCGTTCGGAACCTGCTCGACTTTTTCGACATCACGATTGATCGAGACGGTCGCGTTTTGGTTGGGTACGTGAACGGATGCTCGGGCGGCCCATGCGCGCAGGCAGCACCGACGGCACACGGCAACACCTACAGCGCGACAGCAACAATCGCCCGGCAGTCCAGCGGCAGACGCATGCTCGCCGCCAAGGATCCTGCGACCACCAAGTCCGTGCCTGGAATGCCATTCGTCACACAGCGCCGAATCGGTCCTGTTGTCCACCTCGCATGGAATGAGGCCGATACCGGCAACTCGCCCATTAGCAAATACAAGATCCTAAGGGGCACCGCGAGTGGGACAGAGCGCTTACTCACAACGGTGAAGGGAACTCAAACCAAATACGACGATTTGTCTGCCTCGGATCCGACGAAGACCTACTATTATAAGGTCGTGGCGATCAACAAGGTTGGACAATCTTGCGCGAACAATGAGATCGCCGCGCCCAACGTTGGCACGACCTGCGACGGGATCATTATCCACCAGAACGATCCGACTCATCCGGAGGCTGCGGGTGGCACTGTTGGCCTTCTACCCGCCCCGGAGCTTCTGATTGATTACATCGCGGTCGGAGAGCCGCCTGGAACGAGTAACCTGATGTTCAAAATGAAAGTGGAGGATCTCTCCACTATACCGCCGAACAGCCGATGGAGGATCGCCTGGAACTGGTGGACACCCACGAGCCAAATGTACTACATTGGAATGACTAGCGACCAGAATAGCGCCGTGACCTTCGAGTACGGCACACTTGCGGACGCCGGCGTTCCGGCCGTTCTCGTTCTCGGGGAGACGAAGGTTGGAGTGCCCGACGGTAATTTCAATGCTGACGGCACAATCACCATGTTCGTGCCGAAGTCCGCTGTTGGAAATCCGCTGCCTGGAGATCTGATGGGCGCCATCGGCGGAAAGACAATCACTGGCGACACGCCTGCCACTAATACCTTCGAGCGCTCGACCGCGTTCGTGGACCATACTTTCATCAAAGGGCAGGCCGACAACAGCTACCCGCCTGCGACCTACACCGTGGTGGGCAATGTCGCTTGTCCGTAACCATTCACTATGAAAAAAATCTCCTCTTCAATAAAAGGCGACCACAGTGGCCGTTTCCCCGATTCTTAAGGCGAAGAATTTAGCGAGGCCTTCCTATGAAAAAAATCTCTTCTTCAATAACCGCGCGCGCCACCATCGGCGCGCTTTTTCTTGTAATCGGCGTTTTCCTGGTTGTGTTCGCGCTCTTCGCAACCGGGCTACGCTCGGCGACGCCTAGCGCAGGTACACTTAACCCTGGCGGCCCGACCGTGAGTTGGGCGGGCACCGCGGCTGGCGGCGGTTCGCTGGACGAAAGCACATGCGTCGAAGGCGTAAACTGCGATACCTTCACCCTCACCTTATCCGGCACACCGACTGATTGGACCGGCCTGAAAGCACGTATCGTCATTAGCTCTCCCGATCCTACGGGAGCTACCGATTACGATCTGTACGTGCACAAGGGCGACAACTCCGGACCAGTGGTACCAGGCGGAATCTCGGCGAACAGCGGAACGCCCCCGGAAGTTGTCGATCTTGATCCCAGCGATCCCGCTATTGGCACCGGCCAGTTCTCTGTGCACGTGGTTTATTTTAGTGCCACTGCCGCCTTTCAGTATTCCGGCAGCGCGAGCGCAATATCTTCATCAAGTGCGTCTGCACTAATTCCCACGGCGCCTCAGGATACTGGCCCGAAGATCGGGTTCCAGAACTTCAGCGCCCCAGGAACCTTGGTGCAAGTCGCATCGAGCAGCCAGGGACCTACAGCGCACACCGTGGAATACATGGGCCATGACGCGGGCGAACCCTCCATTGGGAATCACTGGAGTACCGGCGTAACAAATTTTCAGTCGGACCTCCAAACGCTATTCATAAAGTTCGATGATACCTGCCCGTCAACCGGCCAGACTGCGACCTGGTATAACAGTGCGGCGCCGACATCTCTGTTCGTCGATTCTGACCCGATCGGCTTCACCGATCGTCAAACCGGTCGGGTATTCGCAGGAGAGCTGACTCTGTTATCACCGACGTGCAAGGTGTCATTTACAGATACAGACGGTCTTGATCCCGTCAAGTGTCGACCACGAAACAATCGGGGGTGGTCCGTATCATGCGCCGATTCCTGCACGTCCGCCGGGCACGATCTATCCCAACGCCGTCTATTATGCCTCCCAGTCGCTGGTCGTGCTCAATGTCCCGCAAGCCTCCAGGAGCGATGATGGTGGACTGACATTTGGGCCATCCGTCTTGACAACGTCGGCCTGTGGCGGCCTGCACGGCCACATCAAGGTTGCACCGGACGGCACCGTCTTCATCCCGAACAATAGCTGTAGTGGCGAGGGCGCTGTGTTGGTGTCGGAAGATAATGGGATCACATGGAGCATACGCACGGTGCCCGGCACTACCTCCATCCCCGCCCTACAAGATCCGCAGGTTGGCGTTGATAATAACGGCCGAGTCTATTTTGTAATGTCTAGTGCTACTAGCACTGGCTCTCAAGCAGTTGTCGCAACATCGGACGACCATGGTGTGACGTGGAACAACGTCTTTGACGTGGGCGCGATTTATAAATTGCAAAACGTGTTTTATCCTGCGGCGGTGGCAGCCGACGCAGGCCGTGCCTCCGTCGCTTTCTACGGCTCAACGACAGGTGGAGACGGCTCGGCAAACAGTTTCAATGGTGTCTGGCATCTCTACGTTGCAAATACATTCGACGGAGGATTGCACTGGACGACGACTGACATAACTCCGAACGACCCGATGCAACGCGGTTGTATATGGGCGCATGGCGGTGCCGATATCTGCCGCAATCTGCTCGACTTCTTCGACATGACCGTTGACAGCGAGGGTCGCGTCGAAGTGGGGTACGTAGATGGGTGCGCCGATGGCACCTGCGCTCAGGCAGCGCTCACCGCAAAGGGCAACGCCTACACGGCGAGAGGTGTAGTCGCACGACAGTCGAGCGGACGCCGGCTGATCGCTCAGTTCGACCCGCCGAAGCCGCTAAGCGCTAAGTCGGCACCCGGCATGCCGTTGGTCACAGAGCGACGCGTCAATTCAGTAGTCCACCTCGCATGGTCGGAGGCCGATACCGGCAATTCCACAATTAAGAAATATCAGATATTGAGAGGCACAGCGAGTGGCGCTGAGACTCTGCTGACGACCGTTTCGGGAAGTCAAACAACTTATGACGACCTGACCGCCACCACTATTGGCACGACTTACTATTACAAAGTGCAGGCGGTTAATAGCGTCGGCGCATCATGCGCTAACAATGAGATCGCCGCGCCCTACGTGGGTGACACATGCAGTGGCTTGATTGTCCAGCAAACTCCGACGGGACATCCGGAACAGGCGGCGCAAGGACAAGCTCCTGCCTCGCTTGCCATCGACTACATCGCAGTCGGTGAGCCGCCCGGAACAAGCAACCTCATGTTCAAGATGAAAGTAACGAGCCTCAGCTCACTGCCGACCAGCAGCCGCTGGAGGATGGTCTGGAACTCGTACGCGTCGCCAGGCGAACAGTTCTACGTTGGCATGAGAACGGATCAGAACGGAGCTGTCACCTTTGAGTATGGGACTGTCGCCACCGCCGTCGTCGGTCTGGTGATTGGCGTCCCGACAGAAACTCCGATCGGAGCCTTGCCCGGCAGCAGCTTCAACGCTGACGGAACGATCACGCTCATCGTCCCGAAATCCGCCGTCGGCAATCCACAGCCCGGTGATCTGCTCGGAGCCGTTAACGGAAGGACGTTCACCGGCGATACCAGCGAGACGCAAAACTTGGAGCGTTCGACCCTGCTGGTAGACCATACGTTCGTTAAAGCGCAGAGGGACAATGGCCATCCGGCGGCCACATACATGTTGGTCGGCAATGTCGCTTGTGGAGGGGCTACTCCTACACCCACACCAAAGCCTCATAAGAAATAACTACTCCAAAGCCTAAGCCAACTCACCCTCCACATCCTTAACCGTTTCTTATCTAAAACGGCTGGCGATTAAACAGCGCGCTGAAACGTTGCTGCTGTTGTTCTGGCACCTCAACAGCGACCTTGTGATGTTGTTGTGCGTTCCCGGGGACTAATTTTTCTTTTCAAAAGCTGAGCGACCTTCTCGTACAGATACTTTTTCGCGATTCGCGGAAGTAATTGTCGATCTCAACTTTCGTCGGGATCGCCGAAAAATCCTTCCCCGAGAGGCGTCCAAGCGAGCCCGGGTTCTTCGATTCCTCATACGTAACACAGGAGATCTCATGAAAAAAAATCCTGCTTCGCAGTCCGGCCTTTTCAATCCCCGCGTCTTATTAGCTTTTAGTCTTTGTTCAGTTGGCGGCATGCTGGCAATGCTCAGTTTTGCCTCAACACCGTCGAGCGGAACGCTGACCGACACGTCCGGCCCCCAGACTTACACGGCCGGCCCGTTTTTCGTGGCCAATCCCACGCCGGTCATCGAGGTTGACGCGGGCCCCGAATGTTTCGGCTCAGAACAGCCTTGCGATGATTATGCACTGACGGTGACGTTGCCGTCTGGTTACGCCGCCGCGCATCCAAACGCCGCGGTCCAGGTCACGATGAGCTGGACCGATAACGGCAGCGGCGCCTCGGACTATGACCTTTACATCTACAAAAATCCCCGCAGCGATTGCAGCCCCCAAGATTGCACCAGCACGGACGGTACGCAGGCGGCCGATTTTCAATCGGCCAGTAGCGCTAACCCTGAGATCGCCAACATCGGCGGGCTGGCCGATGGCACCCACAACTACACCGTGGTGGTGGTGCCGTTCACACCGACTGGCGAGACGGTCCACGTGAAAATTGAATTGCTACCGGGTTCCGCTGGCAGCAGCACGCCCTTCGGCGGCGCGGACCCCACGACGCCGGGCATCCCGCGCTATCAGAATTTCTTCGCACCCGACGGCACCTCTGCTCAGAGCAGCGAGGGCGAATTCAATATCGGATTCAACCCCAAGACCGGCCGCATCATGACGATGAATCTCGGGCCGGTCTGGCGCCTGACTCCGCCTGAACTTTTGAGCCCGGCCAAGCCGGAGTGCTGCGAAGCTCTCTGGGAAGATAAAGACAATCCGACGACCAACATAGGCCTCGATCCGATCCTGTTTACGGATCAGAAGACCGGGCGGACCTTTGTCTCTAATTCGACAGCCGGCGCCAACGCTGTTTACGGATACAGCGATAATGACGGCGACCTGTGGGTCCCGCTTGCTGCCTCCCCGGCTAACGGCGGTACCGATCACGAAACCATTGGTTCCGGGCCGTATCCCGCGGCATTGAGCGCGCTGTCCACGCCAGTCAACCAGGGCGAGGCTGTGTACTACTGCTCCCAATCATTCCCTCTCGGCCCCGCCGCCTGCCAACGCAGCGATACTCTCGGCGCTAGCTACGGCCCGGGTGTCCTGGCCTACCAAGGTAACGGGATCACGCAATGCCACGGTCTGCATGGCCACGTCCATGTGGCTCCAGATGGCACCGTCTGGCTGCCGGTCAATCAGTGCGGAGGAGCGCAGGGCGGCGCGGTGAGCACAGATGGGGGCACTACATGGCAGGAGTTCATCGTCACGGGCAGCATCTCGCAGACCCAAGGTGCCGATCCTTCCATCGCCCTCGACTCCGATAGCACCGCTTACTATGCCTATGTAAATAACGAACCGGTTCCGGCCGGTAATACGCCCGAGGGCCATGTCCATGTCAAGGTCAGCACGGACCGCGGTAAGACTTGGATCAATGATTTCGACCTCGGCACATCTCACGGCATCGTGAACGCTGCGGAGATCGAGGCGGTCGGCGGCAGCTCCGGCCGCGCGGCCGTTGCCTTCCTCGGCACCGATAGGCCAGGCGACTATCAAGCCATCGGTTTCCCGGGCAAATGGTATGCGTTTATCGCCACCACCTACGACGGCGGCCAGACCTGGACGACCGTCAACGCCACACCCAACGATCCCGTTCAGAGCATGACCGGCATCTGGCAGCAGGGTGGCAGCCATCAGGACCGCAATCTTCTTGATTTCACCGAAATCACGGTGGACGACAAGGGCCGAGTGCTTTACGGCTACAGCGACGGCTGTGTGAGCGCTGGCTGCATCGCCGGCAGCGCAGCCAACGATTTTACTGCCTTCATGCGTGTGGCACGGCAGTCCGGCGGAAAGAGTCTGTTCGCTAGTTTTGACACGGCCGAACCAGTAGCGCCGAAACCCCCCTGCCTGTCTGGTACGCGCGATCCCGCTGCTTCGCATCTGACTTGGAAGGCCCCGGACAACGGCGGCTCCGACATTATTAATTATCAGATCTTTCGCGGCACATCGCCGGGCGGTGAAGTGCTCCTGGGCCAGACCGGCAATGCGAAGACCACCTTCGACGACACCACCGCCGATCCATCTGTGGCGCACTACTATTATGTGGTAAAGGCGATCAATGCGATCGGCACGGGACCCCAGAGTAACGAGGTAAACCTCATTGTAGTGGTACCGCCGCCGCCAGAAGACGTCTGCGCGCTGCCCGGCCTCACCAAGCTCACTGATCCATCGGGCGACACTAGTGCGATACTGGGGATTGTACCTACGCCGGCTCCACCTGGATCGGATCTGCTTTCTTTCCAAATCGCGCAACCTTACGCCTCGGACAATATCATCAGGTTCGCATTCACCATCAATACTGACAACGGCGAGTCGCCGCAGCCAATAGGCTCGTCGTGGTATGTCGCGATGAAGATCATCAAGAACGGTACTACGACCTACAAGGGGGTGCACATGACATGGAACGGCACTACACCAACCTTTGAGTCCTATACGCCGGCCCCCAATAGCAGCGGCGGGGTTGATGGCCGCTTTGTGACTGCCGGCAGTCAGAAGCCTGCCGAGCCGAGCAGCGGTTACGCACCGCCCTTCAACAAGGTTGTCATCGTAGTGAAGGCAAGCGATCTAGGCTTGAATCCCGGCGACACGATCAGCGGCTTCGTTTCTGGGGTGTCCCAGACCGCAGGCGGTGTAATCACGGGACTCTATGATCAGATGCCGGACAGTCTGGCTTTCACCGGCAGTTACACCGTGGATGACAATCAGGTGTGCAGACCGAACAACCCACCGACTGCAGTCCTTACTGCAACGCCAACGTCGGGCAAAGCTCCATTAACGGTTAAGTTCGATGGCTCGGGCTCATTTGACCCAGACACCGCGCCCCCACCCGATACGATCGCCTCATACACGTTTGATTTCGGCGATGGTTCAGCTGCGGTCACGCAATCTACGCCGACCATTTCACACATTTACAGAAAGGCGGGTAATTATACAGCGCAACTCACAGTCACTGATTCGCGCGGCCTGGCAAGTACGAACGCCGCAAATGTTGTGATCTCGGTCACCAAAAAAAGAAAATAAATCTTAGCAGTTCCCCAATTTTACCACTCCCTGCCTTCAGTTTTGCGGTAGAGAATGCGGACTCCAGAGGGCAACGGTCGGTTCTCGAGTTCCCACGGAAAGTCTTGGCAGCTTCTCAGTTTAACCGCGGCGCACCTTCAGTTCGCAACTTGCCAGACGATAGGTCGCCTCAGTGACATAGCTGCGCGACTTTTCGGCCGGACGCCGGACTGAGTGTCGTGCGCAAAATTTGTAGCGGATTTAACGAAGGAGTTCTGCGGATTTACTTCCCTATCTCGAACAGGGAAAATTTCTTCACGTGCTTTTGCTTGCGCTCTCCTCTCTCGACTACTAAGAAGGAAGGCTCCATGCAATTTTCGAGAACGATTGGGCGAGGAGTTCTTCTCGTCCTTGTATCGGGCGCATTCGTCTCGGTCAAAGTTTGTTGCGCACAAACGGCGGCCTCTGAACAGATCGTCGTCACGGGCGAAGAAGTGCCAAGCGCTTATGGGGCGCCACCCGGACTTTCACGCAGCCGCTTTTCACCCCTTACCAATGCTTATGTGTTGCCGCCGGGCGCAGTCTACGGCGGTTTGCTCTATGAAGGAGACGCGTTTCGGCATGGACCGCCCGATCATCTTTTCACCGAAGAGGTCGAGGTGGGATTACCGTACCGTTTCGGAGTCGCGTTTGAGATCGCTCAGGAACGTTTCAACGGCGACTTCCAAAACAAGAGCTTCAGCGTTGAAGCGCGCTACGCTCTAGCCGATTGGAATAAAATTCCACTGAATCCCACGCTGTTTGCCGAATATAAATTCGGCACCGGGCGCATTCTGCGCGAGGAGCGGCCGCCGGAACAAGAGATGGCTGAAGAGGAAATTAGCCGGCAGGCGCATCTGAATCTGGAACCGATGGACGGAGAAGAAATGGAGGGGGAAGGAAAGCCCAAAATGCCTGACGCGTATGAATTCAGGTTGTTATTGGCGGAAGACTTTGGCGAACGGATCGAATGGGCCATGAACTGGTTTTTCGAACAGGAAATCGGTTTTGATCGCGGCCGTGAGTGGGGCTTTGCCCAAAGCGCGGTGATTCCGATCTGGCTCGAGCACGAACGTCTCAAAGCCGGCGTCGAAATGCAGTACCGCAATTTCACTGACAAAGACACGCGCGGCGATCCGCTCCACAGTTTTGTTGCCGGCCCGACCATCGCCTGGAAACCGACGCACAATACCCGCGTTGACGTTTCCCCGCTCTTCGGATGCACCGATGACGCGCCGCGCGCGCAAGTTTTCGTCGTCTTCTCGATCTTATTCGGGCCAGGCGGCGAAATCGGAGCCGAGGCGCCCGCTTCAACGCGTAATCGTTAGGATATTTTTTTCTGCTGCGGCGGCGGTGTGTGACCGCCGGAATAACGCGACGCTTGCTTCGACCTCGCTCAGCACAGGCGCCGAGCGCCGCTACAAGGCTTGACCGCTTCTCTTCGCCTCCGTAGCCTTTTTTCAGAAAGGAGCACGAGGTGAAAACCGAGATATCGATCGAATACTGCGTGGTTTGAAACTACACACCCAAGGCCGTCAGTTTGGCGGCCAAAATTCTCGAACTCGGCGAGCGCATTAAATCGCTTAC
>WNFY01016958.1_pt1 | contig 11608 bp, 13 predicted proteins | sample 5400091 | NCBI WGS metagenome assembly WNFY01 (sample SAMN13153364, study PRJNA577476) | soil metagenome | isolation source: 60 cm soil or saprolite under grassland replicate 1 | place: USA:California | collected 2016-06-15
CCAAACCGGATGGATGCGATGAGTCACTGGGGTGTGGCTAGAGATGTATGCGCTTACCTGGGCCATCATGATAAAAATAGCCTGCGGCCAATCCCGCCTAAGGCAGGACCTAACAGCAATGCTTTCAGGGTTGACAATAATTCCTTGCCCATCGGGGTTACGATCGAAAACACCGAAGCTTGCCAGCGTTATTCAGGAGTAAGCATTGGCAATATCACTATTGCTGAATCACCCTTATGGATGCAGCAACGATTGAAAGCTATCGGCCTGCGGCCTATCAATAATATTGTTGACATTACCAATTATATTCAACATGAAACCGGCCAGCCACTACATGCTTTTGACGCCGATGAATTAAAAGGGCGAAAGATCATTGTAAAAAATCTAGCTGAGGGAACGGAGTTCGTTACGCTTGATGAAAAGAAAAGAAAATTAAGTGCTGAAGACCTGATGATCTGCGATGCAGAAGAGGGTGTGTGTATTGCCGGTGTATTTGGTGGTTTGCATAGCGGTGTTACTGATAAAACAAAAAATGTTTTTTTGGAAAGCGCCTGGTTCAACCCCATTTATATTCGCAAAACATCATTTCGTCATGGACTGCGCACAGATGCCGCCAGCCGGTTTGAAAAAGGAATTGATATCAGCAATACGGTAAATGTGCTGAAACGTGCCGCCATGATGATCAAAGAAATTTGTCGTGGTGAAATAGTATCTGACATCGTAGATGTATATCCCCAGCCGAAAGCGAAAACGCAGGTGGCACTGAAATATCATTATTTGAAAAAACTTTCCGGAAAAAATTACCACCCTGATACTGTGAAAGACATTCTTGGCAGTCTGGGGTTTGATTTTATCAAAGAAGGAATTGATGAACTGGTAGTGGCAGCACCGTTTCACAAACCCGATATCTTTTTGCCTGCTGATGTGGTGGAGGAAATTGTTCGTATCGATGGCCTGGACAGCATTGAAATTCCTGCCTCAATTACCATGACGCCTTCTGCGGAAGAAAATTATGCCGCGGATGTTCTTCGTGAAAAAGCAGCAAATTATTTAGTGGGTCTTGGCTTTAATGAGATTATGACAAACTCAATTACCAATGAAGTGTATTTTGATGAAGTTGAACTGGCTGAATCGGTAAAAATGCTTAACAGCTTAAGTGCTGAGTTGAATATTATGCGGCCATCTATGCTGGAGACTGGATTGGAATCAATTGCTTATAACCTGAACAGAAAAAATAATGACCTTAAGTTTTTTGATTTTGGGAAAACATACAGCACGTCTGGCTCAGGAAAATATCATGAAACTGAACATTTATGCCTTTACGTCACTGGAAGTGTAAAACAGGATGGCTGGCGCAATAAGGGAGGCAAGGCTGATTTTTATTTTTTGAAGGGAGTGGTAAGTGCATTATTGAAATTACTTGGTGTGGAGCCTGATAGTTTTGAAATTTTTTCTCATAAAAGAGATTCCAAGGTTCCCTGTTGTATATCGTGACATTGCAATGATTGTTAACGCTCGTTTGAAATATGAAGAAGTGGAAAAAGCTGTACAGAAATTAAGATTGAATAATTTGCGGGAAATGAGATTGTTTGATGTTTTTGAAAGTGAGAAATTGGGTAAAGGGAAAAAATCGATGGCGATCAGTTTTACATTTTTGGACAAAGAAAAAACGCTGACAGATAAAGAAATTGATGGAATGATGAATAAGATTATGATAGCAATGGAGAGTGAGTTGGGAGCTGAAATCAGGAGATAATTTGCGAATATTTGCTTATAACGATCAGGATTCAAATTTTAGAAAGATCAAATTGAGAAGGAGACTATGACAGAATTAGATCTGCATATAAAACGGATACAGGAGAAACTCCAGCGATTGCTGAAACAGTATAATGAATTGCAAAAAGAAAATATCCAGTTGAAAAAAGAATTGGAGAAGTCATCCACGCAATATTCACAGCATCAACAAACTATTGAAACATTGAAACAACAAATAGAAGTTTTAAAGATTAGTTCAGGGAACTGGGACGAAAATGATAAAAAAGAATTTGAAAAACGAATTAATCACTACATAAAAGAAATTGATAAATGCATCGCTTTGCTGAGCGAATGATCAGATCCTTTTTACCAGTTTCATTTTCATTTCATCCTCACCCTGAGTGAGCTCTAATGTATACACACCGTAAGGCAGATTATTCAACCCTCTCCATATTAGTTCATTGTTTCTGACGGGCATGCTGGTTTCAAGAGTGCTGCATACACATCCTTTGTCGTCTCTTAAAATTGCCTTTAGCGAAGTGTCAAGTTGGGGAGTCATTAATTCAAATTTCAGCGAGTCTATAAAGACTGTTGACTTAACTTTGGCAAACATCGTTGAAGTTTTGGTATAAAATAGTTTTCAGAACAGGCATGGATTTAAGATGTTTATCAGTTTATTGCGGGCAAGGGAGGCTGAAATTAGATAATGAATTTGTAAAATGCAAGCTATGAGCGAATTAATTCCTGTAACAATCCTAGTCGGAGACCGTACATACCGTCTCCGAATCCATCCCAGGGATGAAGAGGTTTTGCGTAAAACCTCAAAAACGATAAGTGAAAAGATTATTGAATTTAAAACCCAGTTTGCCGGTAAGGATATGCAGGATTATGTAGCCATGGTGCTTATCTGGTTTGCCACGGAACAAAATGCTGCTATCACTCAGCAGATGGAAAAGGATAATATCTCCAGCCAATTGGAAACAATAGAACGGATGCTCGAGAACCAGTTAAAGTGATTATCCGGAATAGGCCATCCTGCCATTTTTCAAATTTACCTGACTCCAAATAGTCTCGCCTCAGTGAAACCGATAGCTAATTCCCTTCATTTCAATCAACTCCGTTTTGTATCTTCGCCTGATACCTGTTCGTTAGTAGAACAGCTGAGTTAGCATTTATGAGTGGTATTTTAAAAAATAACATTTTGGAACAAATTAAAAAACCGATTCATGGACCCAAATCTTATATACATTATAATTGGTGTATCTGCACTAATCGTTGGCATCATAGCGGGTAAATTCATTTTTGCAAAAAACACCCGCAAACAAGTTGAAAAAGCCGAAATACAAGCTCAAGCCATAGTAAAGGAAGCCGAGATCAGAGCCGAAACTATTCGCAAGGAAAAAGAGTTAGAGGCTAAGGAAAAGTTTGTACAAATGAAAGCCAATCATGATAAAGAAGTATTGGAAAGAAACAAGAAAATGAATGAGGCTGAAAATCGTGTTAGGCAAAAAGAACAATCCATCAATCAGAAAGAAGGTAATCTCGACAAACAGATAAAAGAAAACGAAGCCATTAAAGAAAATTTGAACCGGCAAATAGAGTTAGTAAATATCAAGCGTACTGAACTTGAAAAACACCAGGAAGAGAAGCCAAACAGAAAGCGAATAAAGAAGCTCGTAAAGTTATTATTCAAACCATTCAACGCACCGCTGCTGAGCAAGCGATTGAAAATGCAATCACTGTTTTTAATCTTGAAACAGATGAGATTAAAGGGCAGATCATTGGCAGAGAAGGACGTAACATTCGTGCCATTGAGGCTGCTACGGGTGTTGATCTGATCGTAGACGATACTCCTGAAGCAATTATTCTTTCCTCATTTGACCCTTTGCGTCGCGAAATTGCCAGATTAAGTTTACAGCGTCTCGTAACTGACGGGCGCATACACCCGGCAAGAATTGAGGAGATAGTTGAAAAAACCCGTAAGCAACTTGAGGAACAGATTGCCGAGATCGGCGAGCGAACCGTGATTGAATTAGGAATTCATGGTTTGCATAAAGACCTTGTTCGTATTGTCGGTAAAATGCGATTCCGTTCTTCATATGGACAGAATCTTTTAATGCACAGTCGTGAGGTGGCGAATCTCTGTGGGGTGATGGCAGCAGAACTTGGATTGAATCCAAAACTGGCCAAACGTGCGGGCCTGCTGCATGATATTGGAAAAGTGCCGGATGAAGAAACTGAATTGAGCCATGCTTTGTTGGGCGCTAAACTGGCTGAGAAATATGGAGAGAATCCCGCGGTGGTAAATGCTATTGGTGCCCATCATGATGAAATGGAAATGCAATATGTCATCTCGCCGATTGTACAAGCTTGCGACGCAATCAGTGGGGCAAGGCCAGGGGCCCGAAGGGAAATAATGCAGCAATATCTTCAGCGAATTAAAGATTTGGAGAATCTTGCTCTCGCTTACCAGGGGGTTGAAAAAGCTTATGCCATACAAGCAGGTCGTGAGTTAAGGGTAATCGTGGAGGCAGAGAAAGTAACAGATGCTGATTCGGATCGCTTATCTTTTGAAATAGCTCAAAAAATTCAGAATGAAATGACATTTCCGGGCCAGATCAAAGTAACGGTAATCCGGGAAAAGAGGGCTGTAAACGTAGCTCGATAGTGAAAATTTAGACGTAGAACTAAATAAAAAATTTCAAAATCAGTAATTCCTAATTCCCTGCATTTCTGCTATCTTTGCGACCCGTAAAAAATTTCAATTATGAACGCCAGAGACTATGTTCACGAGCAGCTGACCGGCAAAAAAGAGACCCCTGCTTTTAAGGCTGGTGATAATATCACCGTGAACTATAAGATTATTGAGGGTAATAAAGAGAGAATTCAGTCCTTTAAAGGTGATGTCATCAAACGCCAGGGAACAGGCGCTACAGCTACTTTCACGGTACGGAAAATCAGTGATGGCATTGGGGTTGAAAGATTGTTTCCGTTTTTTTCTCCGAATATTGAATCAATTGTTCTGAATAAAACCGGTCGTATTCGTCGTGCTAAGCTGTTCTATCAGCGCAAGCGCAGTGGCAAGAGCGCAAGGATCAAAGAAAAGCGCCAGGCAGTTGAGGGCGCCGCGGTTACAGTGTCTGTTTCAGAATAGTATTTTAATCTGGGCGATTTTTTATTTTATCGTTGTAATTTGGTTAATAACCGATTATTATTGAATTGTTCTAAAGTCCTTAGTATCTTTGATTTCTAATCTTCAAATTATGATACAAGCTAATTTATTAGGTGTGCTGGGTACGCAGGAGATCATCATTATCCTTGTGATTGTTTTACTATTGTTTGGCGGTCGCAAAATACCTGAACTGATGAGAGGTTTAGGACGTGGTGTACGTGAATTCAACGATGCGAAAAATAATGTGAGAAAAGAAATCGAAGATAATGTGAACAGTGTGAATGAAACAAAGAGTCCTTCCTGATCCAACGATTACGACTTCCCTATTTTTCATCATCAATAAAGGCAATCGCTTTTGTTCGAATTTTCTTCCATTGAGCAGTATCATGCCCAATTAAAGAATGGAGATGCAAGCTGCAAACAAGCCGTTGAACATTTTTTCAAGCGGATTAATGCATCAAAAGATTTAAATGCATTTATTGAAGTACATGCAGAAGAAGCCTTTCAAAAAGCTATTGACCTCGATAAGAAAAGAAGTGCCGGAGAACCAATTGGGTTATTGCACGGTGTCGTAATTGGTTTAAAAGACATCATTGCTTACAAAGATCACGGTCTTACTGCTTCGTCAAAAATTCTTGAAGGGTTTATTTCTATTTATTCAGCGACCGTTGTTGAAAGATTGCTGAAGGAAGAAGCCATTATCATCGGTGACTGTAATTGCGATGAGTTTGCTATGGGTTCGACAAATGAAAATTCTGTTTATGGAAAAGTGTTGAATGCGTTGGATAAAACAAGAATTCCAGGTGGGTCATCAGGGGGCTCAGCAGTGGCGGTGCAAGCCGGTTTGTGCATGGTCTCATTAGGTAGCGATACAGGTGGTTCTGTTCGTCAGCCCGCTGATTTTTGTGACTATAGCTCAGCACTATTAATAGATCAGTATAGGAAATGGCGCTTTACTTATTTCCACGAAGCACTCAATCACCCCAGTCTTGACAAAGAAATAGCTGCTTCCATAAAAACGACGATTAATGAATTAATAGAGAACGGTCATAAAGTTGAGCCGGCTCATTTTGAATACATTGATTACATCGTTCCTGCCTATTACGTTTTAACAACGGCAGAAGCGTCTTCAAATCTTTCCCGATATGATGGAGTGAGATATGGCTACAGGACAAAAGAATCTGTCCCAGACCTCACAGAATTTTATAAGCTAACTCGTTCTGAAGGCTTTGGCAAGGAGGTAAAACGCCGCATCATGCTCGGAACATTTGTTTTAAGTACCGGCTATTATGACGCTTATTTTACGAAAGCTCAACAAGTAAGACAATTGCTGGTTAAAAAAACTGAAGCCATTTTTTCCGAATATGATTTTATATTGATGCCCACTTCACCTGCTCCAGCTTTTAAGATTGGTGAAAAAATGAATGACCCTATTGCCATGTACCTCGCTGATATTTTTACAGTTATGGCAAACCTGGTTGGCTGCCCTGCCGTCTCTATCCCACTGTACAAGCATTCCAGCGGAATGCCCTTTGGTCTTCAGGTGATGGCAAAACGGTTTAATGAGTTACCTTTGCTGGAGGTCTCTCAACAGCTAATGTCTCGAAGTGATTAGCTGTTTTCAGACAGGATAAATCGGAGTTATCACCGACCGCTGTATACGAATGCAGCCATGATAAATCGAAGGCATGGCTTGTTTTAATAAAACGGATTGTGATGGTTAGTGCGAAAAAGCTTTTACTGTTTATATTTTTCGGTTGGCTTGCCTGCTTTTATACAAAAGCTGCTAACTCGCAGCAGACTTCTCCTGTCACCATATTTACTTCATCAGATACAACAATTGTCCAGGATTCAGTTAAAAAAAGTGCCGTCCTGAATGACCCCAGGAAGGCTTTCAGAGAGCTATTCATCATCAGTTCATCTGGAACAGAAAATTATCCGGTTCGACTAAATCCCAGGGCCATCAGTTTTGTGCAGGATTATATGAACAGGCATACAAAACAATTGGAAGAGATGAAAGGCTGGGGCAAGCCGTATTTTGACATGATGGAAGGTATCCTTACCGCACATGGACTCCCTAATGAACTAAAATACCTGGCGGTTATTGAATCCGATCTAAGGTCTTACGCACTATCATGGGCAGGTGCCGTAGGTCCGTGGCAATTCATGCCGGGTACGGCGAGAAGAATGGGCCTCAAGGTAAATCGATCTTTAGACGAAAGAACCGATTATTACAAAAGCACATATGCTGCGGCAAAATATCTTACCGAACTTTTTTCTACCTATGGCGATTGGTTGTTGGTGATTGCTGCATACAATAGCGGATCAGGTAATGTAAACTATGCAATCAGGAAAAGTGGCAGTCGCAATTTCTGGGCCCTGCAAAATTATTTGCCCGAAGAATCCCGTAATCATGTAAAAAAATTTATTGCTACACACTACATCATGGAAGGCAATGGTGGAATTACCACGGTCACAAAAGATGAAGCCAAAGACATTCCGGTCAATGGAAGAAATATTTTAAGTGAAGACGAAATAAATAACTCAAAAACACAAACCATTAGCGGTAAATACAATTCAAGCATCATTGGTAAAAATATCCTGATGGACATAGCCAGTTTCAACCGTTACAATCCTGATTTTGATAAAACGATTGCGGTGAACGGTAGCTTCGACCTTCGCCTGCCTGCAGATAAAATGGAAATTTTCAATGCCAAAAAATACCAAATACTTGAAGAATCCCTAAAGTTATTATTAGCCCCCCTCAACAATAGTAATAGGTAATTTTTTTATTCAGTTTCTAAGACTTTTTTCATTGCCTCGGCTTTCAGCAAGCACTCTTCCCACTCCTGTTCTGCCTCACTATAAAAAGTAACAGCCGAACCGGTTTGAAAAGAAAGATAATTGTTGGTTTGGTTGTACATAATACTTCGTATCACTACATTAAAATCAAAATCCCCGTCAGGGTTCATATAACCAACTGCCCCGGAAAATATTCCCCGTTTTGTCCTTTCATATTGTTCGATCAGCTGAAGGACCTTTTTCTTTGGTGCCCCAGTCATTGAGCCCATCGGAAATGTCGCCTTGATAATTTCAGAAAAGGAAACATCATTTTTTAATATTCCGGCTACAGTAGATACCATCTGATGCACTTGTGGAAAAGAATAGATACCAAATAACTCATTCACTTTTACTGATCCTTCAACACAAACTTTTGAAAGGTCATTCCTCACAAGATCAACAATCATTACGTTCTCCGACCGGTCCTTAGAACTATTCACCAATTGTTTTTTACTTTCATCATCTTGTTGCTTATTGTTAATCCTTTTTGAAGTTCCTTTGATTGGTTGGGATAAAATTTTATTTTGCTGTTTTTTTAAAAACCGTTCTGGGCTTGCACAAAGCAAATATTTACTATCGATTTTGTAAAGTGCTGAAAAGGGATTTGGCGAAATAGCGGACAATTTCTTATATACAGCAAATGGATCAATTGTAATTTTCTCTGCAAAAAATTCCTGGCAGAAATTTATTTCGTAACAATCACCTCTCAGAATGTGCTCTCTTAATTTTTGAACAATTGATAAATATTCTTCCTTTTTTATCCGATTCTGGATCTGTACTGGTCTTGAAACAATTTGATTTGAATTCTCAGCAGAGCAAATTTCATGAAATATTTTTTCTTCGTTTTCTTTTTCAGTTTCAATGATCATTTCTCTTTTATCAAATCGGATCACTACTTCCGGCTCAAAGAAAAAAAGATCGGGAAATTCAACACCATCAGGATGTGTTGAGCAAACTTCCTCGATTTCATTTTTCAAATCATAACCTAAATGACCGAACAGCCATTTTCTATTTTCCGAAATAAATCGTTGTAGCTGAAGCAAAGCGGTTCCCGCATTGGCTTTTACAGAATCAATCGAACCTGATGCCATGATGCATTCAACGGAGTGAGGATTTAACCGGTATTGGTGATTATCTAAAAAACAAAAAGTGTTGAACCGGTTTGCCCAATTCAACACCCTGTCTTTGACTTGTGTAAAATTTGTAACAGGAAAAATGCAGTTGGTGCTGGTTGCTTGATTCAACTTTTATAGAAAGAAAGATTAAAAATCGTCTTCATCATCATCAAAGCCACTATCGTTAAAAAGGTCCATGTCTTTAAATTCGTCGTCGAGCTTAAAGTCATCCTCATCATCTGCTGCACCCTTTTTGGCTGGGCTTTTTTTTGCCTTTGATTTGGGTACATCAAACTCTTCAAAATCCGGATCCCATTCTTCCTCCTCTTCTACCTTATCCCAATCATCCACCACGTCTTCAGCCGCATCATCATCGTCGTCATCATCCTCGTCAACTTTCTTTTTAGAAGAAGCTACCGGGGCTTTTCCTTTCTTGGTAGTGGAGGTTTCCTTTTCATCATCTTCATCCAAATCATCATCATCCTCTTCCAATTGTTTTTTTGATTTAGAAGAAGGTTTTTTTACCGACTCGTCTGCGGATTCATTTTTAGTTTTTCCTAAGGATTTTTTCCCTTTATCAGATTTATTCGCCATAGTCTACAAGGATTAGTAGGTGTAAAATTTCAGCGAAGTTTTTAATTCGCCAAATTTTTTAAAACTATTTTTCATGAATTTTTACTTATCAAATAAAGAGACTATCTGTTCCCGTCCCGGTCCATTGGAGATATACTGAATAGCAACTCCAAGCTCTTTATTTATAAACTCTACATAACGCTTCATGTGCTCAGGCAACTCCCCGGGAAGTTTCGCTGCACTTGTGGGAACATTCCAGCCGGTAAAATCTTTATAAACGGGCTCAATATTGACTTTCATCATCTGGAATGGAATTTCTGAGGATTCCTTTCCATTTATTTTATAAGAAGTACATACATACAGTTGTTTAAATGCATCCAATACATCTGCCTTGGTCATTACAAGTTTTGTAACGCCGTTAATCATACAGGCAAAGCGAAGAGCAACCAGATCAATCCAGCCGCAACGTCTTGGCCTGCCGGTAGTTGCTCCGAATTCATTACCGGTTCGTCTTAATTGTTCACCTGTTTCATCGTTTAGCTCAGTCGGAAAGGGGCCACCGCCAACCCTTGTACAATAAGCTTTAGTAACGCCAATCACTTCTTTTATTTTTTGTGGCGCCACACCCAGCCCGTTGCATACTCCTGCCGTAATTGTGCTCGAAGAAGTGACAAAAGGGAAAGTACCAAAATCAATATCGAGCATGCTTCCCTGGGCGCCCTCGGCGAGCACTTTTTTTCCCTCTTGCAGTTTACTATTGATAAAGTATTCGCCATTCACAATATTTAGCTGTTTCAAGAATTCCAGAGCCGCAAAAAATTCTTCTTCCCATTCAGAAATGTCCTCGTTGAACGAGTAATTATCCAATAGTTTTTGATGCTTCAGGCGAAGTTTAATGTAAGAAGTGGTAAAGTTTTTATCAAGGAGATCCCCCACTCGCAAACCATTGCGTCCGGTTTTATCCATATAAGCGGGGCTAATTCCTTTCAATGTCGATCCGATTTTCTCATTCCCTTTTGAGAGTTCCGCAGCTTTATCAAGAGCACGATGAGTTGGAAGGATCAAGTGAGTGCGTTCAGCGATAAACAGGATTTTCCTTAGATCAATGCCAAAAGATGAAACCGTGTCACATTCCCTTTTTAATACTACCGGGTCAAGCACCACGCCATTACCAATAAGATTTATGACGCCTTCATGAAAAACACCAGAGGGTATCTGGTGTAAAACAATCTTTTTATCTTTTACATACAGAGTATGGCCTGCATTGGGTCCGCCCTGAAACCTTGCTATTAAATCATAATCCTTTGCAAAAAAATCAACAATTTTTCCTTTTCCTTCATCACCCCATTGCAGGCCCAGAATTACATCAACCATTTACTATTGATATTTAGAATTTCAATTGGAATATTCGTCCGACGCCGGCAAAAATAATTATTGAATAATAGCTTTTTTGAAATATTCTGAAATGTGAATAAGAATTCATTATTTGGTGTGTAAGTGCCCATAAACGGGCGGAGCAATCTAGATTGCTTCCGTGTCAAAACGATCAACGGAATGAATACCGGTAAGAGCCTTCAGCCGGGTGACTAATTCATCCAGTTCTTCTTTGTCGTGCACATAAACTTTCATATTCCCTTCAAACAAACCTTCTTTAGCTTCAATTGTTATGGCGGCAATATTAATCTTCAATTCCCCGGAAATCAAATTAGTGATCTTATTCACTACGCCAACGTCATCAAGGCCGATGATGCGTAAACCAGTAAGAAATGAAATTTCTTTATTCTTTGCCCATTTTGTTTTCACGACCCTGTGTCCATAATTGGACAATAGTTTGGCCGCATTTGGACAATTAGTTCTGTGAATGGTAAGCCCTTTTCCAGTAGTGACGAAACCAAATACGTCATCCCCGGGAATTGGCTTACAGCAGTTGGCGAGATTGTAAACGATCTTATCACTACTCTCCCCGAAAATTATAAGCTCAGGTTCTTTCTTGGGAATTGTTGGAACGATCTCAGGTCTTAATTCCTGGATTTGTTTGACGGGTTTTGGCGGTTCAATTTTATCACCATGTATTTTAAATTCTTTGAGTTCCCTGAGATCAATATTTTTTATAGAAACCTGGTAAAAAAGATCCAATGGTGAGCTCAGCTTA
>WNFY01023461.1_pt1 | contig 11608 bp, 10 predicted proteins | sample 5400091 | NCBI WGS metagenome assembly WNFY01 (sample SAMN13153364, study PRJNA577476) | soil metagenome | isolation source: 60 cm soil or saprolite under grassland replicate 1 | place: USA:California | collected 2016-06-15
GTCCTGGATGTGGAGCAATTTCCTATTCAACGGCGCTGGTATATTGCGCGGCTGGCACAACGTCCGTTGCTCTCCAGTGTCGCAACGTTTCTCGCGTTTTTGCGTGACTATAAGACGAAGCGTTTCTCTCGCTGAGATCGGTACAGGCAAGCCATGCCTCTATGGAGTTGAAGTTTTATTTTGGAGCAGGAATTGGCGTAGAGCGGTTGTGGCAAGAGAGAGGTGCCTGCCCTTTAAGTGCACAACGTACCATTGACGATGGAGGGGAAAGCCCTCTACGTCCAGGATCGCCAGTTCGCGGTTGGCTATTTCAAAGGCGACGGACTCGTAGGAGAGGATCGCAATACCAAGGCCAGCTACCACGCCCTCTTTGATCGCTTCGATGCTGCCAAATTCCAGGTTCGTGCGCAGGTGAACGTCCGCCCTGGCGAAGAGTTGTTCTGTCTCCAGGCGGATATCCGCGCCGTGCTCGCGCAACAGGAATGTTTCCTGCTGCAGGTCATGTAATGTCAACTGCTTACGTCCTACAAGTTCATGGGAATACGGAGCTACGATGACCAGTTCGTAGGGCTGTAAGAACTCAAGAGTAAAGCGCTCCTTTTGTTCCACAAAATTTATCACAGCCAGGTCTAGCTGACGTGCAAGTAGATGCTCTTCGATGGTGCGCCGATTGACCACAGTCAGGGTGACATGGAGGTGCGGATAGTGTGCATGAAAGGCTCCAAGCAGTGCTGGTACGACATAGGTGCCAGCGCTCGTACTGGCACCGATCACCACGCCGCCCCGTTTCAGGGCATGGATCTCCTGTACGACAGGCACGGTCTGAGCCATCAAGGAGAGCAGATGCTCAGCATGCACCAGCAGAATCTCCCCGGAATGAGTCAGGATTATTCCCCTACCCTTACGCTCAAACAGACGCAAACCTAGCAATTGTTCGAGCGACTTGATCTGTTGCGAGACGGCAGGTTGTGAGAGATACGAGATTTCAGCAGCCTTCGTGTAGCTAAGGTGTGTGGCGACGGTACGAAATAAATTGAGCTGGTGCATGCTTAAATCGGACTGAATTCTGCTTAACGCGGCTACAACCTGTTCGGTCTCAGACATTTTTTACCTCCTGACCCATACTGTTTACATAATTATATTATAACGTCTAAACTATGGACTGGATAGCAAACCGCTACTACAACTAATACGTTTTCCATGATACATTCTTTCATAGGGACATGATTTATTGCATGAGGTTGGGGCCACCTTGAAGCCGGACGCGATGAAGCGATACAGGGCGATGAATCGCCGGACGCGATAAATCGGGTCCCTACGAACGAATTGCGTTGTTTTCCAACCGAATTGCATTGTTTTCCAACCGAATTGCATTGTTTTCCACCAGTCGCGAGGAGATACCATTATGACGATAGACGCCACGCCTGAGCAGAAGAGTCGCTGGTCATCCGGGGTCATCCCTTATGCTCAGATGGGCTACTGGCAGCCCGATTATGAACCGAAAGATACCGATATTCTATGCGCATTTCGTCTTGTCCCTCAAGAGGGAGTTGATCCCATTGAAGCAGCCGCAGCGGTTGCGGGCGAATCTTCTACGGCAACCTGGACGGTGGTCTGGACAGATCGCCTGACCGCGTACGAGAATTACCAGGCCAAGGCTTACCAGGTGACGCCGGTTCCTGGTACGGATCAGTACATTGCCTATATTGCCTACGATCTGGATCTGTTTGAAGAAGGCTCGATCGCGAACCTGACCTCCAGTATTATCGGCAACGTCTTTGGCTTCAAGGCGCTCAAGAGTCTGCGCCTGGAAGATATGCGTATTCCTCCACATTATGTCAAGACATTCCAGGGACCGGCGCATGGTATCGTGATGGAGCGTGAATACCTGGACAAATATGGACGTCCCTTGCTCGGTGCGACCACCAAGCCGAAGCTCGGTCTCTCCGCACGCAATTATGGTCGTGTGGTGTATGAGGCGCTGCGCGGCGGGCTGGATTTTGTGAAGGATGACGAAAATATTAATTCACAGCCTTTTATGCGCTGGCGTGATCGCTTCCTCTATTGTATGGAAGCTGTCAACAAGGCAAGCTCTGAGACAGGCGAGATCAAGGGACATTATCTTAATGTGACTGCAGCAACGATGGAGGATATGTACGAGCGGGCCGAATTTGCGAAGGAACTGGGCAGCGTCGTCGTGATGATCGACCTGACCATCGGCTACACGGCAATTCAGTCGATGGCGAAGTGGGCACGCAAAAACGGCGTCATCCTGCACCTGCACCGGGCGGGACATAGTACCTACACGCGGCAGAAGACACACGGCGTTTCTTTCCGCGTAATTGCCAAGTGGATGCGCCTGGCCGGAGTCGATCATATCCATGCCGGAACCGTTGTTGGTAAACTGGAAGGCGATCCTATGATCGTGCGCGGCTACTATCAGACATTACGCGGCATAAAGTACGCTGCTGATCCTGCATTGGGTCTCTTCTTTGAGCAAGATTGGGCCTCGCAGCCTGCTGTAATGCCGGTAGCCTCGGGTGGTATCCACGCGGGACAGATGCACCAGTTACTGCACTATCTGGGAGAGGATGTGGTATTGCAGTTTGGTGGCGGCACAATTGGTCATCCGCAGGGAATCGCGGCTGGCGCAACAGCGAATCGTGTGGCCGTGGAAGCTATGATCCAGGCACGTAACGAGGGACGCGATTACCTGAATGAAGGGCCGGAGATCCTGGAGAAGGCTGCAAAGTGGTGCGAACCATTGCGCGTCGCGCTCGAATTATGGAAGGACGTAAGTTTTAACTACGCGTCGACCGATACACCTGACGCCACACCAACCCCAAGTTATTAGTGTCACGAGGAGGAGTTAAGACCATGGCATTTCGCCTGACACAAGGTACATTTTCCTTCCTGCCGGATCTAACGGATGATGAGATTCGTTTGCAGGTACAATACTGCCTGGAAAACAACTGGCCTATCAATGTAGAGTTTACCGACGATCCACATCCACGCAACAGTTACTGGGAGATGTGGGGACTGCCAATGTTCGATATAAAGGACCCGGCAGCGATCCTGTATGAAATCAACGAGTGCCGTAAAGCCTATCCACACCATTATATACGTGTGGGTGCCTACGATCGTAGCAAGGGACGGCAGACCATCGCGCTCTCGTTCATCGTCAACCGACCACAAAACGATCCGGGCTTCAGCCTGGTGCGGCAAGACGTTCATGATCGCGTCATGCACTACACCTTGCGCAGTTACGCTACCGACAAGCCTAAAGGTGAGCGGTTTACCGACTGAGCGATTTTTCCCGTAGGGATGGAAGTCAACCCCATCCCCACAGGAAACGGAGGAGATTATGAGTACGCAGCCACCTATGCGCACCGGGGAGTCAGAGCTGGCTCTGCCCGATGAGCAGAGTGCAGATATAGCAACCATCCTACAAGAATCGCAGATCATGGAGGTGCTACAAAAGCTCGATGAGGAACTGGTAGGGCTCAAGTCGGTGAAGACGCGCATACGCGAGATAGCCGCCTTGCTACTGGTTGATCGGATGCGACGCAACTTCGGGCTGACGGCACGCCCACCTTCGCTGCATATGTCCTTTACCGGACCTCCTGGAACGGGCAAGACAACCGTGGCGCTGCGTATGGCCACGGTCCTGCATAGGTTGAATTATGTGCGCAAGGGGCACCTTGTGGCTGTAACACGCGATGACCTGGTGGGTCAATATATCGGGCACACGGCACCGAAGACTAAAGAAGTGCTCAAGCGTGCAATGGGCGGCGTGCTCTTTATCGACGAAGCATATTATCTGTATCGACAGGAAAACGAGCGCGATTACGGGCAGGAAGCTATCGAGATTCTGTTGCAGATAATGGAAAACCAGCGCGACGACCTGGTTGTCATTCTCGCAGGTTATAAAGATCGCATGGAGACCTTTTTCCAGTCTAATCCTGGTGTCAGTTCGCGTATCGCTCATCACCTGGATTTTCCCGATTACACACGTGAAGAGCTGTTGACGATTGCGCAATTGATGCTGGCGGAGCAGATGTATCGTTTCAGTCCCGATGCGCTCAAGACATTTGATGCTTACCTCGAAAAACGCATACAGATGCCGCGCTTCTCCAATGCACGCAGCGTGCGTAATGCGCTGGATCGAGCGCGATTGCGCCAGGCCAATCGGCTGCTAGCAAAAGGCGGAAGAATCTCGAAGATTGATTTGATGACGCTTGAGGCTGAAGATATCCTTGCAAGTCGAGTCTTCTCAGAAGACGCGTCTAAGGATACGGCCGAAAATGGGACGCCCCAGGATCTGCCACCGCTCGTGTAATACTTCATTCTTCCAGGGTCTGCCAGCAAACAGCTCCCTTTATTAAACAGGCAGGGGCCATTAAACAGGCAGGGACCATCACCAGGTAGGGGCGCGATTTATAAGCCCGTATACAGCGGCCAGTAGAGCACCGCGGGCTTATAAATCGCGCCCCTACCTGGTGATGGTCCCTGCATGGACAGACACCACCGATACAAACTTAGGAAACGCTCCATCTGCCAATCATTGACAGTATGTACCTACACTTGATATACTGTTAACCCATGTATATTCAATTATGTAAACACCCATCAGTTTTTGAAGGGCCTGCCGCAAATGGAACGTAACAACCAATACATTGGCAAACAAATTGGCAACTACCGCATTACTGCTCCACTTGACGCAGGTGCATTCGGAAGTGTCTATAAAGGTGTGCACATCTATCTTTCAAATCGCACAGTCGCCATTAAGCTGATGCACCATACGCACCTTGGCGAGGAGCATGAGCGCGAGAGCTTTATGCAGGAAGCGCAGTTCTTAGAGATGCTCAAGCATCCGCTGCCACAGGAAGAGGTACTGACGATTCTTTCACAGGTCGGGCAGGCGCTTGATTATGTCCATAAACAGAATATTGTACACCGGGATTTGAAGCCTGAAAACATTCTATTCGATGCCCGCCGGGATGCATTGATCGCAGATTTCGGCATCGCGGTTTTTCTAGAGACTACCAAAACCAAATACGTTGATGTGATAGGATCACCGCTTTACATGGCTCCGGAACAATTTGAGGGCTTTGCAAGCAGGAGAAGTGATCAGTATGCACTGGCTTGCATTGGCTATGAGATGCTGACGGGACGTCCTCCCATTACAGGGCAGCACGCGGTTATTATCGGCATGAAGCACCAGAAAGAACCGCCAGTTCCTCCAACACAGCTTAATTCTGCTATCCCGGCGCATGTTGAAAAGGCGTTAATGAGGGCATTGGAGAAGAAGCGCGAGGACCGTTATCCTGATATGGGTGCTTTCCTCGCAGCGTTGCTCGACCTGCCGGTTCCGGAAATCAGTACAACACCGTTATCTGCTGAGAATAGTGTTGTATTGAGCGCATTCACACCCAATGTAAACGTCGTAAACAGGACGAAAGAAGAATGGCTGGACGAGGGAAATCGCCTTTACAATAGTGGCAATTTCCAGGAGGCTCTCGTGGCCTTTGAGAATGCCATTCAGATCGATCCAACGTTTGCCGACGGCTACGAGGGCAAGACAAGTGCGCTCTGTGCACTTGGACGCTACCAGGAAGCGCTCACTTCAGTTGAAACGGCACTGCATCTCGATCCAAACTATGCAGCATCCTACAATGATAAAGGCAATATTCTCTACGAGTTCAAATGGTACGAAGATGCGCTAGGCTATTATGAACGCGCGCTCAGGCTGGAATCCGACAATATCGATGCCTATCTGGGCCGTGCCAGCACACTCTGCTCGCTAGCTCGCTACCAGGAGGCATTAGCGGCCTATGAAAGAGCAATCGAGCTTGATGTTAACTGCGCCGTGGCCTATGACGGCAAAGCATGGACGTTACGACAGTTGAAGCGCTACCCGGAAGCCCTGGCGTTTTCTGAAAAAGCTATCCAGTTTGAGCCTGAAAACGCCACATTTGTTATGGGCAAAGGGCGAGCGCTGTTCCGTCTCGCACGATACGAAGAATCCCTGGCATGGTTTGATAAGGCGCTCCAGCTCGATCCCAAACTCGCGCAGATCTACGATTATAAGGCCGACACGCTCTACCACATGCGCAGGCTCAATGATGCACTTGCCAGCTACGAAAAGGCTTTCAATCTGGACCCACAGCTCGCTTCTTCCTACGAAGGCAAGGGCAATATACTCTTCAATTTCGGACGCTACCCGGAGGCGCTGACAGCATACGATCAGGCTATCAAACTTGAGCCAGATAACGGGTCTTTTATACAGAAGCGTGGCGATGTTTTGAAGATCCTGGGCAGGCCTGAAGAGGCACAGCAGGCTTATGATAAAGCCAGGCAGCTAGGGCATAAAGCATAATTTGACCTCATGCTCCTTTTTAGCACTTTTTCTGACGATCATAAGTACAGAAAATAGGGATCATATGAGAAAAAATATCCGTCTAAAAAGACCGCAAACGCGTGGAAAAATATTCTTTATCGGCGCGCTTGTAACACTGGCATTCGCAGGTGGCACAAGTTCTTACAAAATATGGCAGAGGAAAGAGATAGAGCATCTGCAGACCGAGAGTACAGTAATTGAGACAGCACTGGGACCTATCGAATACCGCATGACAGGCCACGGCCCTGCGACATTGATTGCTCATGGCTCACCTGGTGGCTACGACCTGGGAGCAGCTTTTGCGCGCATGATTAATAGCCAGCAGTACACGTTATTCTAGAGATCATTGGAGGACATATCACATGCCTGCGGATCATCCCAACATTCTTTACATTCACTCGCACGATACAGGTCGTTACGTTCAACCGTATGGACATGCCATCTCAACGCCCGCTATCCAGCTTTTAGCAGAACAGGGAGTAGTATTTCGCAAGGCTTTCTGCGCAGCCCCGACCTGTTCGCCCAGTCGCGCCAGTCTGCTTACAGGACATGTTGCTAACTTAACAGGCTTTCAGGCCAGTATTGTCGCACCGGCAGCGATTCAGACGCTGAATTCATTACCACAACCCTTCTTCCTTTCAGTCGGCTTTTTTGAGACCCATCGTGAATTCTTGCGACCGGGCACACAGGAGGAAGCAAATTATTTACTGCCGCCTGCTCCCTTGCCCGATATACCGCAGATACGGCTCGATATGGCGGCATTCAAAGCGAGCGCCCGAGAATTGGATCGAGGTATTGGTGCGGTGCTGGAAGCCCTGGAAACACGTGGACTTAGCGAAAATACACTGGTCATTTGTACAACAGACCATGGCATCGCCTTTCCGCGCATGAAATGCAATCTGACAGATCATGGAACAGGTGTCATGCTGATCATATGCGGTCCTGGAGACTTCTCTGGCGGCAAGGTTTATGACAATTTGATTTCACAGATCGATCTCTTCCCGACGATCTGCGACCTTGCCGGAGTTGAGCATCCAGGTTGGTTGCAAGGAACATCGCTCCTTCCATTGATACATGGCGAGACCGAACAACTGCATGACGCTATTTTTGCCGAGATCACATTTCATGCGGCATACGAACCACAACGTGCAGTACGTACACCACGCTGGAAATATATTCGTAGTTTCGATCATCATCTCGGACCAGTACTAGCTAATTGTGATGATAGTCCGAGCAAGAATGCGCTACTAGACTATGGTTGGAAAGAACGCTCAAGACCATTAGAGCAGTTGTATGATCTGATTTTTGATCCGTACGAAACCTGTAATATGGCCAATGATTTATCCGTTGCCATTGCGCTAGAGGACATGCGCACCCGGCTCGACGATTGGATGAAGAGCACTAATGATCCTCTGCTTCATGGGCAAGTGGCGGCTCCTCCTGGCACAAAACTCAATGATCCTGATCAGTTGTCTCCCTCTGCTCCTACACATTTTATATAAAATATTCACAAGCTCTCAATAGAATTATCTGCGCTGGCCCTTGAGCTTCGCAAGTCGTTCTCTGGCCAGTAGTAGCATATTGTCATCTTTACAGAACGAGAAGCGTACATACTTCTGCCCAAGATGAGCATGTTGTGGACTATATAGTGATTCGGGAGGAATACAGGCCACACCTATCTCTTTAATCAGGTAACGGGTAAATTCGAGCGGAGTTCCGTCAAATACATCGGTGAAATCAGCGAGAGCAAAGTAGGTTCCTTGCGGCACCAGGCCTTTTAAACCGCTACTGTCGATGACAGATAATATCAGGTTGCGCTTGGCTGTATAGGTGGCCTGAACCGATTCATAGTACGCAGCAGGCTGATTCAGCGCGTAGGCAATCGTTTCCTGTGATGGATGATGGACCGAGAAAGTAATAAACTGGTGTGCACGGGCAGGACCATCAACAATGTTGGGATGCCCATAGGCCCAGCCGATCTTCCAGCCAGTCGTGTTAAATAGCTTGCCAGCACTACTGATGGTAACTGTACGCTCAAACATGCCTGGCAGCGTAGCGATGGGAATATGTTGTGAGGGCGCATAGACGAGGTGCTCATACACTTCATCGACAATAACCGTCACATCGTGCTCAATACACAACTCGGCGATCAGCGTCAATTCCTGGCATGTAAAGACACGTCCGGTGGGATTCTGTGGTGTGTTTAAGATCAATACACGCGTTTTTTTGCTAAAGGCGGCCCGCAATTCATCGGGATCAAACGTCCAGGTTGGTGGATGAAGTGGTACGTAGACAGGGAGCGCGTTCGCCATGATAATACAGGGCAGGTACGAATCGTAAAACGGCTCGATGATAATAACTTCATCGCCAGGATCTACCAGGCCCATTACAGAAGCACAGATTGCTTCGGTGGCACCGGAGGTAACGACCACACCTCTTAATGGATCAATATCCATGTTATAGAAGCGGGACGCGTGATCGGCGACGGCCTGACGAAGAGAGGGACAGCCAGGACCGGGCGCATACTGGTTATTGCGTCCAGACTGCGCAACCTCCAGCAGACGCTGAATAATATTGGGTGGTGTATCGGCATCCGGCCTGCCCTGCCCCAGATTCACAGCTTCGTACTGCTGCGCGAGCATATTAATTTCAGTAAAAATAGATGTCCCGAAAGCGGTGCTTGAGACACGATGAGCAATGGTGGACATAGCGTAAACTCCATTGTACAGATCTGCAAACCAGGTCCAGCAGCAAAACCTTCTAGAGAAAACAGGTACTTTCGTACCTGGACCGGGAGAGGCGTTCGCCACTGAATTTCAAAATTAACTCCTATTATAGAGACTTCCCACAAAGAAATGCAACTGCACCAATTGCTCTGCCTGCTGGAAAAGATATAGCAAGGAACTGGCATGGTCAGAAATATCCTGTGATAAAACAGGCATTCATCATAAAATGCGGAGAGGTCCTCCTAGTGACCTTCCGACTCCGCGTTAAGCTGATCTATTGCCTTTTGAGAATCATCACCCAGAACCTTGTTCAAGGTTTCACGCTTGATCCTATACGCCTGCCTCTCGTTAACGTGTGGCAAGACAACTGCTTCCAGAGCACCTTGTTTGACCCAACGACGGACAGTTGTGTCATCGACCCGAAGAATACGCGCAACTTCAGAGACAGTTAAAAGATCACTCATTTGTTTTTACTCCTTTCTTCGCACGGCACAAGTCAAAGAAGTGTATAAGACCTGTGGCAGAAGAATACACAAGACAACATTGTGAGTACATTGTACGACATTGTACAATATCCGTAAAGCGGTAGACCAGCTTGTAACCAGAAAAGTACTAATGTGCATGATTATATGCTCAGCATATGGTTACAAGCCTTTTATTTTATAGTTCAGACGATGAGGCTATCACGGAATTAGCGTTGAGTTGCGTTGTGGGCAAACGACGTTTTCATAGGCCTTCTAGACAGAGACAGCAGAAGTTGTTGATAGCGTTTTGCCATAACTTCCCACTCAAAAGGTCGATAATCCTCAGCAGCGTCAGCAACCATTTGTGCCCGCTTTTCTGGATGTTGATAAAGATCAATGATAGCGCGAGCGAACTCTTCAGGTTTGTTACAATCACAGAGCGCTATGGACTGTGGTCTAAACATCGAACGGATCGCGCTGGTATCAGAGGCAATCATAGGACGATGCATCCAGGAAAACTCGTAGGCTTTCGTCGGCAGTATCAGTTCCATGAACCCATCTTTGTGATAGGGAATAATGCCAACATCTCCATGGATCACAAACTCCACTATTTTATTGGCACAAGAACAGGGCTCACGAAATTCCACACGATCGCCCACACCAAGCTCTTGCGCTAATTGCTCGACTACGTGTAAATGCTCTCCTCGTCCCTGGATGTGCAGTTGCAAATCTGGCACTTCTGGCAATGCCAGTGCCACGGCTTTTACGGCAGTATCCAGGCCATTGCGCGCGGCTGCAGTACCGTGATACATCACAATAAAAGGAGGTTTTTCTGTCGTGGTAACATCTGCTGGAGCAGGACAACGCCTTGAAGCAGGAAAAACTTTTGGGTCAGCGCTATTGAGAATGGTCACTATCTTCTCTTCAGGCACACCACGTTGCAGCAACAACTCCTCAAATGGCCAACCCACCGTTACAACGCAATCCGCATACGTGGTCGAGATACGCTCCTGCAAGGCAGCCAGGTGCGTCAGCCATTTCTTCGCAGGTCCCTTCGCTTTAGCCGCCATCAGTTCCGGCGAGACATCCTGCACATGCAGAATCACCTTCGCCCCCAACAGCCGAGGTAAGATGGAAGCAAAGACAAGAAAGTCGGGCATGTTATGGACATGGATTACATCGTAACGCCGCTTGAGGTGCAACACACTGACCTTGAAGGCCGCTTGCAAGAGAAACCAGCACCAGCAGAGGACAGTGAAGAGCAATGATTTCCCGACCACTCTATTCATAGGTAAGCGGTAGACACGGACACCACCCAGAACCTCGTAGCTCTTCTCATGTGGCTGGCGCGCACAAATTATATCCATTTCATACCCTGCATCCACAGCAGCGTTTGCTATACGATGCACGAGTGGATCATAAGGGAACCAATCATAGGTAATGGTCCCTACCCGAATTGTTGACATATATTATGGATCTCCTTTTTGCTCTCTTTATAGCATTCCTGGCATTGCCAGGAGTATCGATATACCTTCATATATCTTATGAATAAAAAATACTATATAAAAGCCTCTAAAGGACTTAACATTAGTGTTAAGATCGTGTGATAAATGAGAAATAGCGGTGTGATAATGTTGACTTCATCAGGATCTTCCATATATGATGGTGAAGGAGAGAACTTATTGCAATAACCCGTGAAAGGATGCTTCCGCAGCCTGGTCGGCAACCACGAAGGATGTTCTGGAGGACATATATGACTATCTGGTGCGATATAAATACCGCGGTGCAAGTAGTGGAGTCCGGCAACCGTGTATTTGTGCAGGGCGCATGCGCAACACCTACCCCATTGCTTGAAGCGCTGGTGGCTCGTGGCGAGGACCTGCATAATGTTGAGCTTACTCATTTACATACGTATGGCCCAACTCCCTATACTGATGAGCGCTGGCGCGGGCATTTCACTCTCCGCGCCTTTTTTGTAGGTGAAAATATTCGAGAAGCAGTCAATGCAGGACGTGCAA
>WNFY01005361.1_pt1 | contig 11607 bp, 10 predicted proteins | sample 5400091 | NCBI WGS metagenome assembly WNFY01 (sample SAMN13153364, study PRJNA577476) | soil metagenome | isolation source: 60 cm soil or saprolite under grassland replicate 1 | place: USA:California | collected 2016-06-15
TCTGCATAGCTACGGATTCGGCATCGGCGGCGAGACATACGTCGCAATCTTTGTTGTTCTTGATCTCTTGTTCGTCGCGTTTGCGATCTGGCGCTGTCGAAGAAGCGCAGGTTCCGTCGCTGAACTCCGTGAGATTAAGGCCCAGCGCGCATCGGTGTAGCTGTAGCCGGAACCGCCGATCCCGGTCAGTCCGCGCCCGATCAGCGCGCTCGCAGTTCCGCTTGGCAGAGTTGACGAGTGACTGCAAGGCCATGCATCACGACTCAAAGTCGCTCTAGCACTCTGACTCGTTGCAAGATCGACATCGCGTTTTGCGCTTTACAACGACGAATAGAAAAGATAGCAATGAAAATGGCCGTTTAAGCGAGGACTAAACGACATGACGTCGCTCACTGCGTTGCTCTGGAAATGGCCGCTCATTCGGCAAATCCGTGAGCGGGCCGACGGCACGGGAATGGAAGCGATGTCGGACAAAACGCGCGCGATGCATGCTCGCGTCGATGGCGCGCAAGTGGCGCGATCGATTTGCCCTTACTGCGGTGTCGGATGCGGGCAGCTGATTTATCACAAGCAAGGCAAATTGATTTCGATCGAGGGCGACCCGGACAGTCCGATAAGCCAGGGCAATCTTTGCCCCAAAGGCGCCGCATCGTACCAGCTACTCACGCATTCGCGACGCGAAACGAAAATGAAATATCGCGCGCCGCGCGCGAAAGAATGGACAGAAATTTCGCTGGATCGCGCAATGGAGATGGTGGCGGACCGCGTTTGGGAATCGCGCAAGCGCACGTTCGTGCACGAAGAAGACGGCAACACGATCAATCACACGACTGCGATCTGCCATCTCGGCGGCGCAACGCTCGACAACGAAGAAAATTATCTCATCAAAAAGCTTTTCACTCTCGGCCTGGGGATGGTGTGCATATCCAATCAGGCGCGGATATGACATAGCAGTACGGTGCCCGGTCTGGGCACCAGCTTCGGCCGGGGCGGAGCTACGACCGCCCAACAAGATCTCGCGAACGCAGATTGCATTTTAATCGAAGGCTCCTCGATGGCCGAAGCGCACCCAGTCGGATTCCGCTGGGTCATGAAAGCGAAGGAGCGCGGCGCGACTATCATCCATGTTGATCCACGATTTTCGCGCACGAGTGCGCTGGCCGATATCTGGGTGCCGATGCGCGCCGGCGGCGACATCGCATTTCTCGGCGGTCTCGTCAGGCACATTATCGAGAACAATCTTTTCTTCCGCGACTACGTCGTCCACTTCACGAATGCGTCCTGCATTCTGCGCGAAGATTTTCGGGACGCGGAAGAAGGCGCGACCGGCTATTTCTCCGGCTGGAGCGGGGAGCAATGCGGCTACGATAGGAAGAGCTGGCTCTACCAAGGGGACGGGCTGAGTTTCCCCGAGCGCGATCTGACCTTGCAACATCCGCGGTGCGTTTTCCAAACGTTGCGTCGCCATTTTGCTCGTTACACACCAGAGATGGTAGAGAAAATTTGCGGCATTTCGCCGGTGCTTTTTCACAAAGTTGCGGACGCGCTGGTTGCTGCATCAGGTCCCGAAAAAACCGCCGCTATCTGTTATGCACTCGGTTGGACGCAACATTCAAAAGGGGTTCAGATCATTCGCACCGCCTCGATCCTGCAACTATTGCTGGGCAATATTGGTCGCCCGGGTGGTGGCATTCTTGCGCTACGTGGTCACGCATCAATTCAAGGTTCGACCGACATTCCGACGCTCTACGATACTTTGCCCGGTTATCTGCCAATGCCACGCGGCGATGGCAGCGAAGCCACCCTGCGGGATTACCTGGCCCGTCACACGAAACCAACTGGTCTCTGGCATAATCTTCCAGCCTACTTCATCAGCTTGCTGAAAGCGTACTACGGCAAGAACGCGACGGCCGAAAACGATTTTGGCTACGACTGGGTCCCGAAGATCACCAGCAACCATTCCTTCTTCGAATACCTCTACGACATGGCCGACGGAAAAATGGAAGGCATGTTTATGATGGGCCAGAATCCGGCGGTGGCGGCGGCAAACTCGAGGTTCCAGCGAGCGTCACTGTCGAAATTGAAATGGCTGGTCGTTCGCGAGATGGTCGAAATCGAAGGGGCGACGTTCTGGCGTGATTCGCCCGAGATCGAGCACGGCGAATTGAAGACAGAAGAAGTTGAAACGGAAGTCTTCTTTTTTCCGGCGGCTGGCCACGCCGAAAAGGAAGGCGCGTTTACCAACACGCAGCGTCTTCTGCAATGGCGCCAGAAAGCGGTCGACCCGCCTGGCGATGCGCGATCCGAAGCGTGGTTTATGCATCAACTTGCTTTGCGCCTGATCAACAAGGCGAAGCAATCCAACGATCCGCTCGATGAACCGTTGCGCGCGCTTGACTGGTGGTACCCGGAAGACGAGCTGGGCGATCCAAAAATGGAAGCGGTATTGGCAGAGATCAACGGCTGGTCCACCGCTCCTCAACCCAACGCAGACGGAGTCGTGTTCGGCGTCGATCGTGAAGGCAATCCGCATCACGGTCCGCAAATTGACGGCTATCCACGACTGAAGTCCGACGGTTCCACGGCGAGCGGGGCTTGGATTTACTCCGGCGTCCTTGGTCCCGATAAGGTTAACAAGGCGAACTCACGTAATTCAAAAGATTATCTTGGCCACGGTTGGGGCTTCGCGTGGCCGGCTGATCGGCGCATCATATATAATAGAGCGAGCGCCAGCCCGACCGGCGAGCCGTGGAGCGATCGCAAGAAATTGATCTGGTGGGACCAGGTGCAGAGCAAATGGACGGGCATTGATACCCCCGATTTTCCGCTGGAGAAGTCGCCAGAGTTTCGACCAACCGGAAACGAGAGCGGCCTCGATGGGATTCGCGGCGACGCTGCCTTCATTTTGCATGAAGATGGGCTCGGCTGGCTTCACGTTCCGAGCGGTTTGCAAGATGGACCGACGCCGACGCATTACGAACCGCTCGAGTCGCCGGTGCACAACGCGCTTTACTCACGCGACACGAACCCGGCTGTACATTGGTTTACTCGCCAGGAAAATCGGTTCGCGCCCCCGGGTGACCCGCGATTCCCTTTTGTTCTTACAACCTACCGGCTGACCGAGCACCATACCGCCGGCGGCATGTCGCGCTTTCTCAGTCATCTTGCAGAGTTGCAACCCGAGCTGTTCGCCGAAATTTCTCCCGAGCTTGCCGTCGAGCTAAAGATCGGCAACGGCGATCACATTTCGATCGTGAGTTTACGCGGAGCAATCGAAGCGCGCGCACTCGTCAGCCGCCGTATCCGGCCACTGCATCTCAACGGAAAAACCGTACACCAAATCGCGATGCCGTTTCATTTCGGTTCGGCCGGACCGGTAAGGGGCGGCGCCACGAACGACTTAGTTCCGATTTCGGGTGAGCCAAACGTTACGATCATGGAAGCGAAGGCGCTCACCTGCAACATTGTGCCTGGCCGGTTGCCGCGCGGTCCTGCCTTCGAAGATTGGCTCAACAAATACGTGCCGAAGGGTGGCCCGGCCAATTTGCATCCGGAACAACCGCCGGCCGGAGCGCCCTGCGCCAGAGCCGGTGGTGGTCACGGCCTGGAGGGAAAGATCGACAATCGATGATCGACGAAGGCATTCAGAGCACGAATCAACAGAGGCACTCCTACGTGCGCGATAACGTCGAAGTGGGATTTTTTACCGACCCGAGTGTTTGCATCGGCTGCAAAGCTTGCGAAGTCGCGTGCAAAGAATGGAACCAAGTGCCGGATGACGGCTTTACGTGGTCGGGAAATTCTTACGACAATACCGGCCATCTCGGCGCATCGACCTGGCGACATGTAATGTTTCTGGAACAGGATCGCGCGAAAGGGAATCAAATTGCCGGTCCGATGTCACTGGACCAAGATCCGTTCCGGTGGGTTTTTCTGTCTGACGTCTGCAAGCATTGCGAAGACGCGGGCTGTCTGGAGGCATGTCCCACCGGTGCAATCGTGCGTACTGAAGTTGGCTCGGTGCTCGTGCAGAATGATGTTTGCAACGGCTGCGGCTATTGCGTGGTGTCGTGTCCGTTCGGCGTGATCGATCGCCGACCAGAGCCACTTCCCGATGCCGGCGGCGCATTTAAGTGCACGTTCTGTTACGACCGCCAAAAGAGCGGACTCGTTCCGGCCTGTGCAAAAGTTTGTCCGACAGAATCGATCGTGTTTGGCAGACTCGATCATTTACGCGCACGCGGAGCGGAGCGCGTGCAGCAACTGCAACAAAGCGTTTATAACGACGCGCAACTTTACGATCCACAGGAAACATCCGTGCGCGGCATTCACGCGTTCTTTTTGATTCTCGGTGAACCAGAGGCCTACGGACTTCCGCCCAAGCCGCAGGTTCCCACAATTTATTTGAAGTCAGCCTGGGGCGGAGCGTTCGCGACAGCGGTTGCGTCCATGATTGTCACGCTATTGGCATTCGCATTTTTTTCATGACTAGCAATTCACCATCGGAAAAGCGGCTCCAACAATTGCGCGAGCAAGCTTGGGCCGATGGTGTGGTTGCCGGTCGCGGCGTCGATGTCGCAGGCGGTCCCATTCCGCGGAAACCCGGCTATTACGGTCAACCAGTCGTCAAGCCGCCGGTCTGGACATGGGAAATTCCGATATATTTTTTCATCGGCGGTCTGTCGGGAATGTCGGCCGTGATCGCAAGCGCCGCCGTCTTATTTCATCATGTCGATCTTGCGGGCACCGCCATGTGGCTCGCAGCAATCGGGGTGATCCTCTCATCGATTTTACTCATCATGGATCTGGGTCGTCCACTGCTCTTCATCAACATGCTCCGTGTTTTTAAATATCAATCGGCGATGTCGATGGGCGTTTGGATTCTCAGCACGTTTGGCGCTTGTGCTGTTCCAGGTTTGATCGCGCTCGAACTGCACGTCCATCAGGTATTCGGCGGCACAATCGATCAACTACTGCGTATCGCCGACGGCATCCTTATCTTCGGTTCCGCGTTCCTCGGAACGTTGCTCGCGACTTATACCGGCGTGTTGATTGGTGCTACTGCGATTCCTGCCTGGTTTTTGCATCGCCTCCTTTTGCCAATCCATTTTGGAACCGCCGGCTTGGGTTCGGCAGCTGGATTGTTGGAGCTGCTTGGCCATCGACTCGCCGCACTCAACGCGGTGGGGTACTACGCCGCCGCGGTTGAGTCGGCGCTGTTGATCTGGCTCAGCATCGACAAACATGGCGCTGCCGATCGCGCGATCCACGAACATGGATCGGGTTGGCTTATTCGGATTGGCGAAATTTTGACCGGTCCACTCGCGCTTGTTTTCCGACTGTTTGGTCAGGTTCCATTGGCGGCGATTTCATTTTTGATCGGTGCACTTGTCAGCCGCTTCGGCTGGATCGCAGTGGGCAAAGTTTCCGGCTCAGATCCGGAATCCGTTTTCGCCGCGGAACGCTATTAGCCACGACGGCAGTTATGGCCGCGGTCGTTGACCGCGGTTCTGTTCCTGTAGCCCCTCCGAAGAGGGAGTAGCAATCCGTCCTTCGGTGGCATCGAAAAATCCTACGGACGCGTCGTAGAAACTGATTAAACGCACCCATATCGTTTACGCATGAAAACGAATAATTTCCTTGTGATAGCGGCGATCTTATTGTCCATCTCCGCTTCGAACGCGTTTGCGGTGCTTCGGCCACCCTACCCCAGCAAACCTTCCGCGCCTGATCGCATCATCATACTCGGGGAGGAAAGGCGTGATTGGATTCGGACGACGCTCCGAGGATCGAAATGAGCACGCTAGTTACTGATCAGGTAACCCGGTTCATTGCAGTCATTCAGCAGGCCGGCGTTCCCGCGTTACGCGTTGCCTTCAGCATAGCCGTCCTTGTTTTCTTGTATGGCGGAGTCCTCATCTTCCGCAGGCGACGCGAATTTTTCGATCGCGATCCAAACGTCGAGAACGATGTACCCGTCGTCCGACACAATCGTGAGGAGGAAATCCTATTCGTTTGGAGCGGTCTGATGCTGGTCCTGATAGCCATCTTGTACCAAGTGTGGCGCGCATGACATGAATAACTTCAAATCCCAAACACAAACTCAAAACCCTCAGGAGATATAATTATGAGCGCATTCACTCGTCGAAGTTTCATCGGAACAGCCGCTGCCGCAGTAGGTAGCTTTGCTACATTACAAAAAGTGGTAGGCGCAGATCGGAGCAGGAGCGATCCTGGCCCAGCCAATCCCAGGCTTGATGGCCAGAACCCGGAGTCCATATTCAGGGTCTCAATCCCGACGGTTGCGAATTCATGCTCGTGTTCGATGACGGTAATTTTTCAGAGTCAGAAACCGTGCTGCTGAGCGACTCGATGGCGCACCTGCCACGCGAAGTGTTATCGAAAAATTTTGGCGTTGGCGAGCAGGCGTTTGCGAATCTGCCTAAGCAAGAGCTGTTCATTTTCCAAACGGATGTTCCAGGGGGCCTGGACGCCGATCAGAAAGCAGCGGCAGGCGCGCTTGGAAAGTCACCAAAAGATTTTGCATTTCGCACGATGGAAATACCACCGACGAAGCAGACGAAAAGCGGTGACGTGCGCATCGTTGATTCGAGCAACTTCAAAGTCTCAACCACAGCGATGGCCATGGTCACCGTTCGTCCCGGCGGCCTAAGGGAGCTGCACTGGCATCCGAATGCGGACGAATGGCAATACTACATCAGCGGGAAGGGACGAATGACCGTGGTAGCGACCGGCAACAAGGCTCGGACGATGGACTTTCAAGAGGGCGACGTCGGGTACGTCGAGAAAACCTTGCTGCATTACATCGAGAACACGGGCGACATCGATTTGGTGTTCATCGAAATGTTCAAGGCCGATCGTTATCAGGATCTTTCTTTTTCCGAATGGCTGGCTCACACACCGCCCGAGCTGGTGATGGCTCACCTGAACATTGATAAAGCCACCTTCGCTGCGATTCCCAAGAACGGCGGCGTGGTGATGCCATTGTCGTAGGAGGAATTGATGCGCGCGAATAATCGTTGGGTGATTGCAATCGCGGGAGTGTTTTTGCAGATCGCGCTGGGTGCGGTCTATGCCTGGAGCGTATTCCGTGTCCCGCTCGCCAAGCAATTCGGCTGGAGCGTCTCCGAAGTAACGCTGACGTTTACAATCAGCATTTTTGTCCTGGGCTTTGCCGCATTCTTCGGCGGCTTGTGGCTGAACCGCAAAGGACCGCGCGTCGTTGCGTTGACCGGCGGTACGCTCTACGGGCTGGGAGTTTTTCTCGCCAGCTTCTCACATGATTTATGGTGGTTATATCTCAGTTACGGGGTGATCGGAGGAATTGGCCTCGGCCTTGGATACATCGTTCCGGTGGCAGTCCTGGTGAAGTGGTTCCCAGACCGCAGAGGACTGATTACCGGAATTGCGGTTGGCGGATTCGGGGCCGGCGCGCTTATTACCGCGCCTGTGGCGACGCGGCTCATTCAGAGCGTCGGTGTCCTGAGCACTTTTGCTTATCTCGGGATTGCATATCTGAGCGTCACGGTTGTAACCGGATTATTCATGCGGAATCCACCCGATGGTTGGAAGCCTGGTGGCTGGACGCCGACAGCGAGCCAAACTTCGCACCGCGCGGGCCATGACTTCACGCTGAGCGAGGCGCTCAAGACCTGGCAGTGGTGGGCGCTCTGGCTGCTTTTGTTTCTCAATACTTGCGCAGGCATTTCGATCATCTCGCAGGAGGCACCGCTATTTCAGGAACTCACTAAAGTAACCGCGGTAGTCGCGGCGAGCATGGTCGGAGTGGCGAGTATCGGCAACGCAGTCGGGCGGGTCTTTTGGGCGTGGATTTCCGATTTGATCACCAGACGCGCTACATTCTTCGTGATGTTCATTAGCCAGGTTCTGTTGTTCTGGTTCTTCCCTAACATCGTGACTGCCTCGTTGATGACGATCGTTGCCTTCGTGGTGTTGATGTGTTACGGCGGCGGGTTTGGCATCATGCCAGCGTTTGCCGCGGATTATTTCGGTCCGAAGAACGTCGGTCCCATCTACGGCCTGATGCTAACGGCGTGGGGATTTGCCAGCGTATTCGGTCCCCTACTCATCGCGCACATGCGCGAAACAGCTGGTTCATATGGCGGCGCGCTTCATGTCATCGCCGGTGTCATGGCGATTTCAGCTCTGTTGCCAATCCTGGTGCGTCCGCCGCGGACTCGCGACACGGGCACAACCGAAACAGTTTTGCACCCTCTCCCGAAAAAAGTGGCTGGGATCGCCTCGCGAGTGGTAACAGCAAATCCTCGACACGCGCTCTAGTTGGGAGCAGCCATGAGAAAGAAACGGACGAAGGTCAAAACTTACTTGTTCATTGCAGGAGGACTAATCGCTATGGCTGGAGTTCAAGCACAAATTGTCTCGGCAGAGGAAGACAGCGCGGCTTACGTGACTCCTCAGCCGATCGAGAAAGGCAAGGCACCTGGGATGCAAGTTCAGCTTTTGAGTGAAAATCAGGGACGCAAGGAATACGCGGTGATTTTCAGCAAAGGAGACGAAGCATTTTCGGGTTTGAATGAGTTTGCCGAGAAATATCATGTGACGAGCGCTCATTTCACGGCGATTGGCGCCTTGCGCGGAGCGACGCTCGCCTGGTTTTCACCTGAGCGAAAGATGTACAAGAAGATTCCGGTAGAAGGTCAGCTCGAGGTTGCTTCAATGATCGGCGACATCGCACTGTTCAATGGAAAGCCCGTTGTTCATACCCATATGGTAGTCGGGCTTCCTGACGGAACCGCCAGAGCAGGACATGTCCTCGAAGCACACGTTTGGCCTACACTTGAAGTGATGGTCACGGTCGAATCGAATGCCATGCGCAAGAGCCTTGATCCAGAAACTGGATTATCGCTGATTGATCCAAGCCTGGCGAATAAGGAAGAGAAATAAGATACGTTTTTGCACTGACTACGCGAAACGACATGACACAGCTAGCTTTGCTCCGATAAACAATCTCCGAGGTCTCCACATATGATAAAGACAATCTCCTATCTTGGTCTCGGGACCATGGGCAGCGGCATGGCCTCCAATCTTCTCAAAGCCGGCTATCAACTTACCGTCTGGAATCGGAGCGTTGAAAAATGTGAATCGTTCGCCCGGAAAGGCGTGCATGTCGCCGATACTCCAGCCGACGCGGTCCGCGGGGCCGAGCTTATCATGTACAGTTTGAGCAACGATCAAGCTGTCGAGGAAGTTGTTTTTGGCGCGAAAGGAATTCTAAGTGGAATCAAGGAAGGACAGATCGCGATCAACATGAGCACCGTTCTTCCCGCGACGAGTTTGCGAGAAGAGGAAGCTTACGCAAAACATGGTGTCGATTTTCTCGATGTGCCTGTCTTCGGCAGCAAACAAGAATCCGCGGATGCCAAGCTTTGGATTATGGCCGCGGGCAACAAGGCCATCTTGGAAAAAGTGAAACCAGTCTTGGAACATTTGGGGCAAACAGTTCATTACTTTGGCAAGAACGGAAATGCCGCGGCCATGAAGCTGGTTGGAAACCTCATCGTCGCGTTGGAAATGGAAGCGCTCGCGGAAGGCCTGATTCTCGCGCAGAAAGCTGGCCTCGATCTGAATACCGTGATGGAAGTTGTGAAAGTCGCCGACTTCCGCTCACCCCTGCTCGTGAGCAATGGTCAAAACATTTTGAAACGCGATTTTTCGACCAGCTTCGCGCTCAAACTCATGCTTAAGGACGCAGGCCTCATTGAAAAATTTGGCGAAAGCCTGCAGTCACCCATTCCAGCGTTGCGCGTTGCTGAGAAAAATCTCGCATCGGCCGTAGCGCTCGGCTTCGGACAAGAAAACGCCTCCGCTCTAATCAAAGCGCTCGAAAAAGAAGCGGGCGTCGAAGTGAAAGGACGTTGACCGTTTAGCCCAGTTAAGCGTTCCCTCAAAAGAGGCAGCCGCAATCAGTTCATGCGGGTCAGGAAAAAATCCCACCTATGCGCAATAGCGGCTTGTTGATCGCGGAGCGAAATTTGGGAGATGAAAACGAACTGCTCTATCCATAGCCAGATCGGAGGCGCGTTATGTGGATTATTCGCCTAGCTCTCCGTCGACCCTACACCTTTGTTGTGGCGGCCTTGCTGCTACTCTTGATGACGCCGTTTGTCCTGCTTCGAACGCCCACGGACATTTTTCCCGCAATTAATATCCCAGTAGTTAGCGTGATCTGGAATTACACCGGTTTGCCGGCCGACCAAATCGCCCAACGAATGGTTTTCACCCAAGAACGTGCCCTTACAACCACCGTCAATAACATCGAACACATTGAATCGACTTCCTATGACAGCGTTGGCGTCATCAAGGTTTTCTTTCAACCCGGCACCAATATTTCGACAGCGGTGGCGCAATTAACTGCCGTGTCGCAAACCATTTTGAAACAGCTGCCGCCTGGAACCACGCCCCCGCTGATCCTGCAGTACGATGCGTCCACCGTTCCAATTCTCCAGTTCGGAATCAGCAGCACCAAGCTTTCCGAGCAGCAAGTGTTTGACCTTGCATTAAATCAGATTCGCGTCGGGTTGATCAGCGTACCTGGGATTGCCATCCCGTATCCCTTTGGCGGGAAGCAACGGGTTGTTTCGGTGGATCTCGATCCCAAGGCAATTGAAGCAAACAACATTATCCAATCAGATGTGGTCACGGCCATCACCAGCGGTGCACTCACCTTCCCGAGCGGCGTAGCTAAGATCGGCGGAAAAGAGGTACCGATTGATCTCAATGTTAATCCGCCGCGGATTGATCTGTTGAACGGCCTGCCGATCAAAAGTGTCGGCGGCACGGTAATTCACATCGGGGACGTCGCACAGGTGCGCGATGGCTACATGCCGCAGGAGAACATCGTGCGACAAGATGGCATCCGCAGCACGTTATTGACCGTGTTCAAGAATGGCGCCGCGTCCACGCTCTCAGTTGCGACAGGCGCCAAGGCAGCCATGGCTAACATTCTCAAGACGGTAACAAGCGACGTGCAAGTAAAGCAGTTCCTCGACCAATCAGTGTTCGTCAAGGGCGCAGTCAGCGGCGTGGTTCGGGAAGGCGCGATCGCAGCGGCCCTAACTGCGTTGATGATTCTGCTCTTCCTTGGTGCATGGCGGAGCACTATCATCATCGCGATATCCATTCCTCTGTCGGTTCTCGCTTCGATCGCAGTGCTCAGCGCGGTCGGACAAACAATCAATCTGATGACCTTAGGCGGACTTGCTCTCGCGGTCGGTATCCTGGTGGATGACGCGACGGTGACAATTGAGAACATCGAGCGTCACATTAGCGCCGGAGAAACACTGGAGAACGCGATCTTAATCGGCGCTGGCGAGATCGCTCTACCTGCGCTCGTCTCTACGTTCTGTATCTGCGTTGTGTTTGTGCCGATGTTCTTTCTAACCGGCGTCGCCAGATACTTATTCGTACCGTTAGCCGAGGCAGTCGTCTTTGCTGTCATCGCTTCCTATATCCTCTCGCGCACACTCGTGCCGACATTAGTCATGTGGTTTGAACGGCATCATAACCGCCAGTCGAGCAAAAAGGGCGCGCCGCTATGGGTGCGGC